>Ga0105047_10015728_pt1 | contig 11906 bp, 8 predicted proteins | sample MAT04_FD_78384 | JGI IMG/M metagenome (GOLD analysis project Ga0105047, IMG submission 78384) | Freshwater microbial communities from Lake Fryxell liftoff mats and glacier meltwater in Antarctica - MAT-04 (megahit assembly) | ecosystem: Environmental > Aquatic > Freshwater > Ice > Liftoff... | reverse complement strand
GGGGGCTGATTTCTGAAAATGGACAAGGAAAAAAAGAACTACTAGAGTTCTAGTATTCAAAGCCATTCCAAGCTTGCGGTCCTTGTTTGGGAGGGAGAAAGCGGAGGCGCGGAGGAGGTTTTGAACCACTGATGATGCTGGAGGCAGTCCAATAACATGAGGGGTTGACCTGAGTTGGTGTCGGCTGTGAAGTGAGGAATGAGAATCAACATTACGCTAATGTGCGCCTGGGCAATGCCGCTACTGGCTCCCCTTTCCTGCCAGCCATTGAATGGGACGGATCCTTTGGAGGATGGCGCGGATTACAATCCTGCGAGACTTGCGGATGGTACGGGAGCAGTGCGCTCCGACGGAAATGGCGAGGTGAAGAGGGTGACCGGGTTGGATGTCCGGTCGGATTTCTAGCGATCAGATGTTTTCCGCCGTGGGATGTATCCACGGAGTGCGATAGGGTCTGGCGAGCCGGGCGTTTGCCTCTGCGTCGCCCTTGATGAGCGTTTTCTCCGCGTCCCAGTGAAGGGTTCTGCCGAGTTTCTGGGACATGTTGGCGAGAATGCAGGCGGAGGTGGAGATGTGGCCTTGCTCAATATCGGCGACTGGTTTTCCGCCGCTTTCGATGCATTTGAGGAAATCGATCATATGGCCGCGGATGGCGGGTGCGCAGTGTTTTTCGAGGTCTTTCTCGGTTTTGTCCTCGGGGTATTTTTCCAGTTCCAGGGTGACTTCCTTGGAGATGGGTTTCGCGTTTCCTTCGCGTGGGATGAAGTCGTAACCGTTGACGGAGGCTTTGAGAGTGCCCTTGTCGCCGTAGAATGTGGCGGACCAAGGGTATTTCTCATCGGGTGATGCTCCCCATGAGCGGTGGGTCCAGTTGATGTTCAGGTCGGTATATGCGAAGGTCGCGGTCTGGGTATCGGTGATATTGGCGGTGGAGCCTTTGTCCTGGAAAATTCCGCCGGTGGAGGAGACGTATTCCGGCCAGCCGAGGTCCATCATCCAGCGGGTCATATCGAGCATGTGAACGCACATGTCGCCTACGATGCCGTTGCCGTATTCCATGAAGGCGCGCCAGCCGCGGGGGTGCTGGATTTCGGTGTATGGGATCATGGGCGCGGGGCCGGTCCACATTTCGTAATCCAGATTGGCGGGAACGGGGATTTCCGGGTAGGTGCCACGTCGGCGCATGTGGTAGTAGCAGCAGATCTCGACATGGGAGATTTTTCCGAGGAGGCCGGCCTCAATTATATCCCGTTTCGCCTCAATAAGGTGGGGTGTGCTGCGGCGCTGGGTGCCGACCTGGACAACGCGGTCGTATTTCCTGGCGGCGGCGAGCATTGCGGCGGACTCCACGATATCGACCCCGGTGGGCTTCTGGACATAAACGTGTGCACCGGATTTCACGGCATCGATCATGGGCAGGGCGTGCCAGTGGTCCGGGGTGCCGATGAGGACGAGATCGAGATCCTTTTCCGCGAGCATTTTCCGGTAGTCGGCGTATTGTCGGGGTTGTTTCTTTGAAATCTGGCGGGTGGCGATGAGTTCGGCGGCTTCACCCATCATTTTCGAATCGGCATCACAGATGGAGACGACATCGACGGGCGAGACCTGGACGAGACGTAGGAGGTCGGCTTTTCCATACCATCCCGTTCCGATGAGACCGACGCGCTTGGGGGCGGAGCTTGAGACTTCCTCGGCATACGCGGACTTCCGAGTGAGGATGAAGGGTGCGGCAGCGAGGGCGGTGGTGGAAAGGAAGGATCGACGGTTCATTGGGTGACACATTCCCAAAGCCAACCTCTCACGTCGAGCGAAGAAATCAAAAGTGCCAGATCAGGGGGATGATGCTGCACGCGACGATCCAACTGATGAAATTGAGCGGGATACCCATACGGAGGTAGTCCGAGAATTTGTAACCGCCAGGACCATAGACCATCATGTGGGTCTGATACCCCATGGGCAACGCGAAGGCGCATGAGGCGGCAACTGTGATCCCCATGATGAATGGCCGCGAATCGACTCCGATTTCGGCAGCAAGTTTCACCACCAGGGGCACCAGCATTACGGCGGTGGCGTTGTTTGAAAGGATCTCCGTGAGCATGGAGGTGAAAAGGAAGACCAGCCATAGCATGACGTATGGCAGCATTTCCGGAGAAACAAAGCCGCGGGTGGTATCGACGAGGTGTTTGGCGAGAAACTCGGCGGTCCCGGTGCTCTGCATGGCCATGCCTAGACCGAGCAGCCCGTAAAGCATCAGCAGGACCTGCCAATCTACACTTGCATAGGCCTCACGCGGCGAGAGGATGCCTATCCAAAGAAGGGCGAGTGCTCCGACGAGCGCGGCGTAATGGATGGGGATGACGGGAATGGAAGGGTTCACGCGGCTGAAAAGATCCGTGAGCGAGACGACCAGAACGACGGTGGCGAGCACACCCCATGAAACGATAATGGGCCATTTTTTCACCAGAGCCGCGGGTTCGTTGTCGCGTCTGGCATCCGGCGCGTCGGTGAGCACGAAATCCCGGGTTTCCTTAAGGGCAGACAGGTTATTCACCGCGGTGATCACGAGGAGGGTGTCGCCCCGGTCCAGGGAAAGCTCCGACATGCGGCTGGTGATGTTCAGGCCGTTGCGATGCACGGCCAGGACGACGCAATTGTAGCGCTGGCGGAAATCGGAGGCGGCGAGCGTGCGGCCTACCAGGGAGGATTCCATCGGGACGACAAGTTCGGACACGATGCCGTCCACGGCCGAAAGTTCCTGCGCGCCGATCTGCGTGAAGAGTTCCTCGGCCTTCGCGGCACCGCCTTTGCGGCGATGGAGAGCAACGAGGAAGCGGTCGTTCTTTTCCACCCTCACATCGCTCAACGGCACCATGAGGCGCGCTCCCCGACGGCGGATTTCCAGGACATGGATACCCACGTCCCTGCTGCCGAGAGGGGTGTCAAAAAGTTTCTCTCCGATCAGCGTGGAGCCTTCCCCGATGAGGAGATGGTGCAAGGGCGTGGTGCGGTGATCGATTTCCAGGCTGCCGGTGATGGAAGAGCGGGAAGGCAGCAGCCTGGGGCCGAAAATGGTCATGTAGGCGATACCCGCGATGGCGAGAGGCACGCCAACAGGCGCCAGCGCGAACATCGACATAGGCTCCAGACCCAGCTCCTTGAGACTGCCATTCACAAGCAGGTTGGTAGAGGTGCCGATCAGAGTGCAGCAACCTCCGAGTATGGAGGAATAAGAAAGCGGGATCAGCAGCTTGGAGGCCGCGATGTCCTTGGAGCGAGCGAAACCGAGCACGACGGGGAGAAAGATGGCAACGATGGCGGTATTGTTCATCCAGGCGCTGAAAAATGCCGCGACAAGTGTGAAGACGAAGATCGAAGACCGCAGCCCGCCTGTAACCCTTCTCTGCAAAAGCCTGCCGATCTGGTCCACGGCTCCGGACTTTTCCAAGGCTCCACCGATGACGAAAAGCGCCGCGATGGTCAAGGGTGCTTCGTTTTTAAAGACCACCGACATGTCCTTCATATCGATCAGCCCAAGCGCGACAAGCAGGCAAAGGATAGACAGTGCCAGAACATCCGGAGAAGACCATTCGCGGACGAATGCCACGAGCGTAAGGACGATTACAAGGAGGGTCAGAATAATGGGCAGAGTCATCCGGAGAGATCAGGGTTCGCGGCGTCTTTGCCTACTGCCGCGGGGATTGGCAAGAGCAGTGTTTGGAGTAAATCCCGGACGTGCGGAAACTTACTGGTGGTGTTCACCATCGGCGTGTTTTTCGCCGCTTTCGTGATGATCGTGAAGTTTGCGGGTTTCCTCGAAGTCATGCCTTTCGCAGGCACCGAGACCGAAACTGACAACGAGGGTGAGCAGGGCGAGACGTTTCATATCCCCTCTCTTAGACAACCGGAAAGGAAAGGCAACCCCGTATTTCACGAAGAGGTGGAAGTGCCGAGGATTCATTCTTGGCACTCTGGAAATCCATGGCATTTTAAATCCCATGTCCGAGTCACCGCCCCGACCTTCCCTCGAATCAGACCGGTTGGAACTTGCCCTGAAAGCGTCCAACGAAGGCATCTGGGATTGGCAGACATGCGAAACGAAAATCTACTATTCCAGGCGTATCCTGGAGTTCCTCGAATGCACACAGTCGAGTGCCCCGAACATTTTCCTGCCCCCGCACCTTCCCGTCCATCAGTTCGACCGTGCCCTATTCGCCAGCAAAATTGGGCAGGCGCTTGAGCAGAACGGTCCGGAAACCCTTGCGCTTGATGCGCGGATACAGACGGGTGGAAACGAATGGCGATGGCTGCGTATAAGGGGTATGGTGGTGCGCGACAGGAAGGGGGAAGCCATCCGCATCGCGGGATCGATGATCGACATCAGCCTGCGGAAAGCGGCGGAAGCGCAGATCGAGGAAGAGAGGCATCTGCTCAGAAACCTGATCGACCACGTTCCACTGCAGATCTATTTCAAGGATTTGGAATCGAAAATCATCATGGCCAACAAGGGCATGGCCGACTGGCACGGTAAGAAATCCACCGACGAACTGATGGGCAAGCATGACAAGGATCTTTTCGCAAACGCCCACTGGGAAAAAGCGGCAGCGGATGAGAAGCGCATCATCGAGACAGGAATACCGATGACAGGCCAGCTTGAGCGGGAGACCTGGCGCGAGGGTGACGAGACTTTTGTCGTCACCTCGAAATTTCCAAGACGGGACAAAAGCGGCGAGATCAAAGGCACTTTCGGAGTCTCCAGTGATGTGACCTCGCTGGTTCTCGCGCAGCGGCAAGCCACGGAACTGGCCAACGAGCTGCAGCAGAAAAACACCTCATATGAAGAGGAGGTGAAACTCGCGAAAGAAATCCAGCAGGCATTGTCCAGCGGCAGTTTTCCTCCGGTCGTTTCCAAAAACGGCAACCGCCTGGTTTTCGGTTCGCGCTATCTTCCCATTTCCGGCCTCGCTGGGGACTTCTTCGAGGTCATACCACTGACAGATCACAAATACGGGATATTCATCTGCGATGTGATGGGACACGGGATACGCGCCGCGTTGATCGTATCGATGCTCAGGGGGCTGCTGGCCACTCCGAATCTGAAGAGCCGGGATGCATCGCAGTTTCTTGGAAAGCTCAACCAGGGACTGACTTCCATTCTGAAGCGAGCCAATGTCACGATGTTCGCCACGGCGTTTTACGGAATCATCGATCTGGAGTCCCTGACCCTCAGCTACTCGTGCGCGGGCCATCCCGGTCCCATCGTTGTTTGGGAAAAGGAAAGCGTCCAGCTTTGCCGGGAGCGTGCCGAGCGGGGTCCAGCAATGGGACTTATCCCGGATGCGACATACGCCGCCCGCCAGATGGATCTCTCCAAGGTGCGGCGCCTGCTGCTGTTCACCGACGGGGTATTGGAAGCGGAAAACAAGGATGGCGAGCAGTTCATGGACACCCGGTTGATGGGAATCGCGGCCAGAGACGCGGACATGAGTCTCAATACCTGGCTGGACAACCTCATCGAGACCGTGCTGGATTTCTCCGACGGTCATCATTTCGACGATGATGTCTGCCTACTCGGAGTGGAGGTCAGCTCACCGGCCTAGCACTTGGGGTTCATTGTCCGTCGATGATTTTGTCGAAAGTGTCGATCTCGGGTTTATTACCTGCTTCCGAAGGCGCGGACTGATTTTTGACCGCCGCTTCATACAACTCGCTGAAATTGTCAGAGGGAGACGCGCTGGTTCCGCCGATACTCAGATCAAGCCAGCGGTAGTCCTCGCGCACTTCGCCGAACATCCGGTCGAGCGCCTTGTTCTTTTTGGAGGCGATGATCGCTTCGGGAAGACCGACCCGCAGGATTCCGGAGATTTCCCCGGACGGACCGTTGGCCAGAGATCCCCGCAACGCCATGCGCCCGCGTTGTGCGAAGCGGATCTCGCTGAGTTCCACCACGGCACCGCGTCTTTTCAACAATACGGACACATCGGTGTCGAAATTCGGCAAATCGTACCAACGGTCCTCCAACGCGTTGGCCAATGACTTCAGAAACTTGAAATTGCTCATGTCGATCCTTGAATCGAGTGAGCTTGTGATGGTAAGGTCAAGCAGAGCTGTCTCATCGGATCCCGGGGTGAAAGCCAGGAAATTCGAGTTCGGGGATTCCTTGGTTTCCACACTGCCGAGGAAAAACCGCCCGAGATCCGCACCTACAAGATAGGATAGGCGGAACGATTCCATTTTAGCCGAGAGGACGTGTTTCGCCTTGGTTTCGAGAGGCTTGATGATTCCTGAAAAATCAATGAACCCTCTGTCCACCAAGCGTTGGTTGGGGGATGGCGGAATGTTGAAACGCAGACTTTCGAACTGAAGCTCGGAATTCCTGGCACGGATGTAGGAGCGATCCAGTTTCATTGGCGGCCAGTCCTTGAACTTCAGCAAACCGGCGTTCAGGCGGATTTCCGCCTGGCCTTGCAGACCCGATGAGAACAGAGAGGCTTCCGTCTTTTCCAACAGGTTCCCCTGATTCCTTTCCCCGAAATACAGATCGAGATGTGAAACCGCGTAGCGGTGGAAGTGGATGCCCGGGATCACTCCAGCGTCCGAAGAAGTGGAAACCGCGTCACCCGCAGTCGGCGCTCTGAGGACAAGCTCACCGCTCGCAGCCACGATTTCCTCGCCACTGAATGACTTTCCCAGAAAACTGACTGGAGCGATTCCGGCCTTGACGGATCTAATCTGGAGAGACTCCAAAGCATTTCCAACGGGCCATTCGAACGTGATTTCCGCGGCATTCGCTGTGGCAGGATTCATGCGGAACTGTTTCATTCCGACTTTCGCTCCGGTGCTATCCTCGATCCTATTAACCAGTGATTCACGGAAGGCGGTGCTGTTCGCGTAGAGGACGCCTATCCCTACAGCAAGACCCGCGATGGCGAGAAGGACTACGAATCCCGCGATCTGCAGAACTTGGATCTTCTGGTTCCTCTTGGTCTCCTTGTTGACAGCCTGGTTGGAGCGCCGTTTGCGCTTCTTGATCTTCCTTGCCTGGCTCCCATCCGAACGGGTTACCAGTTCTCCCTCGGAATCGGCGTTGTCCCGGTTTTTCAACCGGTCCATCATCTCGTCAATCGTGTATTTCTCAGGCTCGCTGCTCGGCTCGGACATGGTATAAAAAATAGGCGCTCAACGGTCGCGGTAAGGACGACCCGTCGGATCAAGCAGTTCCACATTCACAAGGAACAGGACCACGGTGGAGACATGTTGTTTGGCATCGGATTGGAACAGACGTCCGACCAGCGGGATATCGCCCAGAATCGGGGTCTTGTCATTCACAATGGTGACTTCCTCTTTCATCAATCCGCCGATGACGATCGTCGCCCCATCGGCGACGACAAGATTGGTGTTCACCTTGTTCACGCTGAAGACAGGCATGAGAATGGCGTTTTCCGTGAGTGTCCGGGTGACGGGTCCCAGGATACCGGTCGAGGTGGTGTTGATGGGGCTTCCGTAGTTCACGAAGCCATCGAAGTCGGTGATCACAGGATTCAGGGTCACATCGACGTATCGCTTGTTCGCATCCGCGACCGGGAGAACCTCGAGAGTGATGCCGGTATCTTTTTTCTCAAAAGCGGTGGGAGTGGCGGGTGTGACGGGAAACACCCCTCCGCCACCACCTGTTACGACACCGGTACCAAGATCGATCGTGGCGACAGATTCCACAGTGTTCGGAAGCTCCGGGGGTTCGTATTCCGTGGGGTAGATGAACTCCCTGATGATCTGGATGGAAGCTGCCTGACCGCTCCGGGTGGTCACGGAAGGCTGGGCCATCAGATCCACTCCCTTTTTCTGATCAAGCCCCCGCATCAGTGACTGGACCGTGGCGTTTCCGATGATTCCGTTCACTCCAAAGACACCAGGCGCACGGCTGTTCGTCTGCGAGCCTCTGCTGCTGCCCGCCGCGATGATGGAATCGATGGAGTTCGAACTGATCGCGCCCTCGCCGCTGCGGTTGCCTGCCGTGATCGGGTTGGTCGGGAAAACGGTTCCAGGAAGTCCGACGATGTCCGTGATCGGGCTGCCATTCCCAGTGGTTCCTCCGCTCAGGTTCAACTCGCTGGCTCCCGGTATCCAACTGTCCCCTCCGAACGCGAAAGTATTCAACATCCAGTCGAACCCGAGTTCCTCAAGACGGTTCTGCTCCACCCGTATCATCGTGATCCGCACCGCCACGGAGACCGGCTCCACCAGCGAGATGGAATCAATGATTTGCTCGATGATGTCCTGGTTGCCAGCCGAATTGATGACACGGAGAGTGTTCGTGGCGCTGTTCAGAGATGCCGATGCTCCATCCGGGAACCCGACCCCCTGCTGAGCCAAAGCCTGCTGCGCTCCCATCCTCTCCACAAGGAGCCCCCCATTGCCTATCTCGGTGTTGAAAATGTCGTCGGTGGCGTTGCCCTGCGCGCTGGCACCGGAAGAGAGATTGCTCAGGAAATCAGGAGGAACCCGGTAGGTCCTGGTGACAAGAGCTGCTGAGCCTCCGCCCGCCGGAATGATCGTCACCGCGAAATCGTCCGTCCTCACTGCTGTCCCGGTTGTGTCCGAAATGTATTTCAGGATCTGATCCATCGGGACATTGCTGACCTGCAGGTCGAAATTACGTGAGAGAATGTCTTTGGCGGGGGCGACCGAGGGATCGCCGAGGTTCACGGCGATGTTCACTCCTTTTTTGGCAGGATCGGCCTCGAAGGGATCGTTCTCTGCCGCGCGCAACCTGAGCAACTCGATCGCTTCCATCAGCGTTCCTTGCTCCAACCTGTATTCTGGAATGATGATACGGCTGATCTTATTGGATACCGGCATGAAATCGGCAACCGATCCCTCACCGCCCGCATCCGGAAGATCAGGTATCACGAGATTTGGAGAAAGTGGCAGCTCCCAAGCGCCATCGACCATCGAAAGCATCTCTCCTCGGTTCTCGTCCTTCGCGGACTCGTAGTAGCCTGATTTCTGAGAGGAAACCCTCTCCAGACCGCGCCTCGCGGCAGCGTTGTAAGGATCGATACGAATCACATCCTCGTAATGCTTTTTCGCTTCATCGAATTTCCCGAGGTCGAAGGCTCCCTGCGCCGTGTATAGTTTTCTCCGGACTTCGTCCACATCCGCGGCGTGCTCTTTTGTCAGGGACGGGTTGGTGCGGATCGGATCGTCCAGCTCCGCGCGGAAGGCGTTCGCGCCGCTGTCATCCGGCGCGACAGCCTCGTCCAGAACCTTGTCAAGCGCCTGCTTCGCTCCCGCGACATCGCCCTTTCGAGAAAGCATACGGCCATGTTCGACAGCGGCCTGCGCGTAGCGCTCCGTCGCCGCGACCCGCAGTTCCGCGGTCGCAGGGGCATCAGGGAAAGCGTCCCGCGCCCCGGCGTATGCCGTGGTGGCCTCGCCATACTTCCCGGCTTTGTAGGCTTCGTCGCCTTTCAGTAGCAGCATCTGACCCTCCTGGACCGATGCCTCGCGGCGTTCCAGTTCACGTCTTACCAGCGGGGATTCCGATCCGGTTCCCTGGGCCAACGCGCCGACTGCGAGGAGAACCGGCATCGTGAATACGAAGCAACGACACGAAAGTTCGGTAGAAAATGAGAATGCCATGCGGAGGTTTTGAAAACGTATAGCGCCCGGAATCAGAAAGGGTAAGCGTAAAATCCGGAAAATGGAATTTTTTCGGAAACCGGCATTTCACCAGCGGAATTCCAACTGCTCCGTCCTTTTCCGCCGCCCGGCCTTCCGCAGATCTCTCCATCTTTTAAAAATACCGCGCCGCAGTTCGATCCATCTCAGTTTCCACCGCAGCCTCCTGTATTCGCTCAAGCCCATACCGGATACTGTTCAAACTAACACTTCCAGGTCAATTGAAATTTTGACAATATCTCACCATCACCCTCGATGGGAAAACCGCGGTGTTTTCTCCCCAATAAGGCTCCTTGCATCCCTCACGTTTTGCGGCCAAACATCCCCGCACTGGCGCGGCGCCACCGCAGGGAAGCTCCTTGCATCCCTCACGTTTTGCGGCCAAACATCCCCGCGTCGCCGTGAAATACCATTCCACCAACAACCCCAGCCAACAGGTCGATCTCAAGGAGGCGATCCTCCGCTCCCTCCCGCCGGACAACGGCCTTTACATGCCGAACACTTTGCCGGTTCTCGGCGATGGTTTTTGGAAAAATTACCGGGGATTCACTTTTCAGGAAATAGGCCTCGCCGTCGCAGAGGCGTTTTTCGGAGAGGATGTCCCCCTCCCCGCTCTGCGTGAAATCGTCGAGGGCACCCTCACCTTCGAGGCACCTCTGGTCACCCTCGCACCCGGCGATCACATCCTCGAGCTCTTCCACGGCCCCACCCTCGCCTTCAAGGACTTCGGAGCCCGCTTCATGGCCCGACTCATGGCGCATCTCACCCGTGGCGAGGACCGCGAGCTCACCGTCCTCGTCGCCACCTCGGGCGATACCGGCGGCGCGGTCGCATCCGCTTTCCACAATGTCCCCGGCACCCGGGTGGTCATACTGTACCCTGAGGGAAAAGTCTCGGGACTTCAGGAAAAGCAACTCACCGCTCTTGGCGGGAACATCACCGCGCTGGAGATCGCGGGCAGCTTCGATGATTGCCAGGCGCTGGTGAAGAAGGCCTTCCTCGAACGCGAGGTCGCGGAGCGCATGAACCTCACCTCCGCGAACTCGATCAACCTCTCCCGCCTCGTTCCGCAGAGCTTCTACTATATCCATAGTGCCAGACAGCTTCCCGAGGGGACCAAGCCGGTCTTCGTGGTGCCATCCGGAAACTTCGGCAACCTCACCGCAGGCCTTCTCGCGAAACAGCTCGGACTCCCGGTCCGGCATTTCCTCGCCGCCACCAATCGCAATGACGTCGTCCCCCGCTATCTTTCCAAAGGCCAGTACGAACCGGTTCCCAGCATCGCCACCATCTCCAACGCGATGGATGTCGGCGCGCCATCGAACTTCGTCCGCATGACCGCTCTTTTCGGAAACTCATGGGAGGAGATGAAAGGCAGTATCAGCGGCATGAGCTTTACCGACGAGCAGACCCGCGCCGCCGTCCGCGAGGTGAAATCGTCTCACGGATACGAGATCGATCCGCACGGAGCCGTCGGCTGGCTGGCAGCCCGTGAGTATCGCAACTCGAATCCGGGGTCGGAGACGATCACCTTGGAAACCGCCCACCCCGCGAAATTTCCCGACGTCATGGACGCGGAGCTCGGAAAGGGGGTGGTCGAGATTCCGGAGCGTCTGGCAATCCTCGCCGGTGAGGAAAAAGTCGCCACCCGCCTTTCCACGGATTGGGACGCCTTCCGCGGCTGGCTGGCTGCGAATATAAGGTAGTCAGGGGATCTGGATGGGAACGGCCTACTTCTGATAACTTGCCAGCAGATCTTTCAACTCGATCTCCAACGCGGCGCAAATCCGCAGGACGCTCGAAAGGGAAGGCGTTACCCGGGCGGATTCAATATGGCCTAGTCCGCTTCTGCTGATCCCCGCCAGACGAGCCAGCGTCACTTGCGAAATACCGCGTTCCTCGCGCAGCTTTCTAAGCGATGTCACCACGAAATCCGTTTGTTGTTCCGCAGCCCCCCTTTTCATGCGCAACTAAAAACATCTTGACTGAGGTGAGTGATACCCAAATAAGAGCAATGAAATTGACTGCCCGTATCCTTATCCCGCTACTAGGCACCATCATGCCAAGTGCCTATTCCCAGCAACTACCCGCCCTCCTCGCCGATCCCCCCGACGGCAGCGCACCACCCGCCCCGGAAATCCGCTACGCCTTCCCCCCAGGCGAAGTCCTCGAAACCACCGTCCACCAGGACGGAGATCGGAAAATCATCGTCCAGCACCTCGCCCTTG
>Ga0105047_10015726_pt1 | contig 11907 bp, 8 predicted proteins | sample MAT04_FD_78384 | JGI IMG/M metagenome (GOLD analysis project Ga0105047, IMG submission 78384) | Freshwater microbial communities from Lake Fryxell liftoff mats and glacier meltwater in Antarctica - MAT-04 (megahit assembly) | ecosystem: Environmental > Aquatic > Freshwater > Ice > Liftoff... | reverse complement strand
TACCACCTGATGCTGCGGCCGGGGGCTGATCTCATTGCCGAGTTGGGGGGCCTGCATGCCTTCACCGACTGGTCCGGGCACGTGCTGACCGATTCCGGGGGCTTTCAGGTTTTTTCGTTGCAGCCGAAAGTGACCGATGAGGGCGCCACGTTCAGCTCCACCTACGACGGCAGTCGCCACCACCTCACCCCGGAGACCAGCGTCGAGATCCAACTGCTCCTCGGCGCCGACATCCAGATGGTGCTCGACGTGTGCCCCCCGTTGCCCTCGCCCGCACCGGTGATCCGTGTCGCGGTCGACCGCAGTGTTGCGTGGGCGGCGCGGGCCAAACGCGCCCATGCCCCCGCCCGCGCCGCCGGCTCCACCCAGGCCCAGTTCGGCATCGTCCAGGGAGGCGTCGACCAAGCCCTCCGGGTCGAGAGTGCCGAGCGCACGACGGCGATCGGTTTCGACGGCTACGGCATCGGGGGCTTGTCAGTGGGGGAGACTCGCGCCGAGATGCTGCCGGCGCTGGCCGCGACGACGGCCACGCTCCCGCCCGACCAACCCCGGTACCTCATGGGCGTGGGCGACCCGGCGTCGCTGGTCGAGGCCGTGGCCCTCGGAGTCGACATGTTCGACTGTGTGCTGCCCACCCGCCTGGCCCGTCACGGCACCATCCTGACGTCGTCGGGACGCCTCAATCTGCGCAACGCCCGGTGGGCCCGAGACCCCGAACCCCTCGAGCCCGGCTGCGGGTGCTCGACCTGTTCCCGCTGGTCCAAGGCCTACCTGCGGCACCTGCTGATGGTGTCGGAGCCCACGGCGGCGCGGCTGGCCACCGTGCACAACGTGGCCTGGTTGCTGCGCCTCATGAGCGAGGCCCGGGCCGCCATCGCCGCCGGTGGCTTCGAGGGGCTGCGCCGCGACGTCCTCGCGGTCTGGGGGTAGGGCGGTCCGGGCTACTGTCTGGACGCCCCGCGCCACCTGCCGCGCACCGCAACCGATCCCCACCAGACGAGTCCAATGTCCACCCTCCTCCTCCTCCTGTTGTTCGTGCTGGCCTGGGTGGTGCTCATCCTTCCCAAGCAGCGCGAGTTGCGTCGCCACAACGCGCTGTTGGCCACGCTGGCCGAGGGCGACGAGGTGATGAGCGGCTCGGGCATCTACGGCACGATCACGGCCATCGACGGTGACGTCGTGTACCTGGAGGTGGCCGACGGCATCGAGTTGAAGGTGGCCCGTCGGGCCGTGGCCAGCAAGGTCGCCCCGGCGGTCGGCATGGGCGACGACGACGACGGCGACCACGAGGTCGGCATGGGCGACGACGACGACACGTTGGACGACGACGGGGACGAAGGTACGTCGTCGGTCACTGAGGGGGTGGGGGCTGACGACGGTGCGGTCGACGAGCGCTCGGACGACACCCCTGGGGAAGGAACGGACGCCGAGTCGTCCGGCCGGAACTGACATGCGGCGCTTGAAGGGGTTCTGGTCGCTCATCGTCATCGTGCTGCTCGCCGTGGGCGGCCTGGCCTACACCTTCGCCGTGAGCAACCAACCCCTGCTCGGCCTCGACCTCCAGGGCGGGGTGTCGGTGGTGCTCAAGCCGGTCAACGACGTCACCGAGGAGACGCTCGAGCAGGCCATCTCGATCATCCGCCAGCGCATCGACGCCCTGGGCGTGGCTGAGCCCGAGATCACCCGGCAGGGGCAGAACATCCTGATCCAGATCCCTGGTGTGAAGGATCGCGATCGAGCCTTGGCCCTGGTCGGCCAGACCGCCGAATTGCAGTTCCGGCCGGTCCTCAGGACTCTCCCGGCCGGCCTGGAGACCGCGCCGATCGATCCGAACGCCACCACCACCACGGTTCCGGCCGACCCGACGGCGTCGTCCACCACCGTCGCCCCCGCCTCGTCGCCCGACAGCACCACCGAGCAGGGCCTCGGTGCCGCCGGTCTCGGTCTGGGGGAGACGGCAGCCGCGCCGCAGTCGCCTCGGGTGACCATCGACGACGCCACCTTCGAGATGGCCCAGGGCCTCCCGGCCACCACCGGGTCCGGGGATGGCATCCCCCTCGAGCCGGGTGGGGGTGCCCCCGCGACAACCCCGACACCGGCGGGTGCGGCTCCGACCGCCGGCACCGGTTCGCTGCCGGCCGACGTGTGCACCACCGGTATCCCGTCGAGCCAGCTGCCCTCGGATCAGTCGGTCACGGTGCCCGAGTGCCGGGCCGGTCAGTTGGTGGCCACCTACCAGCTCGGCCCCACGCTGCTCACCGGTAGTGCTCTGTCGTCGGCTTCGGCTTCGTTGAGCCAGTCGGGCCAGTGGCAGGTCAACCCGGTCTTCAAGGACGGGGCCAACGGCATCGACCTCTTCAACGGCGCCGCCGCCCAGTGCTTTGCCCAGGCCGCGACGTGTCCCACGGGGCAGCTGGGCATCGTCCTCGACGGTCGGGTCATCAGCGCACCAGTGATTCAGACCGGTTCGTTCCAGGCCGACCAGATCCAGATCTCCGGCACCTTCACCGAACGGGAGGCCGGCGACCTGGCCACCTCGCTCAGGTACGGTGCCCTCCCCGTCGAGCTCGAGCAGCAGCAGGCCCTCATCGTGTCGGCCACCCTCGGTCGTGATGCCCTTCAGGCCGGGCTCGTGGCTGGCGCCGTCGGTCTGTTCTTGGCGGCGGCGTACATGATCGTCTTCTACCGCTTCCTCGGTGTGCTCTCGATCTTCAAGCTGGCCGTCGAGGGGGCGCTGCTCTGGACGATCATCAGCTACCTCGGCACCAGTAGCGGCCTGGCCCTCACCCTCGCCGGCATCACCGGCATCATCGTGTCTATAGGCGTGTCGCTCGACTCGAACGTCGTGTACTACGAGCATCTCAAGGAGGACGTCCAGAACGGCCGCAGCATCCGCAGCGCCACCGACAAGTCATTCGTGTCCGCCTTCTCCACCATCGTCAAGGCCGACGTCGCCTCGCTCATCGGCGCCGGGCTGCTGTGGTGGCTCACCGTGGGCCCGGTGCGCGGCTTCGCCTTCTACCTGGCCGTCGCCGGCATCCTCGACCTCATCGCCTCCTGGGCGTTCATGCGGCCTTCGGTGAAGCTGGCCACCAAGTCGCGGTGGCTCCTCGCCCGGCCGAAGCTCCTCGGCGTTCCGGCGGAGGAACTGGCTCCCAACTCGGCCACGAAGCGTGTGCCCGCCACCAGTGGAGCCGGCACATGAGCGGAATCGGTCGTCTCCATCGGGGTCAGAGCACCTTCAACTTCATCTTCTGGTGGAAGCGGGCCCTGGTGCTGTCGGCCGTGCTGGTGCTCATCAGCATCGGCTCGCTGGCCGTGCGCGGCCTCAACCTGGGCATCGACTTCGAAGGCGGTGTCTCGTGGGAGGTGCCCGCCCCGGGCGTGTCGGTCGAGGAGGCCCGGGCGGCCGTGGCTGAGGTGGGCCTCACCGATGCCAAGATCCAGATCGTCGGCAGCGACGCGCTGCGGGTGCAGGGCCCCAACGAGAGCGACGAGCAGACCGAGATCGTGCGGGTCAGGCTGGGCGAGGTGGCCGGCACCCCGACGGCGGAAGTGAGTGTGTCCACCGTCGGCGCCTCGTGGGGGAGTGACATCACCGAGGCTTCGGTCCGGGCGCTGGTCCTGTTCTTCGCGGCGATCCTGCTGTATCTCACCATCCGCCTCGAATGGCGCATGGCCGTGGCTGCCATCATCGCCGTGGCCCACGACGTCATCATCAGCGTCGGCTTCTACTCGTTGTTCCGGTTCGAGGTGACCCCGGGCACGGTGATCGCCTTCCTCACCATCCTCGGCTATTCGATCTACGACACCATCGTGGTCGATGACAAGATCAAGGAGAACGAGCGGTTCGTCGGTCTCACCGGCCGCATGACCTACGGCGAGATGGTCAACCGCTCGATGAACCAGGTCCTCCTGCGCTCGATCAACACCACCGTCGTGGCCCTGCTCCCGGTGATATCGCTGCTCGTCGTCGGCTCTTGGATCCTCGGGGCGGTCACCCTCCAGGAGTTCTCGCTCGCTCTGCTCGTCGGCCTCACCGCCGGTGCCTACTCCTCCATCTACGTGGCGGCCCCGATCCTGGTGTGGCTGAAGGAGAAGGAGCCGAAGAACCGCACGGTTCGCGAGCGTCTCGCCGCCTCCGGTGGCGGGGTGTCGGCCACCGATGCCGAGGCGATGGCGAACCTCTCGCGAAGCACCGGTCCGGCGGGGTCGCGGGCAACCGCGAGGCCGGGCGCGACCACAGGTGCCCCAACCGGCGACGAGTCTTCCCCCGGAACTGCCGCCACGTCGGCCGTCATCCCCACCGGCGTCATCCCCCCTCGACCTCGGAAGAAGTCGAAGAAGCGCTGATCCACCGGGGTCGGGGGGCCAGGACCAGCCTGTACCGTGGGGCCATGACGCAGCGTGGTCGACGAGCGAGGCCGGCGGGGTGGCGGATCCCGTGAGTCGCGCCGCCCAGATGGTCACCGATCTGGTCCGCGAGATCCCCGACTGGCCCCAGCCCGGCGTGATCTTCCGTGACATCACGCCCTTGCTGCAGGACGCGGTGGCCTTCGCCACTGTCATCGACGCCTTGTCCGACTCGGTCACCGTGGCCGGCCAGCCCGTCGATCGCGTCGTCGGCGTCGAGGCTCGGGGTTTCGTGTTCGGGGCCCCGGTCGCCTACCGGCTCGGTGCCGGGTTCGTGCCGGTGCGCAAGGCCGGCAAGCTCCCCTGGGAGATCGAACGCGAGGAGTATGTGCTCGAGTACGGCGTCGACCTGCTCGAGATCCATCGCGATGCCGTGCACCCGGGCGAACGGGTACTGATCGTCGACGACGTGCTGGCGACCGGAGGCACGGCGGCGGCCACGGTCCGACTGGTCGAGACGCTCGGCGGCACGGTGGCGGCCCTGGCTTTCGTGCTCGAACTCCCCGAGCTCGGCGGACGGGCCGCCCTCGAGGGCCACCAGGTCGAGGTGCTGACTTCGTTCACGCTCGCCTCGAGTGGAGGCGGCGAGTAGCCGATGGCCACCGTCGACCGGGTCCTTCCCTGGCGCCGCCACACCGCGCCCCCGTCGGAGGAGGTGGCGCCTCTCGTGGCGGCCTACCGGGCCGTGCACCCGAAGGCGCCGACCGATCTGATCACCCGGGCCTATGCGCTGTCGGCGGCTGCGCACCTCGGCCAGAGCCGCAAGAGCGGCGAACCCTACGTCACCCACCCGGTGGCGGTGGCGAAGATCTGTGCCGAGCTCGGGCTCGACGACGTCACGATCGCCGCCGCCCTCCTCCACGACGCCGTCGAGGACACCGGCACCACCATCGACCAGCTCGAGGACCAGTTCGGGGTCGACGTGGCCCGGATCGTCGACGGGGTCACCAAGCTCGACCGCATCAAGTTCGACTCCAAGGAGGCCCAGCAGGCGGCAACGGTTCGCAAGATGCTGGTGGCGATGGCCAAGGACCTCCGGGTCCTGATCATCAAGCTGGCCGACCGTCTCCACAACATGCGCACCATCGCGGCGATGCCGGCATGGAAGCAGGAGCGCACGGCCCAGGAGACGCTCGACATCTACGCCCCGCTGGCCCATCGCCTGGGTATGCAGGAACTCAAACAACAACTGGAGGATCTGGCGTTCGCGGCCCTGCACCCCAAGCGCTACGCCGAGATCGATCACATGGTGGCCACCCGCAGCCCCGAGCGTGATCTCTACCTGATGCAGGTGCTCGACGACGTTCGTGAGCGGATGGGTGAGCTGCGGATCAACGCCGAGGTCACGGGGCGACCGAAGCACTACTGGAGCATCTACGAGAAGATGGTGGTGAAGGGTCGTGAGTTCGACGACATCTTCGACCTGGTCGGCATCCGCGTGGTGGTCGATTCGGTGAAGGACTGTTACGCGGCGTTGGGTTCCATCCACACCAAGTGGAAGCCGGTGCAGGGGCGGTTCAAGGACTACATCGCCATGCCCAAGTTCAACCTCTATCAGTCGTTGCACATGACAGTGGTCGGCCCGCAGGGCAAGCCCCTCGAGGTACAGATCCGGACCCTCGAGATGCACCAGCGGGCCGAGTTCGGGGTGGCCGCCCACTGGAACTACAAAGACGACTCCACGGCCACGGCCGATCTGGCCTGGTTGAACCGCATCGTCGACTGGCAGTCGGAGACCTCCGACCCGAGCCAGTTCATGGCCAACCTGAAGACCGACCTCGAACAGGACGAGGTGTTCATCTTCACCCCGAAGGGGAGGGTCATCACCCTGCCGGTCGGGGCCACGGCCATCGATTTCGCCTACGCCATCCACACCGAGGTCGGCCACAGCTGCATCGGGGCCCGGGTGAATGGTCGGCTCATCCCGCTCGACTCCGAGCTCACGTCGGGTGACTCCGTCGAGATCTTCACGTCGAAGGTTCCCGGCGTCGGCCCCAGCCAAGACTGGCTGAAGTCCGTCGCCACCCATCGGGCCGGCAACAAGATCCGGTCGTGGTACTCGAAGGAACGTCGCGAGGACGCCATCGAGACCGGCACCGACGAGCTCACCAAGGCGTTGCGGCGCGAGGGCCTGCCGGTGCAGAAGATCCAGGCGTCCGGGGTGCTCGACGAGGTGGCCGAGGCCCTCAAGTACCCCGACCGCCAGGCCATGCTGGCGGCCATCGGCGCGCACCACGTGTCGTCGGCGTCGGTGGCCGAGCGGGTGCGCCGCCAGCTCCAGGACGTCGATCCCACCCGTGAGGAGCAGCTGCCGATCACCGTGCGTGAGCCGAGCCGGCAACGGCGGGCCGGCGCCAACCACTCCGGTGTGCACGTCGAGGGGCTCGACGACGTGATGGTGCGGCTTTCGCGTTGCTGTACGCCGGTGCCGGGCGACGAGATCATGGGCTTCGTCACGCGGGGCCGGGGCGTGTCGGTGCACCGGGCCGACTGCGCCAACGCGGTGTCGCTGGCCATGGGGCAGAGCGACCGGCTGATCGACGTCGAATGGGACACCGCCATCGCCGCCGTGTTCGTGGCCTCCGTCGAGGTGAAGGCCCTCGATCGCTCCCGTCTGCTGCGCGACGTGTCGGCGGTGCTGGCCGACGCGCACGTCAACATCGTGTCGTGCAACACCATCACCGGCTCTGACCGCATCTCGCGGATGCGGTTCGACTTCGAGCTGGGTGATCCCTCGCACCTCGACTCGGTGATCTCGTCCATCAAGCAGATCGACGGAATCTACGATGCCTATCGGGTGCTTCCCGGCCGAGGCGACTGATCAGGACGTTGTCTTTTCCCTGTGGGATCCCAGCGGCCCGGTAGGGCGCCACCGACGCCGACCTCGAGAGCTGAACCATCCTGCCCATGCCATCTGACGAATCCCCGCTCCTTTCGGCCAAGGCGTACGACGAGGCGTCGGTCTTTCGGCCCGAGAACCTGCTGCGCGAGGGCCGCCGTCAACGCCACCGCCCGGACGTGGATGTCCCGAAGGTCTGTCTGCTCGACCCCGACGGCGACATCGTCCGTCACCTCACCGCCACGGGGGTGGCCGGGGAGCACTCGGGGTGGGCCTGCTATCACACCACCCTGTGGGTGTTCGACCTCGACGGCACCGAAGTGGGGGTCATCGGCTGTGCGGTCGGGGCGTCGTTCGCGGTGCTGCTCGCCGAGCAGCTGGCGGTGTCGGGCTGCGAGCTGCTGGTCAGTGTCACCTCGTCCGGATCGATCACCCCGGTCGGTGAACCGCCGTACTTCGTGATCATCGACCGGGCGCGGCGCGACGAGGGCACCAGTCACCACTACCTTCCGGCCGCGCAGTGGGCGCACGCTTCGCCCGACCTCATCACCCGGCTCGACGACGCGTTCGTCGGGACCAACCAGCCCGTCATGGTCGGTTCGACCTGGACCACCGACGCCCCCTACCGCGAGACCCCGACAGCGATCGAGGCCGCCGCCCAGCTCGGCGTCGTGGCCGTCGAGATGGAAGCGGCCGCCCTCTACGCGTATGCCACCGCTCGGGGTCGCGACGTGATCTGTGTCGCGCACGTGACCAACACGATGGCGACCGAGGGCGACGACTTCGAGAAAGGCACGGCCGACGGCGCCCACGACGCGCTCGAGGTCGTGGCCGCCATCATCACCGCCCTCGCGACTGACGATGCTCACGCTGTGGCGGTTGACCACCCAGGTCGTCCCGTCGAGTTCAAGGAGCCCGGGACGTCGCAATCAGAAGAGTGAGTAGACGTAGGTGGCACCGGCGTTGGCGCCTAGTTGGTCGTCGTTCGGGGCCGACGCGGCCGCGGTCACGCTGTTGAGGGTCACGTCGAAGCCGAACAGGTCATTCACCGCCGGCGTCGCGGCGGTGAGTTTGGCGAGTTGGCCCCACACGGTGCCCGAGCGGGTGAACAGGTACGCGGCGCCGGCGTTGGCCGCCGTCGTGCTCTCCAGCGGTGCGCCCACCAGCGCCGTGTTGAGGTTGATGGCCACCGAACGCCCGAACACCGACCCACCGGTCGCATCGGTGGCGGTGAGCTTCGCCTGTTGCGTCCACGTTGCCCCCGTCGCGATGAAGACGAAGGCGGCGCCGGCGTTGCTGCCCACGCCGTCGACGTTCGGGGCGCCGATGATCGCCGACGATCCGTTGATGGCGACCGAGAAACCGAAGGCGTCCCCGGCCGCCGATCCGCCCGGGGTCAACTTGCCCTGTTGGGTCCACGTGGAGCCGCTTCGCCCCCAGACGTAGGCCGCCCCGCTGTTGGCCCCGGGCGCGTCAGCCTGCACGGCGCCGACGATGGCTCCGTCACCGCTGATCGCCACCGAGAACCCGGCGGTGTCGCTCGCCGTGGCGTCGGTCGCGACGAGCTTGGCCTGCTGGCCCCACGCCGTCCCGGTTCGGGTGAACACGTACGCGGACCCCGTGTCGACGGCAGAGGTGTCGTCCCGGTAGGCGCCGACGATGGCGCTGTCGCCGTTCGCCGACACGGCGTAGCCGAAGTTGTCCTGGGTGGCCACATCCGCAGACACCAGCTTGGCCTGCTGTGTCCACGTGGTTCCGGTGCGGGTGAACACGTAGGCCGATCCACCCTCGAAGGCCCCTGGGGTGGGTCGGTCGTTGGGGGCGCCGACCACCGCGGTGTCGCCGGTCAAGGCCACCGACCACCCGAGGTTGGCCCCCGCCCGGGCATCGGTCGCAGTCAACTTCGCCTGCTGCGTCCACACCGTTCCGGTGCGTTCGAAGACGTACACGGCCCCCCCGGCGACCACGGTTCCGGCGGGGGTCGAGATGTCGGCGACGGGGGCCCCGATGAGCATGGTGGTGCCGTTCACGGCCACTGAGTACCCGAACAGGTCACCGGCGAGGCTGTCAGAGCCGACCAGCTTCGTCTGGGTGCCGCTCGGGTCTCCCGGCGGGCACTTGCCCTCGGACCCGGTCTCGAAGATCGCCGCCACCTCGGCCGCCGCCAACGCCCGGTTGTAGACGGTCGGCTCGTCGAGGATCCCGCTGTAGTAGAGCGGAGAGCCGGGCCCCCCGGAACTCCCCAACCGGAACTGGGTGGTGGGACCCGGGTTCAAGATGCCGCCCTGTGAGGCCTGGGTCGCGACGGGTTGCCCGTCGAGGTACACCACCATCTGGTTCTGGTCCCAGGTGGCGGCCACGTGATGGAACTGTCCGTCGAAGATCTGCGGGACCGGCGCGGACACCGAGACCGCAGAGCGGGTCGAGGTTTCGTCGGTGATCCAGAACAGGTCGTTGTTGACGCCGAGGAACAGGGCGTAGGAGTCGTCGTTGTCGCCGCCGACCCAGGTCCAGCGGCTGAACAGGGACTGCACCTGGCCGGTGTCGACCGGCCTCACCCACGCCTCGACGCTCACGGCGGTGGACACCGTCGGCAGGGCGTCGGTCGACACCACATTCGATCCGTTGAACGACATCGACCGCCGTACCTTGCCGTCGGCAAAGCCCACCGGGCCGGTGAGCGTGGGCCCGACGGTGCCGAGCAGGTCGTCCTGGCCTTTCCACCAGCCGATCATGTCGTCGGTGCTCACCACGCAGGTCGGGACACTCGCCCCGATCGGTCCGGCCGATGGGTCGGCCCCCACCGGCGCCGCCGGTGCGGCGAGCGCCGACGAGGGCGGGTCGGTCTCGGTCAACGGAGTGGCCGTCGGCCCGAGGACATCGGCGGGGGCCTGCGCTTCGGCCAGACGGGCCCCGGCCCGGGGGACGGCGCCGGAGGCGACCATGCCGAGCACGGTGACCATTGCCAGAAGGAAGAGGAAGCTCAGGCGACGCGAACTCACGACCGATTCCCCATGGTCCGACTGTGACAGAGCGTCGACCGTGAGATGAGGAACTCCGGGCATCTTCACCGCGGTTTCACCCGGCGTTTGCCGGTCGTCGGCGCCGACATGACGGCTCCGGGCGGCCGGTACGGGGCCCCGGCCCTCGGCCCCGGACCGGGGCCCGGTACCAGTTCGTCGGTGCGGGAGGGGCCCGGTAACCTCGCCTCCCGTGTCCGAATCCTCTGCCCGTCGACCTGAAGCGTTCCGGGCGCCGACCGGCACACGAGACGTCCTGCCCCCCGAGTCGGACCGGTGGCAGGCGCTGCTGGCTGCGTTCGCCGGCCACGTCGCGGCCGCCGGCTACGGCCTCGTGCAGAGCCCGATGTTCGAGGAGTTCGCGGTGTTCGCCCGGGTCGGCGAGGGTACCGATGTGGTGCGCAAGGAGATGTACGACTTCCTCGACAAGGGCGACCGACACCTGGCCCTGCGCCCCGAGGGGACGGCATCGGTCGTTCGGGCCTTCGTCCAGCACCGGCCGCCCGTGCCGTGGAAGGTCTGGTACGCCGCGCCGAGCTTTCGCTACGAACGGCCGCAGGCTGGCCGGTTCCGCCAGCACCACCAGATGGGTCTCGAAGCGCTCGGGTCCGCCGACCCGGACCTCGACGTCGAGGTCATCGTGCTGCTGGCCGACTTCTACCGGCACCTCGGCCTGCAACAGGTCGAGCTGGTCCTCAACTCCATGGGGACCACCGAGGACCGGCGCCGCTACGTCGACGACATCCGCAGCTACCTCGTGGGCATCATCGGCGACCTCGATCCAGCCGATGCCGAGAAGGTCGAAGCTCACCCTCTTCGGGTGCTCGACTCGAAGCGACCGGTGACCATCGCCGCCACCGCCGACGCCCCTCGCATCACCGAGCAACTGAGCCCAGAGGCGGTCGAGCACTTCGAGCGGGTCCAGGCCGGCCTCGGCGCCCTCGGGGTGGCGTTTCGTATCGAGCCCCGCCTGGTGCGCGGCCTCGATTACTACACCCACACCACCTTCGAGTTCGTGAGCGGGGCCCTCGACGCCGCCCAGTCCGCCATCGGTGGTGGAGGCCGCTACGACGGCCTGGTCGAATCGCTCGGTGGACCGTCCACCCCCGGTATCGGCTTCGGCACCGGCATCGAACGTGTCCTGCTGAGCTGTGACGCCGAGGGCGTGTTCGCCGGGGCGGATCGGGCGGTCGACGTCTTCGTGGTCGACACCACCGCCGGCGACGCAGCCCGTGACCTCTCGGTCGAGCTGCGCCGAGCCGGCCTGGCCGCCGACCGGGCCTTCGACGCCCGCTCGATGAAGTCGCAGATGAAGGCCGCCGACCGCAGCGGGGCCACCCTCGTCGTGATCGTCGGTCCCGACGAGACGGCCGCCGGCACCGTGACCATCCGGGAGATGACCGGTGATCGCGTGCAGCACACCACGCCCCGGGCCGAGATGGTGACCCACGTCCGGTCCCTCCTCGGCCGCCCCACCTGACCTCTGAACCAAGGAACCCCATCGTGACCGGCCCCGAATCCCTCCTTATGCGTAGCGATCACTGCGGCACCCTGCGGTCTGTCGACATCGGCCGCACCGTCGCCCTCTGCGGGTGGGTCGCCCGCCGCCGCGAGCACGGGGAACACCTGGCCTTC
>Ga0105047_10015725_pt1 | contig 11907 bp, 3 predicted proteins | sample MAT04_FD_78384 | JGI IMG/M metagenome (GOLD analysis project Ga0105047, IMG submission 78384) | Freshwater microbial communities from Lake Fryxell liftoff mats and glacier meltwater in Antarctica - MAT-04 (megahit assembly) | ecosystem: Environmental > Aquatic > Freshwater > Ice > Liftoff... | reverse complement strand
GCGGCCTTCGTACCGCCGTCGCCGTCGGTCACGCTCAGGCTGACCTCGTAGCTCCCCTCGTCCGTCGGGACGAAGTCGTACGTGGCGGCCGCGCCCGTGTCGTACGGGGCGCCGCCCTTGAGCACCGTCCACGCATACGTGAACGTGTCGGCCGACCCGGGGTCCACGACCGTGCTGGTCAGGTGGTAGGTCGAGCCCTCGACCGGGTTGGCCGGCGCGTCGTCGATCGTCACACTCGTCGGCGCGACGTTCGACACGGTGATCGTCTCCTGGCCGGCCGCCTTGGAGTCGCCGCCGTTGTCCGTGACGGTCAGGTCGATCGTGTACGTTTCCTCGTCATCCGGCGTGAAGGAGACGCCGGCGCCCGTGCCGGTGGCGTAGGGGGCCCCGCCCTTCAGCACGACCCAGTTGTAGGTGAAGGTGTCGTTCGCCCCGGCGTCAACGACGGTGCTGGTCAGGGTGATCGCGTCACCCTCGTCGGCGGCGTTGCCGGCGGGCAGGCCACCCAGCGTCACGCTCGTCGGAGCGGCGTTGTCGACCGTGATCGGCAGCGGCGCCGCCGCCTTGCTCCCGCCGTCGTCGTCGGTGACCGTCAGCGTCACCTCGTATGCGGCGTTGTCGTCGGGCGTAAAGCTGAACGTTGACGCCGTTCCGCTGCCGAATGCCGCGCCGCCCTTGGTGACGGCCCACGCATACGTGTGCGTGTCGGCGGAGCCGGGGTCGGTGACGCTGCTGCCCAGCGTCACGGTGTCGCCCTCGTAAACCGTCGCGCCCGGGGCGCCAGTGATGTTCACGACCGTCGGCGCGACGTTGGTCACCGTGAGGTTCGAGGTCGTCGTGCCGACACCGCCGCTCGCGTCGGTCGCGGCCAGGGTGACGACGTAGCTGCCGTTGTCGGTCGGGGTGAAGTTGTAGGCGTTGCCGACGCCCGCCGCGTAGGGGGCGCCGCCCTTGGTCACGGCCCACGCATAGGTAAAGCCGGCGGTGGTGTCCGCCGACGACGGGTCGGTTGCGCCCGCCGTCAGGTTCGCCGTGGCGCCCTCGGCCATCGTGTCGCCGCCCGGCGTGCCGCCGATGCTGGCGGTCGGGTTGACGTTGGTGACCGTGACCGTCTGCGCGTCGGCCGGGCCGACGCCGCCGTCGTCGTCGGTCGCCGTCATGCTGATCTCGTACGTCCCCTCGTCGTCCGGCGTGAAACTGAACGACGCGCCAGCGCCGCCTTCGAACGCCCCGCCGTTCTTCGTGACCGTCCAGGCGTAGGTGAACGTGTCAGCGCTGCCGACGTCGGTCGCGGTTGCCGTCAGCGCGATCGGCGCGCCCTCGGTTGACGTGCCCGGCGCGCCGGAGATCGTGCTGGCCGACGGGGCGACGTTGTTCACGGTGATGGCGGCCTGGTTGGCGGCCTTGGTGCCGCCGTCGTCGTCGGTCACGGTCAGGTCCACCGTGTACGCCCCGTTGTCCGTCGGCGTGAACGTGTAGGATGCGCCCGTGCCCGTGCGGAACGCCGCGCCGCCCTTGAGGACCGTCCACGCGTACGTGAACGTGTCGGCCGAGCCGGGGTCGGTCTGCCCCGCCGTGACGGTGATCGCCGCGCCCTCGTTGCTTGCGCCCGGGGCGCCGCCGATCGTCGCGGTCGCCGGGCCGGCGTTGGTGACCGTCACGCTCGCCGTGGTCGCCGCCCTGCTGCCGCCGTCGTCGTCGGTGACCGTCAGGTCCACCGTGTACGCGCCGTTGTCGTCGGGGACGAAGCTGAAGTCCTGCGTGGTGGCCGTGCCGAAGATCGACCCGCCCTTGCGGACCGTCCACTCGTAGCTGAACGTGTCGCCGGAGCCCGGATCCACCACGCCGCTGGTCAGGGCGACCGTGTCCCCCTCGTAGGTCGTGCCGCCCGGCGCGCCGCCGATCGTGACGGCCGTCGGGGCAACGTTGGTCACCGTGATGCTCTTGGAATCGCTCCCCGAGTCGCCGTCGTCGTCGGTCGCCGTGAGCGAGACGACGTACGTGCCGTTGTCGGTGGGCGTGAACGTGATCGTCGGGTTCGTCCCCGACGCCACCGTCACGCCGCCGCGCGTCACCGTCCACTGCCGCGTCACGACGTCGGCCGAACCGGCGTCGCTCATCGAGCCGGCCACGGTGATCGACGTCCCCTCGGGGCTGCTCCCCGGGACCGCGCCGACCGCCGCCGTCGGGGCCACGTTGTTGACCGCGATCGTCTTGACGTCCGTGTGCGTGCCGCCGTCGTCGTCCGTGGACCGGAAGGTCACCTCGTACGACCCGTTGTCCGTCGGCGTGAACGCGAAGTCCTTCGTCACCCCCGTCGTGAACGCCCCGCCGTCCTTCAGGACCGTCCAGGCGTACGTCTGCACGTCGGCCGTCCCCGGGTCGGTCACGCCGCCCGTCATCGCGATCGCCGTCCCCTCGTTCGACGTCGCCGGCGCGCCGCCGATCGCGACGACCGGGGCCACGTTGTCCACCGTGATCGCGATCTGGTTGGCCGCCTTGGTCCCGCCGTCGCCGTCGTTGACGGTCAGGTCCACCGTGTAGGCGCCGTTGTCCGTCGGCGTGAAGCTGAACGACGCGCCCGTGCCCGTCGTGTAGGGCGCGCCGCCCTTGAGCACCGTCCACGCGAACGTGTGCGCGTCCAGCAGGCCCGCGTCGGTCACGGTGGTGCTCAGGTTGACCGCCGTCCCCTCGTTGATGTTGCCGCCCGGCGCGCCGGCCACGACCACCGCCGTCGGCGCGGCGTTGTCCACGTTGATCGTCACCGGCACGGCGGCCTTGCTCCCGCCGTCGTCGTCCGTGACCGTCATGCTCACGACGTAGACGCCCTCGTCGTCGGGCGTGAAGCTGAAACTGTCGGCCGTGCTGGTGGCGAACGCCGCGCCGTCCTTCGTGACCGCCCAGGCGTACGTGTGCGTGTCGGCCGAACCGGGGTCGGCGATCGTGCTGGTCAGGTTGACCGGGTCGCCCTCGTACACGGTCCCGACCGGGGCGTCGTCGATCGACGCGCTCGACGGGTTGGCGTTGGTGACGGTGATCGTCCGCAAGTCCGTGCCGACGCCCCCGTCCGCGTCGGTCGCGGTGAAGGTCACCTCGTACTCGCCGTTGTCGTCGGGGACGAAGCTGATGCCATTCCCGACGCCGGCGTCGAACGCCTGCCCGTCCTTCAGGACCGTCCAGGCGTAAGTGAAGCCCACGCCCGTATCGACCGTGCTCGGGTCGCTGACCGTGCTGCCCAGGTTCACGACCGTCCCCTCGGCGATCGGCGACGCCACGCCGGTGATCGCCGCCGTGGGGGCCACGTTGCCGACGGTGATCGTCTTGACGTCCGTCGCGGTCGCCCCGTCCTTGTCCTCGACGATCAGGGTGACGACGTACGACCCCTCGTCGTCCGGCGTGAAATCAAAGCCTGCGCCCGTGTCGGCCGCGAACCCGCCGCCGTTCTTCGTCACCGCCCACGTGTACGTCAGCGCCTCGGCCAGCCCCGCGTCGGTGCCGACGCCCGTCAGGCTGACCTGCGTCCCCTCGTCGCCCGTCGCCGGCGCGCCCTGGACGGCCGCCGTGGGCGTCGCGTTGGTGACGGCGATCGTCGCGGTGTCCGTCGTCACCCCGCCGTCGTCGTCGGTGACGCTGAACGTCACCTCGTAGCTCCCCTGGTCATCGGGCGTGAAGCTGAACGTCGCGCCCGACCCGCTGTCGAACGCCCCGCCGTCCTTCAGCACCACCCAGGCCAGCGTGAGCACGTCGTCCGCCCCCGCGTCGGCGGCGGCGCCGGTCAGGCTGATTTCGGCCCCCTCCTCAATGCTGCCGGGGGCGCCGCCGATCGCGGCCGTCGGCGCCGCGTTGGTCACGGTGATCGCGACCTGGTCCGCCGCCTTAGTCCCGCCGTCGTCGTCGGTGACCGTCAGGTCCACCGTGTAGTTGCCGTTGTCCGTCGGCGTGAACGCGTACGACGCGCCCGTGCCCGTCGCGTAGGGCGCGCCGCTCTTGAGCACCGTCCATGCGTACGTGAACGTGTCGGCCGAACCGTCGTCGGCGACCGTGCTGGTCAGGGTCGCCGTCGCCCCCTCGGCCATCGTGTTGCCGCCCGGGACGCCGCCGATCGCGGCGCTCGTGGGCGCCACGTTGTTCACGGTCAGCGTCATCTCCTCGTTGTAGCTGGCATCCTCGTCGCGCGCCGTCGCCCGCACGGTGTACGTGCCGTTGTCGGCGTAGACATGCGTGCTGCTGGTGGCCGTGCCGTCGTTGATCGTCGTTGATTGCCCGTCGCCCCACTCGATCGTCCAGCGGTCCAGCGTGTCCACCCCGGGGTCGCCGGCCGCGCCGAACGTCGCGGTGAACGTCGCGCCCTCGTTGATCGGGTTTGCCCCGCTGACCGTGACGGTCGGGGCCACGTTGCTGACCGTGACCGTTTTGCTGTTGTTGGTGTAGACCCCCTCCTCATCGTACGCCTTGACCGTGATGTTGTAGGCCCCGTCGTCCGCGTACGTGTGGGTGGCGCCGGTCGCCGTGCCGTCGTTGATCGTCGTGCTCTTGCCGTCGCCCCACAGCACGTCCCACTTGTAAATCACGTCGTTGCCCGGCTCGTCGCTGGCGCCGAACGTCAGGGCGTAGTTCGAGCCCTCCGCCACGGCGGCGTTCCCGCCCACGGTGATCGTCGGCGGCACGTCGTTCTCCGTCACGGTCGTCACCACGACCGCCGAGTAGTTGTTGGCCTGGTCCCTCACGCGCAGCGCGATCTGCCGCGGCGTGGGCGAGCTGTCCGACGCGAAGTAGTAGAAGCTCGACAGCGACGTGCTCAGGTTCGCGCTGAACGCCTTGCCGTCATAGTCGGTGTCCCACTGGTACTGGGCGATCGTGCCCCCGTCCGGCGGAATGGAGGCCGCCCCGCTGATCTCGACCGCCCCGCCCTCGTTCAGGTCGTACGGCCCGCCGGGGTTGGCGATCGCCGTTGACTCGATCGTCATCATGGTGCGCGTCTCGAGGCGCTCGAACACCCCCGCGACGGCGGCCGCGAGCCGCTCCGCCGGGTGGCGCTTCTTGCCCTTGGCGGGAACCTTGGTCGTCGTTCGAGCGATGCGTGCGATGCGGGAGAAGATGCCTTCCATGCTGATATCCGTCCTTCCAAATGCCCAGTGAGCCCAGCAGCCCTGATTCGTTCCGTGCCCGTATTCCGTGCGGCGCACCCGAGGCCAAAAGGCGTCCCGATTTGCGGGAAAATGCCCCTTGGGGTACGGCACTTTCTTCGGTCCGACTTAAGCCGCGTGTGAGGTCTGAATAGGGTGGATAAAATGGGGAAGTATTCGGAGCATTCGGTGTCACTGAACTGCGCATGATTACCGGACCCGCGCGCCAATTCGGACCTGAAACGACGGGGTCCCGCAAAAGCCCGTGTAACCCCCGGCGGGTCGCACTGTATCTATAAGGTGTGCGGCCGCGCGGCGGCCCGCGCGCCCCAACCCGGGAGGAATCGCGTGACCCAGTTATTGGTCCTTCTGCTCCCCCTGCTCGTCCTCCACGGCGGCGGGGGCGACCTCCTCGACGCCGTCGCCACCGACGCCTATTGGAAGCTCAAGGGGCTCGCCCCCGACGCCCCCACCCTGCTCGCGATGGCCGAGCCCCCCGCCACCGCCGACGTCGCCCCCCTGCTGCGCGATCTGGCGGCCGACGACTTCGCCACCCGCGACGCCGTCGCCCGGCAGATCGCCGCCCTCGGACCGGCCGCCCTCCCGCAACTGCGCGCCGCCACCCGCCACGCCGACCCCGAGGTCGCCAATTCCGCCCGCCGGCTCGTCGAACAGGTGATGGCGGCCGCCCGCACCGCCGCCGTCCGCCGCCTCATGGCCATCCGCACGCTCGGCGAGATGCGGGCGCGGGACGCACTCCCGCTCCTCCGCCGCCTCCACGACGCCCCCGAGCCCTTCGTCGCCGAGTACGCCGACCGCGCCCTCGCCCGGATCGAAGGCCGTGCCCCCGCCAGCCGCCCGGCCGCCGACTTCCGCGCCGACATTGACCTCCTCCCGGCCCGCTGCGGCATCGTCGGCCAACTCTCCCTGCACGGCGATGCGCCCGTCCGCATCAACGCCGCCACGGCCGGCATGAAGCTCCTTGGCAAGAATGACCCCGCCGAGCTCCTCGACCGCCTCAACGGCGACCTGGTCGCGATCGCCGAGCAGTACGGCAACGTGCGCCCCGAGGCCATCACGGTGGCGTTATCGGACGACTTCAACGGCATCGGCGGATTTGGCGTCCTGCTCGTCCGCGGCCGCTTCGACCGCCCCGCCATCGAGCAGGCCCTGGCCGCCGCCAAGGTCGAGGTCGCGGAGGTTGACCACGTCCGCGTCCACAAGCTGGCGAACGAGGCCCGCCTGTTCTTCCTCTCCGCCGACGTGGTGGCGATCGTCGGCGGCACCGGTGACGCGGCCCTTCAGCCCCTCCTCGACCTCACCGCCACCGCCCGCACCGGCCGGGGGAAGCTTGCCGACGACCGCGACATGGCCGCCCTCATCGCCACCGTGGACCGCTCCCGCGCCGGCTGGGCCGCGATCCGCGTCAACGACAACTTTCGCGCCAACTCGTTCCTCAAACCCTTCGACCACGTGACCGCGACGATCATGCGCCGCCCCGGCGGCGGCCTCGACGTCGCCGGCCGCGCCGCCGGGCAGGACCCCCAGGCGATCGCCAAGACCGTCGATGCCCACAACGTCACCGTGGAGACCCTGGTCGGCCAGATCAAGCAGTTCGCCGGCGGCAATGCCGGCGGCAACTTCGGCGCGATTCCCGTCCAGCCCGTCCTCGACCTCGTCGAGAGCGCCCGGGTCAAGGCGACCGGCGCCGCGGCCGCCGCCGACCTGGTCTTCAAGTCCGAGCTTGCCGCCACAATCGCCGGCATCTACGCCATGGTGTACCCCGTCTCGCCGCCGCAGCAGCCGTGACCCTGCGGCGGGCCTTTCGCGCGCCGCGTGATAGAATCCCCTCCGGTCGGGCGAAAGGTAAGGACGGATGAGCGACGGGCGTTTCGTACAGCGCGTGGCGGCGGCGGCCGCATTGTTGGTAATACTGGCGCTCGCCCCGGCCGGCGGCGCGGCCGAGCCCCCGCCGGGCGGCACTCCCCTGCTGGGCGAGCAGCCCACCGCATCCCTCACCTTGGGCGGCGCCCCCGCCAGCGGCGCGACGCTGGAGCGCATCGCGGGCGAGGCCGGCGCCCCCATCCTTCGCGTCCGCACGGAGAAGCGACCCGACAAGACGTACGACACCCAGCTCAAGGCCACGACCACCGCCCCGATCGCGAAGGGCGACATCCTGCTGGCCTCGTTCTTCGCCCGCACCCTTCGCTCCCGCACCGAGACCGGCGAGGGGATGGTCGAGCTGGTCTTCGAGCAGGACAAGGCCCCCTACGACAAGTCCGTCGAGCAAACCATCACCTTCGGCCGCGAGTGGATGCGCATCGACGTCCCCTTCGTCGCCCGCCAGGCCTATCCCGCCCGCGGCGCCGCCCTCCTGCTGCGCCTCGGGTTCGAGCCCCAGGAGTTCGAGCTGCGCGACCTCCACCTCACCAACTACGCCACCGCCGTCGCCCTCAAGGACCTCCCGCGCGTCGCCGTCACCTACCCCGGCCGCGCCGCCGACGCCCCCTGGCGCAAGGCCGCCGCCGACCGCATCGACAAGCACCGCAAGGCCGACCTCGCTGTCGAGGTCATCGACGCCGCCGGCCGCCCGGTCGCCGGCGCCGCCGTCGCCGTCCGCATGCGCCGCCACACCTTCGCCTTCGGCTCCGCCGTCGCCGCCGACGCCCTCCTCGGCGCCGGCCCCGACCACGATGCCTACCGCGAGAAGGTCCGCACGATGTTCAACCGCGTCGTCATGGAGAACGACCTCAAGTGGCCCCAGTGGAGCAGCCCCCAGGCGATCGAGCGCACCGACCGCGCCATCGCGTGGCTCCGCGAGCAGGGCCTTGAGGTCCGCGGCCACAACGTCATCTGGCCAAGCTGGCGCCACACGCCGCGGTCCCTCCAGGGCCTGAAGAACGACCCCGCCGCCCTCCGCAAGGCGGTCGCCGACCACGTCACCCAGATCGTCACCCACTACCGCGGCAAGCTCGTGGACTGGGACGTGATCAACGAGCCCTACGACAACAACGATGTGATGGGCGTCCTGGGCGACGACGCGATGGCCGAATGGTTCAAGCTCGCCCGACAGGCCGACCCGGACGTGCGGCTCTACATCAACGACTACAGCATCCTCTCCGGCGGCGGCATGGACACCGCCCATCAGGCCCACTACGAGAAGACGATCCGCTTCCTGCTCGCCAAGGGCGCCCCGGTGGACGGCGTCGGCCTCCAGAGCCACTTCGGCAGCCGCCTGACCAGCCCCGACAAGCTCATGGAGGTCCTCGACCGCTTCGGCGCCCTGGGCCCGCGCCTCCAAAGCACGGAGTTCGATATCGACGTCGCTGACGAGCAGCTCCACGCCGACTACCTGCGCGACTTCATGACCACGCTGTTCAGCCATCCCCAGGTGGACGGCATCATCATGTGGGGCTTCTGGGAGCCCCGCCACTGGCGCCCCCGCGCCGCCCTCTTCCGCAAGGACTGGTCCGAACGCCCCGCCGCCCGCGCATGGATCGACCTGGTGCAGAAGCAGTGGTGGACCACCGCCGCCGGCCAGACCGACCCCGCCGGCAAGTACGCCCTCCGCGCTTTCCAGGGCGACTACGACGTCACCGTCACCCACAACGGCGCAACGCAGTCGGCGAAGCTCACCCTCGGCAAGGCCGGCCACGTCGCCAAGGTCGCGATCGAATAGCGCGCGACCGCCTCCCTCACAATTCACCCTCTCCCGGTACGCCGGGAGAGGGCCGGGGTGAGGGTCTTCGTCTTCGTTTACTCGTTCATCGTCAACCGTTACTCCCCCTACCTTCCGCCCCGATCCACATTCGGCGCAAACCCCTCGAACGGCAGCTCGTCCCACCCCTTCACCTCCCCCGCCTTGAGCAGCGTCGTCACCTTTCCGCCACGCTCGATCGCGGCCTGCATCGCGCCCTCGCTCCCCAGGTGAATCACCTCCACCTCCTCCCCCAGCGTCACCCGCACCGACGTCTCCGAGACCTTCTCCACCTTCGCCGGGGCCCGCCCTTTCAGGTTCGGCATGAGCACGACCAGCCACTGGCTCCGCCCGGTCGCCCCCTTCACGCGCAGCCACTTGGTCATCTCCCCGCCCGTCCCCTTCGCCTGCCCCCAGGTGCCCCGCTCAAAGTTCTCGGGAACGTACGCCCCGAAGTACTTCTGCTCGTACTCCGCCCCCTTCGTGTTCCGCAGCAGCGGCGAGTCCACGTCCCGCCACCCCCACTCGCGCCGCTCCACCTCCCCCACCGCCGGCGTCACGAAGTGGGCCGTCAGGTCCACGTCGAGCTGCCCGGGGAAGCTCGCACGCTGCCCCTGGACCTTCACGTCGCGCGCCAGCACGTGCAGGTTCCACCAGGGCGTCTCCGGCGAGTCGATCTCGTCGCGCAGCACCAGGTAATCGGGCACCCGGCTCGCCGCCGGGTCGTGCTTCACCAGCATCGCGTACCGCCGCATCGTCCACGGCCGCCCCAGCGTGCGCGTCGGGTACTCCCACCCCGGCTTCACCGCCAGGTGCGGCTCCATCGGCACCTGGTTGACTCTCGTCGTCCGCTCGTCCGCCACGAACACGTCCGCCGCCGTGCTCGTCGCGTACGCCCGCCGCACCGCCACCCCCACCGGCCGTTCCCCGTTCATGTCGGGCCGGTTGTGGATTGACGCGCTCCACGGCCGCGGCGAGTAGTGGCACGCGTGGTCGATCGCCAGCGGCGTCCCCATCGCTGCGAAGTGAAACGACAGCTCGTCCCCCTGGTAGTGGTTCCGCGCGGGCCCCGCCTTCACGCTCACGAAGGACTCGTTGCGCTCGTCGTACGCATTCCCCCGCAGCGCCGCGCCGAACCCGTGGAACTCCCGGCTCGACAGGTCCAGCGCCCCCTCCCACTTCTCCGGGAACCGCGCGAGCTGCTCGGCGAATGCGTCGTCCACCCCGCGGTAGTGCGCCGCCAGCGCCCGCAGTTCCTTCACGTAGTTCCCCGGGTGCGTGTCCCCGATCGGCGCTTTTTGCCGGCTGCCGTACCGCGGATCCACCGGCGTGTGCATCACCGCCAGGTACGTCGCCACCTCCTTGAACCGCGGCCACTCCCGAAGCGCGTCCACCTGTCCGTGCTCCTTCAGCATCTGCCCCAGATCCGCCACGTGGAAGAAAAACGCCGAGTACCCCAGCGACTCGGCCCACGCGCCGCCGGGGAACGAGTCCCCGTACAGGTTCCGCTTCGTCTCGTCGATCCCGAACTGTACCCACCGCTTCGCGTGCGGGTGGTCCGGCATCAACAGCCCGATCCGCAGGACCACGTTGTACATGTCGGTATGGAAGTTCGGGTTCCCCACCGGCCACCGGTAGGCCGGGCCGGGCCAGTAGTTCGGGTCGCTGAACACGTACGCCAGCACCGCCAGTTCGCGCGACTTGACCGGCCCCGCCTTGGGGATCTGCCGCTGCACCGTCCGCGGGAACGTCGTCGGGTTGAAAAAGTGCTGGTTGAAGTAGCCCCCCAGGTAGTTCCCGGCCGCCCCTGCCTTCGCCGCCGGCGCCGCCGATTCCCACTCCAGCACCCACTCGCGCAGCACGCGCTCCAGCGGGATGTCCGCCCGCGACCGCACCAGCCGCCCCATCGCCTTGCGGACGGCGGGCGGCCCCATCACCAGGGCCCACCGCCGGTGACCGCCGTCCGTCGGGATGCGCACGCTAACCCGCCCCGGGCGATCCGCGTCCCCGTTCACGTCGAAGTTCTGCGACACCAGCGACACGTCCGCCGGGCTCGTCCACTCGCTCCCCCGCACCGCCGCCAGCCCCACGCCGAAGTCGCCGCGGCCGTCGTAGACGAACGCGAACGGCCCCCCGCCGAACCAGATGTCGCGCCACACCGGCCCGAGGGTCGCGACCGGGTGCTGCGGCGGCTGGAGCGTCGAGTCCTCCTCCTTCCCGTCCGCCTTGAACGTCCGCGCGTTGTACGCGTGCGGGTGGTACACCACGTCCGCGTTCAGCGGCCGCAGGTCCAGCGTGATCGCCGTCCCCTTCCCCATCGCGTACGTGTCCGTGACGTCCAGCCACGGGTCCCCCGCGCGCACGTCCAGCACCACCTCGTACCGCTTGGCCGCGTCGGCGAACCGGAACGTCCGCTTGAGCACCGCCCGCGCCGGCCCCTGTTCCATCCACTCGTCCGTCACTCCCGTGGCTTCGACCCCCGCCGGCCAAGCGAACGCCCCCGCCGCCCCCGGCCGTGTCGCCGGCCCGATCCCGTTGATCGGCAGCGGCCGCGCCGCGTCAAACGTCAGCGCGTAAACCCCGTTGCCGACCGTCGTCACCCCCCCGGCCTCGCCGACCGTGACCCCCGCCCACTGTCGCTTCCCCGCCTCCACCCGAAATCGCACGGCCTGCCGCGCCGGGATCGTCGCCCGGAACAGCACCTTCACCTTCGCCCGTTCCCCGAGGGCGCCCGCCAGGGCCCGCCCCGTCGCCACCTCGTAAAACTGCGCCGGCACCTGCGCCCCGCCCTGCCACACGACGAGCCCCTCCGCCGCCACCCCGCCCGCCCCCGTCAACTCCACCTCCGCCGTCAACCACTCCTCCGCCCACGTCTGCCCCAAGGGCTCCCGGACCTCAAACGCCCCCAACTCCGCCGCCCGCACCGCACCGGCCGCGCAGAACACCACCGCGACGGCAAATAGCATTCGTCTCATCACGCAACCTCCGACCATCCCCCGCCCCTCTTACCACCCCGCCCCCCCACCCGTTCGCGCAACACCCAAGCCGCCCCGGCGCATCCCCCCAATCTGAAATCTCAAATCT
>Ga0105047_10015721_pt1 | contig 11908 bp, 17 predicted proteins | sample MAT04_FD_78384 | JGI IMG/M metagenome (GOLD analysis project Ga0105047, IMG submission 78384) | Freshwater microbial communities from Lake Fryxell liftoff mats and glacier meltwater in Antarctica - MAT-04 (megahit assembly) | ecosystem: Environmental > Aquatic > Freshwater > Ice > Liftoff... | reverse complement strand
GATGCACGCCGATAAATCAACAGCTTGGAAGTACTCATGGTTTAACCTGAAAGGTGAATCAGCCTGTAGCGCAACCGTTTAGCTGGGCCATGCACTCATGGCAGTAACCAGTGCCTGTTCTTTGCTTGGTCCCTCTCCGGTGGCTTCCACATTAGCAAAGGCGACTGATGTGAATGTCACCAATAATGCAAGCAAAACCAAAAGTATTTTTTTCATCGAATACCTCCTCTGCTTATAATTTTCCAGGAATTCCTGTGTTCTTCTGATCTGAGATAAACTATTATTCTGGATGTTTGGCTGCTATTGGACGTAGGAAAATTTTATCTATTTTTTGCAGCGACACTGATTAATGTATCAGAGCTGCTGTTAATGCTTGATTCTAAATATTGCTATAATGGAGAGGGGGTGTATCGCTTAAAAATAGGTTTTTTTAGTATGCTGACCCGTCGTGAATAAAATTAAATCAGTAGTCGTCAGAAGAACCGCCACCATCAAATTCGCCCCCACCTCCTGATACACTATCATTACCGCCGGAAGAACTGCCGCCACCGTAATAGCCACCACCACCACCCCAACCGCCTCCATAAAAACCGCCACCACCACCGCCACCACCAAAAAAACTGGAAGCAATAGTGCTGAGCAGTAATCCGATTCCCAATCCTACTGCCGCAAGAACAATAATGACCAGAAAACCAAGCCCTGGGATTGCAAACCAGACGGCGGCTGGCAGGCCGATGGCTCCTGCTGCAGCTCCAAGTTGGCGTGAAAAAGTACCTGCTATGAGCATACCAACTACCAAAATCAGCAGCAGTGTTATCAGTTGTGGAGATTTTGACTGTGGTTGTTTTTTTGATTCGCCTGGAACGGCTTTGAATTCGCCTTTTGTAGCTGCAAGGATCGCGTCAACTCCGACAGAAATACCCTGATCAAAATTGCCATCTTTCAAGTATGGGCGCATTGTGTTGCGGATGATTTGACCGGCAGTAATGTCGGGCAATACGCCTTGAAGTCCTCTGCCAACCTCAATTCTGACCTTTCGCTCGGCTTTAGCCAGGATCAGGATGACTCCATTATCCTTGCCTTTTTGACCGATTTGCCAGTTTTCAGCCACTTTTATGGCAAATTGGTCAATATCGTCACCTTCTAGAGAAGGGATGGTCAGGACAACTATCTGTGTGGATTGGTCACGCTCAAATGAAGTCAGTTTGTTTTCAAGGCGGGATTTGGATTCTGGAGACAGCATTCCGGCATAGTCATTTATTCTTGCAGAAAGTTTCGGAATCTCCAGTGCAGACAAAGGGAGAGCCATGAACAGCATTATGAAAGTTATAATTATGCGTTTCATAACCATTTGGGCTCTCCCCTTGGCTTGAATAATTCTAGAACTTTACTTTCGGGGCGACTTTTGCTCCTTCTTCTGCTTTGAATGATTCTTTGCGCTGCAGATGAAGAATCAGCGAGTTGGTCATCGAGTTGGGAAATGTGCGGATGCTGGTATTGAATACCTGAACGGACTGGTTATAGCGTTCGCGAGCCACATTAATACGGTTTTCGGTACCTTCCAGCTGTTTTTGCAAATCCATAAAATTCTGGTTTGCCTTAAGGTCTGGATACCTCTCTACTACAACCATCAGTCTGGAAAGTGCACCGGAAAGTTCTCCCTGGGTTTGCTGGAACTTGCTCAGGGCAGCTGGGTTATTGAGAACATCTTTGGTGACCTGCATGGAACCAACTTTAGCACGGGCTTCAGTGACAGCCTTAAGTGTGTCAGCTTCATGTTTGGCATAACCTTTGACAACCTCAACCAGATTTGGAATCAGATCAGAACGGCGCTGATAGGATGATTCAACATTTCCCCAAGCGGCAATAACTGCTTCTTCATTGGCTTGCATAGTGTTGTAGCCGCAGCCGGAAAGCAACGTGAGAATAACTAAAAGTGATAATTTTGCTATCAGTTGTTTCATTTTGAATCCTCCATTTATTATTGATCTAAATTATTTGGCAGTCTTGTCATAATAAATCTTGAGCCCGATCAGCAAGGTATTACAGATTAAAGGGACGATGTTGGCCAATATTAACGGCAAATCACTAATAAGCATACCGTAAACCATCCAGAGTGCAACTCCTGCAGAAAGCAGAATCGGCTGCCAGATGGAGATGTCTCTGGCATGTCTGGTTCTGATGGTTTTTACAACCTGGGGGATTGCAGCTACACTTGTTATAAAACCGGCTATCATTCCTACCGTTGTGTTGGTCATAAAGTTTTCCTGCCGTCAAAGGCAGAGCAGGCCCAGTCTATCTGGGTCATCATGCCACGGATAATAGAGACTTCCCGATTATCCATGTTTGCCCGGTAAAGCATTCTGCGTAAAGATAGCATGATGTGTTCAGGGTTTTGCCGGTTGAGAAAACCAATTTTTTGCAGGCAGACATCCATCTGGTCAAACATGGATTCCATCTCGCCTGAAGTTGCTTGCGGATCGATTCTGCCGCCGCCTGGCGATTGGGTGGCCTTGTCCAGTTCGTAACAGAATAGCAGAATCGCCTGGGACAGGTTCAGAGAACCGTAATCCTGGGCTGTAGGAATAGTGGCATGCCACCGGCAGAGTGAAAGCTCTTCAGTGGTAAGCCCACTGTCTTCACGGCCAAACACTATTGCTGCCCGACTTTCAGGAGAAGCAAATTCTTTAATTTTAACTGCGGTCTCGGAAGGAGAGAGAATCTCTTGCCGATATTTCCCATGTCGTCTGGTTGTACCGACAGACATTGTACAGTCGGCCAGGGCGGAGGCCAGGTCGGTATACAGTTCGGCCTGTTCAAGCAGGTCTTTTGCTGATACTGCGAATTTAAGTGATTCCGGATGAAAACGATCACAACCATTTACAAGTCTCAGGCGGGTGAGTCCCATATTTTTCATCGCACGGCAGGCCATGCCGATGTTCCCGGGTGACTGAGGTTCGACCAGTACAATTACAATGTTATCAGTTGCTTCCGTCATGTTCCCTCAATCTGATCAGCCGAATGGCTCTGATTCTAACAAGCCGGTCTCGGGCCGGTTTTTTAAGTTTCCAGGCATGATAGATATGGCCCAGCCATGCCATGGCGACGAATCCCATCAGTGCCAGCATCAGATAGTGCTCGTATTTGCTGACATCATCCAGAAACAGGGAGGCACTTTTGCCGAATATGTAGCCGGCCAGTGAGAATATTATGGACCAGGATAGGGCGCTTAACAGGTTTATCCACATGAAAGTTCGTGGAGGGAGAGAAGTTACACCGAGTATAATCGGCAGCACTATCCGGAAACCGTAGGTGTAACGCGATATAAAAGCAACCAGCATGCCGTATTTTTCTATTAATCGTAGTGCTTCACGCAGTTTACGGGCGATGCTGTGAAAGCGTCGCAACAGTGCTTTACCCTTGTAGTAGCCGAGATAAAAATAAAACTGATCACCAAGAAAAGAGCCTACAAAGGAGGTCATGATGACCCCCTTGATATCTAAATAGCCCTGGAAGGCAAGGAAACCGGCCATTATCAGGATCATCTCTCCTTCGAGAAATGTTCCAATGAACAAAACCCAGTAACCGTAATTTTCTAGTGAGTCTCTTAAAAATTGTTGGATTTGCATTCAGTCTCCCGCCAGTGGCCGGTCGAGCAGGATTGTTTAATTATTTTGGGCTCTTGCAACTATTTCTGATCGCATCAGGTCGATCATTTCCTCTATGCGTGCATGGTCGTCGATTTTCATCGATTCCATGAATAGCATGCTGAGGAATCTGTCTGTTTCATCTTGGTGTTGGAGGATGGAAGGGCCACCGGCATTTTCAATTAGCCTTTCTACGACTGTTTTGCCGCTTTTTGAAAGATAGGCAACGGCAACATCCTGTAAATCTTCAATAAGTTTGGCCAGGTCGGTCGAGTCTGGCGGAGCGAAAAGAGTCGATGGATCTATTGTTTCAGACTCGTAAGTCGGTACAGGTGCAACTGGTTCGTCAACCGGTGCTACCTCCGCTGGTTCGGGTGCTGTCTCAGGGGCTGGAGCTATGGTAGATGGCTCGGGGGCTGAAGTTATTGCAGGTGTTGTAAGTGCTGGTGCTGCGTGTTTTTTAGAAAGATTATCGCAAATGCTGTCTATGTCAAACATGTGCAACAGGTCATAGGGAATGATATCAGTTTGCGGATTTATGGAGAAGACATTCAGTTTTGCGCCGGGCATGGCAGCAATTTTTCGCGATTCTTCCGGTGAAGCTTCAATATTTTGCGATCCACTGGTATAGAAGCCGATCGGGGTTCCATTTTTGAAAAACAGCATCGCCAGACGATCATCTGCGGTAAAACGAACTACTCCGTTCAGTCCACGGGTTTTCAGGTCGGCAAAAATGGCCTTCATGTCGATCTGCCGGATTACCTCATCGCTATAAATCTTCTCCCCTTGCAGTAGTGCATGTGAACACATCACCAGATCAGGAGTCATTCTGTAGATGTTTATTTTTGCATCGGAGGTGAAAACCTTGTCCAGCATATGTTCAAAGGCATCAAAACCTGTGATATGTGCTGAATGTTCTATGCTGACGACAGACACCATATTGCCGAGTGCAAATATGCAAAATGCGTCATAGCCAGGAGCCTTGAGGTTCATGTATCCAGTGAAGTCTTCTGATGCCAGTTTTTGCAAAACACTGGAAATTACGGCTTTAGTGGCTGGAAGATGCTCTTTTAGCGGGTTTGCCTTTGGTAGTAGATGCATTATAATTCTCTCCAGGAAAGCGCTTTTGATACGGGTTTTATCATTGCTGATGGGGAACTGAATGATTACTTTAAGATGAATAAACTAATGTATTTTCATGGTCTTGTCAAAAACAATCAATTTGAGTGTCAAACCCAAAATAAATCCTAATATAACCAGCTTATTATGCTTGACACGCCTATGTGGCATAATATAGTTTTATACGATATTTTTACTAATGTAACAATTCTGTTTGCCATGCAATGTTGGAAGGGGATTTTTAGCGGATGAGCTCTAAAAAAGACAAGCTCATAGAAGAAGCTCAACGGTTTGCCTTGCGCGGTCAGATGGATAAAGCCATCAAAACTTACCGTCAGGTGGTTTCGCTAGATCCTTCTGCGATTAATCAACGTCAGAGGCTGGCCGAACTTCTTATCAAGGCTGGCAGTCTCGAGGATGCACGGGTCGAATTTGAATCCATCGGTAAATACTACTCCGCCAACGGGTTTTATCTTAAAGCGATTGCTGTCTACAAAAAACTCCAGATGTTGTTGCCGGGTGAGATCAGTATTACTCTGACCTTGGCAGATCTAAATGAAAAGCATGGCTTGGTTGCCAATGCGCTCTCCGAATACAAACAAGTATACGAACACTATAAAAATTCATCCAATCATAAAGACGCTCTGAAAATTCTTGAGCGGATGCATAATGTGGATAAGCAAAATATCGGCATTAAGTTGATGCTTGCGGAGTCATATTTTCAGTCAGCCAAGAAAGAGGATTCCTATCGGACTTTTTCGGAGCTGGCATCTGTGCTTCATGATCGTGGCGACAATGTATCATGTATTAAGCTTAATGACAGAATCAAACAGCTGTTTCCAGATAAACCCGATTTTATGTATGAAGTACTTGCCAAGCAGGTAGAAGAAGGCAACGCGGGCAATGCGGTAAGTGCAATCCAGATTGTTCTGCAACAAAATCCAAAGGATCATCGCTTTTGGGAGCTTATAGTTAAAGCCTTCCGCCGGCTAAACGAACCTCAACGCATCAAGATGGCTTATCAGCATTTTCTCAAGTTTTTTCCAGAGAATATTTCTGCTCAAAAAGGATTTCTTGACTGTCTGATCAGTGAAAAGGATGTTACCGGTATTCTGGCTTTTCTGGATCAGCATGAACAGAACTTTATTGATTGCAATGCTACAGCAGACCTGGTTAGCATTTATAAAGCTCTTGATCTGATTGATCCGATTGATAACCGTATTCTTAAGGGATTGGAAAATGCCTATCGGGCAGATGGTGATTTTGAGGGGGCCGATGCAGTTGCTTCCAAACTGTCTTCTTTGACTTCATTTTCATCACCCAAAGCCTCGGAGGATGAACAGGGTGAAATAGTCGTAATTATTGAACCTTTTGCCCATGAATTCTCATTTGCATCAGAAGAGCCTGATTCCGTTCCCGTTGTAGAAGATGTTACAAGTTTTGCGGATGTTGATTTTGAGACCGACTTTGAATTGACGAAAAAAGCCGCGCCGGTTGAAAAGCCTGAGATGGATGAGATTGACATAGAAATTGAAATTGATGATGACAATCCTTTCGGTACGATCCTTCTGGATGAAGCTGTGCTGGATGAAGATGGTGGAAATTGGCTGGATGCGGTCGGTGTAATGTTTGACGGCATTGCCTCTGCACCAAGAAGTGTAAAATTTGGCAGCGATGTCGATATGTCAGATGCCCAGTCTCATTATGACCTTGGCGTTGCATTTAAAGAGATGGGCCTTTTTGATGAGGCAATTAATGAATTGAGACAGGCATCAGAGGATCCGGCCCGTAAAGTTGCTTGTTTTATTCTGCAAAGTGCCTGTCTTCGTGAAAAAGGTGATGTGGTTACTGCAGAAAGTCTGCTCAGGTCTCTTCTTAAGCCCGGCTTGAGTCTCGATGATTCCTGCTCTGTGAAATATGATCTGGCCCTGACCTGTGAAGCTGCCGGCAAGCGAGATGAGGCTAAGGTTCTTCTTGCTGAAATTGATGCGGCTAATCCAGATTTCCGTGACGTACATTCAAGGCTGGATGCCGCCAAGTGCGAACCGGGTATCAACTTTTCTGCAGAGGACCTGGAAGGTTTTGAATTAAAATAGATTGTAGTTCCTCCCTTTATTTGTTTTTGTAGTCAAGTGCCGTTTATATGCACTACCCGCCATTTTTGCTCTGTTAAACCAAATATATTTGTTTATTTTAACTGCTGTCAAACCACTGTTTATACCTACAAGGGGGAGAGATGGACAGAATCTGGGCACCTTGGCGAATGAGTTATATCAAGGCTATCGCCAGTGAAGAGGGCTGTGTTTTCTGTACGGCCTGGAACACTGAAGAAGATCGTGAAAAGCTTGTTTTGGAACGAACTGAACATTCTCTGATCATGCTGAACCGTTTCCCCTACACCAACGGTCATATGATGGCAGCACCCAAACGTCATACCTCGGACCTTGATGAGTTATCCGATGTTGAGATGCTGGATTTGATGAAATCTGTGCGGCGGGCTAGAAACCTGCTGCAAAAGATTGCCCGGCCCGATGGTTTCAATATTGGTGTCAATCTCGGGCGAGGCGCTGGAGCAGGTATAGAAGATCATCTTCATATCCATATTGTGCCACGGTGGGTCGGCGATTCGAATTTTATGACAGTTGTCGGTGATATCAGGATTATTCCGGAGGGACTGATGATAACATACGATATGCTGTATGAAGCGCTCAGCTCTCTCTAATGAGGTCTTAACGGTGGAATTTCTTTATATTGGTATAGATATTGGTGGCACAAACCTGCGTTTTGCACTGGTGGACAACTCGGGAATAATTTTGTTTCGGAGTCGTTCTGTCAGCAGTATTTCGGATGGCAGGGAGGCTTTCTGTACAAGACTGCAGGCCGGTATCACTGAAATGCAAAATTTTGCAACTACACTGGGTCTGCCTGTTTCAGGGATAGGTGTGGGAGTGCCAGGTCTGGTCAGCAAAGATGGAGTAATCCACTCATCGGTAAACATGAAGCCTCTTGATGGTTTGAACCTGACCAAATTTTTGGAGGATACTACCGGTTTGCCAGTATTTTGTGGAAACGATGCAAATGCTATTGCCATGGGAGAATATATCTATGGCGCAGGTACTGATTTTAAATCATTCATGGTTATTAGTATTGGGACGGGACTCGGCAGTGGTCTAATTCTAGATGGACGACTCTGGAGCGGGGTTAACGGTTTTGCTTCCGAGTTTGGTCATATCACGGTCAAACCGGATGGCTTGCCTTGTCCGTGTGGTAATAAGGGTTGTCTTGAACAGTATGTTTCAGCTGGAGCAATAGTCCGGAACGCGATGGAGCTTTTTCCCGAGTTTTCTCAAGAGTCAGAATTTCTGCTGGATGCTGCCATTGTTGCTGGTTTAGCTAAAAAGGGTGATCTGGTTGCCCGAAAGGCATTTGAAACAGCGGGGAGCTGGCTAGGGATTGGCTTGGCGTCGTTAGTCAATACATTAAATCTTGAGGCAATAATTGTCTGCGGAGGTGTCAGTGAAAGTCTGGATCTGCTTTTACCGACTATTCGAGAAGAAATTGAAAAACGTTGTTTTCGTGAAATTGGAAGAGACTTGAAAATTATCGCCGGAACATTGGCTGATGATGCAGGTTTGCTCGGAGCAGCAGGTATGGTCAGAGAATCTATGGCTAGATGATGAGTTTTTTTGATTCTTGTCTGGTATCCAGGGGTGATCTTGCAGCGTTGCTGATCGATGAAATGAAACTGGATAAACTTTTTGCAGGCCGGATTCCGGTCAGGTCCAATAGTCCGAGCCATGGGTGGAATAACGATTGGTGATGTTGGTAAAAAAATAGCGGTCAAGGACAGTGCGTCAGCGGTCAGCTTCATCAAAATATCCTCCAGAATAAACGCCATTTCGCCGCGTTTTACGCTTTCAGCTGGCTTGAACAGGTAAGCCATGCTGGTTTTATCAAACTTTGGTTCCAGGCCACGAACTTTCCACTTCAAAACCGTAAAAATCTCATCTTTGGTTCCCAAAAAAGGTACTACAGGTGGGCAAAAGCGTCTGACTGCAGAAACTGCTGCCAAAGTTGTTGCCCAGCGTCGTCTTGTTGAAATGTTGGAAGGTGTGGCCGTTGTCAGTGAGACTACAATTAAGGACTCATAGTTGGCCTCTGATACAATCAAGACAGCTGTTACCGGTTTTATTAAAGGCTCCCAGGTTGTAATGCAGGAATGGAATGCTCAGGAGGAAACCGCACTGGTAATCATCAAAGTTGGTATGAATGGTCCAAAGGGTTTTGCTGCTGTCATGTATGAAAAGATTTTGACTGAGCCCAAGATTAAACAGGAACTGGATAAGCCGGCTTATGTTCCGCCAACTGACGTTCCTGCTGCAGTTACACCTGCTGTATAAGATGGGTTGATTATTGACGCAACTGAATACAGCCATGTTGCTGATATTACTGCAGCAGAAATATTTGCCGCAAACCAGACCTCTGGCTTTATGGCCGATGCAAGGGTGGCTTTTGTTTTGAAATACAGCAGATTACCGCACAATTTACTTTCAAAAGGAAACATGGGTCTGAATAAAGAAAGCCCCGCAAACTGTTAAGTTTGCGGGGCTTTCTTTGTTAAATTTTTACTGCTAAAAACTGGAACAGGATCAGGCTATACAAAGCTGGTTTTTACCAGCATCCTTGGCTTTTTTCAGGGCCTGCTCTGCTCTTATAATGCAGTCAAACAGAGTCTGGTCTGAGCTGTATTCACAAATCCCCAGACTGACAGTGGTACGGATGCCCGGTTTTTGTGCCTTGAATTCTGTCATGTCTATGGATTCGTGTATCTTTGTCGCTACAGTAGTTGCACCGTTTATTGGGGTTTCCGGGAGCAGTATCAGGAATGCTTCGCCTTTCCAGCGGGCACAGATATCTTCGTTGCGCAGACAGCTAATCAGAACTCGCGAGATTTCCACAAGTACATCATCGCCTGCATTAAATCCGTAGGTTTCGTTGATTTGTTTGAAATTATCCACATCAGCCAAAATAATGGAAAAAGTGGTTTTATGTCTGGTTGCCCGGCTGTACTCACGCGTAATTTTTTCCATGATATCACGCCGATTGGCAAGACCGGTCATTGGATCGATTCTGCCGGCATGCTCAAGGGAACGGGAGATTTCAACCAACTGGAGGGTCAGTTCCTTATTCTCCTTGGTTAACCTGGCTATCTGCTGTTCCTGTTTGGTGAAGTCCCCTGAAAAGCGTTTAAGGACCGGCAGAAGAGCATTGATGTCGTAGTTGCCTTCTTTGATTATCTGCTCCAGCCGTGCAAAATCAAAGTAATCAGTCTGATTCATGCTTGAGTCTGTTGTTGCCAAAATAAACTCCTTTGTAGCTGTTCGCTTAAAAGCCTTTTGCGGAGCGACCGACTTTACACTTTAATGTGGCATGATACATTTGAAATGCACAGTTTTCAACTGAATAAAATACTGCCAAAGCATTGTAAAAATATTTGGATTAATATTGTTAAAAAAGAATATGCGGCTGACTACAATAGTTTTAATTCTATGTTAGAATAATAACAATTTCTGTATTTGTTTGTTTATTTAGTTCAAAGGATGTGTGAGATATGCAGATGATACCGTTACATCTGGCAGCTGAGGGAATGGTACTTGCCAGGGAAGTATGCCGTAGCGACAGTACATCCAACGTTCCGGTCTGTGGCAAGAATGTTATGATAACAAGTGAGCTGATCAGGCGATTTGACCTGATGGGAATCAAGTCGCTTTATGTCAAAGGGAGACCAATAGTGCAAGAAGGGCAGCCTAGCCTTGAAACTATGCTGAAAGACCTTGACTGTCGATTTAATATAGTTCGCAACGATCATCTTACTATGAAGGTTCATGAAATTTATACCGCTTATTTAAAGCGATCCATGGGAGATGATTGTGGAAATTAGACATAATGATTTAAAACAAGTCATCATGGATACTAAAACTCTGCCGACTTTGCCGGGAGTCATAATCAGGCTCAATGCGCTTTCTGAGGATGAAAAATCCACCATCCATGAAATGGCTAATATCGTAACATCTGATCAGGTACTTTCTGCCAGAATACTTAGATTGGCAAATTCACCGTCCTATGGATTCAACAGAGTGTCGACTATTTCTAATGCAATGATTCTGCTCGGTGTGAATGTTGTAAAGAGTCTGGCCCTTTCATCAACTTTTTTGGAGATCATGGAGAAAAACAGCCTCGGATTATGGGAACATTCTTTGGGGGTTGCGGCAGCAGCTAATCTGATTGCGCGGAAACTTGCCATGCCTGAATGCGAGGAGATAGCTACTGCAGCACTATTGCATGATATTGGCAGGATTGTGATAGGACTGAAGTGCAGTAAAGAATCTGAACAGATTATCCAGTTGGCTAAAGAAAAACAGATTTACCTTTCTGAGGCAGAGAGACAGGTGCTTGGCACTGACCATGCCGAGATTGGTGGATGGCTGGCAAAAAGCTGGTTTTTGCCGGAAAAACTCAGCGATCCCATATCGTTTCATCATGATGTGACGCTTTCAATGAATCACCGGATCAAGGTTTCAGTCGTTCAGGTGGCTGATGTGCTAGTCAAGGCAAGTGGCTTTGGTGATAGTGGCGACAATCATGTCCCGCGTATTCAGCAGGAGGCTTGGGATGCGCTTGGTATGACCGAACTGCTTTTAGCTGAAATAATTGAAGAGTTGGAAGAGAAGCTTATTGATGTGAAAAACTTCAGTATTGAAATGCAGACCTAAAATGATCGAACCTGTTAAAATAATATTGGTCACATTTGATTCTACGCTCTGTTTGAAAACAACAAGGGGTCTGTGTGAAAAGGTCCTGCAGGTTGTTTGTATATCCAAGACGCAGGGTTTGCTTGGCACGCTCGCTCGGAAGCTCAACGTACATCAAGGTACGCCTCGCTTCATCACTTGTATGCGCCTTGCATAACTGGCTCCTCATGATATTTTGCAAGAGCCTCTTCTGATTAGAAAAAAATGAGGATTGTGAAATCTTACATAAGTTTGTGAATTGGGCGTCCATAAGTTAGGGGACGTTTTTTTTGTAATTGAGCAGATAATTTTTAGATCGGCGAAGATTTGATGGTGTTCCTTAAATCTGAG
>Ga0105047_10015720_pt1 | contig 11909 bp, 9 predicted proteins | sample MAT04_FD_78384 | JGI IMG/M metagenome (GOLD analysis project Ga0105047, IMG submission 78384) | Freshwater microbial communities from Lake Fryxell liftoff mats and glacier meltwater in Antarctica - MAT-04 (megahit assembly) | ecosystem: Environmental > Aquatic > Freshwater > Ice > Liftoff... | reverse complement strand
CCGCCCGGCATCAACGCCGAGCAGAAGGCCAAGTGGGACGAGTATTACAAGCCCCGCAACGAGGCGTTCGAGAAGGCCAAGCTGACCGGCAAGGACCTCACCCGCTGGCGGTACAACCGCTACCTGCACGACTACCTGGGCTGCATCGCGGCCGTCGATGACGGGGTCGGCCGGGTGCTGGATTACCTGGAAAAGGAAGGGCTGGCCGACAACACCATCGTCGTCTACACGGCCGATCAGGGCTTTTACCTGGGCGAACACGGCTGGTTCGACAAGCGGTGGATCTTCGAGGAGAGCCTGCGGACGCCGCTGCTGGTGAAGTGGCCGGGCGTCACGAAGCCGGGCAGCACGTCGGACAAGATGGTCAGCAACATCGACTTCGCCCCGACGTTTTTGGAAGCCGCCGGGGTGCCGGTGCCGGCCGAGGTGCAGGGGCGCAGCATCATGCCGCTTCTGAAGGGCGAGACGCCGAAGGACTGGCGGAAGAGCTTCTACTACCACTACTACGAACACCCCGGCCCGCACAACGTCGCCCGGCACTACGGCGTCGTCACCGACCGGTACAAGTTGGTGCGGTTCTACCAGCCGCAGTTCGACTACTGGGAACTGTTCGACCTGAAGACCGACCCGAAGGAACTGAAGAGCGTGTACGACGACCCGAAGTACGCCGAGACGCGGAAGGAGTTGGAAACCGAGTTGGCCCGACTCCGGACGGAACTGAAGGTGCCGGACTCCGACCCGGCCGAGACGCTGCCGAAACAGCCGAAGAAAAAGAAGTAGCCGAGATCGCACCCAGGGGCTTCCCCGCCCCTGATCCCCATCCGGCGTGACGCGAGATGTCCCAGACGTTCCTCGGATCATTCCGTTGGTGGCGGGTCGTCCGGCGGGGGCGGGGCCGGCGGCACACTACTCGGTTTGCCCGGCTTCCGCACCTTCCGCTTGGTCTCCACCACTTTCAGCGCGTGCCGTACCTCTTCTTCCATGATCTTGCCCGGTTGGAACGTCACCACCTTCCGCTCCGGCACTTCCACCCGCTCGCTCGTCTTCGGGTTCCGCGCCTGCCGGGGCTTCCGCAATTTGACCTCGAAGACGCCGAAGTTCCGTAGCTCGATCCGCCCGTTGGCGACGAGCGTCTGGACGATCAGGTCGAACGTCCTCTGGACGATCCGCTTGGTCAGCACCTGAGACACTTCCAACTCGTCGGAAATCAGTTTGACGATTTCCTTCTTGGTCTTCTTGGTCACGGGGCGAGTCCCCTGCGGAGGTTGCGCCCGATGCGGGGGCGGGAGTGGCGATTCAAATGCTAGCCCGCCATGAGGTAATGTCAAGAGTGCGAAATCGCCGCCGCGCCTAACCGACGTTCCGACCCACCGAACGGAGGACGCCCACCAGCACCGCCACCAGGGTCAGCACGACCAACACCCACTCCGGGTTGGCGCGGAAAAAGTTCGCCAACTCCCCGTCGCCGGCCGCGAACCGCCGCACCGGCTTCGACTCTCGCATCCGCTCTCGCAGCCACTTCTCCCGCCGCTCGATGGCGATCCGCCCGGCGTCCCACGACACCGCCAGCCCCCACCGCTGCGACGGCACCAACTCGCGGACGACGGCCAGCACCGCCGGTTGCCCGGCCACCGCCGCCACCGACTCGGCGTCGCCCCGGACGACGCGACCGTACTCCTCGCGCCGCCGCAGGGCCACCAGGTCGCGGGCACCGCTCAGCAGTTCGTACACGGCTTCCGCTGACGTGAGCGGATCGTTGGCATCGCCCAGGGTCCGCCGGAGTAACTCCCACGCGGCCCGGAGGCGGCGGAGGAAGACGAGTTCGCGGTAGCCGTTCCGCCGCTCCGTCGGGAGGTAATTGGTCCCTTCGGGCGGGTCGGGCACCGACGCCGGGGGCCGCGGGACGGCCGGCCGCGGGGTGGGCGGATTCGCCGGCGGGCGGGGGTCCGGAACCGCGACCGCATCCAAAATGACTTCGGCGTCCAGCACGACCGGCACCGGCGGCGGCAACAGCGGAGCGAACTCCACCACGGCGGGGGCGGGCCGGGGTTCGGGCTTCGGCGGTTGGCGGGGTTCGGGCGGGGGAGGCGGGGGAACGGTTTCGACGGGCGGGGCGAGCGCCATGACCCCGATGAGGGCCTGCGCGAGCCGGTTCATCCCCTCCGTGACCAACTCCGGATGTTTGATCTGATGGGGGCGAAGTTTCTCCATCCGGGCGAGCGCCTGTCGCTCGGCGTCGGGGGCGGGCACCGGCGTCGGGGCGGGCGGCAGACCGAGCAGCGCGCGGTCGTCCGGCGGCCACGGGCCGGGCGGCAGACCGAGCCAGTTCAATAATAGCGCGGTGTCCATGTGGGCCGGCGGCCCTGGATCTCCGTTGGTGTTTTCAGGCGAACCTGCCCGCGAGGGCCGTGGGTGTGGGGATTCTAACCCGCCTTGCCCAGTCCGCCACGCGGGGCTATAACCCGGCGGTCGGGTGTCTGCCCCTGGGATCGTGACCGCTCATGCGCAACTTCATTCGGGTGCTTCGCTTCTCGTGGGCCTACCGCACTCGCCTCATCCTATCCGCCGTCGCCGCGTTGGCCGTGGCCGTATTCTGGAGCCTGAACCTGTCGGCCGTCTACCCGGTGTTGCAGATCCTCAGCACCGACCGCAACTTGCATCAGTGGGTGGACGACCAAATCGCCTTCTACCAGAAGAAGGCGAACGACCCGGAGCGGGGCGAGAAAATCCGCCTGTGGCGGGGGCAACTGGAAAAAGTGGCGGCCGCCCCGAACGCCCCGGACCGCGACAACCAGCGGCGACGGCTGTCCCGCGACCTGGCCAACCTGGAAGGCGAGCAGGAGGAGTTCGACCGCAAGGTGTCCCGCTACCAGTGGCTCAAGTCGGTGGTCATCAACCGGCTGCCGGAGGGCCGGTTCGCCACGTTCGTCTGGATCATCGCCGCGCTCGTGATCGGCATGGCGATCAAGGGGCTGTTCGAGTTCGTGCAGGAGTCGTTCGTCGGGGTGGTGGTGCAGCGGACCATGTTCGACTTCCGCAACCGCTTCTTCCGCGCGGCCGTCCATCAAGACGTCAAACAACTCGGCGAGGCCGGCACCGGCGAGTTGATGGCCCGCGCCACCAACGACATGGAGCAACTCGGCTCCGGCATGAAGATGTTATACGGCCGCGTCATGTTGGAACCGCTCAAGATGCTAGGCTGTATCATCGGCGCGTGCGTCATCAGCTGGCAACTGACGCTCATGTTCGTGGTCGTCGTGATGGTGGCGGTGGTGGCGCTGAACAAGGTCAGCCGGTCCATGAAGAAGGCGGCCAGGCGGGTGCTGGAGCGGATGTCGGACCTCTACCGCATTCTGCGGGAGGCGCTGGACGGGCTGCGGGTCATCAAGTCGTTCGGCCGGGAGAGCCTGGAACGGCGGCGGTTCCGCGCGGCGAACGAGGACTATTACCGGCGGGCGGTGCGGGTGATCCGCATCGACGCCGCCGTCGGCCCGCTGTTGGAGACGCTCGGCATCCTGTCCGTCGGGGTGGCGCTGGCGGCCGGCGCGTACCTGGTGTTGGAGAGGCAGACGCACATCTTCGGCGTCAAGATGGTGGACGAGCCGATGGGGTTTGAAGCGCTGTTGACGTTATACATGTTCCTGGCGACCATCGCCGACCCGGTGCGCAAGTTGAGCAGCGTGTATACCAAACTGCAATCCGGCATCGTGGCGGCGGATCGCATCTTCGCCCTGTACGACCGCCCGCGCGGCATCACGCCGAACGCCGACGGGCCGGCCGTGCCCGCGCACCGGACGACGATTTCGTTCCAGAACGTCTGCTTCTCGTACCGCGCCGGGCAACCGGTACTGGACGGGGTGACGCTGGACGTGGCGGCCGGCGAGACGGTCGCCCTGGTCGGCCCGAACGGGTGCGGCAAATCGACGCTGTTGGGACTGCTCCCCCGCTTCTACGACCCGGACCACGGCAGCATCCTCATCGACGGGGTGGACGTGCGGACGGCCAACCTGCGGAGCCTGCGGCGGCAGATCGGCCTCGTCACCCAAGACACGGTGCTGTTCGACGACACGGTGTTCAACAACATCGCCTTCGGCAAGCCGGGCGCGACGGCGGCCGAGGTGGAAGCCGCCGCCGCCGCCGCCCACGCGCACGAGTTCATCGTCGGCCTGCCGGACGGCTACCAGACCCGTACCGGCGACATGGCCGCCACCCGACTGAGCGGCGGGCAGAAGCAGCGGATCGCCCTGGCGCGGGCCGTCTTGCGCGACCCCCGCGTCCTCATTTTGGACGAATTCACTAGCCAAATCGACGGCGAGAGTGAGGGCAAAATCCAGGAGGCGCTGAAGACGTTCGTGAAGGGGCGGACGACGTTCCTGATTACCCACCGGCTCAGCACGCTGGAACTGGCGTCGCGGATCGTGGTCATGGACGCCGGCCGCATCGTCGCCGTCGGCACCCACGCGGAACTCATCGCCACCAGCACCACCTACCGCCGGCTGTACGAGTCCCAGGCGCTGTTGCAGGGTTGAACGATTCCCTCACGCGACCGGCGCGATTGTGCCGATGGTCCCGGTGGCACGAGTTGCGTCGCGTGCCGCAAGGGTGACACCATGTTCGTCGGTAGGGTTGGTCGGGTGCTGCTGTTCGCGTGCGTGGCCGCCGTCGGCTGCGCCGGACGCAACAGCAAGCGCGTCACCCCGCTGCCGCCGAACGTCACGCCGGACGAGGTGTTCAGCGGCCCCGCGCCGACGCCCGTCGCGGCGGAATTCGCGGCGGACCGCGCGCCAACCACCGCCCTGAAGCCGGGGGCGAAGTACGACTTCCTCGTGCTGTCCGGCATCGGGTCGCGGAGCCTGTACTGCTACGGGGTGCTGTGCGGGTGGGCCGAGTCCGGCACCATGCCCGAATTCCAGGTCGTCACGGGCGTCGGCGGCGGGGCGTACGGGGCCATCGCCGTGTTCGCCGGCCGCGAGTACCTGGCCGACCTCCGCCGCATCTGGCTGGCCTTCGACCAGCGGAAACTGCTGCACGGCGACGCCTGGGACGCCAAGCGGTTCCCGCACCCGCTCGGCCTCGGCACCCCGTCCGTCGCCACCACCACGAAGATTCGCCAACAGACGCTCACGGTCCTGACGCCGGAGTATTTCGCCAAGGTCGCGGCCGAACACGCCAAGGGGCGTCGGCTGTACGTCGGCACGACCAACGTGGACACGCAGCGGTTCGTGGCGTGGGACATGGGGGCCATCGCGTCCGAGGGGACGGCCGCCTCGCGGAAGTTGTTCGAGGACGTGTTGGTCGCGTCCGCCGCCGTGCCGCCGCTGCTCGACCCGTCGCGGATCGCCATTACCATTGACGGCAAGCGGTACGAAGAAATGCACCTGGACGGGGGCGTCACGCGCGGGCTGTTCTGGCAGCCGCCGAGCGACTGGGCGGGGGAGGCCGCCGACCAATCCCTTGCCGGTGCGCGTGTCCATGTGGTGGCCGGCAACCAGCTTTACAACAAGGCCGATGTCACCAAGCCGAAACTGCTCGACGTGACGTTGCGGAGCATGAAGGCGATGCTACTCGCCATCCACCGGGCGGACCTGGCGCGGCTGTATTCCGCCTGCCAACGTCGGGACATGTCCCTGCGGTGGACGGCCATCCCGGCGGCTTACGAGCCGATCTTCCCGACCGACGTGTTCGACCCGCCGAAGACGGCCGCGCTGTTCCGCGACGGGTACACCCGCGGGTTCGACGGGACCGCGTGGACGGACCGACCGCCGGAGCGGGAGGCGAGCGAGGACCGCCCCCGCCGGGGCGTCACGCTGACGACCGGTCAGCCCGGCTGTTCGAGCAACTCCAGCGGGGCGTTCAGGAACACCGTCGCGCCGGTGTCCGACCACTGATCCAAGTGGTCCACCCCGGCTTCCACCCGTTGATACGCGCCCGGCCCCATCGTCACGCCGCCGACCCGGATGGTGCCGTCGATCACCACGCACTCTTCGGCCACGGCGTGCGGGTGGTGCGGCAACCGGGCACCCGGCGCGATCCGCATCAGGCACGCGAACCGCTCCGCCGTTTGGTCGATGTTCAGCACCCGCACCGTGATGCCGGCGTACCGTGTCGGGCGGAAGTGGCCGGCGTCCGGTTGGCGAACGACGTGGCCGGCCGGCAGCGGGGCGATGGCGGCCAGCAGCCGGTCCTTCACCGCCGACGGCGGGGTGATGGACGGCACGCCGTCGGCCAGCGCGAGGACGGCCGACTCCCAAGCGGCCAGGGCTTCGGCGGCATCGGGGTGGGCGTCGAAGGCGGCCCGTTCCGCCTCGGGGAGCGCGCCGGCGGCGGCCAAGGCGGCCACGTCCTCCAGGTGTTGGGTGTCGGCGCTCATTCCGGCGGACCTTCTGGGGCGTGATCGGGAAAGCGGTTCCGGAGCCGGGCCATGCCCATCCGAATCCGCGTCTTGACGGTGCCGAGAGGCAACCCGAGGCGGGCGGCGATCCGCTCGTGCGTCCACCCTTCATAGAACGCCAATCGCAGCAGTTGGGCCTGTTCCGGCGGCAGGCCGGCCAGCGCGACGGCCATCCGGCCGGCCGTCTCGCCGGCCATCGCGCCCGTCGCCGGGTCGGCGTCGGCGAGCGGTTCCGGCGGTGCGTCCGATTGCGGGGCGGGCGTCCGCCGTAGCCGGTCGGTGGCGCGGGAGCGGGCGATCATCAGCGCCCAGCCGAGCGGCACCGACCGCGCCCGGTCGAACCGGTCGGCCTGATTCCACACCTGGAGGAACGTCTCCTGGAGTACGTCTTCGGCGTCCGTGCGGTTTCGTAAAACCCGCGCGATCAGCCCGAACACCCGCGGGGCCAGGCGGTCGTACAGAGCCGCGAACGCCGCCGAGTCGCGGGCGCGGGCGATCCGCTCGATCAATTCGGTGTCGATGTCGGCGTCGGTCATGCCCGCCTCCCACGGGAACGTACCAGATATCCTATCCGCCGTCGGAGCGGAAGAGGGGCCGGAAACAAAACCGCCGCGATTTCCGCCGGTCGCCGTGTAGATTGGGGGGGACGATTCCGCAACCCGCGTTCGAGGGTGGAAACATGAGTGCGCGATTCCTGGTGGCCGTGGCGGTCCTGACGACGGCCGCCGGCGGGGCGCGGGGGCAAGACCCGCAACCGCTCCCCCGCGCCGAGTTGGACAAGCGGGCGAAGCGGCTGGCCTACGACGCGGCCGACGTGGGCAGCGGCCTGTTCAACGCCGGCGAGCGGGCCACGAACCCGCAAGTGAACTACGAGGGCACCGCCCGACTTTATCAGGGCACCCTGCTGGCGCTCGTCCAGATGCTCGACCACCGGCCGGACCTGGCGAAGGAACTCCAACTGCGGTTGGAAACGGCCGGGTCGATGATCAAACCGCAGGATCGGGCGTTCGAGCTCCGCAAGGGGCTGGACGCGGTCATGCGGATCGGGGCGAAGACCGTCACCCTCTGGGACCGTCTCGGCGGGGAGCAGCCGGTGACGGCCGTGGTGAAGGCGTTCGTCGCCAAGACCGCCGCCAACCCGAAGGTGGACTTCACCCGCGGCGGCAAGTTCAAGCTGGACGCCACGGCGGTCGATCACTTCGAAAAGATGCTCGTCGAGATGATCTCGTCGGCCACCGGCGGCCCGCTCAAGTACACCGGCAAGGGAATGAAGGAAGTCCACGCCGGCATGGCCATCACGGAGGAGCAGTTCGCGGCGATGGCCGAGGATTTGAAGGCCACCCTGCAGCAGTTCAAGGTGCCCGACGGCGAGGCCGGCGAGCTGCTTGCCATCGTCGCGTTCACCAAAAGCGCCATCGTCGAAGGGAAGAAGTGAGGGCGTCGGGTGACACACCGCGTTGGCGGTGGGCGGTTCTTCCCACCTCTCCCCGCTGGGGAGAGGTCGGCAACGCAGTTGCCGGGTGAGGGGTCTTTTCTACTAGACATTCAAGACAAAACCCCTCACCCGGTTGCTATGCAACCGACCTCTCCCCAGCGGGGAGAGGTGTTCCCGCGGCCACCCCACAGGGACACGAGTCGACGCAACTTGGTATCACGTCCCCCGCTCGCCCTCGAACCGCCGGCAGGCGAGCCGCCACGCCACGAAGCCCATCGCCCCGTACACCAGCAGTCCGCCGGCGAACCTCACGATCACGAGCGTCGGGCTGCGCGGGTGCTGGCGGCTTTTCGGCGGCCCGCGTTGGCTCTGCGCTTCCATCAGCACCCCGAACGCCACCGGCGGGACGACGCCGGCCGCGACCACCTCGCGGTACTCCCGCCGCTGGACGTTGACCGCCACGTTCGCCGCGAACACCAGCGCGATGAGGAACAGCACCAGCCGGAATACCGCCTGCCCCGGCGTCTTCGACACCACGCTGAAGTACAGGCCGAAGGCGGCCAGCACCGCCAGCGTCACCGCCCACCCGACCACGAACACCGCCGCCACCGACACCGCCACATGGCCGGTCAGCACCGCCGGCAACAGCCACGCCAGCAGCACCGCGAACCCCGGCCAGTCGCACAGGACGATGCCCAGCCACTTCTGGAACAGAATCTCCGTCCGCGACAGCGGCAGAAGCAGCAGGCCGTCCATGGTGTCCGCCTCCCGCTCGCGGGCCACGCACCGGGCGGCGCGGAACGGGGCCGGGATCAGGAAGAACGAGCCGATCAGGAACACCGGCCCGATCACCACCTCCGTCAGGTTTCTCACCCGCGAGTCCTGCGACGGCCACACCCATTCCGCCACGAGGAAGCCGCCGAACAACAGCAGCGACGCCACCGCCACCGCCCAGATGCGCCAGGTGAACAGGTGCGTGACGAAGCTCATTTGCCCCTTGTTCAGCCAGCCGTACCGCTCCCACCAGACGATGGGCCAGTCGCCCACCGGCGGCCGCTCCACCGGCTCCTTCTCCGGCTTCAACACCGGCGGCGGGTCGGTCGGTGCGCGGTCGGCGTGGGTCGCCTGCTTCGCCGCCACTTTCACCCGCTGCGTGCCGGACAGCGTTTCGGCCGCGCCACCCCACACCACCGCGCGGGGCAACCGGCGGACGGCCGTCAGCCCGAACAGGAAGAACACGGCGAACTGGAACAGGGCGAAGTGCCACGCCATTCGCGGCGCGGCCGACGCGATGTCCACCCCGCCGCGCAGCAATAGCATCAGGTCCGCCGCCGGGTTTCCCACGACCAGCGGATAAGTGATGTCGCCAACGGTCACGGGTGACGCCGGCCACACGGTTCGCGGGAAGCCGCCGACCGCCGGCCACATGGAAAAGAACGCGACGGCCGCTGAGAGGGCGAGGTAGGCCGTCACGAGGAGCGCGACGAGGCCAGTCGCCTGCCCCCGCGTCGGGGCGAACACCGAGAAGAACAAGGCCATCCCGCCGAGGCCGAACATGACCGCCACGCACGCCAAGGCGGTCGCCCCGGCCAGCCACGGCGGCACCCCGCCGAACAGCGGCAGCACGGCCAGCACCGGCAGCGTCGCGAGCAGCGGGTCGAGCAGCACCGGCAACCGGCCGAACAGCTTGCCGAGCAGGATTTCCCGCCCCCGCAGGTCGGTCGTCAGCAGCGCGTCCAGCCGCTTCATTTGCCGCTCCTCGGAGATCGCCCCGGCCATCACCTGCACCGTCAAGACGCTGACGTACAGGAACAGCGTGACGGCGAACCAGTACGAGATCGCCTCGTTGACGTTCACCAGTTGCCGGCGGGGGATGCGGGGCACGCCAAATAGTTGCTCGAACGGCACCACGGCGGCCAGGTTGAAGAACACGATCAGCCCGGCGGCGACGGCGTACACTGACCGCCACAACCACGGCCGGCCGAGACGCGCGGCGCGGGTCAGTTCGGCCGACGCGATGGGGCCGAACAGCAGGAACCCGTCTTTCCGCGACACGCACGCCAGCAGCAGCAGGAACACCCCGACCAGCGCCAGCGGCACCCCCACCCAGCCGCCGGCGGCCGCGCCGCTCAGCGCGAGGACCGCCCCCCACGGGGCCAGCCGGGGCGCGTGCGACTCCGGGTTAAAGGGCGGGCGTGGCGTCATGCGGTCATTATGCGAAGGCGAACGGTGGGGTCGTGCAATTCCGAAGGTTCCATATGTCGCCGGTTTCCAGCGACAGGCCCACTCATATGCCATTCTGCCGTAGCCCGACTCGCCGAGTCGGGCTACCTCCAGACGACCGGGCGACCGAGCAACCGCGCGGGGGGGAGAAAGTGTTGGAACGACCGGAGCCGGCGTGATACATTCCTTCTACCGCCGGCTCCCGCACGTTTCGGGCTTCCACCATGACTGCCGTTCGCCTGTCGTTGGCCCTGTTGGTCGCACTGCCGGCACTCGCGGCCGCGCAAGAAAAGTCGTTGCGCACGGTCATCGACCGCGAGGTCCGCGCCGGGTGGACCGCCGCCAATGTCAAGCCCGCGCCGATGTCCACCGACGGCGAGTTCCTGCGGCGGGTGTCTCTCGACCTCGTCGGCACCGTGCCCACTTACGACGAGACGACGAAATTCCTCGCCGACGCGGACGCCAAAAAGCGGGACAAGTTGATCGACAAGTTGATCGCCGACCCCCGGTTCGCCGCCGCGCAAGCGGCCGTCTGGGACGTGACGTTTTTCGGCCGGAACCCGCCCAACGGCGACGCCACGCGCAAGCGCGACGCCTTCACGAAATGGCTGACCAAGCAGTTCGCCGACAACGTGAAGTACGACGCCTGGGTGCGGCAACTCCTGCTGGCCGAGCAACCCGGTAGCGAGACGTTCCTGGTGCAGTTCCGCAACCAGCCGGAAGAAGCCGCCGTCAACGTGAGTAAGCTGTTCCTCGGCATTCAACTCCAGTGCGCCCGCTGCCACGACCACCCTTACGACAAGTGGACGCAAAAGGACTTCTACGGCGTCGCCGGGTTCTTCGTCCGGCTGGTGGTACAGGACTCCGGCAGCGGCAACGCACGGACATTCAGCATCGGGGAGAAGCGGACGGGAGAGGTGCTGTTCAGCGGGGCGGCGAAGGACCAGGCACCGGGGCGGAAGGGCGACCCGGTAAAGCCGAAGTTCCTCGGCGGCAAGGAACTCGACGAACCGGCCGTGGCGAAGGACTTCAAGGAGCCGAAGCCGAAGACCGGGCAGAAGCTGCCAAAACCGGACTTCTCGCGGAAGGCGAAAATCGCCGAGTGGATCACCGCGAAGGGCAACCCGTACTTCGCCCGCGCCGCCGTGAACCGCGTGTGGGCGCAATTCCTGGGCCGGGGGATCGTCCACCCGATCGACGACTTCCAGGAGCAGAACGCGCCGAGCCATCCGGCGCTGCTGGCCGCGCTCACTGAACAGTTCGTGAAGAACAGCTTCGACCTGAAGTGGCTCATCCGCGAGATCGTGCTGAGCGAGACGTACCAGCTTTCCGGCGTCGGGCCGGGCACGGAGGCGCTACCGACGCGGTTCGAGCGCGCCCGCGTCCGCCCGCTGAGTGCCGAGGAGTTGCAAGCGGCGATGCGGCAGGTGACGGGGTTCGACGCCGCGCTGAAGCCGGGCGAGAAACCGCAGGCGGTGGCGGACGAATACTTCCGCCGGTACTTCGGCGAGCCGACCAACGGCATGGGCGACTTCCAGGGCAGCCTGCACGAGCACCTGTTCCTGAACAACGGCGAGTACGTCCGCCGGTTCATCACGCGGAAGAAAGGGAACCTGTTGGACACGCTGGTCACGTCCACCGACCCGGTGGAGAAGAAGGTGGACCGGCTCTACCTGACGGTGCTGCACCGCGAGCCGTCGTCGAAGGAGCGGGAGGCGTTCGTCGCGCACCTGACCGGGGCCGAGAAGAACAAGGCCGACGCGCGGTACGAAGATGTCATCTGGGTGCTGCTCAACAGCAGCGAGTTCCGGTTCAACCACTGACCAGCGAGCCGTGACCGCGAGGGAGCGGTTCTTTCGG
>Ga0105047_10015719_pt1 | contig 11909 bp, 10 predicted proteins | sample MAT04_FD_78384 | JGI IMG/M metagenome (GOLD analysis project Ga0105047, IMG submission 78384) | Freshwater microbial communities from Lake Fryxell liftoff mats and glacier meltwater in Antarctica - MAT-04 (megahit assembly) | ecosystem: Environmental > Aquatic > Freshwater > Ice > Liftoff... | reverse complement strand
GTGGCCGCCTTGACTCGGGGCGAATATGTATTGGGTCAGCAGCAGATCGAGCGCGCGCTTGCATTGGATGCTGGCAGTGCAGCGCAGTGGAGCAATGCCGGTGTGCTGCACAAGCGCATCGGTGATCGGGCCGCCGCCGAGCAGGCCTATCTGCGCGCACTTGAACTTGACCCGCGCCACACCAGCGCTTTGTACAACATTGCCGGGTTGATGCTCGATTTCGGCGACTTGGCGCGTGTGCAGCTGTATCGCAAGCAGCTGAGTTTGCAGCAGCAAAAAGATCCGCTGTATCACTATCTGCTGGCCAGCGAATTCGAGCAGCTCGGCGACTTGCCGCAGGCCATCGAACACTATCAACAAGCCATCCGCTGGCATCGTAGCGAGCATCGCTTCTATCTGGCGTTGGCACGTACCTATATGCGCGCCGGAAACTTCGAAAACGCCGCCCGCGCCATCGGCCGCGCGCAGTCACTGAGTGCCGGCAGCACGCGCGCGGCGTATCGCGCCAAGTGGGAGCATATGCAGCAGGGACAAAGTCCCGGGTGAGTCGCTGGGATTCACCGGCCGGCGACAATTGACTGCGGCACACTGCGCGTCCACATTCGTCGCCACAGGTTTTTAATGCCTACTCATCCAGAAAGCTCGCAATTGATGACTATCCGGCCGGTCGTCTGATGGGCTGCGCCATCGTCTGGCTGCGCCGCGACCTGCGTTTGGCCGATCAACCCGCGATCAGCGCAGCCATCGAACGTGGCTATCTGCCCATTCCGGTTTATATCCATGCGCCCGCTGAAGAAGGTGCTTGGCGACCCGGTGCCGCCAGCGGCGCATGGCTGGATCGATCTTTGCGAGCGCTCGATCATGATCTGCGTGAACTCGGCTCGCGGTTGACAGTCCGCAAGGGTGCCTCGCTGGTTTGCTTGCGTGCCCTGATCGCCGAATCCGCTGCGGAAGCGGTTTTCTGGAATCGACTTTACGAGCCGGCAACCCGCGCTCGCGACAGCGCTATCAAACAAGCTTTGCGCAGCGACGGCGTGTTGGTTGAGAGCTTCAACGCCGCGCAATTGTGTGAGCCGTGGACGGTACAAACCGGGCAGGGCACGCCCTACAAAGTGTTCACGCCGTTCTGGCGCAATGCATCCGCTCATCTGGAAATGCTGGCGCCACCAACCGCTGCGCCACCGACGCTGCCCACGCCTCCGCTGCTGGCATCGCTGCCGATTGATGCACTCAAGCTGCGCTCACCCTTGGGCTGGGACGGCGAGTTCTGGGCGCATTGGACGCCCGGTGAGGCAGGTGCACGTGCGCGCTTGGATCGTTTTATCGATGAGGCAGTGGATCGCTATCACGATGATCGCAACCGCCCCGATTTGGCCGGCACTTCAGGTTTATCCGCGCATCTGCACTTCGGTGAGATTTCGCCGCGGCAGTGTGTGCATGCGCTGCGCGAGATTGAGTTCTCGCCCAGCCAACGTGCGCATGCCGACCATTTTGTACGCGAGCTTGGCTGGCGCGAATTCTCAACGCATCTGCTGTATCACTTTCCGCACACCGCAGAGGCCGATCTCAATCCCAAGTTCGGCAGCTTCGGTTGGGCCGAGCCCGATCCTGACTTGCTTAGCGCCTGGCAACAGGGCCGCACTGGTGTTCCCATTGTCGATGCCGGGATGCGCGAGTTGTGGCAGAGCGGCTGGATGCACAACCGCGTGCGCATGATCGTGGCCAGTCTGCTGACTAAAAACCTGCGCTATCACTGGCGGCATGGCGCGGCGTGGTTCTGGGACACGCTGGTGGATGCTGATCTGGCCAACAATACCCAAGGCTGGCAATGGAGTGCGGGCACCGGGGCGGACGCCGCGCCGTACTTTCGAATCTTCAATCCGGTCACGCAAGGCGAGCGCTTTGATCCCGATGGCGTGTATGTGCGGCGCTGGGTGCCCGAGCTGTCAGCATTGCCCAACGCGATCATTCACTCACCGTGGAGCGATCCCACCACGCTAGCGCGCTTGGCGCCGGCGTATCCGCGCCGGCCTATCGTCGATTTGCGTGAAAGTCGCGAAGCGGCTTTGGCGGCATATTCGGCGAGTCGCGAGAAGGTGTAGGCACCAGCCGTTTGGGGCTTCGGGCACCCGGCCGCAAAGTTGCCGACGGTCGCCTGCCAGCATTCCGCGTTTGCTAAAGTCAGGCCGGCCGAACTTTCATATCAGAGAACCAACGTGGCAAGCGAAAAATCTGTCCCCACTTCCGCCAATGTCGACAAGATCATTGCCGATGCGCGGCGCAATTCTGATCAGCGCAGCAAGGGCTATCGAGACCGTGCCTTGGCCATGTATCCGTGGATTTGTGGCCGCTGCGCGCGCGAGTTTGAGCGCAGCAATTTGCGTGAGTTGACCGTTCATCATCGCAATCACGATCACGACTACAACCCCGAGGACGGCAGCAACTGGGAGCTGTTGTGCATCTATTGCCACGACAACGAGCATTCGCGCTTGATCGATCATGTCGCCGGCAACGCCTTGGGTGCCGCCGATAAGCCGGCTGCCGCGACCAGCAATCCGTTCGCCAATCTGAAGTCGCTGTTGAAACGTGAATGATGGAGAGGCGATTTATGCCGATGTGATCCAGGCCGATGTGATCCAGGCCGATGTGATTCATGCCGATGTGATTCATGCCGATGTGATTCATGCCGATGTGATCCAAGCCGATGTGATCCACACGATCGCGCGGACACTGGTCGCGCAGTTGCATCCGTGCAGTAAGGACGCCGCGTGACCTCCGCTATCAGCATCAAGCAGCTCAACAAGACCTACGCCGGTGGCTTTCAGGCGTTGAAGGGCGTGGATCTGGAGATCAGGCAGGGTGAGATTTTTGCCTTGCTGGGCCCCAATGGCGCAGGCAAGACGACCTTGATCGGGATCACCTGCGGTATCGTCAAGCCGACCTCGGGGACTGTGAGCGCCAACGGCTTCGACGTCATCACGCACTACCGGCAAGCGCGCGCGTGCATCGGCCTCGTGCCGCAAGAACTATCGACCGACACCTTTGAAACCGTATGGGCGACGCTGCGCTTTTCGCGCGGCCTGTTTGGCAAGCCGCCCAATCCTCAGCACTTGGAAAAAGTGTTGCGTGACTTGAGTCTGTGGGACAAGCGCGACAGCAAAATCCTGCAACTCTCCGGCGGCATGAAGCGCCGTGTGTTGATCGCCAAAGCCTTGGCGCATGAGCCGTCGATCCTGTTTCTGGATGAACCCACCGCTGGCGTGGATGTCGAGTTGCGTCGCGATATGTGGAAGATGGTGGCAGGCCTGCGCGATCGCGGTGTCACCATCATTCTCACCACCCACTACATCGAAGAAGCGCAGTTGATGGCCGACCGTATCGGCGTGATCAACCGCGGAGAATTGCTGCTGGTCGAGGACAAAGCCACGCTGATGCAGAAGCTCGGCAAGAAGCAGTTGGTGCTGACCCTGCAGGCACCGCTGACCGCTGCACTACCGGCCATGCTCGACGACTTGGGCCTCGAGGTCGCGCAAAGCGGCGAACAATTGATCTACACCTTTGACACCCAACGCGAGCGCAGCGGGATAGCGACTCTGCTCAAACGATTACAAGACGCTGGTATCAGCTTTCGCGACCTGCACTCACGCGAGTCATCGTTGGAGGACATCTTCGTCAACCTGCTGCGGGCACCGCAATGAATGTGCACGCGATCCGCGCGATTTACCGGTTCGAGATGGCGCGAACGTTCCGCACCATCGGCGAGAGCCTGGCCTCGCCGGTGCTCACCACTTGCCTCTACTTCGTTGTATTTGGGGGCGCGATTGGATCGCGCATGGGCGAGGTGGGCGGCGTGTCCTATGCCGCTTTCATCATTCCCGGTCTGATCATGCTGTCGCTGCTCAATGAGAGTGTTTCCAACGCCGGGTTTGGCATCTACATGCCAAAATGGTCGGGCACCATTTATGAGCTGCTGTCGGCGCCGGTGTCATTTGTCGAAGTAGTGCTTGGTTACGTCGGTGCCGCGACCACCAAGTCCTTGATTATCGGCTTGCTGATCCTGCTCACCGCACGCGCTTTCGTGGACTTTCAGATCGCGCATCCGCTCTGGATGATGTTTTTCTTGCTGCTCACCGCGATGAGTTTCAGCCTGTTCGGATTCCTGGTCGGACTCTGGGCCACCGACTGGCAAAAGCTGCAAGTGGTGCCGATGATGATTCTGACCCCGCTGACCTTTCTAGGCGGCGCGTTCTACTCGATCGACATGCTGCCGCCGGTGTGGCAAACCATCTCGCTATTCAACCCGATCGTGTATCTGATTTCAGGCATGCGCTGGAGCTTTTTCGGCACGGCCGACGTCAGCGTCGCCATCAGCGCGTCGATGATCCTGTTGTTCCTGAGCGCGTGTTTAACGGCGATCTGGTGGATTTTCCGGACGGGTTGGAAGTTGAGGTCGTAGTTTTTTGGGGCTGGGGGCTGGGGGCTGAGGGCTGGGGCCTCGGCCAGTTCGCGACCGATAGTGGGCGTCGACCAATCAAATCAGCTGAGCAGGCTCGGTTCTACGAGAGCAAGCTCGGCTGGCGAACGCACGGTGTACGCAGGCTTTGCTAGAGCGGAGCTCGCTCCAATACAGATCAATGAGCCGGAAAATAACCCGTTCGCCTTGAGACTTTATGCCGTCGCGGTGCGGGGTATTGCAGGTGAACATCAGCAGGTCGTCAATATCGGCCTTTGAGGGAGCGCCGGAAGGCGCGATGCTCGTGTGCTCGGGATCGAATCGGGCGACCGAATCGCGGCTTCCGCCGCTCCCACAAAAAACTCAGCGCACTGTACTAGCCGAAGTTCACGGGTAGCTATCGAAGCCTGTCCTGCGGTGACGACGGGGGCGAATTGAGCCTCGATGTGCCACTTCACCCCAGCCCCGCTTCACCCATGCGGCATCTTCGGATCCGTGGCAATCGCCAGATCTTCAGGCACCGGCTCGCCTTCCGGCCGCAATTGGCCTTCCCACGCGGATACCACGGCGGTGGCGACGCGGTTGCTGCATCCGAACTTCTCTCATTGCGCCAGCGTGCGTGGATACGACGCTTCGCTGGATGCGGTGGTGAAGGCAAGCAGAGTGGGCTCGCGGACGGCTTTGAACAGCTCGACGGCGCGCCCGCGCAGAACTATCCACGCCGCGATGAACAGCAAGCCCCACAGCAACACGATGCCCAAGTAGAACTGGCTCATGAAGCGGCCGTAGTCGAGCAGGATGCCCAATCCACTCTTGGCGATCGTTGCTGCCACCGCCGCAAATACCGCTGCCGGGGCAAACAACATCACCATCATGGTGATCTTCAACATGACGTAGGAAACGGCTTCCAGCGCTTCGACCAATACTTTTGCCTTTTCGCCGATCCCTGCGCAGGCAATGCCGAGAAAAATTGAAAACACGACGATTTGCAGAATCTCGTTGCGCGCCAGCGCGTCGGCAATGCTGACTGGGATCAGATGGGTGACAAAGTCTTTCAGGGTCAGCCCGGCGGCGACCACGCCCGAGCTGGCATCGGCAGGCGGCAGGGGCAGGTCCAAACCAATGCCGGGCTGAAACCAGTTCACCAGCAACAAGCCAAGCGTCAACGACATCAGCGAGGCACCGGAGAACCAGATCAGCGACTTCAAACCAATGCGGCCGACCACGGCAACATCGCCCATCTTGGCAATGCAAACGGCCAACGTGGCGAACACCAAGGGCCCGATGATCATCTTGATGAGACGCAGGAAGATCGTCGTGATAAGTGTGAATCCCTCCACCGCGGGGGTGGGGTCGACCATGGTCTTGTTGAGCGCCCATCCCACGACAATGCCTACGACCAGGCTGGCAAAATCCACCACCTAAGTTTGTTGTTGCTAGTCGCGCCGCCCGCTGCCATGAGGTTTCCATCCGGGTTGCAGGGGCAGGCTTGAAGCGGACCAGGCGCTGGCCTGCTCGGCAAGCATGTTAAATCGGTTTTCACACGGATTTCGGCCGAGATGTCATTGAATTTGCGTTTTCGTGGCCCAACATCCAGCGGCCCCTGCGGCTACTCCAGCCAAACAAGTGATCATTCATGAGCAAAGAAAATACTTCGCAGATGAGCCTATTGTCGACGCTCATCTTCAGCTCGCGCTGGTTGCAGGTGCCGCTGTATCTGGGCTTGATCGTTGCCCAAGGCGTTTACGTGGTGCTGTTTGTCAAAGAGTTGCTGCACCTGGTGAAGGGCGCGGTGAGCTTGGGCGAGCAGGAGATGATGCTGATCGTGCTGGGTTTGATCGACGTGGTGATGATCTCCAACCTGCTGATGATGGTCATCGTCGGCGGCTACGAGACCTTCGTCTCACGACTGCGCTTGCAAGGTCACCCGGATCAACCCGAATGGCTGAGTCACGTCAACGCGTCGGTCCTGAAAGTGAAACTGGCGATGGCCATCATCGGTATCAGCTCGATTCATTTGTTGAAGACGTTTATCGAGGCCGGTTCCTTGGGCGGCTTGCCGCATTGTGCAAGCCCGGAAGGCATGGCGGCGACGGCAGCGTTGGCGGCGGCAGCAGCTACCGGTAAAGTCATTGCCGTGTGCAGTACAGTGACTTCACTCGGCGTGATGTGGCAAACCATCATCCACACCATCTTTATTCTTTCCGCGATTGGCATCGCGTGGACGGATCGCTTGATGGATCACAGCCCGCGTCCTGTCAAGAGCGGCAACGGGCAATGACGGCGGCTTAGTGCTTGCAGGCTCGAAGGGGCGATTGCTGCGGCAAATGTTTGCCGAGCCTGTCGAATTCGCACCAAGAACGTTCAAAAATAACGTTATTGCGTTTTCACCTCGCGTTGACGCTCCCACCCACGGGGCGCACCATCGGTAAGAATCCCGCACACCAAGGCGGGTAGCCGAGCATGCTCGGCCGAACAACGGCATCGACGGGGCGCACCCGCTCGTGTAGAGCGGAGCTTGCTTCGCTGCTCACTTCGGCTACTCGTATGACAGTTTCGGCAATGACCATCCGCTTCGGTGTGACGCAAGGCATCTAATCAATGGCAAAGCTAGGGCGGCACGAGCGACGAGAAGCGATGTCCAAGGTCGACACCGCATGGCTGCGGATGGAGAAATCAACCAATCTGATGATGATCAGTGGCGTGATGATCTTGGACACGCCGCTTGTGCTGGATTCGCTGAAACAACTGCTGACCCATCGCTTTCTCGCCTTCGAGCGCTTTCGGCAGAAGGCGGTAACGGAGGATTCCAGCAGCTGTTGGGAGATCGACGAAGACTTCGATATCGACTGGCACGTGCGTCGCAGTGCCTTGCCGGGCGCCGCCAGCAAAGTGGAGTTGCAGGACTTTGTCAGTCAGTTGGCTTCGACGCCACTCGATCAATCCAAGCCACTCTGGCAGTTTCATTTGATCGAGTGCTTCGGTGCGGGCAGCGCGTTGGTCATGCGCATCCACCACTGTTACGCCGACGGCATCGCGTTGGTGCAGGTGCTGCTGTCGCTGACTGACGTATCGCCCATACCATCGCCGGATGCTTCCCTGCCGGCGGCGTGGTTGAAGGAAGATGGCGAGCGGGTGACCAAGGAGTTTTTTGATCCGGCCAAAGAACGGCTGGATCAAGCAATGAAGTTTGGCGGCAAGTTGCTGAAGAAAGGCGTCGACATGTATCTGCGACCGACCTTGGCCGGTGTGTTGGTGGCAGAAGGCTCCGGCATCGTCGCCGAGTTGGCGCATGCGCTGTCGCTTCGCGACGATCCACCCACGTCGCTGAAAGGCCCGTTGGGCGTGGTCAAGCGCTGTGCATGGGCGGAGCCGCTGCCGTTGGCTGAGGTCAAAACCATTTGCGCGGCGCTCGGTTGCACGGTGAACGACGCGCTCATGGCCTGCGTCGCTGGGGCCTTGCGCGCCTACCTGATCGAGCAAGGCGAGGATGTCGACGCCTTGACCATTCGTGCCACTGTGCCGGTAAATTTGCGGCCGCTGGAGCACGCCAAAAAACTCGGCAATCACTTCGGCCTGGTCTTTCTTGATCTGCCGATAGGCGAAGCCAACCCACTGGCCCGACTGCGTCGAGTCACCGCCAGCATGGGCGAAATCAAGGCTTCCAAACAGGCCTTGGTGACCTATGGCGCACTGGCCGCGCTTGGCATGGCGCCGGCATCCGTGCAACGGCTGGCCCTTGAATACCTGAGCCGCAAAGCCACCGCCGTGGCCACCAACGTGCCTGGCCCACCGATGCCGCTGTATCTCGCCGGCGCCCGCCTGCGGCAGACCATGTTCTGGGTCCCGCAAAGCGGCGGCATCGGCTTGGGCGTGAGCATCCTGAGCTACGACGGCGGTGTCCACTTCGGGCTGATGTCCGACCGCAAACGCTTGGCCGACCCCGACGCCGTGATCGCCCGCTTCCGCCTTGAGTTCGAGAAGCTGCTCTACATCGTGATGATGGAGGAGTGGGACGGAGCGATAGGCCCCGCGGATGCCCAAGCTACATTGGAGCGGTTTGGGTAAGGGTTTGCTGAACTGTGGATCGAATCGTTTCAGACGATCACGCAAACGCGGGTGTGCCAACGCACAGACCTCAGGATGACTGCGGCCCACAGTCGAGTCGGCACTAAGCCACGTCTCGCTCTGAGGATCATCATGAAGCCACCGAAAGACCCCACCAAGCCAGCGCCGTCGGCGTCGCCTTTCGACGCGAAGCAAGCCCATTTGAAAGCGCAGACCGGCAACACGGCAAACCGCGACAAGGTCCGCGAGGTGCTGCCGGTGCACGCACCACGTCAGTCGCAGCGACCGGTCGAGCGCTCCAAGTAGGGCGATACCTGTAAGGCGATACAACGAAGGCGACACAACTGAGGCGACACAACTAAGGCGATAGAACTAAGGCCTTACAACTAAGACCACACAATTCAGGCGACTCCGGAAGGGCAACTGGAGTGAGGCGGCTCAGGTCAGGACACTGTGCCGGCGTCCAGTGGTGCGCGCTCGGGGCTCGCCGTTGCCCTCTGCAGGGTAACGGCGACTCGCCTTCACTGGGTTGAACAGGTGCCGATTTGTGTCGGTGTTTACTTAAACCGAACGTGGCGGCTTGCGTCGCCTGCCACAACCGGAGTGAATCAGTTAGATTTTGACGCTCTGTTCTCGATTGTTCAGCGCTCACGAAACCGATGCTCTCCAAGCCGATTTCTTGCACGCGCGCCGCAGCGGTCGCTGCGCCTTCGCGTCTCCGGGTTATGAGTTTCCAATCCTGCCCGCTGGTTGCACGGTTTTGGCTTGCTGCGTTGCTTGTGCTTGCGGCGCTGGCTCCGGCTGCTCATGCCTTGGCGGCGACGGTCTATGGACAAGGCAGCGGGTTGCCAAACCTCTCGGTGCGCGCGTTCGCGTTGGATCCAGAGGGCTATGTATGGATGGGCACCGAGGATGGAGTATTCCGCTTCGACGGCCATCGCTTCGAGTCCCTAGACCTGAGTTCGCCTGGCTTACCGCTGGACACCTACGTCAGCACGATGTTGGCCACGCCGCTGGCGCTGTATGTGGCCACCCGCACTGGTCTGCATCGATTTGACTGGCAGACGCGCAGAAAACAGGTGCTGCGCGACGCCGAGGGTGCTGAGCTGCGTGGCGTATTTGCCATTCAAAGCATGGGCGCAGGCCATCCCAAACCCATCCTGGCGGGAATGGGTAGCGGTCAGTTGTTGCAATTCGCGGATCAGGTCGATGCGGTGCCTGCGCCAGCAGGCCCGGATGACGCAGAAATGCTCGACATCGACCACTTCAAACATATCAACGACTGCTACGGCCACGAAGCGGGCGACATCGTGTTGCAGCCGTTTGCGCACGTTTTAAGCAAGCATGCTGACCGATACAGTGGCTCTGCTACAGGCCAGATGTTGGCGGCGAGGTATGGTGGCGAGGAATTCACTTGCCTGATCTCGGGTGCGCAGACGCCCTTGGTCGAAGCCAGCGCGGTCGCCTTGCTGGAGGAGATCGCGAATCATCAATTTGCCATCGACAGCGAGACAAGCGTGCGCCTCACCGCCAGCCTTGGCTGCGCAGAAGGGAAGGGTGGCGAGTCTCTGCAATCGCTGATCCGCCGCGCCGACGCCGCCCTGTACCGAGTCAAGTCTGCGGGCCGGGCGCATTGGCTTATGGGCTGATCGGCTGAATGGGGTGCACGCTGCGGCATTACTGTGCAACAAGGCCGCTTGGATGAAGTCATCTCGGCAAACGATCAGTCATCTTGGCGCATTGCCGTCGCAGGATCACATTCGTTGCTAGCCCGCGCTTGACGCCGGGGCAGTCGCCGACCAAGCTCGCGGGCTTGTGTTATCGCCTGACAATAGGGACTGTTCATGAGCCTGCCTGCGCCACCCCAGCTATCGCTCCGCGCCATCATTCTGGCCATCGTGCTGGCGATGATTCTCGCCGCCGCGAACACCTACCTCGGTCTGTTTGCTGGCATGACCATCGCTTCGGCGATCCCGGCGGCGGTGGTGTCAATGGGAGTGTTGCGACTGTTTGGCGGCGGCCACATCTTGGAGAACAACATCGTGCAAACCGGTGCCTCGGCCGGTTCCTCGATTGCCTCCGGTGTGATCTTCACCGTGCCGGCTCTGATCATTCTCGGCTACTGGCAGGATTTTGAATATCTGTGGGTGCTCGCCATCGCGGGCCTCGGTGGTCTGCTCGGCGTGCTTTTTTCGGTGCCGCTGCGGCGCTCCTTGATCGTCGACCAAGGCTTGGCGTTTCCCGAGGGCAAAGCAGCGGCGGAAGTGCTGAAGACCGGCGATAACCCGGCGGCAGGGCTCAAACTGCTGGGCGGTGCTGCATTGCTAGGTGGCTTGGGAAAATTGGCCGCCGCCAGTGGCCTGCGCTTGTTTCCAGACACTGCCTCGCACGCCGCGTATGCGGGCAAAGGCATCGCCTATTTCGGCACCAACCTGTCGCCGGCGTTGCTTGGCGTTGGCTACATCGTCGGCTTGAACATCGGCATCGTCGTGCTGGTCGGCGGCATCATCGGCTGGAACATCGCCATGCCGATCTACAGCATGTTTTTTCTTGAAGGCAATGCAGAACTTGCAGCGAAGATTGCCGGGGCCAGCGCGGAAGATGCCGCCTACGCGATCTGGTCCGCGCAAATCCGCTATCTAGGCGTCGGCGCCATGCTGATCGGCGGCGTGTGGACCATTTTTTCGCTGCGCAAGTCACTTCTGTCGGGAATCAAGAGTGGTTTGGCCGTCGCGCGCTCAGCCGCCTCCGGCGTCAAAACCGCCGAGGTCGACAAAGACATACCGATGAAGTGGATCCTCGTCGGCCTGGTGTTGTTCACCCTTCCGCTGTTAGCGCTGTATCAAAGCATCGTCGGTGATTGGCTGGTCAGCGCACCGATGACCTTGATCATGATCGTCGCTGGGTTCCTGTTTGTGTCGGTGTCGGCCTATATGGCCGGCATGGTGGGCTCCAGCAACAACCCGGTGTCGGGCATCACCATCTGCACCATCCTGTTTTCGGCGCTGGTGCTGATTGTGCTCATGGGCGCGGATGCGGCGCTCGGTCCGGTGGCGGCGATCATGATCGGCGCAGTGGTGTGTTGTGCGGCCTGCATCGGTGGCGACAACCTGCAGGACCTCAAGGCCGGACAGATTGTCGGAGCCACACCTTGGAAGCAGCAGCTGATGCTGGCGGTCGGCGCGGTGTCGTCGGCGCTGGTGATGGCGCCGGTGCTCAACCTGCTGGCCAAGGCCTACGGCATTGGCGTGCCGACCGAACTGCATCCCAACCCGCTGCCTGCACCACAGGCCAACCTGATGGCGTCAGTGGCCAAAGGAATGTTTGGCGGCGAGCTGCCATGGACGACGATTGCCGTCGGTGCTGCGATTGGTGCCGTCATCATTGC
>Ga0105047_10015718_pt1 | contig 11909 bp, 12 predicted proteins | sample MAT04_FD_78384 | JGI IMG/M metagenome (GOLD analysis project Ga0105047, IMG submission 78384) | Freshwater microbial communities from Lake Fryxell liftoff mats and glacier meltwater in Antarctica - MAT-04 (megahit assembly) | ecosystem: Environmental > Aquatic > Freshwater > Ice > Liftoff... | reverse complement strand
GCTCAATCACGGCATTTGTAACACTTTCGGACACAAAACGACGTCCGGAGTTTTCAATAATGCCATCACGCTCAACAAAGATCCTCTCACTGCCCACCACCATGATTTCGGTAATCGTCGGCAGCCTGAGTAGATCTTCCAGGGGGCCGTAACCAAATACGATGTCTTTGATCTGTTTCTTGAGTTGTCTCTGACACAGATAAAGCAGCGTTTCATCAAGGACGTTGGCCGCCACCTGCCGCCAGGCCGAACGAAAACCGCTGTCGATTTGTTTCATCCGCAGCGTGAGCTTGTCCTGGTTCGCGAGTTTCAGCGTGGCCGACACACCTTTTTGCAGTCGCTGAAGTTCCTTTTCGAGCGAAGGATGCCCAGAGTACAACCGACTCCAGTTTGACTCATTCCCCAGCGGTGAAGTCTTGTCCGGATCAACATATTTCAGAGTCTCATCAATGAGTTCTCCGCAAACGCAATGGCCGGCAAGATGCAGAATGAGATCCCGATTGGCTTCTTCAAGAATTCCGCAGTCCTTTGCAATCACTTCCAGGTTGCGTTCGATTCGCAAAAGGTATTCGTCATCAAGCTGCTCTTTTTGAACAGAGTTCAGGTTCATCTGGTCCAGCAAGGCAATGTGCATGCGACGCACCAGTTCCAGCGACCGGTTTTCCAGATCGATCCAGATATCGTCATCAGTCAACTCCGCACAGTCTTCCGGGTCCAGCGTGAATTCATAGGGAAACAGCCGAAACGTACTATTCGAATCCAGCGTCACCGTTGTTCCTGCGCTGATCTCCTGCGCACCAACGCCACCGCCGTTCTGGTTAAGAACAGTCAAAACCCAATTGCCGGTCTCTTGTCGCAGGATCGCGGCCTCAGGGCAAATGTAAGGACTCTTCAGTATGACGTCACAGGATGAAGATCTGCCGAATCTCACCTGATCGCCAAGGACCGATGCGACGAAACTTCGACTCTCATGAATATTGTGGTAACGAATTTGCATCATAGATCTCCAACTGTTGTGTACTTAGTTCAGATAAGGGGTCAGGAACCAATAGTGCCCAGCACCCTTTGGGCCATTTGGCTATTGGTTCCTGACCCCTTATCTGAGGCTGATCAAAGTCCCGAACCCCCGTCTGACATGCCAATAACCTGGTTGACCTGCTGAGTTACCAGGAGCGCGAGTTCTGCCTTTTTGACTCGATCGATCAGAACGCACATCTGGTAATACTGGCCAGTCGCATCGTGTGCCCCGATCGCTTTGCTCAATTCAAGAGACTCAATGGTTGCTGAACTCACGACCCCTCCATCACGAAACGTCAGCTTCACTTTCTTGCCTGGAATCAGCAAACGTCGATCCTTGCGCTCCGTTGCCGATTCATGGAAGCGAAATCCAATCAGCAGACTGTCTTCTGGAATTGAAACCGTCGATCGACCGTAGTCTCCAAACTCAACTTTTGGAACAAGTTCCCCTTTCTTAAGTCGCGTCACAGCGCCGACCTCGCTCAGCAAAGCCTCGCGTTCGTCCCATGTGAAGAAGTGATCCTTCAGATGGGCCGACGGGTAGCCAACTTCCACTTTTTTCAGATCCTGTTCGGTAAACTTCTGCCCTGGCTCAATATCCTTGTTTACGGAAACCAATACAACGGGAGTCAGGCGAGTATTCATGACACCGGCATTGATGACGGTCGCAAGGACGCCCAGTCCCAATGGCAGAATGAGTCGTGACCAGTTTTTCATGTGAAGATTCCCGTGTGCAAAAGGTCGATTTTAGATACTTCGAATAAAGGCGGTGACACCAGAGATCCCTGCGGCCGCCCGGACACTGATCTCAAATCGATCTGTCTCATTCGAAATCCAGAACAGTCCATCGAGACGTGTGTCAGCCGGAGGGAATTCCACAGTCCAGCCGTCTGCTGAGAAAAGCTGCGGAGTTCCCTCCAATGAAGTTTTCGATGAAATCAGATGGCACTGCGGTAAGCCTGCAGCGGATACCCGTGTTGCAATCATCTGTGTTCCCGCCGGAAGCTGGAGCAGAGTTTGTTTGCTGTCCTGATCCTGGCGAATGGCGGCCACTTCCGTCCATAGATCGTTGTGAGCCCGCCAGCGAAATCGAAGAACAGCAGGGATCTCCGCTTCAGGGCTATGCACAGTGATTGCAGATCCGCGAAGATCCCCGGTCTCAAGGCGATACCATGTTTGTTGCCCGTCAGTCGTGCGCACCGTCATCAGAGATTTGATCAGCGACAGAAAATGCTGATCAAGTGCGACAGGCTGTTCGACAGACAACGTCGGCAGTTCGTTTTGCTCGCCTGCAAGTAACTCCGATTCTTTCGTTGGAGGAGACTGCGAAATCGCCCACGGCATCCCGGGAAACTGCCAGTGACCTTCCGCAAGCGAATAGCCATCTGCGGAGCCGAGTGAACGTATCAAAAGTGACTCTGGTTGAAGAGACTCTGATGAGAGTTTATCGCCTTGCGCCGCATGGAGGACCGGTTTCTCATTATTATCCCAGGCAGTTGCGCCGTACGCGACCGCAAGCACGCAAAGAAGTGCCAATCGTTTCGTCGTCTGCAATTTGGTCGCAGCCAGATGTTTCATGATGAATCTCCCTTCACAGGGCAGATCACCGGCAAGTGGCTTTTGAGGACATGAATCCTTTTAGATTCTATTTGCTACGGACAGCGATCCTGCAGATTCATGCAAAAACCCTTTCGGCTGGACCGCCAAGTCGTCCTGATTGGAATAATCCTGAAATTCTGTGAATCTGGTGTCCTGAGATTGCGGAAGCTTGTGATCTGTCAGACGAGGCACGAGTCAGTCCGACAAACATCAAGATCGAGGAAACGAACAATGTCCGCTTTAAAATCTATCGTATGCGTCGTGGTTGGAATCGTCAGTGTCGCCGGAATGATGGCCGTTGTTTTGCTCTTCCCATTCGCGTTCATCAGATTTGCCAGACCTGGAGCCAGTCGGGTTGAACAGTCCGGGCGGGAATCGAGCCCGACAACAGACTCGCATTCCTGGTACAACCATTTGTCCGCCTCTAACGGCCTCGCCGCATCACTGTGATGATCATGCCCCTTTCGCTCTGGATCGCGGATTGCTTCCGCGTCTGGCGCGGGATTGATCACGCACCTCCCTCTTCTGCATCTCGCTGAATCTCAGCGCACGACTCTCGTGGTGACGCGATCAAAGTCTGGGCCACGAGCTGCTTGTCGGCGGCTTGAAACATCTCCACAGCCCGCATTCATGACATTCAGTTACGGCTCGGGCCAAGAAAATTTGCTGACGGGGTGCATGTTATTTCGGTACATTCGAGTACCGAAACGCCTGTTCGGTCTTACCTCCGGCTTTCCATGCTGTCAGAGGTTCATCGCACCGTCGCTTCCAGCTCAGCACTCGTCGGATGAACCGTTTTCAAAGGAGTTCGTGCGGCAGCAAACCGTTGCATCTCCAGCCCAGTCAGCCGTAGTGTGCGGTGAAGTTGCCGTCCTGCACATGCAGCATCAACCGGCACTGCTGTGACGGCCTCCGGCGGGCGCAATTGCCAGGAAATCACTGACGAGAGAGTGGCCTCGTGGGCGGGGCAACGTTACTCTACCGGGTGGTGTAGAGGCGCTCACTAAAATCAGATGGATTTATTGAGTATCGCGAAACCGCACGCCGGTCCGTTTACTTAGGTTGCTGTATTATGGCTGAAAATGAAAAGTCGATTGGCGATATGACGTTAATGGCTCTTCTCAAGTCGGCGGGTCATCGAGAAGTCTCCGAAGATGCAGCAGCGACGTTCTATGCTCGCTACATGGAAAAGCTGATGTCGCTCGTGGAACGCAACCTGGCATCGAAGTTTTCTGCTCGAGTCGATCCTGAAGATATAGTTCAGTCGATCTTTGCCACTTGGTTTCGACGAACGAAGGAGGGGCGCATTAACCCAGGGTCACAAGACGAAGTTTGGAAACTAATATCTGTCATTGCCTTAAACAAGGTTCGAAACAAGGTAAAACACCTGAGTGCAAAGTATCAGGATGTTGGTCGCACTGAATCAAATGAAACGCTGATAAAGCTTGTTCCAGACCCTGGGGATCGCGAAGTAAGAGAATTCCTCGAACTGATAGAAGCTGCCAGCCAGCGCCTGGACGACAAGGCTCGACGCACGCTCGAACTCATCCTTGAGGACAGGAGCGTTGAGGAAATTGCGAAGGACCTGAGTCGCACTACCAAGTCTGTAGGTCGTTATAAGAAGGAAATCGGCAAGGTGCTAAAGGGATTGCTTGACGAGGACTTGAAGGGCTTGGGGTCTGAATCAGACGATGACGAAGAGGACGACTTAGACAGGTGCAGACGTATGGGCTCTTCAGCATAACATCACTGGTTACTCTGCAGTCGCAGCGGAATCAGTTAACTCACTCTCAAGATACCCGCTTGCGGAATTGAGGTGAGATAGCTGCTGATTCAGCTTCACACGTTTGCGTGTCTGATCACTGATCTTTTTCTGCAATTCCTGGATCAAGTCCTCGTCCAGCGGGAACATCTTCTGCAGCTTCTTCACCTCGGATTCCAGACTGTGGATCATCTTCTGTGTCGCGGAGATTTCTCGAGACACCGATTCCTTCGCCTGATTCACGCGACTCGTTGCCTGATCTCGGTCGTGATTCAGTGATTTCTGCAAGCCACTGGCCTGCCCTGAAAATCCACCTGTGGCGGACGCCAGACCCCCGAAGGCTCCACGATCGATCGAACCAAATGCCAGAATTCGTTTCCCAAGCTGCAGTCGATGATGATGCTGTTCTTCCTCAAACGGAATCGTCCTGTAGTCCCACGTGTCTGTGAGCACGGCATGTTCGAGCTGAATATCGGTGAGGAGATTCAGAGTTTTCAGGTACACGGTCGCGTTCTTTTGATGTCTCGCTGAGACGAGACCCAGTGTCGGATCCTGTTCATGATTCAGAATCCGACCGACCTGCTCGGCTTCGCCGCTCGACACAGGCAAAGCCAGCGTCTCTTTTCCCGGCGTTTTGCGCTTCATCCATGCTTCATGCCGAGTTTCCACGGCGACTTCACCACGGGTTCTGGCAAAACTGAAAATTGTGAACAGGACCATAATCATGGCAGCGTAGGTCGGCAGAAATAGCGCTAGTTCCACAGGAACTGTGCCGCGACGAGTCTGATGTTTGTCTGCCCCGGAATGATGCGTTGTATTCTTTTTCATAGCTTGCATTTCTCTAATGAACAGTGCCGCAGAAATCTTCCCGAAATAAGTTGTTGAATGAACGAGAGAGCGAGGCTGGGGTGCCCGACAAATAGCAATCAGTCGAACAGTGTTTTAGGTAACTTATGATCTCGCCCCGTGCCAGCTTGCCTGGCACGAGCGGAAGATTTGTGGTTAGCCAGCGCCAATGAACACAGGCCGTCCCGGTTGGCTTGTCCAACCGGAACGGAAAGTTTTCTACGATGAAACATGAGCAACGCTGCGGAACTTGGCTTCCTGCCAGGCAAGCTGGGCAAGGGGAGCGGTCGTGTTGATGATCGCGTCACTAATTTCAAATCTTCCGCTCCTGCCGGACAAGCCGGCAAGGGGCGGAAGTCCCGTCAAGTGGTGACCGTTATCGAATTTTTAGCACAAAAAACACCGCATCAAAAAATCCAGATTTCCGCAAAACTGCTATTTGTTGCCCCCCAGGATCCTCTCGCTCCGAAAATCCGCTCAATGTGTTGTCAGTGACGGGGGAACCACATCCAGCAGTCGCTGAGATGTCGTTTCTATATCCCCTTGCAGGTTCGCCTGTTTCAACTGACTGAGTCGATGGCTGGTCGCCGGAACAAGCTTGGACTGCCAATTCACCTGAATCCTTGGATAGTCAGCAGGAATGCCAATCCCAAGTAGTTCGAACGGACGATTTTCGCCATTGCCAGAGTTCGCCGGACGTGGTTCGCAGCCAGTTTGAGTTTGCCGACTCCCCGGATACCAGTTCAGCGTATCCATGCCGACATTTGCCTGACGGATGGGAACAATACGTTTGCACTCGGGATCTATTCGATGTTCCGCACGCTGTTGCTCATTGCCGTTGTAAAGCAGGACCATGGAATAGGCCAGCATGCCGTCCGGATGCTCCTGATGAAAGATTGGACTGCCAATTACGGATGGCGGTTCCTGATGAGCCATCCCGATCACCGTGAAGTAATCGTCCGCCATCGTTGAGTACTCGGCGATGTTCCAGAGTTCGTAACCTTTGTCTGGTCCTTCGTAGCCCTTCAGAACATACAAACCAAGATGGCTGTCTGGATCATCATTGCGCGGCTCCTGCTGCTCCTGGATAATCATCTTGCTGTAACCGTTCGACCAGTGAAAATAGAAATCCTTTGATTCGGCCAGTTGCAGCGTGCTGGCCAGAGCCTTTAACACTGGCTCCCGGTGATAGTTCACCCAGGGAAACGTGGCTCTGGCCAATTGTGTCATCTTGCTGACCTGATCCCAGGTGACAGCGGTGGATTCGGAAGGACAACCGCAGCCATTCGGATTTGGTTCGAGGACTTCAGTATTTGGCGGCGGCAACGTATGCGTCAAAGACAAGGGGTCAATGTGAACTGGCAATTGGAGCTCTCCGGGCGTCGGAAACAAGTCGGCGGTGACATTGTTGAGTTGTCCGATCTTCATCGCTGCTGCCCGAGCAATCTCAGGAGTCAGCAGCGTGACATCGGTCGTGTACTTTTTCGCAAACGGCAGCATTTGATCACGCAGCAGTTTCTTGATGGGAAGCAGTTGATCGACGATGCCATGCAAGGCCTTCAGTGTTCGGTATTCCTGCGCCACCTTCATTTCCAGCAGCAGCATCGCCTTTTCAAGGGCTTCGCCGGCAGGACGGGTGTACGGGATTGCTTTGAGGACCGCTGCTACAACAAGCCCTTCATAAGCCCGTGACAGCCACATTTTGAGGTTCATTTTTGAATCGAGCAAAGTGGCTTCGGCCAGAATCTCCGATTTCCCACCGCTCCGCTGATAGACCAGTTCAAAGGTGTCCTTGTTGGGAGCCTGGACGTATCCAGTCTTGCCGGCAGCATCCGCAGCGTGATACGCGAGTTTCAGCTCATCGTCCTGTTTCTTAAGCTTGGTGGGGTTTTCAGCCTTTTTCGATTTGTTCGCACCATCATCTGCGCTGACTCGGTTCTCCTGTTTCTTGCCACCGACAGCTTCATGCAGAATCACCATCGAAAGCATTTCCCCCATAAGATGGTTGGTTGCGGTGATCGAGTTCATCCCGCGCGCCATCCAGACGCCACCCGACTGCGCGACAGCATCGGCCGCATTCTGCCGTTCAATCTTGCGATTGGCGATATGGCAGTTATTGATTGTGGCAGTGATCAGCAAAGCACTGAGCAGAACGCACACGCAATTGGCAATGGACATCATGCCGGATTCGTCAGTGTGAAATTCATTGTAACTCAATCGGCAGTTTTGATTGGACATGGTTAGTTCCCCAATTATCAATAGAGGCGTTTTTATTGCTGATACGATGTCATCTTGTCATCTGAATTGCGTCTCAATCAGGGTCGATCGAGAATTAATCGGTCAATAAGGGGCGTGAGCACATCAGCAGAGAAGAGCTAGCTCCACGTTGCGATGAACCGAACGATGACGATATCCGGGTGATAGGAGTCACCAACCGCCCAATGCTAATCTTGGACGCCAAATTCGATTGGTTCCGCCGGATATCTATGAGGCGGGCCGAAGAATCCTTCTTCATATCTCCAAACAATTCCTGTGTTGATATCGACTTCTGTCAAATGAGGATAGCCCACGACGCGAACATTGAGGATCACGCTTAGTGCCTCTGCAAATGAAGGGCCACCTGCTGGCGGCGTTGTAGCTGAATGACAGATTACCAATTGCAGTCTACGTCCGCTAAAATTCATTTCCCGAAGCAGCGATGCAAGCTCTGCTGCGGTGAAATGAGTATCCTTGCCATCTTTGCCAGTAATGCGGATGCCATATTGGTTCTTTGACTCATCAAGGTACATGCCGTGTGCGTTGATCACCAGTTCGTCGATGTGCGAACAGTCTGGGCGATCAGAAAGCCGTGCTATCTTGGCTCCCATTCTCTTCGCGAGCTGTTGTGCCGCATCCCATTCGTTCTTGAAAATGCCGCCAACTATTCCTTCATAGCCCCCCGCCAGAACCGCAACACCTGTCTGCGCGGGCTGTTTCGGGCGGTCGGGAGATTCGCCATTGACCGGTCGGCTGTCGTACTCGAACCCCAGTGTCCCATTCTTCGTTTTTGGCCGTTCCAGTTGAAGAGTCACAGTCGATGTCAGTTCGCGAACATAACCAATGCCGCTGGCGGATTTCTTACCAAGAATCATCCCCACGCCGGGAATGTTGAATGGCATCTCATACCGCACTGTGGCCTTGACAATTTCGGCTTCAGATGACCCAAAGAGTGCCGCCAAAGGCGGATCAAACTCGACCTTTGTCGCGGCCATGGCGTACTGCCGTTTCTGCTGCACGTAACTTGCAACCTGGTGCGTTCCGGTCGTGACGAGGTCGTTGTAGCCTGCAAGGTACGCTTCGTCTCCGGCTGCGTCAGTAGTCGAGCCCGATCGGCGATGCTTATCCAGAGAGCTTGCGTAAGGCGTGATTGCCTGGGCGGCCGCAAGGTGGACCATGTCAACCAACTGCTGCTGTGTATTCAGTGGCGTCACTTCTGCCGGCAGCCAGACGATCGCCGACCGGGCTGCAGCATACGCAGCGTAGTCCACACCAATCTGAACATTGAGCATCAGTGTGAGCTCAATGAGAAAACAGATCATCAGCGTATAGAGCGGTGTTATCAGTGCGAGGCTCAGAGAATACGCCGCACCATTTTCTGATGTCACCAATCGTCGAATCTTCGGCCGCCTATACGACAACTGCCGGCCCAGCACGAGCAGAATTGTCAGGCAAATCAGCCAGAGAGCAAACATTGGGTTGTAGAGTAGATTCTGAATTGTCTGTGTCCACATGGTTGCGGCCTTTACAGATAGGGAGAACCTGTCATGGTGGAGATGAAGTGATAGAGTCTGGAAAAACTCTGCTCACTCAGAAAATACAAACCCATCGTGAACGTCAGCACAATGGCAGTCGCAAGCACGACTTCAATGGGGGCAAAACCGCAGCGTCTGTTTGGCAAAACTCTGTTCTTATTGAATACCTTGAAAGATTTCATAACAGTGGCACCTCCATCAGAGCGATGATCGTACCGATGGCAAAATAAACAGCCATGGGCACGGGATAACGAAAAGTCTTAGAATGGTCGGCGACGGGCATCAGTACTCGATCCGGAAACAGTCGCGACAAAATCAGACGAGCAATCCAGCGAGGCCCCACTCGCCATGAAACTAATAAAGCCATCGCGAGCCCCGCAACGAAATGGGTCCACAGAAGCGCCTGCAGCCCAGTCTGAACTCCCACACAAGCACCAATAGCACCCGCAAGTTTCACGTCACCGGCTCCGATGCCGAGGATGAAATACACTGCCAGCATCACACCGAATGTCGCTGCGAAGCCGGCCATCGATTCTCGGAAGTCTACGATCCCCGGCAGAATCATGACGTCACTAATTGATGCTCGAAGCGACACAATAGCGGCCGCAGACAAGGCAAACGCGACGGCCGAATAGGTCAGCCAGTTCGGAATGCGGCGACACGTTAAATCAGTTACGGCCGCCAGTGTCAGCAAAGGAATCAAAACCCCAAACGGAAAAACTGGGATTCTAAGGATTCCGCAAGTGACCCATGTCAATACACAACTGCATCCAACGAGCACCTGTGAACGGGGTGTATTCAGCTTTGGGAATTCATTCAGGATTGACCGGCTGATCATGTTTCTCTCCAAGAAAAAAACGCCCCGGCCCTATTCGGGACGGGGCGTTTCCGAATAACGGAGTTCGGGCGAACGACTACGGTGTCTGGGTACCGGACTGTCCGGCCATTACTTCATCGACCAGCTTGATTGTCTGCGGTTTGATCGTTCCGTTCCAAAGTGTCAGCAGAGCGATCAGAACAGTGGCACCAACGGCCAGAATTGCAACGTTGCTGACTGCTTCATTGCCAGCTTCATCGTCATGAAAACGAACCAGAGAACCTACGAACTTCGACATGATTGTGTTCCTTTCACAGAACTGAGTTGAGAAAAACCACTTGGGACTTTTCTGAGGATGCTTGTTGCATCCCCCTTCACAAGACAGATCCAAAATCACCGACTGGATAGGACATGGTTTTTCAAAGAAAACAGAATTCAATGAGATCGGCACGTCTCACCGGAACAATAGTTCTCGCTTCAATAAACTCGGGTGTCAGCCAATGCAAAAGACCGCACTGTTGTTCAACAGCACGGTCCGAATGACTGGCGGATTGGAATTCGTTTGCGACGCAAGTACGTCATTTGCGGCGTGGATCATATCCTTTTGGAAATCTGGGAGGACGGTCCCTGGGCCACCACGGTTTTTCATAGAGCCAATGCGACAGATCGACCATTGATGGAAAACTATTGTCCGCCAGTTGCCTGCCGGCAACTTCGGCCCCGGAAGCAATTACTTCTGAAACCAGCGAGCCCGTTGCACCTGGCAGCTTGTCCGTAAACGTTGTTGCGACCGACGCGACATACCGGGTTGCACCGCCAACGGATTCTCGCCAGGCTTCCTCATACTTGCCAGCAGCGATGAGTTCTTGTCGTTTTCGATCGGCTTTCACAAGTCCGTCCACAGCACCCATGACTCCAACTGCTCTGGAAAAACGAGTGGTTTGTTCTTTGACGAATTTCAAGTGTTCCACGGCCTCTTCTGCAGCAACTCGAGCGTTCATCAGGGCGATGTTCGATGCCGACAATCGACCTTGCAGGGCAGCTCGGTCGAGAATCGTCAGGTTTGGGTCTTTCATCCCGGCTTCGTAGAGTTGACGGGCAAGACAGTTTGCCTGCTCGGTGCTATTGAGTTTCTGAGTCGCTGTTTCGATCGCGGCGGCCACGCCTGCAAGATGGTTTTCCTTCGATCTTTCCGCCACAGCCTTTGCCAATGTCGTTGTAAATGCATCTCCAAGTGGGTCGAGACCTGGGTCAATTGGTGGCTTCTCATCGTCACCTGACCCATCGTCACCTGACCCATCACCATCAGATCCATCACCATCAGATCCATCACCATCAGATCCATCACCACCCGATCCGTTACCACCCGATCCGTTACCACCCGATCCGTTACCGCCCGATCCATCACCACCTGATCCATCACCACCTGATCCATCACCACCTGATCCATCACCATCTGATCCGTTACCGCCCGACGATCCAACGCCGCCAGATCCGTTGCCTGGATTGCCTGCAACGTCTTCTCCGCCGTTGAAGATGACATCGAATTTGTGTTCAACGCCAGCAAACAGTCCTCCCGAGCCAGAATGCTGTGGATCCCAAAGCATCCGCATGCCCAGTAATACCATTGCCGACACAGCCAGAATCATCACCGACGGCAAAGTCTCCATACCCCTATCATTACTTGTTAGTTGCCTCAGCCTCAGCTTTGCCTTCATCGTTCTGCCCTTTCGAATCTGTGACCACAAACCTTTAACCCAGAAACCCGGTGGCGCGCGAGGACGCCTGGAGACAGATCAAAAATCAAGACGAAATCAGGACATCAAGGTTTCGGGATTTTTTTCAAACACAGTGTCTCCTATCGAGCATCAAAGGTGATCTGCTAACTCTACTGACGCACAAACCTTTACGATTGATCAAAGTGCGATGATTGCCGAGGCTCAGTTCGCACGGTATCTTGCGGCAACGGTGATTCCCCCTATGCATCAGGCAATATTCCACTACGGGCACACTCGAGGGCTGACAGTGATTATTCAGTGTATGAACTGCATGACACATGTGATGCCGACACGGGACG
>Ga0105047_10015716_pt1 | contig 11910 bp, 10 predicted proteins | sample MAT04_FD_78384 | JGI IMG/M metagenome (GOLD analysis project Ga0105047, IMG submission 78384) | Freshwater microbial communities from Lake Fryxell liftoff mats and glacier meltwater in Antarctica - MAT-04 (megahit assembly) | ecosystem: Environmental > Aquatic > Freshwater > Ice > Liftoff... | reverse complement strand
CGCCCCTCCCCCGACGAACGGGCCACCATCCAGCAAACGCTGCAAGGCCTCGCCGATCGCGCCGAACTCATCTGCGTCATGGGCAACCACGACCGCGCCTTTCCCTCCGACTTCCCCGCCTTCCCCGCCGTCTCCGAATGGCGATCCCCTGGCGTTCTCGCGCTGCACGGCGATCGTCTCCCCGCCGGACCCGAACCCGGCGTCGCCACCGTCGTCGGCCACTTCCATCCCGCCATCCGCATCAAAACCGCCTCGGGAGCGAGCCATAGGCTCAAGGCGTTTCTGCAGGGCGGGGAACTCGTCGTCCTACCGGCCTTCTCCCCATTCGCCGCCGGAACGGACATGCGCCGCGACATGCCACCCGAACTCCGCGCCTGGTTTGGCGCCCTTCCCGTCCGCGCTCTGGTTACTGATGGCCAACGCCTGCTGCCCGTAAGCCTAACGCCTCGACCACCGCTTTGAGCGCTTCCGCGGTCGGCAACGAACCCTGGGCCAAATTCGCGCTGCCCCCGCCGCGACCACCATTCGCCGCCAGCAAAGGCTTCATCGTGTTCCCACAATGAACCAGGTTCGAAGCAAGCATTACCGCCGCCGGGTCCTGACTCACCAGCAGCAGCGTCCCCGGCCCCTGAGCCAAAAATGCATTGGCCAGCGCTCGGCTCGCCTCGTCAATCGGCCCTCCCACCACCTGCTCCGCCCCATGTTCGTACAGCTCTCGTCCCCGGTATCCCGCCAGTTCCAGCCCCAGCTTCTGCGCCCGCTTATCGGCTTCTTTCGCCGCCTCGGTCTGCCCCTGCAGAGCCGTCTCCAACTGCTCCCGCTCCGCCCTCATCGCCCGCAGTGCGCGGTTCCCGCACAGAAAATGAACCCGTAGATTCCCCCGAATCTTCTCTGTCTTCCGGATCCAAATCGGGCCAATCTCCCCCGTAGCCCTTACGTGTGTCCCGCCGCAAGCCGATCGGTCCAGCCCTTCCATCGTCACAATCCGAATCGTCCCGGTTCGTTCCGTAGCCTTCCGCAAACCCTGCGCCGCCTCGGCGTCTTCATAGCTAACCGCCACCGGTCCGTTCCGAAACACCTCGGCGTTCGCCCGGTCTTCAAGCGCCGCCAAATCCAGCCGTTCGGTCGCCAGGTCAACCGTGGACGTCTCCAACCCCAAATGCACCCCCACCGTCAAATGCGGCGTCACCGCCGACAGCAAATGCTGCCCGCTATGCTGCTGCATATGGTCAAACCGCCGCCCCCAATCAATCTCCCCAGTCACCGTCGTCCCCGCCAACGGCCCCGCTAAAACATGCGCAATCCGCCCGTCGTCCTGGTCGACGACATCCAAAACGGCTATCCCGTTCAACGTCCCCAAATCGTGTAACTGACCGCCCGAAGTAGGGTAGAAGGCCGTCTGGTCGAGATATACCCGACGGCCTTCATCCTGAGTATCCAGCACATGCGCCTCAAACGACGTGGCGTAGGCGTTGTCGTAGTAAAGGCGCATGGCGGTTACTGAATCGCCAGGTTAACCCGGTTACTCACCAGGTTGCCGAAGTTGATGTATAAGGGAACCGCGTTGCCCTTATCAACCGAGGTCGGAACCCGCACGTTGATTTGATACAAACCGACAAAGTTGGGCGTAAGGCCCGCAAAGTCCGGTGTGATCGAATCCACTTGGGCAATCGAGTTCACCCCAATCACCACTCCCGGTGCCGGGCTCACCGATGCCAACGGACCCGCCGGTGCACCAACGCCGCTCAGCACCGCGGGCACCGTCGGTCCCAACCCAAGCGCGTAGATGACCAACGTATCGCCCGACCGTGCCGGCCGCGCCGCCGCGCCCAGACCAGCACTCGCCGGCAACGGGTAAGTCCCGTCCTGGTTCACGATGATCCCGTAGCCCGGAAAGCCTCCGAATGTCAGTAGCCGCGGAGCCCGATTCACAATCCGTACCGCGGTTAGGTTCGACCGCACCCCGTCCCGCTCCACCGAAACCGTCGCCGTCCCTTCCGGAGCATCAAACGGAATCTGGAAGTTGATCTGGTTGTACGAAGCGAAGTACACCGGTGCCGCTTGATTATTGACCAGCACCCGTAATCCGTTGAAAGTGGTCTGCAGCGGCAAGGCGCTCGCGGCAACCGGATCCCGCATTAACAATTGCTCGCCAAATACAGCCGCGATGACGCCTCGGCCCAACTCGTCGTTGCCGGCGAAGGTCGCGTTGTCCACGACGCCGCCCGCCGAAACTTGCGGCGGCCCAGCCGTTACCACTTCGAACTCGTAGGGCACCGTCTGGGGCCCATTGACGGCGTTGCTGTTGATGGTCACCGTCGCCGAATAGTTACCGGGAGCGAGGTTTGTCGAATTGGCATTCAACTGGATGAAGTTGGTCCCGGGGAAACGGGTCGCCGTCAGCCAAGCTGCGCCGGCCGAAACGGTCGCCGGATTGTCCGCCAGCGTCAAGGTTCCCAACCCTGCATTCGTCGCGTTGATGAAGGTCGTCTGCTGCGGTCCGGTCAGTGCTAGCCGGGTCCGAACTCCCGTCTGCGAAAGCGCGATGATCGGCTGCGAGGTCACCCGCAGGGTCACTGGAACGCTCTTGTTATCCGGGGCGAAGGTAGAGCCGGAAATCGCCAGGGCGCCGTTGTAGGTGCCCTCTGCCAAACCCGGGTTCGTTACACGAATTGCGTAGGGCAGAGTGAACGCGAAGCTACTGGCCCCATCAAGAGCCAGCGAGAGCCAATTCCCACCGCTCGTCGTGCTCACTGCGCCCTGAATGGGGCTGTTGGTTGCAAACGAGGCCGATGCCGTGGCGCCGGTTCGTGTGGGCACAAATAGGGTAGTCGCGTCTGGAACGCTGCCGCCAATTTGGACGGTCACTGTGATCGTCTGCGGCGCGTCGACCGCCGCCGGGTCCGAAACCGTCACGATTCCGGTGTAAATCCCGCGAGCGAGCGAAGCCGTATTCAGCGCGAACTGAACCGCAATGCAGGTATTTCCGCCCTGCGAGCAGACTCGGGCAGGTCCAATGGTCGGGGCAATCCAACTCACCGACGATCGGGCGGCAAGCGCAAGGCTGCCGCTGCCGGAATTTGTCGCATCAATGGTGCGGGGAGCGCCGTTAGCACCCACCGCGATGGAGATCGGACCTAGTGTCGTCTCGGAAAGGCGAAGACGGGGCTGAGCCGCGGCAATGCCGGCAGTGCAGATCCCAAGTGCCAACAAGGGCAGAAAACGGCGTAGAGTGGCCGGAAGAGAGGCTGTCATAGTATTCCTCACAATTTTAGTTGATTTTGTTTTGGACTCGGGGAAGCAGCGGGGACACGGAGGAGAAATTTGGTTAGACCCATTCGAGCGCGCCCTTCTTGTAAGCCCAGACGTAGCCGACCACGAGGATCGCCAGGAAAGCCATCGCCTCTGCCACCCCGAACCAGCCCAGCTGTTTATAGCGGACCGCCCAAGGGAACAAGAACACGGTTTCAACGTCGAAGATAACGAACAAGATTGCGACCAGGTAGAACCGCACCGTATAGCGCCCACGGGAGCCGCCAAGCGATTCGATTCCACATTCGTAAGCTTCCAACTTCACGCGGAACGGCTCCGAAGGCCGCAACAATTTGCCCATCAACAAAGCGCCCAGCGGGAACGCGATGCAAATGCACAAGAACACGAAAAGAGGAAGATAGCCTTCCAACATACAGTTACTATACCTTAGAACGATGTGGAATAAGCGATTGGCTCTCCGTATAGGCTTTGCCTTTCTGCTTCTGCTCGTCGCCGGCTGCTTCTGGTCAGCAGGAACGAACCTTTGGACCCATCTCCGCATGCGAACGATTCCCGTCGAGGTGGTGAGAAGCTCCCTCCTTCTCGACGCACCCGGTGACGGCTCCGATCTCAATCTCATCCTTCGGCTCGACCTGAAGACCACCGACGGCGCCGAACGGCTGATCTACTGGGCGGATGCCCCGGGTCGCGCGGCCTATCCCGAAGAAGGCTACGACGAGCTGCATCGATGGGCCCCGGGGACCCGGCATCGAATCTACCAAATCCGCGGCCAGGCGCAGGAGTTCCGCCAGCCGGGCGTTAGGTCGCCCGAGCTGGTCGCAATGACCGTTTACCTGTCTCTTGGTTGCTTCATCGGGTTCTTCTTCTTCGTTTTCTGGACGGTTGCCAACGAGGATGGACCCCGAAGGTTCGTCGGCACCTGGACCGTTTTCTTTCTTGTCGGAGTCGGCGCGATGATCGGCTCAGCCCTGTTCACGTGGTACGAGATTCCTAAGCGACTCTACTGGCCGCCGGTCGTTGCGACCCTCGAACCGGTGCCGGAGCCGATGGCCGAGGCCCCCCCGAAGCCGCTTCCTGACAATGTCGTCATCACCCCGGCCGGGCGACAGTTGCTCGAACGATCCCCCTACAAGGTGCTCCAATTCAATGGAATCCACGCCGGTCTCGGTAACTTCGGGGGAAGTTACGAACAGCTCGCCGAGCGCTGCGCCTCGGGCGACCAGGAGTGCCGCTTCCTGATCAACCCCAACGACCGCTGGGACGTCGAGCTTGACGCCCGCTGGGACGAGTCATTCTTCTTCCCGCTGGGGATGTTCCTGGTCTTCGGGCTAGCCTTCGGCGGAGGAGGGCTGATGATCCGCCGCCTGAAGTTCTGAGTCGATGAATCCGCTTCGGCGACGGAGGCATCATAATGGGAGCTGACCCATGTTCGCCACGATCCGAGAGCAAATCGACACCGTTTTCCGGGAAGACCCGGCGGCCAAGAGCACGCTCGAGATTCTGCTTTGCTACCCCGGCCTTCATGCGATTCTCGCTCACCGGGTCGCCCATCGGATGTACCGGGCGGGTGTGCCGCTGCTGCCTCGGGTGCTCTCGCAGTTCAGCCGTTGGATCACCGGCATCGAGATTCATCCCGGCGCGACGATTGGCCGCCGGTTTTTCATCGACCACGGCATGGGCGTCGTCATCGGCGAGACAGCCGAAATTGGCGACGACGTCCTGCTCTACCAGGGCGTGACGTTGGGCGGTACCGGTAAGGAATGTGGCAAACGCCACCCGACCCTGGGCAACCACGTGATCGTGGGCACCGGCGCTAAGGTGCTCGGTAATATCAGGATCGGGGACGGCTCCCGGATCGGGGCCGGCAGCGTGGTCGTTCATCCAGTGCCGGCCGGTTCAACGGTCGTTGGCATCCCCGGCAAAATCGTCCGGCGTCGCGCGGAGTCCGGCGACGATCTCGAACACGGCAAGCTTCCCGACCCGGAAGGCCAGGAGATCGCCGAACTGAAAGCCCGGCTCCAGGCGCTCGAAGAGCTCGTGCGGGAGCTTTCCCGGTCAACCCTTGCCCAGTAGGTCGCGGACGAGGTAGAGGGCCGCAACGGCCTGCATCTCGTTGATCTCGCCTTTGCGAGCCTTATCGATGGCACTCTCCCAATCGAGCAGAAGGACCTCATCGACTTCGTCATCCGTAGCCCGTTCGATGGGCCGGTCGCTGGCTTGGACGTAGACGATATACGCCCGGCTCTTCAGATACGCCGGTTGAGGATCGAGTTCAGCGAGAAGCTTTCCGCTCAACGCTTGGAAGCCGGTCTCTTCCTGGAATTCTCTCATGGCCGCGGCGACAGGGTCTTCCCCCGCTTCGATGTATCCGGCTGGAAAACCCAGGTACTGCCTGCCGGTGCCGACGCGGTGCTCGCGAACGAGAACAAGTTTGCCGCGGCACTCGGCGACGACAACGACGAAGTCGCTTCGCTCGATCAAATAATAGCCGTCGAGCGAACGGCCATCGCGGGTAAGATAGTCATTGCTGCGGACGGTGATCCACTCGTCGTCGATGACGGTGCGGCTGTTGAGGAGTTTCCAGGACACTTGCTTATGATACTGGCTAGTTTGGTGTTGGTGACGCGGATTTGGGATTCGGCCCCGCATAACGCGTTTACAGATCTGATCCGGTTTGAGAACAAATGGTTCTGCGCCTTCCGCGAAGGGGCCAAGCACGTCTCGACGGACGGAGCGATTCGCGTGATCACGAGCGCAGACGGGAAGGCTTGGACCTCCGCCGCTCTGATCAGCCTTCCGGCGCTTGACTTGCGCGACCCGAAGCTGACGATCACGCCGAAAGGCGAGTTGATGCTGACGACGGCGGCGGCGGACCGCCCGAAAGAGCCGGTGTCTCACCAGTCGATGGCCTGGTTCTCGAAGGACGGCAAGCAGTGGGGCGACCCGGTAAAGGTCGGCGAGTTGAACTTCTGGCTGTGGCGGGTGCAGTGGCACAAGGGCTTCGCATATAGCGTCGGGTACGGAACGACCGATCGGGCGAAGGACTTCACGCGGCTTTATCGCAGCAAAGACGGGCGGAACTTTGAGACCTGGGTGCCGAACCTGTTCGCCGAAGGGTACCCGAACGAATCGTCGATCTACTATGAGCCGGACGGGACGGCGCGGATGCTCTTGCGGCGCGACCGGGCTACGATGACCGGGCAGTGGGGCACGAGCAAGCCGCCCTACAAAGACTGGACGTGGCAGGACACGGGCACGCGAATCGGCGGGCCGCACATGATTCGGCTGCCGAACGGACGGGTGATCGGGGTCGTGCGGCTCTACGACGGCAAGCAGCGAACCTCAATCGTCGAGATCGATCCACAGACGGGCAAGCTGACCGAGCTGGAGAAGCTGCCGTCGAACGGCGATTCGAGCTACGCCGGGTTGGTGTGGAAGGACGGGGAGCTGTGGATTAGTTACTACAGCTCCCACGAGGAGAAGACGGCGATCTACTTAGCCCGATGGAGGCCGTAGCGAAGGCTGTTTTCGGCTAACTGGCGGAGCTCGCTTTCGGTGAAACCGAGCTCCGCGGCGAGTTCGTATTCCTTGAGCAGCGAGGTGCCGAAGATGGCCGGGTCGTCGGTGCCGAGGACGATGGGCACGCCGGCGTTGAAGAGTTGGCGCAGCGGATGGGCGCTGAGCGACGGCACGGCGCCGGTCCGGAGGTTGCTCGATAGGCAGATTTCGAGCGGAATATCGTGCTGCTTCAGATGGGCCATCAGAGCCGGATCCTGCACCGCGCGAATGCCGTGGCCGATGCGGCGGGCTCCGAGGCGGACCATCTCCCAGACGTTTTCGGCGTTCGAGATCTCTCCGGCGTGAGGGACGAACGGGACGCCGGCGGCCTTGATGGCCCCGCGAAATTCTTCAGCAGCGGTGCTGGTCTCGTCACCGCCGACGCCGAAGCCGACGACGCCGTTGTTGGCATGATGAGAGGCAAACTTGGCGATGGGCATCGCGCCCCCTCCGCCGTGCTGGCGGATGCAATCGATGATCCAGAAGACCGGGAAGGAAGAGCGACGGGATTCGTGGTTCACGGCGGCGTAGACCGCTTCGAGGTCGAGACGCTTCCATTTGACGACCCCGGCCGAGAGGGTAATCTCGGCGTAGGTGACGCCCTGACGACGGAGGGAGCCGATGAGTTGTTTGGCCGCGCGGCCATAATCCTCAGGCTTTTTGAGGTAACTGACGGTCCACTTGAAGGACTCGAGGAAGCTGGGGAAGTCGTAGCAATCCCACTTGGCAGCGAGTTCGGCGTCGTCGACGTCGGGGGTATAGGAGCCTTCCAGATGGACGTGGAGTTCGGCTTTGGGAATAGTCTTCAGAAAATCAAGCACTGTTGCCATAATAGACGCATGCTCCGCGAAGAGATTGACGCTCTGCTGGGAAGTTATCACGGCGACCCGTTTTGGATCCTTGGTCCGCATGGGGGAGAGGTGCGGGTATTCCTACCGCAGGCGACGGCGGTGAGCCTGATCCGAGGGGAGATACGGGTGCCGATGTGGCAGATGCTCGAGACCGGATTCTGGGTGGGCGAGTGGACGGGGCCATACCGGTTGGAGTTCGAACTGGCCGACGGGAGGAAGGAGCAGACCGAGGACCCGTATCGGTTTGGGCCGGTGCTGAGCGAGTTTGATTTGCACCTGCACGGGGAAGGGACGTTATACCGGGCGTGGGAGACGCTGGGGGCGCATCGGATGGAGGTCGAGGGGATCGACGGGGTGCTGTTCGCGGTGTGGGCGCCGAACGCGCAGGCGGTTAGCGTGACGGCCGACTTTAACGATTGGGACACGCGGCGGCATCCGATGCGGATGCGGGATGGCGGCGTGTGGGAGTTGTTTATACCCGGAGTAAGTTACGGGGTCCACTATAAGTACTTCGTGAAGAGTAAGTACAACGGGTACGAGATGCTCAAGTGCGACCCGTACGGCTTTCAGACGGAGATTCCGCCGAAGACGGCTTCGGTGGTGGCGGATCTGGGGCGGTACGAATGGTCCGATCAGGCCTGGATGGTAGAACGGGCGGGGCGGAAGCCGCTCGATGAGCCGATGTCGGTGTACGAAGTCCATCTGGAGAGCTGGATGCGGCACCCCGACGGAGGGTCGCTGACTTATCGGGAGATGGCGATAGCGCTGGTCGAGTACGTGAAGCGGCTCAACTATACCCACGTCGAGCTGCTGCCGATTATGGAGCATCCGTTTTCGGGATCGTGGGGTTATCAGGTTACCGGGTTCTATGCGCCGACGGCGCGTTTTGGAGCGCCGGACGACTTTAAGTACTTCGTCGATAAGTGCCACGAGGCGGGGATCGGGGTGATTGTGGATTGGGTGCCGGGGCACTATCCGCGGGACACTCACGGGCTGGCGTTCTTTGACGGGACGGCGCTGTATGAGCATGCCGACCCCCGCAAGGGCGAGCACAAGGGTTGGGGGACGCTCGTCTTCAACTACGGGCGCAGCGAGGTGGTGAGCTTCCTGATTTCGAACGCGCTGTTCTGGCTGGAGCAGTATCACATCGATGGGTTGCGGGTGGACGCGGTGGCCTCGATGCTCTACCTGGACTACTGCCGGGAGCCGGGCGAATGGCTGAAGAACGAGTTCGGCGGGCGGGAGAATCTGGAGGCGATCGCCTTCCTGCGGCAGTGCAATACCGAGGTGCACAAGATCCCGGGGGCGGTGACGATCGCCGAGGAATCGACGTCGTTTGTGGGGGTGTCGCGGCCGGTTTATACGGGCGGGCTAGGCTTCACGATGAAGTGGAACATGGGCTGGATGCACGACATGTTCGCCTTCCTCAAGTACAACCCGGTGTTCCGGAAGTTCAACCAGAACCACATCACGTTCTCGCTGCTGTACGCCTTTACGGAGAACTTCCTGCTGCCGATTTCCCATGACGAAGTGGTGCACGGCAAGGCGACCTTGATCGGCAAGATGCCCGGCGACGAGTGGCAGAGGTTTGCCAACGTCCGGGCGTTTTTGGGCTTCATGTACACGCATCCGGGCAAGAAGCTGTTGTTCATGGGCCAGGAGATTGGCCAGTACGAGGAGTGGAACGAGGCGGGGAGCGTGAACTGGTCGATGCTCGACTACCCGCTGCACCGGCAGTTGCAGCACTACGTGGCCGAGGTGAACGCGCTGTACCGGCGGGAGCCGGCGCTGTACGAGCGGGACAACGACGGCGACGGTTTTGACTGGGTGGACTTCCGGGATGTCGAGTCTTCGGTGATCTCGTTCAACCGGAAGGCAAAGGATCCGCGGGACTGGTTGTTAGTGGTCTGTAACTTCACACCGATGGTCCGGCATGGATACCGGATTGGGGTGCATGAGCCGGGGACTTACATTGAGATCCTGAATTCGGACTCGCATCTGTTTGGCGGATCGAACGTCGGCAACCATGGCTGGGCGCTGGCTGAGCCGGTGCCGGCGCATCAACGGGCGTACAGCGTGGCGCTGACGTTGCCTCCGCTGGGGGTTTTGGTGTTCAAGTTGACGCGACCGGCAGCGTGACCGGCACGGTGACTGACGCGGGCTGGAATTTCGGAATATTGGCGCTTTTTGCCGTGCAGCATAGCGGGATGGCCCGGCTGCGGGTGAGTCGCCGGGTTTACGCGCTCGCGTCCTACGCCGCGGTGGGCCTGGGATGGCTGCTGTGGTGCCCGATGGCGGATGTCCTCTGGCGAACCCCGTCTTGGCTCTGGGCGGGCTGGGCGGCGGGCTTTGGGCTGTTGGTGTGGGCGGGGGCGTCCTTGGGTGCGGGGGAGCTTTTGGGGTGGCGAGAACCGGGCCCGGCGCAGTTTCGGGAGCCGTTCCTGTATCGGTACTCCCGGCATCCGATCTACGTTGCGGTGCTGATGATTCTGTGGCTGCGGCCGGTGATGACGGAGGGCGGGTTGCTCTTGGCGGTGACGCTGACGGGGTATCTCTTTATCGGGATGGAGTTCGAAGAGCGGAAGCTGGAACGCGAGTTAGGGGGGACGTATCGGGATTATCAGCGGCGGGTGCGGCGGTTGCTTTAGACTCAAGGGTTATGAAGCGTAGAGCCTTTCTGGGAACAGTTGCCGCGGCAGGCGCGGTGGAAGCAGCCACACCGGCGTTGCTCAAGCCGAAGCGGTTGGCGCCGGGGCAGACGATCGGGCTGGTGACCCCGTCGACCTACGTGAGCGACACGGACGAGTTACGGACGGCGGTCTCGACGAAGGAGCACTTCGGGTTTAGAGTGAAGATGGGCCAGTTTGTGAAGCGGAAGCTGGGGTATTTGGGGGGGACGATTGAGGAACGGGCGGCGGATGTGAACGCTATGTTCGCGGACCCGGGAGTGGATGCTGTGTTCGCGATACGGGGCGGATACGGGAGCGCGCAGATTTTGCCGGCGCTGGACTATGATTTGATCCGTAAGAACCCGAAGATCTTCATCGGTTACAGCGACATTACGGCGATGCACCTGGCGATTCACCAGAAGACGGGCCTCGTGACGTTTCATGGGCCGGTGCCGCTATCGGCGTTTACGGAGTATACGCAGAAGCACTATCGGAAGGCGCTGTTCGAGAAGGGCCCGATTGGAACGGTGACGAATCCAGTGGAGTCGAACCCGCTGCGGCCGGGGCACTCGCTGCGGACGATTGTGGGGGGCAAGGCGAGGGGGGCGCTGACCGGGGGCTGTTTGACGCTGCTGGCGACGACGATGGGCACGCCGTACGAGGTGGACACGAAGGGGAAGATTTTCTTTATTGAGGACGTGGGGGAGGAGCCGTATTCGATGGATCGGATGCTGACGCAGATGCGGCTGGCCGGGAAGCTGGACCAGGCGGCGGGGATTGTGTTTGGGGAGTGCTCGCGGTGTACGCCGAAGGATTATAAGCCCGGGTTTGACAACAACCTGTCGCTGGGCGAAGTGGTGGACGAGATTCTGGGGAAGCTGAAGATACCGGTGCTGTCCGGGATGACGATTGGGCATACGGCGGACCAGTTGACGTTGCCGATGGGCGTGATGGCTACTTTGGACGCTGATAAGGGCACGTTGACCATTGAGGAAGCGGCGACCAGCTAGGCCTGGAGTCGCCGAGCTTGAGACACACTTCGGGTGAGCCGGATTGGCGGCGGCGGGGTTCTACGAATCGAAGCCGGGTCAGCAGCGGTTGGCCTTGCCCGCGGTGCACCGTGAACCGTTGGTGCGATGCGGAGAGACACTTCGGGCAAGCCGGTTCGGCGGCGGTGAGGTTTTACGAAACGAAGCCAAGTCGGCAGCGGTTGGCGATGCCCGGGTTGCGGAGTGAACCCTGAGTCCCATGCAGAGAGACACTGCGGGTAAGAGGGTTGGGCGGTTGAGTTTCTAAGAGCCGGATACGCTTCAGAGGCGGAGGCGTTTACGAAACGAAGCCAAGTCAGCAGCGGTTGGCGATGCCCGGGCCGGAGAGTGAATACTGACTCCCATGCAGAGAGACACCGCGGGTAAGAGGGTTCGATGGTTGAGTTGCAAAGAGCCGCATACGCTTCGGAGGCGGAGGCATTCTACGAAACGAAGCCAGGTCAGCGGCGGTCGGTGTTGGCCGGGCCGCAGAGTGAACCATTGGTCCGAAGCAGAGAGACACTTCGGGTG
>Ga0105047_10015714_pt1 | contig 11910 bp, 6 predicted proteins | sample MAT04_FD_78384 | JGI IMG/M metagenome (GOLD analysis project Ga0105047, IMG submission 78384) | Freshwater microbial communities from Lake Fryxell liftoff mats and glacier meltwater in Antarctica - MAT-04 (megahit assembly) | ecosystem: Environmental > Aquatic > Freshwater > Ice > Liftoff... | reverse complement strand
CGTGCGCCACGGCGTGAAGAAGGCGCTCCTCGCTCCGGCGGCCCTGTTCCGCACCGTATTTTAGTATTTTGGCGAAAGTGAGCATCGAAATGGCAAAGTCAGACAAAGAAATCATCGAGTTGTTCCGCGCTGCGGTGCTCGAGGTCGACAACAAGAAGCTCGGCGAGCTCAGCGGCACCACGCAGCTCTCCACCCTCGGCCTCGACTCCGTGCAGACCATGGAGGTCATCGGGGCGATGGAGGAGAAGCTCAACATCCAGTTCCCGGACGAGGACCTGGCCACCATCAAGAGCATCGGTGACCTGACGCGCCTCGTTCAGCGGCTCGCGGCCTGAGATGACGCTCCCCGAGACGGCCATCGCTGTCGTCGGCATCGGGTGCCGCTTCCCGGGCGCCGACGACGCGCACGCCTTCTGGACCAACCTGCTGGCCGGGGAGCAGGCGTTCCGACCGGTGCCCAGGAATCGCTGGGATCACCGCGCGTACTACAGCTCGAGCCAGCGCGACGTCGACAAGACCTGGACCCCCAACGGGGCGTTCATCGACGACGTCTCCTCGTTCGCCGCGCTCCACTACGGCATCGCGCCGCGCCGCCTGGAGGTGATGGATCCGCAGCATCGGCTCTTGGTCGACGCCACCGCCGCGGCGCTGCAGGACGCCGGCTACGAGAGGGGCCGCTTCGATCGCGCGCGCACCGGCGTGTTCGCCGGCCTCTCGGTCTCCGAATACAAGAACGTCATGCTCGCCCGCGTCTCCGCGATGATGATCGCGAGCGGTGAGTTCGGCCCTGCCGCGGCCTCTCCCGAGCTGCGAAAAGCGATGATGGAGATGACCCGCAACGTCGCTCCGATGCGCGCGTTCTCGCTGGCCGGTTCGTTGACCAACATGGCGGCCGCGTCGATCTCGCAGACCTTCGACTTCTCCGGCCCCAGCTACACCATCGACGCGGCGTGCGCGGCCGGATCGGCGGCGATCGCCGACGGCATGTTGCACCTGCGCGCGGGCCTGATCGACGTCGCCCTCGCCGGCGGCGCGTATCTCAACCTCACGCCCGACAACCTCATCGCCTTCACCCGCGTCGGCGCGATCAGCCCGAGCGGCGTCTGCCGCCCGTTCGACACGCGCGCCGATGGGTTCGTGCAGGGCGACGGCATCGGCATGCTCATGCTGAAGCGCTACGCCGATGCGGTGCGCGACGGCGATCGCGTCTACGGCGTGATCCGCGGCGTGGGCGTCAACAACGACGGCCGCGGCGAGGGCCCGATGACCCCGCGCGTGGAAGGCCAGCTCGCGGTCCTCGACGCCGCCTACAAGGACGCCCGCGTCTCCCCCGCTTCGGTCGGCTACTTCGAGGCGCATGGCACGGCGACGCGGGTCGGGGATCCGGTCGAGGTCGAGGCGCTCGGTCGCGTGCTCGCGGACGCCGGTGTCACGCGCGACCGCGCGCCGCTGCTCGGCTCGGTGAAGGGCAACGTCGGCCACACCATGAGCGCGGCCGGCGTCGCGGCGCTGATCAAGGCGCTGAAGATGGTGGAGCATCGCATGGCTCCCCCGCTCGCCGGCTTCGAGAAGCCGCACGCCATTCTGGCGCTCGATCGCTGGGCGCTGCGCCCGTCGCCGGTCGCCGAGCCGCTCTCGTCGCGCGACGGCGAGCCGATCCGCGTGGGCGTGAGCTCGTTCGGGTTCGGCGGCACCAACGTGCACATGGTCGTCGAGGAGGCCCCGGAGATCGTGCACCGCCGCGCGGTCCGATTGACCGGCGCGGACGCCTCCCGTTCGACCGGCGCGGACGCCTCCCGTTCGACCGGCGCGGACGCCTCCCGTTCGACCGGCGCGGACGCCTCCCGTTCGACCGGCGCGGACGCCTCGCGTTCGACCGGCGCGGACGCCTCGCGTTCGACCGGCGCGGACGCCTCGCAGTGGCCCTACGCCTTCGTCGCGAGCGCGCCCACCCTGGCGCTGCTCGCCGCGCACGTGCGCGAGATGGCCGAAGCGATCGAGGGCCCCCGCCTCGCTGCGGCGTCGCTGGCCGAGATCGCCTGGACATCGTGCGCGACCCGGTCGTTCGAGCGCTACGCGGTGATCGTCGGGGCGAAGACCAAGGCCGAGCTCGCGGCGCTCTTGCGCGGGCTGCAGGTGCCTCTGGAGGTCGAGGCGCCGCTCACGACGCTCTCGCCGAAGGCCTCGCTCGTCGATCGCGGCGAGGTGCACGAGACCCCCAAGGTCGCGTTCCTCTTCCCCGGCCAGGGCGCGCAGAAGACCGGCCTCGGGGCCGATCTGAAGCGGCGTTTCCCGGCGTTTTCCGCTACCCTCGATCGCCTCTCGCGAGCCGCGGCTTCGCCGAAGCCCCTCGCCGAGTACCTCTACCCGCGCACGCCAGGCCCCGACGCCGACGCCGCGCTGATGGCGACCTCGATCTGTCAGCCGGCGCTCGCCGCGCTGTCGCTCTCGCTGGTCGAGCTGCTCTCCGACGCCGGCGTCTCGGCCGACGCGTCGCTGGGCCACAGCCTCGGCGAGTTCGTGGCGATGGCCAGCGGCGGGATCCTCGATCGCGACGCGACCGTGAAGCTGGTCGCCGAGCGCGGCCGTGCGATGGAGGCGCTGTCGCTGCCGGACAACGGCGCGATGTCGGCCGTGTCCGCGAGCGCGGATGAGGTCCGGAGCGCGATCGCAGGCATCGACGGTGTCGCGGTCGCGAACCTCAACCAGCCGCGGCAGGTCTCGATCTCGGGCACCACCGCTGCGGTGATCGCAGCCGAAAAGGCCCTCACGGCCTTCGACGTGAAGCGCCTCGCGGTGTCGCACGCGTTCCACTCGCCGATCTTCGCTGCGCTCGAGCCGGCGATGACGCGCCTGGTGCGCGACCTCGACGTCCGCGCGCCCGAGCACACGGTGGCCTCCTGCATCGCCGACGAGCCGCACGATGGATCGCGCGCGCAAGCGGTCGAGATCATGACCCAGCACGCGACCCGCCCGGTCGACTTCGTGCGGGGACTCGAGCAGATCGGCGCCGGCCACGTCTTCGTGCAGATCGGCGCGGGCGCAGCGCTGGTGCGGTTCGCGCGCGCGACCTTGCCGGGCGCGATCACGCTCTCGACCCAGCCGATCGAAGAGGACGGCGGCGTCGAGCTGATGCGCACGCTGGCGACGCTCGCCGTGATGGGCGTGCCGGTGCGCTTCGAAAGCTTGTTTTCTCGATCGGATCGCGGCGTCGTGGATCTTCCGCGCACGCCGCTGTTCCGTGAGTCGTACTGGGCCGTCAAGGACGAGCAGCAGCTCCAGCCGGAGCTGACGCAGCCGTTCCCGGCCCAGGGCGAGCGATTCGGCGCGATCGACGTGCCGAAGGGAGCCACGATGACGAACCCATCCGATGCGCTGGTGGCGCTTTTCGCGCAGCAGGCCGAGATCCTGCGACAGCACGCCGAGATCATCGCCGCGCAGAACCGCGCGCTGCTGGGCGCCGCGCCCGTGGCCGCCGCCGCTGCCCCCGCCGCCCCTTCGCGCGCGCTGCCGCAGATGTCGCTGGCGCCCTCCATCCCGGCCCCGGTCCCTGTCCCGGTCCCGGCGGCCGAGCTCCCCACCGTCGCTCCGCCGCCCCCCGACGCCGTCGAGGCCCGCGTGCTCGAGGTCGTGGCGAAGGTCAGCGCGTTCCCGAAGGGGAGCTTGCGCGCCGAGCAGAAGCTGGTCGAGGAGCTCGGCTTCGACTCGCTGATGGTGGCCGATCTCGGCAAGTCGCTCGACGTCGCGTTCCCGACGCTCGGCGGCGTTCCGGCCAAGCTGTTCAGCCCGAAGACCACCGTGCGCGATCTGGTCGAGCACGTGACCCGCACGCTGGCGGCCGGTCCGGTCGCGGCCGCGGCGCCGCGCGCGCGCGCGCTGGAGGTCTATCGCCCGCACCTGATCGCGCGCCCCGCGGTCGGTGGACCGCTGCACGACGTGCGCGGTGAGAAGTGGCTGGTCGTCGGATCGGGCCTCGATGTCGCAGCCATTCTGACCAAGGCCGGGGCGATCGTCTCTTTTGGCGGCGAAGGCCCGTTCCAAGGACGCGAAGACGCGTGGGATGGTGTCGTGGATCTCCGCGGCCTCGAGTCGAAGAGCGGCCTGCGCGGCGCCCTCCCCGCCCGCGCGCTCCACACCCTCGCGCAGAAGGTCCGCCCGTCGCGCTTCGCGATCGTCAGCGCCCTCGGTGGCCTCGGCCTCGACGCGGCGGCAAAGGCCGAGACGGTCTTGCAAGGCAGCTTGCACGGCTACGCCAAGGCCCTCGGCCGCGAGCGCCCCGACGCGGTGGTCCGCGCGATCGACGTCGATCCGCGCGCCAGCACCGACGCCCAGGCGCGCTTCGTGGTCGACGAGATCCTCGGCCCGGATCACGACGCCGAGATCGCCCAGGTGGGCGCCGGCCGCGCCTCGATCGAGCTGGTGCCCGAGACGATCGCCGCAGGAACGCCGCTCGGATCGAGCGACGTGGTGCTGATCGTCGGCGGCGCCGGCGACCTCGGCGTGAAGACCGCGCGCGCGATCGCGCCCGGGAAGCTCGGCGGGATCATCCTGCTCGGCCGCCGCGCGATCGAGCCGCGCACCCGCGAGCTCGCCGCATCGCTCACCGCGCTCGGCACGCCCACCGAGTACGTCTCGGCGGACGCGACGGATCCCAAGGCGCTTCGAAAAGCGCTGGAATCCAAGAAGATCACCGTGGCGATCCACGCCGCCGGTCACGCCGACGACGCGCCGGTGGAGCGGAAGTCGCTCGAGAGCTTCGACGGAGTGGTGAGCGCGAAGGTCGCCACCCTCGCCGCGCTGGAAGAGGTGCTGCCCGGGGCCCGCGCGATCGTGCTCTATTCCTCGTGGGCGGCGCGCTTCGGCAACGCCGCGCAGAGCGATTATTCGGCCGCCAACGAGGTGCTCGATCGCTGGGCCATGGTCCCTTCATCGACGCGCCGATTGGCCATCGACTGGCCGCCGTGGAGCGGGACCGCGATGGTGCAGAAGATCCCGGCCGGCGTGCAGGGATTGCTGCGCCAGCAGGGCGTGACGTTCGTCGAGGACGCCGAGGGTGTCGCGACGGCGCTCGCGCTGATCGATGCTTCGGCGAGCGGCATCGTGGTGGTCGGTCGGGGCCTGCCGACGCGCACGACCAAGCTGGTGCGGGAGATCGAGATCTCGCTGACGACGGCGCCGTATCTGGATGATCATCGCTTGAAGGGCGAGCCGGTGTTGCCGCTCGCGAGCGCGCTCGATCTGATCGTCGAAGCGGCGAAAGAAGCGATCGGGGCGGGTGTCTCGATCGAGGGGCTCGAGCTCGTGCAGGGGGTCGTGGTTTCTTCGGCGCAGAAGGTCGAGGTTTCGGTCGAGGCTTCGGGGGCTGTGGGCGAGGCGTCCATCAGCGCCGGTGGAGTGCTCGCGTATCGCGCGCGCATCGGGACCGGGACCGGGACCGGGACCGGGACCGGGACCGGGACCGGGACCGGGACCGGGACCGGGACCGGGACCGGGTCGGAGGCGGAGATGCCTCTGCCTTTTGCGCTCGAGAGGTTCTACGCCGACCACACTTTCCATGGGCCGCGGATGCGCGGGATCAAGGCGATCACCCGGCTCACGGCCAGCTCGGTCGAGGGTGAGATCTCGCCTTCGTCGATCGCTTCGTTGCTGCCGGGGACCTCGCGGAAGGCCTGGGCGCTCGATCCGATCGTGGTGGACTCGGCGTTCCAGCTCGCGGGCTACTGGGCGCACGTGCTGCACAAGAAGGCCGGCTATCCGATCGGGGTGGCGCGGGTCAGCGTGATGGGCGCGCTCGACAAGGGGCCGATCAAGGCCACCGTGGTGCTCACCAACGCGACCAATGACGGCTTCATGGGGCACGTCACGCTGCGCGACGCGACGAACCAGATCGTCGCGATCCTGGAGGGCGTCGAGGGACGTTTCGCGGCGGCCACCGTGCGCGCGGCGAACGACACGCCCGACGAGATCCCGGTCGAGGTGCCGCGCGAGGCGTGGAACATCGCCGAGTTCCCGGAGGTCGAGGCGCTCGATCAGCGGCTGCAGATGGCCCAGCTGATCGGCCTCAAGAACCCGTACTTCACGATGCACCTCGGCACCGCGCGCAACCGCTCGCTGGTCGAGGGCGTCGAGATGATCAACTTCTCGAGCTACAACTATCTCGGTTTCTCCGGGCACCCGGCGGTGGTGAAGGCCTCGCAGCAGGCGAGCGAGACGTACGGCACCTCGGTGTCGGCGTCGCGCGTCGCGAGCGGTGAGCGGCCGATCCACCGCCAGCTCGAGAAGGGCATCGCGGAGCACATCGGCGTCGAGGACTCGATCGTGCTGGTGAGCGGGCACGCCACCAACGTCACGACGATCAGCACCCTGCTCGGCCCCGACGACATCGTCTTCCACGACTCGCTGATCCACGAGAGCATCCTCGCCGGCATCAAGGCGAGCGGTGCGGCGCGCCGGCCCTTCGCGCACGGCAACCTCGATGTGCTGGAGCGCGCGCTCCAGCAGATCCGCGGCGGCCACCGCCGGGCGCTGATCACCGTCGAAGGCATCTACTCGATGGACGGCGACCTCTGCGATCTGCCGCGGCTGATCGCGCTCAAGAAGAAGTACAAGTGCCTGCTGATGGTGGACGAGGCGCACTCGATCGGCGTGCTCGGCCCGCAGGGACGCGGCATCGCCCATCACTTCGCGAGCGTGAACCCCAACGACGTCGATCTGTGGATGGGCACGCTGTCGAAGTCGTTCGCCTCTTGCGGCGGCTACATCGCCGGATCCGCGGCGCTGGTGCGGTTCCTCAAGTACTCGGCGGGCGGGTTCGTGTACTCGGCCGGCATCACGCCGCCGAACGCGGGCTCGGCCCTGGAGTCGCTGCGGCTGATGAAGGCCCACCCGGAGATCGTCGAGAAGCTGCGCCACAACTCGCGCCGCTTCGTCGAGCTGCTCAAGGCGCGCGGCCTCGACACCGGCCTCGCGTACGGCGCGGCGGTGGTCCCGGTGATCGTCGGCAACTCGCTCGACGCGCTGCGCCTCTCGGCGGCGCTGGCGGATCGCCGCATCAACGTGAACCCGATCGTCTATCCGGCGGTCGAGGACGACGCCGCGCGACTTCGCTTCTTCGTCAGCTCGACGCACACCGACGACGAGCTGGTGCTCACCGCCGACACGGTCGCGGAAGAGCTCGCGCGCATCCGACGCGGCGAAGAGCCGGCCACCGCAGCGCAGCTCGGCAAGTAGTCACGCTGCAGCACCACGCCCAGCGGGACGTGACCGATGATCCCGGCCTCACGGGATCACCTTCCGCGCGAGGGACGCATCGAGGCGGCGCGCGATCACCGTGGACCAGCTGTGCCCGCCGACGCTCGCCGTCGCCGTCCAGCGGGTCTTCTCGTCGCACGTGACGTACTCGATCGTCGTCTGGTTGGCCTGCACGTCGACCGTACGAGACCAGCTGCGCCCGCCGAACGATCGGCGCGCGACGCCCTTCTCCGCAGCGAGGCGACCGCACGCGGCTGGGTCGGGCTCGTCCGACCGCGTGACCGAGAGAGGGTCGCCTCCCAGGCCGAACCGACAGGACGCGAGCTGCCGCTCGAACGCCGCGACAGGGGTGTCGATGCTCATCACCGCACCGCGCGCGGTGGGCGAGACGCGCGTCTGGTTGCCGACCTCCGCGGCCATCGCGATCGCCCAGCGGCGGACCTGGGTGAGGCTGTCGTCGTCCGGATCGGCTTCGAGGCGGACCACGTGATGGCTGGTCGCGCCGATGCGGCTGGTGATGCGCGCCTCCTTCACCTTCGCGATGCCCTCGCGCATCAGATCGGGGATGCCGCTCGGCAGCGTCGCCAGCGTCTTGCCGTCGAGGACCGCGTAGACATCGCTCTGCATCTCGTCCGCGGTGAACGGGGTCGGGGTGCCCGCGGGCGCGTCCAGGCGATCGAGGCCTCCCCGCAGCCGATCGCCGTCGCGCGCGAGGATGACCACGCGGTCCTTCCACAACCCGATGTCGCTCCCGAAGACGAGCGCGTGCTCGCCATGTCGCGCGCCGGTCGCGGTCGCGACGAGGCCGGTCCCGGTGAGGATGGCGCCGCGGCGGGTCACCGCGAGCCGATCGAAGCGATCGATCGCGCCTTCGCCGAAGAGGCGGTCGAGGGGCCCGCCCGGCTGGAGATCGAAGCACGGGAGCACGACGTCCCCGACCGGCGTGTGCCGCAGCGGGCGGAGCTGGAACACGACGATCGCGGGCTCGCCGTCCATCAGCTTCGCCAGCGGATCCTCTGGCGGCGTCGCCTCGACGGCCGGAGGGTTGCCATGGCGCCACAAGAGGAAGCACGCGATCAGCAGGATCCCGGCCGGCAGGGCGATACGTCGGGCAGTCACGGCGGCGGTTCTATGCACAAAGAGCGCCCGGGGTCCCGCGGGAGCGGTAGGATGGTCAGGCCATGCGTCATCTCGCTCTGTCCCTCTCGGCCGCAACGCTGATCGCCTCGTGCGGGGGCGAGGATGTCCTCCCGCCGCCGACGACCCAGGTGCAAGGTAGCTTGCGAATCACCTGGAGCGTGCAGGACGGCGCGGGCGCGCCCAAGACCTGCGCCGAGGTCTTCCTCGAGCGGGTCGAGCTGCAGGTCGGCGGCCGCCCATCGACGCACGAGTGCGGCCTCGGCGTGATCCAGATCGATCACTTGCTGCCCGATCGCTACCCGATCGTCGCAAAGGCGATCGGCTCGTCGGGCGGCACCCGCGTGCAGGTGCTGGAGAACGGCGTGGTCGTGGCGGGGTCTACGACCACCGTACCGCTGACCTTCGTCGTCGACGCCGCCGCCGGTCTGAAGGGCGATCTGTCGGTGCGCTGGCGCATCGATGGCCGTGAGCCGCGCACCGAATGCGCGGTGGCAGGCGCCGATTTCGCGCGCGTGATCGGCGGCGCCGGATCGATCGAGCGCTTCGAGGAGCTCGTGCCCTGCACGCAGGCCGAGATCACGCTGCGCGATCTGAAGGCCGGCGTGTACGTCCCGGAGGTCCGCCTCGAGACCGCCGACGGCACGCGCCTCGCGGTCGGCGTCGGCGACGCGGCGCGCGTCCAGGCCGACATGTTGACCGAAGCGCCGTTCGTGAACGTGTTCAGCTCGCCCGGCCGCCCGACGCGTCTGCGTGCGTTCTGGACCGTGAACTCGAGCGCTGCCCCCGGCGCTTGCGACACCGTGCGCGGCCGCCAGGTCACGTTCGCCACCGTCCCGCGCCCGCCCGCGGTCGCCTCGTCCACCACCGTCAACTGCGCGCGCGGCGGCGCGGAGCTGAGATCGGGTGTCGGCGTGGGCAGCAACACCGTGCGCCTCACGCTCGAGCACGGCATCGCCAGCACCACCAGCACCACCGTGCGCGACGTGATGGCGCGGCGCGGCGAGACGTCGACGGTGACGGTCGACTTCGACACCCGCGAATAGTCAGCGCTTCGAGAGGGCCTCGAGGAACAGCGACGGGTCGACCGGGACCCGGTCGATCTCGAGCTGGAAATGCAGGTGCGGGCCGGTCGATCGACCGGTGTTCCCGGAGCGCGCGATCACCGCCGCGGGCGTCACGCGATCATGCTTCGCGATCAGCAGCTCGGATGCGTGGCAGTACGCGCTGGTGAGGCCGTGCCCGTGATCGATGCGGATGAACTTGCCGTTCACCGAGTCCTCGCCGGCGTGCGTGACGACGCCCGGCCCCACCGCGAGGATCGAGGTGCCGGTGACGACCGGGAGATCGACGCCGGTGTGCATGCGCGTGCTTCCGAGGACCGGATGCACGCGGTTTCCGAACGGCGAGCTCACCCGCGCGATGCGCTCGAGCGGCGAGCCCAGCTCGTAGGCGGTGGCGAGCGCCATCGCGCCGCGCACGAACGGCGCGGCGCTCCTTCGCTGTGAGGCCGGGAGGTAGTGGCCGAACCCGTCCCACGAGGTCGGATCTTCGACGTCGAGCGCGCGGGCCCGGCCGATCGCCCCGCGCACGGCGACGGGTGACGAGGCCAGCGCCGCGACCGCCGCGGTCTCGCTTCCGAGCTTCGGAACGAGCCTCGCGACGGTCTCGATGAGGATCGCGGCCTCGACGTCGTCGCTCGACCCGGGCGGCGGGCGAGAGAGCCCGGCCTCGGCGAGCGCGTGATCGGCGGACGCGGGGATGGTGACGTCGAGGTGCCCGGCCGCGTCCGCCCTGCCCTCCGCCGCCATCACCAGCACGCCCCGCGCGAGCGCCCGCCGCAGGCCCACACGGGCCGCGACCTGCGACTCCGGGGTGTCCTCGCGCGGCGGCTGGGCGACGACGTCGAGCCGCACCGCGACCTCGTTCGCGTCGGTGATCGGCTTCTGTCCGGTGTTGAACCAGCGCGCGAGCCCCTGCTTCTGCTCGGGGCGTCCGAGCGCGTGGCGGGCCTGCGCGGTGATCCAGCCGCCGAGCGGCGTGGTGCTGGTCATCGCCAGCACGGCGGCGATGATCGCCACGAGATCGGTGATCCGCCCGAGCGCGCGCCTCATCGCCCCACCCACGGCAGGAGCAACGTGCCGATCGCCGGCACCGCCGCGATCGCCCCGAACAGCGCGAGCGGCACCGCGATCAGCGCGGTGAAGAGGCCACGCAGGCGGCGGCGCACTCTGGATCGCAGGGCCATGTGATCAGCGGTCGAGAGCGCCTCGGCTCGCACCAGCGCGCGCCCGGTTCCACGCACGCCGAGCACCGTGATCACGACCAGGCCGATCGCCAGCGCCACCGCCCGCGCGCCGAGCGCCTCGGCGGTGGGCCCGAGCTCGAGCGGCGCGACGGTGGCCCGCGCGAGCGTCTCCATCTCGGCGATCACCACCAGCGTGCCGGCCAGGGACGCCGCCCCCACCGCGATCGGCGCGGCCCACAGGAGCAAGGTCGGATCGAGGACCAGGCTGCGGATCGCCCGCGCGAGCGCCACCCGCGACGCTCGGGGCGCGCGCGGATCGACCAGCGGGAGCGCCAGCGCGAGGCCGACCAGCGCCTCGAGGAACAGCGCGAGCACCCGCGCGATGCCGAGCTTGGCGTCGAGATCGATCGCCTCCAGCGCCCGGAACGCCCAGCTCTCGCCGGTCTCGGGTGAGACGCCGAACACACCGAGCACAGCGGGGATCGCGCTGGCGAGGAGCCCGTCGATCAGCTCGTCGAGCGCCGAGACGATCTCGAACAGGGTGTCGTCGGCGCGGTCGGCCCCGGCGTGGATGCCGGTCATCACCAGGCAAAACAAGCCGATGGCGAGGAGGGCGCGGCGGATCAGGCCACGGTCGGGCACCTCGACGGCGCTGGAGACAACGGTGGCTGCCATCCCCGGGGCCTATAACGCACGAAGGGGGGCGGCGATCTGCCCGTAAGTCGATAAGACGTGACCGTGCTAGAGGCGCTCGAGCTTGTCCCTGACGTCGCTCGCGTCCGGGCTCCGCTCGAGCACGTCTTCGAGGATCGCCCGCGCCCCCGCCCGATCGCCCTGCTTCTCTCGCAGCGCAGACCGCAATGTCGCGACGTCGACGTCGTCCGGCCGCTGCTCGAACAGGCGCTGCGCGATCGCCTCCGCCGCGTCGAGGTCGCCGCCGTAGTCCACCGCGAGCGACGCCAGCCCGAAGAGCGCGTCTGCCTGATCCGGCATCGCCTCGAGCGCCCGCGTGAACGCCCGCGCCGCGCCCTCCGCGTCGCCGAACGCTTGCAGCTCGCGGCCGAGATCGAGGTGCGCGCTCGACATCCCCGGGAACGCCTCCGCGATGTGTCGCTTCTCGACCAGCGCCGGCGGCTCGAACAGCCGCGTCGCCTCGATCATGCGATCGAAGAGCGGATCGTACTGCTTCGCGAACGGCTCGGGCGCCGAGAGCACGATCGCGTAGCTGTGCCAGCCCCGCGCGACCAGCACGTTGCGCGTGATGTGCGGTCCGG
>Ga0105047_10015713_pt1 | contig 11911 bp, 7 predicted proteins | sample MAT04_FD_78384 | JGI IMG/M metagenome (GOLD analysis project Ga0105047, IMG submission 78384) | Freshwater microbial communities from Lake Fryxell liftoff mats and glacier meltwater in Antarctica - MAT-04 (megahit assembly) | ecosystem: Environmental > Aquatic > Freshwater > Ice > Liftoff... | reverse complement strand
GCGAACTGGTCATCGACCACTCGGTACAGGTCGACGAGTTCGGTACCGCGGATGCGTTCGCGAAGAACACGAAGCTTGAATACGAACGCAATCAGGAACGTTATGTATTCCTGCGTTGGGGCCAGAACGCCTTCCGCAATTTCAAGGTCGTGCCGCCCGAGACCGGCATCGTTCACCAGGTGAACCTCGAATTTCTTGCACGCGTTGTGTTCACCACTGAATCGAACGAAGCATACCCTGACACGCTTGTCGGCACCGATTCGCATACGACGATGGTCAACGGTCTGGGTGTACTCGGCTGGGGCGTCGGCGGTATCGAGGCCGAGGCGGCCATGCTCGGCCAGCCGGTCACCATGCTGATCCCGCAGGTTGTCGGCTTCAAGCTGCACGGCAAACTGCCACAGGGCGCCACCGCCACTGATCTGGTGCTGACCGTGACGCAGATGCTGCGAAAAAAAGGCGTGGTCGGCAAGTTCGTCGAGTTCTACGGCGCGGGTCTGGCCGAGCTTCCGCTGGCGGACCGTGCGACAATCGCCAACATGGCGCCGGAGTACGGGGCAACCTGCGGCATCTTCCCCGTCGATGCCGAGACGCTGAAGTACCTGCGCATGACCGGCCGACCCGAATCGCTGATACAACTGGTCGAGGCTTACTACAAGGAACAGGGGATGTTCCACACCGCTTCCACGCCCGAAGCAACCTTTACCGACACAATGGAACTCGACCTGTCAACCGTCGTGCCCAGCCTGGCTGGCCCATCCCGGCCGCAGGATCGCGTCGCGTTGACAGATGTCAAGAAGTCGTTCCTTGAGGCGCTGCCGAAGCTTCAGGTGACCAGCAAGACGAAGCCGATCCCGCTTGTGGCGGTGAACAAGGCAGTCTCGGAAGGATCCCCGGCGAAGACCGACCCCGCCCCGGCAGTTGCTCCGTCGCATCCCGTCGTCAGCGAGCAGACTGCACACAAGCTGAACAACGGTTCGGTTGTTATCGCGGCCATCACCAGTTGCACGAACACGTCGAACCCGTACGTCATGCTTGCGGCCGGGCTGCTTGCTCGCAATGCGGTGGCCAAGGGGCTGCAGTCGCAGCCGTGGGTGAAGACCAGCCTGGCCCCCGGTTCCAAGGTTGTGACCGAGTACCTGACCGAAGCAGGGTTGCTGGGTGAACTCGAGAAACTGCGGTTCAACGTCGTCGGCTACGGTTGCACGACATGCATCGGCAACAGCGGCCCGCTGGATGAAGCGATCTCGAAGGAGATCAATGCGAACAGCCTCGTCGTCTCCGCGGTGCTGAGCGGCAACCGCAACTTTGAAGGGCGTGTGCATGCGGACGTGCGGGCCAACTACCTCGCATCGCCGCCGCTGGTTGTGGCCTACGCGCTTGCCGGGAAGATTGATATCGACTGGACGACCGAACCGGTCGGTAAGGACAAGGCGGGCACGGACGTCTTCCTGAAGGACATCTGGCCCAGCCAGAAAGAAGTCTCCGATGTCGTCGGCACCGCGATGAAGACGAGCCAGTACACGGGCATCTACGCAAAGGTGTTCGACGGCGACGAGAACTGGCAGGCGCTGCAAGTGCCGTCAGGAAACCTGTTCTCGTGGGACGACAAGTCGACCTACATCAAGAATCCGCCGTACTTCAACGGAATGGGCCTGACGCCGCCGCCAGTGACCGACATCAAGGGCGCACGCGTGCTGGCACTGCTTGGCGACAGCATCACCACCGACCATATCAGCCCGGCGGGGGCGATCAAGAAGGACAGCCCCGCGGGCAAGTACTTGAACGCGAACGGCGTGGCGAACAAGGACTTCAACCAGTACGGTGCCCGCCGCGGCAATCATGAAGTGATGATGCGAGGCACGTTCGCCAACGTGCGACTGAAGAACCTGCTCGCACCCGGCACCGAGGGCGGCGTAACGCGCCACCTGCCGGAAGGCACCGAGATGTCGATCTACGACGCCTCGATGCAGTATCAGGCCGAGGGTACGCCGCTGGTGGTGCTCGCCGGCAAGGAGTACGGCAGCGGTTCCTCGCGTGACTGGGCCGCGAAGGGAACGACACTGCTGGGGATTCGCGCCGTCGTGGCGGAGAGCTACGAGCGCATCCATCGCAGCAACCTCGTCGGAATGGGCGTATTGCCGCTGCAGTTCCTGACGGGCCAGAACGCCGCCGCGCTGGGGCTGACCGGTGAGGAAGTGTACGAGATCGCCGGCGTGGCGGATATGCTCAAGAAGGTCGGCACCGGCAAGGTGGAAGTCACCGTGAAGGCCGGCAGCAAGAGCTTTACTGCACTGCTGCGGATCGACACGCCGCAGGAAGTGCTGTACTACCAGCACGGCGGAATTCTGCAGTATGTGCTGCGGCAGTTGCTGGGCAGGTAGCCGCTTGCCGGCGTCGCTATGACTGGAAAGTCACTGGGCGGTGCCTAGCGGCGTTCGATTCAAACTCCCCCGAGGTATCGCCATGCTCGGCTGGCTCTTTCGACCGTCCTGCCCCTGCGACGCGTCCGCGAAGAACTGGATCGAAGAACGCCTCGAATGGTTGGCGGCGGAATTCAACGACAGTGCATTCACCGGTCGGACGGTGGTGCTGCCGACTCCCGAATTCTTTCCCGACCCGTACGACGGCTCGAAGAAGGCCGTGCGAATGCTGCTTGACCGCGTCTGCGGCTACATGGATGTGGTACCCGAACTTGTCGCGCTGATGTTCACCAAGAACAAAACCAGCATCTACCTGGTCAATGAAGACGGGCACGCCATACCCGATGCAGCCGGGACTTACCACGAAGGCCGCAACAAGTTCGTGATTCGGATCGATCAATCCGGCATGGAGGACCAGATGTCATTGGTCGGTACCATAGCTCATGAATTGGCGCATGTGCGTCTGCTCGGTGAAAGCCGCATCATGCGGGACGTATTCGACAATGAGTTGCTGACTGATCTGACGGTGGTGCACTTCGGCTTGGGAATCTTCCTGGCTAACGCTCCGCGGCACTGGGATGCGCACTACACCAAATGGCCTGACACCGACCTGAAGAAGCCCGAGTACATGACACCGCCAATGTTCGGCTGGGCGCTCGCGCACATCGCCTGGTTTCGCGACGACCATAAGCCTGGATGGGCACGCCACTTGAACAGCAGCGCGCGAACGAACATGATGCAGGGGCTTCGCTACCTGAACGCGACCAATGATTCGTGGTATCGCCCGGCGCGGGTCCGCAAAAAGCGATAGCCGCCTGCGGCATCGCCCTGACTGGAGAGTCACCTGGCGACGCCGTAAGCGGCTTTGTCAACTACCGTGAGGGCCCGAACGGTGCGCTGATCGGGGCCTGCGGCGTCAGGGCCGGGCCGTTTGTCGGTGTCGTCATGCGGCCGGTCGGCTTCATTTCGGCCGGCTTCATTTCGGCCGGCTTCATTGTCGCGCCGGTCTGCACGATGTCGGTCTGCGATGGCAACGTGTTGTTGCCCATCAGTTTCGCGGGCACGCGGTACTCAAGGTGGTATTCCTTGATCGGCGTTGTCGTGGAAACCGAATTGCGCGTGCTCAGTTCGCCGATCGGCTTGCCGTTCTGGTCGAGCGGACGCGTGTCCTTCACTTCGCTGTTTTCGGTCTGCTTGCCGATGACGACTTCGCCTTCGCGCAGAATGTCCGCTTCCTTGAAGTTCGGATCATTGTCGCGGGCATAGCCCACAGCGGCGGCGTGGTAGTCGGTCGGCAGCCAGCCGTCCATCTTGACGGCAACGACCTTCGTGGTCGGGCCCTTCGACAAGTAACGTGCTTCGGTGCAACCGGTCAGACCGGCGACGACCATGCAAAGCACGGCCGCGCGGGCATGCATGCGAGCCATGAGAGTATCCCCCGTGAAAGTATTGATTCCCCCGAATCAGTTGGCGGAGATATCGTTGCTTTCACGGGATGTCAAGATCGGTTTATCGCCCCGGCAATCTCGCCCCCGGCACCGTGCTGCGGAACTTGTAGACGCTTTTGGTCGCGGTGAAGTACACATCCCTGTTGTCCTTGCCGCCGAAGCACAGGTTCGTTGAAAACTCCGGCACCGCATGGTGCAGCAACAGCTTGCCCTCGGGGCTGATGACAAACAGACCCGTTGTCTTCCCCTCGCCGGCCGCGGCCCAGATATTGCCCTTCTCATCCAGCCGCATGCCATCAACACCGCGGTCAGGTGAGAAGTCATAGACAATGCCGTCGGGCATCAATCCACCATCCTCAGCTACCTTGTAGCGGTGCAGCTTCTGCGTGCTTCGATCCGAAACATACAGCAGCTTCTTGTCGGGCGACAACGCGATGCCGTTCGGCCGGCCCAGGTTGTCGATCACGCGCACCAGCTTGCCCGGTGCGTCGATCCGGTAGACCGCACTGGCGAGCGCTTCGCCCTTCTCCTTGCCGACGTTCATATCAGTGAAGTAGATACGGCCCTTGGCATCAACACAAAGATCGTTGGGAGCGTAGAAGCGCTTGCCGTCGAATGTTTCCGCCAGAGGCGTTTCGGTCCCGTCCTTCTCCAGGCGAGCAACGCGGCGCTTACCGCCCTCGGTGGTTGATTGGCACATGACCAGCCGGCCATCGATATCGAACGCCATGCCGTTAGTTCGGCCGCACGGGTTCAGGTGTTCGCTGAGTTTGCCATCCGTCGAGAACTTCATGATGCGGTTGTTCGCCCCGTCGGAGAAGAACAGGTTGCCGTCCTTATCGACGGCCGGTCCTTCGGTGAACTTGCACGAGTCGACGATCCGTTCCATCCTGGTTCCCGGTTCCAGCATGCTCTCGGCCGGGTCGATGAACAGATGATGCGACAACGACACGTTGGCAACAAGGCGATCGGCATCCTCACGCAGCAGCCAACGCTTCACGACGTACTCGTCGCACAGTTCGCGAAAGCACTTTCGGTAGTTGGCGAAGTTCTCGTAATCAGTCACGATTGACAGGCGTGAATCTCCTGCCTTCTCCGCGACAGCATCGGTGCGCGGTCGCGGAATGTAGGAGCCCATCAACGGCAACAGCATCCCTTCCGCGCCGTACTCCTTGCGGCGGACGTTCCAGCCGGTGTGAGTTGCCAGGCCCATGTAGACTTCGGGCGGATCGAGCATGCCCAGTTCCCGGCCGGTCTTCTGCCAACTGATCGGCACCAGGCAGCGGTAGTGGCCGCGAATCGTGGGCGGTTCGCTCAAGATTCCTTTCTTCTGCTGTTCACCGAAGTCCGCCAGCGGTGGTTGCTGTACCACCAGCGGAAACGCGACGCCCGGTATCTTCGGGAACTGCTTCGCGGCCGCCTCGGGCGACTGCAGCGAGCGTGACCCGGCGATACGCGGGTACTCGCTGTCCGGCGGCGGTTTCCTGCCGGCCGTCCAGTCATCCATTGCCACCAGCAACGAGCGCATGATCGGCTTGAAGTTGCCGGGGTTCTGCAAGTTCACGCCGCGGCCCTGCTGCAATGGAAACGTGGCCGGGCCATGCTGGGTACCGCCGAACGAGTAGATACGCACGTTCTGCGGAATCTGCGAATCGCGTGTGCCCAGCGTGTCGGTGTGTACCAGCGAACCGCTACGATGCCAATACTCGGATGAGCTTTGCGTGTGCATCACCTTCGGCAACAAGTGGGGCGGATACTTCTTCAGAATGCCGTCGATGCGATCTTCCTTCACGATCTTGTTGTCGTTGTCGTAGTAGGTATGCTGCTCGTTGCCGTACGTGAATGGGAAAACGTCGTTCGGGTATGTGTGGTCTTCGTGCTGGGCGTTGTGCCGGGTTGGCTGGGCGAACCGATGATTGAAGTAGCCGAGCCCGCCGCCGGCGACATGGGGGACCAATCCATCAAACACCATGCGATTCTGCGGGTCGATGTTGAATCGCTCATACAGGAAATGCCGCAGGAAGCGTGCGCTCTGCGAGATCCCGAACGCGAAGGCACGATAGCCTTTGCGGGCGATCGGGTTGGCCGGCGTCGCGTCGTACTTCAGAAACGCGATCAGATCGCGCACCACCGCGAAGCAGACACCCTGGACGATCGGATTCTCGCATTCGCAGATCAGTTCGTAAAGCACCCCCGGCTTGTAGCCGCCTTCGAGATGGCAGCGCACCTGCTGCAGCGTGCCCGGCACACTGTCCTTCACCTGCGGAATCGGCAGTCGTTCCAGCTTCCACTGATCGCGCGAGACCGGTTGCCGCGGGTCGCTTTCTTTCTCTCGCCAGGTAAGCACGCCTTCCTTTTCACCTGCCGCGGTCGGGTTGTAGCTGCCATGGCCTTCCCGGCGAGACAGCGGCAGCGAGTCGCACTTGATGTCGGTACTGAACTCAAACCGCACCTTGCCGGTAATCGGCTTGCCGTTGTCCGTGGCGATCGGGGCCTTCATCAGCATTCGGCCATCACCTGGAATCAGTTCACCGATCCAGCCGCTCCAGACGATCGTGTAGCCCTGTTTCATCAGGAAGCCGGTCCCGGCATCTTCCAATGACTTCGGGTCCTGATTCACCGGTGCATCATTGAAGAAAGCAAGCGCCTGCTTCTTACCGCGGTTGTTGACGTCGTAAAGCAACATGCCGTTGCCACGGGACTGGTCCTTGGGAGCCAGGATGAAGACGTCCGCTTCAAACTCCACCATGCCATCGGCATTCGTCGGGGCCTTGTCGAGATCGACAATCGGCATGTTGGCCGCATGCTTCGGATCAATGGCGAACCGGGCAATGCCGATGATGCGCTCATAAAGCCCGGTGTTGCCGAACTCCGCGCCGCCCGCGAACGGTTCGCACTTCAGGATCTTCATTTCCTTAAGCGCTGCCGAGGCCAGCGTGGCGTGCAACAGCAGAATGACAATCGCGATGCGCATTTGGAAACTCCTTCAAGATGCAGTTCGCCCGTAGCGTACACCTCCCCGTGGGCGATTGCAACCATCGGCTGCGGAACGATCCCGCCGATCGCCGTTTGTCTCGGATTTTCCCGGCGTCGGTCGAGTTGATGGGGCCCGGCGGCGAAGAATTGCTGAACTATCCCATCGTGCCCGAGAGGAGTAAAACGGGCGCGGTACCCTCGCTATGGGTTGCCCGTCCGCTTCTTTGCCAGCACCAGAAAGCAGCCGTTGGCTTCCATTTCCTGTCGCTGATCGCCGAAGACGCCGGCACCCACTGTGCCGGCGATGCTGCCTGAGAGAAAGCGCAGCCTGCGCGGCAGGCCGCGGCGCAGGCCCAGTGAACGCTGGATTGCGATCGGTTTCTGTTGTCTCCCTTTCAATCGATAGAGCAGGCCGCCAGTCCAGTGGCTCCAGAATTCCCATCGACGCACTTGCCGTCGTGTCAGGTAGGCGGAAACCGTCATCTGGTCCAGCCCGGCGGCAGCGAGTTCTTCACGCCAACGCTCGGCGTTCCAGCAATGGCGATGCGCGAGCCGATCGTCAATCTCGTTCAGATAGGCACTTCGTGCCGTGGTCGCTGTGGGGCCTCGCAAGCAGCCATGAAAATGGGGCGACGGAACCGTTGCTGCAAAGAGCCCGCCTGGTTTCAGGCAGCGGGCCCGGCTTCGGCAGGGATTATGTTGACGAAGCATTTAACAGTGGGCACACATCGCGCTGGACTCACTTCCTATTCGCCGATGGATCGGTTCGCGGGTACACCAAAAATGTTCATCCGGACCTGCGTGCGCATCTCGGAACCCGCAGCGATGGTTTGGTGCTGGATCCCGATGTCGAAATTGTGGTTGCGGTAAATCCTGACGAGGAACTTGTCAAGAACGGAAGTTTCGAGCAACCTTCGACAGGGTTGTATGGCATTGCCGTCATCGGTGGCGGTGGGGGAGGTAAGGATTTCTACTGGCTTGTCGAATCGGGCAATTTCGAGGTCTTACGTGTTCCGGGTATGCCGAAAGATGGTATGCAGTTTGTGGACCTGAACGGCGTCAGTGTGGGCACCATTTCGCAGATCCTCAACACAGTGGCCGGGACCAAGTACATGTTTCAGTTCTATTACTCCGACAATTACTTCACCAACGTTCCGAAAACCTGCGACGTGGACGTGCTTGACGGCTCAGGTCAAAAGCTCGCTTCGACTACGACCGTCAGCCGCGGCAATGCGAGTGCATCCGACATCGATTGGCAACTCTGCCAGATTCGATTCACCGCAACCGGTGCGAACACCAAGATTCGTTTCACTTCAACTTACACTGGCAGGCCAGACCGTGGCGTTTTCCTCGATCACGTCAGCGTGAAGGCTTACAGACCTTGATGGGAGAGTTACTGACATTCTTGGACGAAGCGGGGTGGCCCGAACAAAAAGGTCGCCCCATCAGGGACTCGCTACGATTCAATCACTTGATATAGCGCGGCGTCAGATCTGATTGGCGAGTAGTTGATCGGATTGACTCTCCATTCAGGACGGCCTTCCTTGGCCTTTCGTTCTGAATGAGACGGCCATGGGAAGGCCGTCCTACATGGACGGCACTGACCCGCTATTTCAACGTTGATGAGGCACTACTCCAGGATCTCCTGCACCACATGCCCGTGTACATCGGTCAGGCGGAAATCCCTGCCCTGGAAACGGTACGTCAGTTTTTCGTGGTCTAGGCCCATCTGGTGAAGGATGGTGGCTTGCAGGTCGTGGACGTGGACCTGGTTCTCGACGACGTTATAGCCGATTTCGTCGGTCTTGCCGTGGATGTGGCCCGGCTTGATGCCGCCGCCGGCGAGCCACATGGTGTAGGCGTCGATGTGATGGTCGCGGCCGGTGGTGGCGCGCGTTTCACCCATCGGGGTGCGGCCGAACTCGCCGCCCCACACAACGAGCGTGGTATCAAGCAGGCCACGGGCTTTCAGGTCCTTGACAAGGGCGGCGCTGGCGCGATCGGTCTCAAGGCAGACTTTTTCCAGTGCGCCATCAAGGTTCTCGCCGCCGCCGTGGTGATCCCAGTCGGTGTGATAAAGCTGCACGAAGCGCACGCCGCGTTCAACCAGTCGGCGGGCCATCAGGCAGTTGCTCGCGAACGACGGCTTGCCGGGCACGGCCCCGTATTGTTCCAACGTGCGGCGGTCTTCACGAGCCAGATCGACCAGTTCGGGAGCGCTGGCCTGCATGCGGAAGGCCATCTCGTACGCGGCAATGCGCGTGTCGATTTCCGGGTCGCCGACGGTGTTGCGGTGTTGAAGGTTCAGGTCGCGGACGGCATTGGCGAAGTCAGACTGTTGTGTGGCCGAGATGCCCGGTGGCGTCTCCAGATCAAGGATCGGCGAAGGGCCTTTGAGGAACGGCACCCCCTGATGCACGGTCGGCAGGAAGCCGCTTGACCAGAGCGACGCCCCGCCGCGCGGCCCGCGCGGGCCTGACTGCAACACCACGAACGACGGCAGACTGTTCGACTCACTGCCGATGCCGTAGCTGATCCACGACCCCATCGACGGTCGGCCGAACTGTGGCGAACCCGTGTTGACGAATACCTTCGCGGGGCCATGGTTGAAGACGTCGGTCTTCATCCCCTGCAGGTAGCAGACGTCGTCCACGATCGCGCGATGGTGCGGCAGCAACTCGCTGACGGTCATGCCGGACTGGCCATACTTCGCGAATGTCCGCTTGCAGCCGAGCAGCTTCGCACCGGGCTTCAGGAACGCAAAGCGCTTACCCTTCACGAAACTCTCGGGTGCCTCCTGACCATTCAAACGATTGAGTTCCGGCTTGGGGTCAAACAGTTCCAGATGACTGGGCCCGCCTGCCATGAACAGGAAGATGACCGCCTTCGCGCGCGGCGTGTGATGCGGCTGTCGCGGCGAACTTGGTGACGAGGCGAGGCCATCACGCGCCAGCAGCGAACCGAGCGCCATCGAGCCGATGCCGAGTCCGCAGTCGTTCAGGAAGTGTCGCCGAGTCGAGTTCACCGGTCATTCCCTCGTGATGAATTCATCAAGATTCAACAGCACGCGCGCGAGCATGGCATAGGCCCTCTCGGGCGTTTCCTGCGCGTATTTCTCACGCAGGGCCAACAGTCGTTCGCGTTCGGCCGATTGCGGCTCGCGGCTGAAGCAGAGTTTGAAGGCGAAGTTGATGCGCCCGATATCATCAGGGGGCCCTTCTTTCAGGATGCGCTTGCCGAGCGCATCGGCCAGTTCGACGAACACCGGGTCGTTCGCCAGGTGCAGTGCCTGCAGTGGCGTGTTGCTGCGGTTGCGGCGCGTACAGGCGACCTGCGCGTCTGCCCCGTCGAAGGTCGTCAGCAGCGGGTGCTGGCTTTGCCGCCAGATGAACGTGTACATCCCGCGGCGGTAGCGGTCCTCACCTTTGCTTTCGGGCCATGTCTTGGCCGATTGCGTGAAGGAGAACACTTCCTTCGGCTGCGGCGGATAGACACCGGGACCGCCAACGGTGCGAGCCAGCAGACCGCTGGCGGTCAGGGCCGCGTCACGGATGATCTCGGCTTCGAGACGCAGACGATTTTGCCGGGCCAGCAGTGCGTTGTCGGGGTCGATCTCATCGAGGTCGCTGCGGTGATGCGATGCCTGGCGATAAACCGCACTGGTCGCGATCAGCCGATGCAGCTTCTTCATCGACCAGCCGTTCTTCATGAAATCGATGGCGAGATGGTCGAGCAGTTCCGGGTGTGTGGGCAGCCGGCCCTGCATGCCGAAATCGTTCTCGGTTTCAACGATGCCTTTGCCGAAATACTGCTGCCAGACGCGGTTGACGAGCACGCGCGCGGTTAGCGGATGCTCCGGCGACGTGAGCCAGTTCGCCAAGTCCAGCCGCGTGGGCGACTTCGCGGCCAGCGAGGGCAATGCAGCGGGCGTGGCCTTGCCGACAACATCGCCCTTCTGAAGGAAATCGCCGCGAAGGTGGATGTTCGTCGTGCGCGGATTGTCGCGCACGATCAGTGATGATTTGACCTTGGCCGATTCGAACTCGCGGATTTCTTTCTGCAGGGCCTGCAGTTCCGCAGCCGGTGTTTTGGCCTTCTTCGCATCAGCCAGCTTCTTGTTCAGATCCGCGAGATGCTTTTCCTGTTCCGGCGTGGCCATCTTGTGCACTGGCTCGCTCGTCGCGTCGAAAAACGCGTAAAGCTGGTAGTACTCTTTTTGGGAAATCGGGTCGTACTTATGATCGTGGCACTGGGCACAGCCGACGGTCAGGCCAAGCCAGACCGAGCCGAGCGTATTGGCGCGGTCGACCGTGCGTTCGACGCGGAACTGTTCGCTATCAGTGCCACCTTCTTCGTTCACGGGCGTGTTTCGCTGAAAGCCGGTGGCGATCAATTGATCGGAAGTGGCATCGGGCAGCAGGTCGCCGGCCAGTTGTTCGCGCGTGAAACGGTCGAACGGCATGTCGTCGTTGAAGGTATTGATGACCCAGTCGCGCCAGGGCCAGATGCTGCGTCGGCCGTCGACGGTGTAACCGTTTGAGTCGGCATAACGCGCCAGGTCAAGCCAGTGCCTTGCCTGCCGTTCGCCGTAGTGCGGCGAGGCGAGCAGGCGGTCCACAAGTTTTTCGTAAGCATCGGGCGACTTGTCCCCGACAAAAGCCTTCACTTCGTCCGGACTGGGAAGCAGGCCAAGCAGGTCGAGCGATATCCGACGAATCAGCGCGGCCCGATCCGCCTCGACGGCCGGGGCGATCTGCTTCGATTCCAGTTTCAACAGGATGAAACGATCGAGGGGTTGCTTCGGCCAGGCGGCATCTTTGACGTCAGGCAGCTGCGGCGACTTGGGCGAGATGAATGCCCAGTGCCGCGAGTAGGTTGCTCCCTGGTCAATCCAGTTCCGCAGTTTGCTGATCTGCGATTCAGTAAGGTCTTTGCGGATCTCCCTCGGCGGCATGCGTCCCGAGTCGTTCGCGGTGATCCGCTGATGCAGCAGGCTGTCTGCCGATTTGCCGGGCTTGATCGCCTTCTTGACGGCAGCCTCGTGCGTGTCGAGGCGCAAGCCGG
>Ga0105047_10015711_pt1 | contig 11911 bp, 11 predicted proteins | sample MAT04_FD_78384 | JGI IMG/M metagenome (GOLD analysis project Ga0105047, IMG submission 78384) | Freshwater microbial communities from Lake Fryxell liftoff mats and glacier meltwater in Antarctica - MAT-04 (megahit assembly) | ecosystem: Environmental > Aquatic > Freshwater > Ice > Liftoff... | reverse complement strand
TGTCGATCCGGGCTGACCCAGAACGCTGCCTGTCCGACGACAACCACAGCATTGGGGCCCATCAGACCGCAATTGCGTCCCACCCGGTCAAACCGCCACGGCTGGTTCAACGCGCCCACGAAAGTCCCGAGGAACAGCGCATCACCGGTCCAGACCAGCAAACCTGGCCCGCACATCCGACCGGCAACAATCCGGCCGCCGCCTGTCAGGATGTACTCCCGCGCCGTCGACCCGCTCGCGCTCGTGCTCCACTGCGCGTTGTTGCGGACCGAGGAATGCCTCACACACAGCGGGTTGAAGGTGCCGGAGACCTCCTCGTTGCACCCCAGTGCAAACACCTGGTAGCCGCCGTTCAGCGGCGCAACCAGCATATGGGTCACGTTGGCGGGCGCGTTGGCCAGCGGCTGGGCCGCCTGCCCCGTGTCATTGGTCCAGGCAAAGATCGTCTGGTTGCGCGGGCTCGCCAACAGCTGCTGACCCCAGGCCCCGAATGACCAGGTCAGCGGAAAATAGTCCGACACCGACGGCAGGCCAAAGCCGCCGACCCCGTAGCCGCCCGTGCCAAACCCTGCCGATCCGGCACCGTCGATTGCCCCCACCGCAAAGCCCGTGGTGGGCGTCACATCAAACAGCGCCCCACCCCGCCACACCTGCAGCTTTGAATGGGTACCAAAGCCGATATCCAGCACGCCCGCGTTGTCTGTCCATGGAAAAACGCTCCGGCAAACACCCGTCACAGGATCGGTGAGCAGCAGTTCCCATCCGCCGACGACCTCGGGTTGGCCCAGCCGGAACCGCACATTGGACCCGTCTGCCCACCGGCCCGACGCCGCAAACGTCGTGTCGTCGCCGTTCAGCCCCGGCGGAAGTTCAAAGGGTATTTTCATCCATGTCCTCTCGGAAACTGCGTTTGAAGCCCGCCATCCCGACCAGCAGGCGCTTGTGTCCCGGGGCGTCCGGCTCCATTGATCGGCGCTCACTTCCAGTCGCCGCACCGGGGCCCCGTGACCGAGACCTCCACCGCCGTCATTCGCGCTCACGCTGACGGTTACGACATGGCGAAACCGGCCTTGATGGGCCGCCAGGCGGCGGGGCATGGCTTCCTGCGCGCCGCTGTGCAAGCGCGTGGCGACCAGCCCATTCGCGGCCTGTCGCCCAACCCCGAAATAGCTGCGGGTTTCGACGCCATCATCAAGGCGATCGATCCGCTGGCACCATTCGAATGGATCAAGACGGCCGAACCCGAACGCATCGGCAAGACCGGGGTGCTCTATCTGGCTGACATCTCGGTCGCGTCCCACGCCCGGGCGCGCCTGCGCGCCGGCGTCAGCGCCTGGTCCCTCTGTGGGGTGACGCACACCACCGCCAGCCAGATCGCAATGGACGAGATCGCTGGCCTGCTACGTGAGCCGGTGATGCCGTGGGATGCCCTGATCTGCACGTCCACAGCAGTTGTCGAAACCATCCGGCGTGTGCACGAGGCCGAAGCCGATTACCTGCGCTGGCGGCACGGCGACGCCGCCCGCATCGAAGGCCCACAGCTGCCGGTCATCCCGCTCGGTGTCCATTGCGCCGACTTTGAATTCTCGGACGCCCAGCGCGCCGACGGCCGCAAAGCCCTGGACCTCGCCCCTGACGAGGTGGTCGCCCTGTTCGTCGGGCGGCTTGTCTATCATGCCAAGGCCCATCCCCACGCCATGTACAGGGGTCTCCAGCTGGCCGCCGAACGCACCGGCAAGCGCGTCGCCCTGATCCTCTGCGGCTGGACACCCAACAACCAGATCGAACAGATCTTCCGCTCGGGCGCGGCGCAGTTCGCCCCCGACGTCCGGTTGATTTTCGTGGAGGGCCGCGACCCGCCTCAACGCAACAACGCCTGGGCTGCCGCAGACATCTTTGTAACCCTGGCCGACAACATCCAGGAAACGTTCGGCCTGACCCCCATCGAGGCCATGGCCGCCGGCCTGCCCCTGGTGGTCACCGACTGGAACGGCTACCGCGACACAGTCCGTGACGGCATCGACGGCTTCCGGATCCAGACCTGGGCACCGGAACCCGGCATGGGCACTCCCCTGGCCGCCGGCCACGAGAACCGGTCCCTGTCCTATGACCGCTACTGCAGCTTCGCCTCCAACACCACCGCCATCGACATGGGGCAACTTGTCGACGCCCTGGCCGTCCTGATCGACAATCCTGCCATCCGACGCACCATGGGCGACGCAGGCCGCAAACGCGCCCGCGAACTTTACGACTGGTCGATTATCTACCGCCAGTATCAGGACCTCTGGCGCGACCTGAACGCCCGCAGGCTCGCTGCCAGCACAGACGCCGTCTGGAAAAATCTTGTGTCAGCCGCGCCGAAATCCCAGTCCACCAATCTCGACCCGTTCCAGGTCTTTGGCCACTACCCCACCCATCAGATCACCGCCGCAATACCGGTCGCCCTCGCGCGCGGTGCAACTCGCGCGCAACTGATCGCCTGCCTGGACCACCCCCTCTTCGGCGGTGCCCCCAGCCCCCGCGACCTCGTCCTCAAGGTCTTCGACGCCCTGGCGGCCGGCGACCGCACCCCCGCCCCCGTCTCCGCCCGCCTGGGCGTCCCCGTCACCGCAATAGGTCGAACACTCGGCCTGCTGGCGAAGATGGGCATGGTGCGGTTGGGGCCAGGTTGAGCCCGCCTGTGGAGCCACGTGAATTTCAGACCGCACTCGGCACGATCGTTCTGAGCGGGGAGTTCGACGGTGATCGACCAATCGTAGTGGTGATCAGGGGAGCGTATGCCGATGCAGAAATGTTTGCGCCACTAGCAACCGTACTACCTGAAGCGCGTGTTCTTTTCGGCGAAATACCCGGCAATCGGTGCCCATTGCTCTCGGAACAAACGGTCGAGGCCTATCGTGCCGCATACTCCGAAGCGCTTGCGACCTTCGACACTCCAATCATTGTTTGCGGCCTGTCCCTCGGGGGCGTCATCGCTCTTGGGCTCACCTGTCGAAGCACTGCGATCCTCGCTATTGATCCTCCCCTTCGACCGGCCGAATCCACTGTCCTGCAAAAGGTGATGCGAGCCGCATTCAAAAAGAGCGAAGACCGCTTTGACCGGCAGTTCCTTGAAGGCGTATTCCTATCGGGCAAGGAATATATGCTGCCGATGTCTCGCATTGTGTGCCCCACCGTTGTGCTCGCTGGCGACCAAATTGGGCCCATTCCGTCGGTCCTCAGCAATCGCACACTTGAAGAACTTGGTCGCTTTCCCATGGTGAAGACCGAGCGCGTGAACGGTGTAGGTCATTCCGTCTGGGTTGGTGGCTCCGCGAGAATTGTTGAAGTCTTGAAGCAGCTATTGACGATAGAAAACGACCAGAAGCGCCCCGCTGGCACCAACACCCGAAGTTGATCCCCCCGCTGATCCACCACCCCCTCCGCCAAAACTGACACCTGCCACGGGTTGCGCACTGTTGTAGTCACCGACACCGCCTGCGCCGCCGCCGACCCACACCTGAAAATCCTCAGGTGCGCCGAAGGCTACGGCCCCTCCACCGCCACCACCGGAAGCCACTGTGCTGGTAAGGGTGAAGCCCGCACCGCCAGCGCCCCCGCCATTTCCACCACCTGTTCCGGCAAAGCCTCCACTCGCCGATGCCACACCGCCCGCGCCGCCGCTATAGCCGCGAAGGCCCCCGGTCCCCGATCCGCCCGCACCACCTGTGCCGGAGAGCGCGCCACCTTTTCCACCGCCTGCCGACAGCAAAATGCCACGCGGCATCGCAAGAGTAGTGGCTGCACCATCCCCGCCGGCAGCGACACCGGAGTTCGAGCCTGCTCCGCCGGCACCGACGGCATAGGCAAGCGTCTGGCCCGCCTGAACGGAGCCGCGGGCGTATGCGGCACCACCTCCGCCGCCGCCGCCCGCGAAGGCATTGACGCTGGACGCACCGCCCCCGCCGGCACCCACCAGCCACGCCTGAAATCGAGCCGGGACAGAGGCCGTGATCACCCCGCTGCCGCTGTTGAAATGAACCACGCGCAGAATGCCGGCTGAAGCCCGCCGCCGCCCATCCATCCCCTGCCCCAACAACCCCCGCAGCTGTTGACCAGCCATCAGTAATCCGCCCATTCAGCGTTGAATGTGATCGCCTTGGTCACGCGCACAGCGGCATAGATCCGCTCGTTGGGCGCCAGGATCAGAGGATTGTCGTCGGAGTACCCGAAGTCAGTCGTCGGGACCTCCGTGGTGTCGGCCATGGTGTAGGCGGCCGCCAGCGCGCTCTCGAAAAACAGCTTCGTGGTGCCCCCGTCGCGTGACCGGAACAACTGCAGCTGCACCGCCGTCGCCAGGGTCTCCAACGGGATCGCCCCGATCCGCGTCAGCCGTGCGCCGTTGGCGCCTGCGGTCACCAGCAGGACCGTGTTGGCCGGGCTGGTGGTATAGGTGGTGTTCGCCGTGGTGCAGGCCGCGTTACTGGTCTGCGGGGTCTGGGGCGTGATGATGGAATTGGCGGTCACAGGCATGTTGAATGTCTCCTAAAGGGCTACAGCAAAGGCGAGTGCGAGGCCCTTCACGGCGCTCGCATAGTCACTGAGACTGGCGCTCGACAGGCCCTGCCAGCTGGCGGTGGTCCCGTTCGTGGTGACAAACTTGCCGGCGTTTCCGCTCTGCGCGGGCAAGGCCCCGGCGTTGTAGGACCAGGCCACCGACGACACCCAGTCCTTGATCGAGGCCCCGCCATAGCCGGGCGTTTTCACCGCCCCGCCGTCGGTCACAGCCCAGACGATGTCGCCGGCGTCCACCGTCACGGTGGCTCCTGCCCCGGTGGTCAGCGTCACCGGGCCGGCGCAGGCGTTCCACACCAGATAGCTCTTGCTGACCGCCGGCAGGGTCACGGCGAACGGTCCCGCCCCGCCGGTAAATTTGATCATCGCCGCGCGGGCCTCGTCGTCGGGCGCATTGGCGGTGCTGAGCGCGACGTTGCCGGTCAGGGGCTTGGTCAGCCAGCCTGCCACCGCATAGTCTACATGTTGCAGGACGGCGTTCAGCTTCTCGCCCCACAGATTGATGTTTTCGCCGGTGAACTGCAGTTCAAACCGGAGTGAAGACGACCAGGATGATGGCATCAGACGATCACGGCTCCCGTATCTTGGCGGATCCAGTTGATCCCGTTGGAGTGGGCGAGAATGTTGAGGTCGCTGACCAGCACCAGGGTCTGCGGATAGCTGGACGCCGGGGGCAGTCCCGCCTGAACCACGGCGAACAGGGCGGTTGGTGCGCCCGGCACGATCAATCCGCTGAGCGCGTCATGAAACGACATCAGGGTGGTGCGCAGGGCCTCGGGTATCCCCGGTCCGATGGGGCCCAGCATCACGCGCGCCCGTCCAGGACCAGGCCAGGCAGCTCGGTGGTCAGGATGCGCGCGGCGCGGCTGCGGGCCTCTTTCGAATTGGCCTCGACGATGGCCCGACCCAGCTTGGTCTCATAGGCCGCCGCCAGTTCCGCATCGCGCAGGAAAGGTGCCGCCTCGCTCAGCGTGGCAAACAGATAGAGGTCCGGAAAATCGCTCAGCAGCGCATTGGTCGGTGCCGCATCCGACAGCGCGAACGTCTGCAGCATCCGCAGCGTCATCCCATAGGTCTGGTCGCAGGGCCGCTCAAAGCCGAGGGTCGCCCCGTTGACTGTCCACGTCCGGGGCTCGCCCCGCACCGACGAGACACCGATCAGACCGGCCTCCAGAAACGCCAGCTCCGTGCGCCCCGATGCCCGCTCGATCCACAGCCGCAGCGGCTCGGTAAACCCGGCCGGCAGCGGGACCGCCCGCACCCCCACACCCGCCGACAGCGAAACCTCCACCTCGGCCAGCCGGGTCCGCATCACCCGGTTCAACCGGGCCTCCGCCAGTTGAATGAATTCCGGAATCCGAGGGGTCAGGTCCCCCCGCACCAGCCAGTTCGCCGCCGCTGCCTGCAGCTCGGCATAGGTCGTGATCGCCATGGACCCGCCTCGTTTCGAAATGTGATGAAAGAGCCCGGGCGGACCTCGCAGATCCGCCCGGTAAGCCGACCGATACTGTGGCTAGTTGTTCGCCAGGCGGCAGGCCAGCTGCGGCCTTATGGTCTTGAATCCGTACAGCACGTCCAACCGGCACGGGAACTTGTCCGAGTTGATGTCGTACTGCCGCACGATCCGCATCGAGACCCCGTCAAACACCTCACGCGACGCGAAATCCACGCCGTTGGGCATTGCCATGTCCGCCGTGGCGAACGCGAACGCCCCCTTCTGGTAGGCCATGGATATCCCGTGCGGGACGTTCAACGTGCCCGCGATCGTCACGACCGCCGCGTTAGCGGGCGAGCCCGACACGTTCTGCAACGCGCCCGTGGTCACAATCGCCGGCGAGATCGGGAACGAGGTCAGGGTCGCCCCGGTGCCCACCACGAACTGCTGCAACAACCCGGTCGACTGCTTGGTCTCCGGATGTACCCGGAACACCCCGGCGATCTGGATGATATCGCCCGCCACCGGCACCCCGGCCCCGGTCGACACGGTCAACGCCCCGCCCGTCTGACCGGCACCATTGACGATGAAGGCGCCGTTCGACGGACCCCGTACATGCGCCGGCCACAGGGTATTTTCCATGAAGTCGAACCCTGCGGTCCGCCCCATATAGCCCTCGCGGTTCTGCTTGCTGATCGTGGTCTTGTCGTTGAACAGACCCTTCAGGGCATCCACCAGGTCGACATTGTCCTGGGTGTTCAGGTTGCAGGTCCGCCCGTTCAGCGGGGCCAGATTGTCCACCAGGATCTTGCGACCCTGCAGCACCCGCATGAACGTAGCCGCACCCGCGCCCAGCACCTGATTATAGACGTCCTTGTACATGCTCATGGCGTCCGCCTCGATATTGGCGGCCAGCACGCTCATCGCGGGCTCCAGGATACGCTCTGAAAAATCGTCCAGCGCCATGGTCAGGTCGGCCGAGGTGAAATTCAGATCGACGCCCTTCTGTGTCTGCACCCTCAGGTCCACCGAGCTTTCGGTGGTATCCTGGGCGCTCAGCGTCGAGCCCGTCCGCACCGTGTACTGGTTGGGCAGGCGGATCTTCAGCGTATCGCCGATCTTCGCCCCTTGCCGGGCAAAGCTTTCATCGTAGTCGCGCGTTATCGTGCCCACGAAGTTGAGCTTCTGGTGCAGCACGCGCAGCGCCTCCCGCGTCACTGCGGTGGCCGTCAAAATGGTATTCGGCATGGAACGTCCTTTTGTGAATTTGGGTTTGAGCCGCACAAAAGCGTCCGAGGCGCGAGAGTTCGCGCGTGCTCGGTCGCAGCCGGTCAGGCGGCGGCAAAGTGGGTGGATGGGCCAACCGCATCCTCCGGCGAAGAGCGCTCCGGCTCTGGACGCGGGAGACAATCAGCTCTGGTGATCGAGGTCAGCGCGACCGCGCCATCTGTTCGTTGCGTCGGCGCATCCACTCGCGGGTGCCCAACTCGTCGCGCATGCCGCCGCCGCCCGCGCCGCCGCCGCTGACCGACACCGCCGGCCGCACCGCCTGCACGCTCTCGCGCGCCCCGGCCTCGCTGGCCTGATCGGCCCGCCAGGCCTTGTGCAACAGCTTCCACAGCCTGGGGTCTGCCATCTCGCGTAGCTCCTCCATGGTCACGCCAAACGCCTGGGCATAGTCCACCAGCTTGCCCGCCACTTCGGGCGACCAGCCGTCGATCTCCTGGGCCAGCGTGCGGCCGGTCTGCGCCATTGTCTCGGCGGCCTTCCGCGCGGCCTGCAGAGCGCCCCGCTCCTCATGGTGGTTCACAGCATAGGCCAGCTGTTCTCGGGTCTGACCCAGGCGCTGGTACAGATCCCAGTTCGACCTCGCCCCGTCCGGATCCTCCGCCGCATAGGCGTCCCAGTCCACGCCCTCGAAGTCTTCGATCTGGTGGTCCAGCGCCGCCAGCCGCAGGCGATCGCGGCTGGCACCCTCATGCACACGGCTCAGTTCGTCCAGCGACTGGCGATCAGCCTCCAGCGTGCGCCGATGCTCGGCCAGTTCCTGGGTCTTGCGGGTATAGTCGGCCTGCCTGAGCACCGCGCCCTTGAGGGCTGCCGGCAGGGTATGAACCTCACCGTCCAGTTCGATCTCAAAAGTCTCTGGTGCCTCCCCGGCCGCCTCAGGCATACGGTCGTCTTCGCGCACGAGGTCGCCCTCGCCCGCCGCAATGGCGTCGTCGTGGTCCATGAAATCTCCTGCTGTATGGGTTGCCCGATCGGGCTGTCAGAACGTTTGTGGTGGCGGCGGTGCCTGACGAGCGACGCCCGCCCGCATCCGTTTGGTCTCGGCCTCGAACGCCTCGATTTCCAGCTTGCGCGCCTCATGCGCCCGGTCTTGCTTCAGCGCACCGATCTCGGCCTTCGCCGCCGCCAGCGCCTGTGCCAACTGGCCCATCTGCGCCTTCGCCGCCTCGACCTCTGGCGCCACGCCCCTGGCCTGCGGTGGCACCAGCCCCGCCAGCCGCCCGGCAATCTCGTCAGCGCCTGGCCAGTCCAGGTTGCGCGCCAGCAGGTCGCCGATCACCGGGGCTGACGCCGGATAGGCCCGGATCAGCTCGATCATCTGCGTCGCCGCCTCCTCGCGACGACTGGTAAAGCTGGGGCCCGCCCGCACCGTCAGGTCATACTTGCCCGCCGCCAGGTCATAGATCTTCTCCACCTTGCGCAGCGGCCCCGCCGGATCAGCACCCTGCCCGCCCGTCGGCCCGACACCCACCGCCTTCGCCGACCCGTCCGGTCCCAGCACCCGCACCACCCGCGATGTGCCGTACACCTTGGGGATCAGGTCGATCAGAATCCTCCCCGCATGGCGGATCGCCCGGCTCAGGTTGTCGATGTAGTGAAACGTCGACACATCCCCCTCCCGCTGCCGGGCCATGATCGCCCGGCCCGAGGTCTCGTTCGACCGCGCGCCCAGGCTGGCATCATGCAGCCCCATGATCGACTTCATGTCGTCCGAGGCATTCATCGCCTCCTGCAGAGCGCCCGCCGGCACGCCCGCAAACCCCTGCCGCATCGGCGGTTCCGGGCCGTCGTATTCGATATAGGCGTGGCTCTGCGTATTGGCCGTGGCCCACTTGGCGCTGTCGGTCTCGAATGCCCCCGCGCGCCCGATAAACGGTGCCTTGGGGGCCAGCGCCACCAGCTCGGTCGACGTGGTGCGCCAGTAGTTGAACATTCGCTGCGGATCCTTGGCGTCGCGCACCAGGCTGCGCAGCCGACGCCGACCGTCGATCACCAGTTCCTCGCCATAGACCGGTACGATGGGAATGAACCGCCCTGCCCAGTCCACGGTCTCCAGCACCTGCGCCCCGCTCAGGACCCTCTGCGTCACCCTGTGGCTGGCCGCCTGCCGGGGCCGCCCGACCACCTTGACCCCCAGCGCGTCGAACATCGCCTTCTGCGCCCGATAGACCGCCTCCTCGACCACCTGCCCGTCAGACAGCGCCAGGATGGTCCGCGTCACCCGCTCACGACGCCAGTATTCGGCCACCGCCACCCGTTCACCGCTGGACCCCACGCCCGGGGCCAGACCCGGATCATCGCCGGACCAGTCCACCGCGTCCGCGCCCGTCCACCGGTTCTCGAAGACTGCCCGGGGCAGGCTGTCGACCACGAAAGCCGTGTTCCAGTCGCCGCTATCGGCCGCCGTCGACTCCGGATCGCCGTACACCCCGAACGGATTGGCCACCCGCTCGATGGCAATGTCCTGCTCAAAGCCGTCATCGGCTGAATAGCGGGTGTTGATCCGGAAATATCCGACTCCGCAGGTCACCGCGAAATCCAGCGCGGTGTCGTAGGCCACCTCCGCGTCACTCGACTGCTCGATGTGGCGGATCAGGCCGTTGAACACCTCGGCAGTCTCCGGATCAGACCCGCCATCCACCGGATGCACCGCAATCGCCGGCTTGTTCTGGCGCGCATCGTTCACGACCTGGCGGATAAACGCCGGCAGCCGGTTGATGGTCAGGCACACCCGGCCCTCCAGCTCCCGCGCGCGCCGCACCGCCTCCGGCCACTGTTCCCCCAGCCGGGCGAACCGCAGGTCATCCAGCGCGTCACGCCGGTTCTCCGCTTCCGCATCCGCCGCCAGCTCAAACGCCGCACGGGCCTCCTCAAGGATATCGTCGTCGGACAAGGCAAAACCCCATGACAAAGGGCCCGCCTGACGCGAGCCCGGCGGTTGAAACAGCGGCCCGCAAAACGAGCCGCCCCGAAACATCTGGAAAGTCTGGAGAAATCTGGAAATGGGCGCGCACCGCACCCCCGCCCCGGTCTCCGCCCCGCAACCGCGAAGCCACCGAAGGCGCAACCCCTGACGCTGAGAAAACCCTACCGAATTTGCGCGGCGGTGTCAAAACAAAACGTGAACATAAATTGGCAGCAAACGCGGGTTAGCCAGAGTGCAAAAAGTCCCCGTCATCCCGGCCGCAGGCCTGCGCCAGCAGGCCGAAGCGCCGGGACCCAGGGCGGTGCGCTGGGCCCTGGGTCCCGGATCTCCCGCCCGCTGTCACGGGCGTCCGTCCAGGATGACGTGATTTAGGGCAACGTTCACCCGCGTTCATTGCCTGGGCAAAAATTGAGCCAGGAATGCTCAGCGCACGTCGTCTTTCCTTACCTATCGGCGGTGGAAAATACCTGCAACCGCGCTCAATAGGCCCGGAAGTGATCCAGCCCCAGCACCTCGTGGATCCCGGCAATGGACACCACGCCCTCCACCTCCGCCAACCGGGTCGGCAGGTCGACATCCGGCCAGATCCAGTCGTCCGGTCGCGCTTCCATGCAGGCCTTCACCCGGCGCTTTACCTCTGCGATACTCTGAACAGGTCGCGCCTCAAGTTCGTGTTCAATTCGCGACACCCCCGCCAGAAAACAACTGAGTCCCAGCGACAACCCGACGCCGCCGGTTCGCACGATCGACGTGACCCGCCAGCTCTGTCCGTCGGCGTCGTTCAGCTCCATGTCGCGCTGCATGTCATCGGCCAGCGTGAGTTTCCCGCAGGTGGTCAACTCATCCTTGTCGCGAAACGCCCACAGGTCGCTGTCCGGGGTGATGCCGAGGATCGGATAGGCGAACACCGTCGCCGAGGTCTTTGCCATGTCGCTCCCGCCCCCGCTGCTGAGTCCATGAAAACAGAACTTAACGGGAACGCAAGGGGTTTTCTAAGGTCTTCGGGTGTTTGGCGTCCGCCGGTCGGGAGACCTGGGTTCTGGGCCAAAATGAGCCTTCAGATCCGCCACGCTGGCTGGCAGCGCGGGGATAAGACGAATGCGCAGGTGGCGCGGCCTCTGATCGCGAAGGCGCGGGGGCCGAAGGCACACTCCCTGACGCTGACAAAACCCTACCGAATTTGCGCGGCAATGTCAAGACAAAACATGAACATTCTTCTGGATACCGCGCACTCAATACCCCGCGAACCAGTCCAGCCCCAGCACCTCATGGACGCCCGCAAATGAGGTGACCGCACGCACCTTGGATTGCAGCGCCCGCAGTTCGTCGCTGTCCTCCTCGTCAACACACCAGTAGCCGGGGTACGCATCCATGCCCTTGCAGACTCGTTCCAGCGTCTCGGGCAACCCGACCGCCGGCAGCACCTCCAGCTCTTGCTCGATCCGCCAAAGCCGCTGGCCAAGAAACATCAGGCGTCGGAGAAACGTGTCCGCCGCCCCGGTCCGACGCACCGACAGCACGCGCCAGCTCAGCCCTGCCGCATCCACCAGTTCCATATCGGCCTGCATGTTGTCCTTCAGCGTTTTCGGCCCGCAGACCGTCAACGCCTCCTGGTCGGGGAACCCCCAGATATCCCCATCCGGCGTGAACCCGAGAACCGGAAATTTCCAGTCTATGTCACCGGTCCGCATGCCTCGCCCCTACGT
>Ga0105047_10015710_pt1 | contig 11911 bp, 11 predicted proteins | sample MAT04_FD_78384 | JGI IMG/M metagenome (GOLD analysis project Ga0105047, IMG submission 78384) | Freshwater microbial communities from Lake Fryxell liftoff mats and glacier meltwater in Antarctica - MAT-04 (megahit assembly) | ecosystem: Environmental > Aquatic > Freshwater > Ice > Liftoff... | reverse complement strand
TCTCAGTCCACATCTCCAAGGCATTTTAGAGCGGAAAACGGTTAAAAAACACTGTTTCGTCGCATGAATCGCCTTCAAGATAGGATTTTGTGCTGAAAATTTGTTAGAACTGAACAGCCCTGATGCTATAGTACCTTGGCGATATACTAAATTTAAATGTTGCATTGACATAAAAACTTCTATTTTGGCTATCGTTGTTTGTTGTCCGTGTCCAGAGCGTATTGCAAAGAATTGAGTGACGCATTTCAACTATGGCGCTTGTTGGATAGATTATCTTTTCTGTTACGACATTGGCAGCAGTGCATCCTGAAGCATCTGGGAATTGGCCATCCCAAGACGTTCCACCTGCTGAAGCCTGGCTTACGAATCTTGGTATCTGAAAGCTGGTAATGGTATATAAAAACATAGCCAACGTGAGTATAACTGCGACCTTATAGTTTTTGTATTTTATATTTCTCTCCTATTCAGATTTTTACGGTAAATTTATTCTACCCCCCCCCCCCTTCTTGTGTGTCAATAGGCGAATGTATTTTTATGATTCCCTAGCGATATAAATAAAATCGGGGGAGTCTTCATTTTGCTGAGAACAACACTGCACAAGGTAAGTTACAAGCACAAATCCCATTGATTTTTCAATCTAACAGGATTTTTGAAAGGGAGAATGCAACGTTCATTATTTGGAGATAAGTTAAGATAAATCTGAAATTTTGTGAAATGGCAGATTAGTCTTTGAGCTGTTTAAAAAGAAGGTTATAAAACCGCCATCAATTCATCCAAAGTAATTGGACCTTCTCTTAATATTACAGGCATTTCTCCTGTGCAGTCCACCAATGTGGATGGGATGCCGCCTTTGGTTTTCCCGCCATCCAAGATTAATGGGATGCGGCCGTTGAGTTGTTCGTATACTTCCTGCGCTGTGGATGGGCTTGGCTGTCCCGAAATATTTGCAGAGGTGACCGCCATGGGTCCAGCCACGCGGAGCAGGGTGCGGGCATCGGGATGGTCGGGGATGCGGACTGCGACGGTGGAGGTGGCAGAAACTGCCAGGGGTAGAGTCTGCTTTTTGGGGACGATGCAGGTTAGAGGTCCAGGCCAGAAGCGGGCGGCAAAACGGAGAGCCATGTTTGGGATGTCGTCTGCTATTTTGTCGAGGTCACCCAAGTCCCCGATCAAAATGGGAATGGCTTTTTCAATCGGACGGTTCTTGGCGATGTAGATACTTTCGATGGCGGCGTTGTTGAACGCAAGCGCGCCGAGACCGTAGACTGTGTCGGTGGGGAAGGCGACGATACCGCCGCTTTGTAAAATTTCAAGCGCAGATGAAATTTCACTTTCAGGGAGGATTTCTGTTTTCATAAAAACATGATTTCCAGCAAACGATCATGCCCCGCGAGGTCTTGATGTAAATGGATGCTGACATCTGCGAATGAGTCGTACGCAAGACCAAGAGCTTTTACGCCGAGGGTGGCTTCGGTTTCGATCAGCATCATGCCTTGAGGTGCCAGCCAGTCGGGGGCAAGTTTGAACAGGCGGCGGTAGGCGTCGAGTCCGTCTGCGCCGCCGTCGAGGGCGAGGGTGGGTTCGCGCCCAAAGATGGGAAGCTGGTGTAATGTTTCAGTGGGGATATATGGCGGGTTGGCGCAGATCAGGTCGAAATGACGGTCGGTGGATAAATTATCAATGTGTTGGGGCAGGAGATCGCATTGTAAAAAGTCTATCAGGTGATGGACTTGAAATTTGCGCGCGTTATGTTGTGCGACTTTGAGCGCGGCGAATGAAATATCTGTGGCAAGGATGCGCGCATCTGGTACGTGCATGGCAATGGATGCGGCTATCACGCCTGAGCCTGTGCCAATATCCGCGATGGTGCGGCGTTCTGGTGAAGCTTGAAGCCAGGCAATTGCTTTTTCAACGAGCAATTCAGTTTCTGGGCGCGGGATGAGAACATCTTTTGTGATGTCGAACTCGAGACCGAAGAAGTCCCAGTGACCGAGGATGTAGGGCAGAGGGACGCCTGTTTGGTATTCGTCGAATACCTGGGTTGTTGCGGAAATTTGGGGTGTGGTGAGAGGCGCATCCAAATGGGCAAGTAGCCATGCCCGCCGACGTCCCAGTATATGGGCGAGGATAACCTGCGCGTCGGAGTCAGTCGCATCACCGGTAAGTTGTGAGGTGAGTTGCTTGAGCAGTTCTCCCGCGTTCATTCTGCATTCCAAAATATTATTTGCTCGTGGAAGTTAAGGTTCATATTAACCTGTAAAAAGAATGTGGCGACTCGCCAGCCGCCACATTCTTTTATTAATCGTCATCAACCGTACCCGTTGCGGCGAGGCGTTCCGATTCATCACGGGTGGAGAGTTCGTCGATGAATTGATCTATCGCGCCGTCCATGACTGCCGGCAGGTTGTAGCTTGAATATCCAACGCGATGATCTGTAACGCGGTTCTGCGGATAATTATAGGTGCGGATTTTTTCCGAACGATCCCCAGTCCCAACCTGCGAATGACGGTCTGCTTCGAGTTCCGCGCGTGCCTTCGCTTCTTCGATCTCATACAAACGCGCACGCAGGATGCTCAGGGCGCGTAATTTATTTTGCAACTGCGAGCGTTCATCCTGACAGGTGATGATCATGCCGGTCGGCTTGTGGTGCAGGCGCACTGCGGTGGAGTTCTTCTGCACGTTCTGTCCGCCCGCGCCAGAGGAGCGATAGACTTCGATAATAAGATCGGATTCGGGAATGTTCACTTCCACATCGTCCACTTCTGCCAGCACGGTCACGGTTGCCGTGGAGGTGTGGATTCGTCCCTGTGATTCTGTGGTTGGCACACGCTGCACACGATGCACACCTGACTCATATTTCAACCTTGAATATGCGCCCTTGCCTTTGACCTCAAAGATGACTTCCTTGTAACCGCCCACGCCGATGGAACTCTCGGACATTAACTCGACCTTCCAGCGTTTGCCTTCCGTGTAGCGTGTGTACATGCGGAATAAATCCGCCGCAAAGAGGGCGGCTTCGTCACCGCCGGCGCCCGCACGAATTTCAAAGATGACGTTCCTGTCATCACGCGGGTCTTTGGGCACGAGCATGCCTCTGATCTCTTTTTCCAAGACTTCGATCTTTGGATTAAGCTCCTCAATATCGGCTTTTGCCAACGCGATCATCTCCGCATCATTCTCAGAAATGATCAGGGCTTTGGCTTCCTCGCGGCTTTTCATTGCCTGACGGTATTCACGCGCCTTTGTGATGAGCGGTTCCAGATCCACGCGCTCTTTGTTGATTTCCCCGGCGCGTTGATAGTTGATCGTCACATCAAGCAGTTCCTCGCCGAGTTGTTCATAACGTTCTTCAATAGCTTTTAATTTGTCGAGCATGTCTTAATCCATTTGTGGAGATTGAGGTTAAGACCCTAAAGGTTTCCTTTGCGATTTAGCGTTTTTTCCACTTGGAAAACCTGTAGGGTCTAAAAATATACGAAAGAAAACACGGCACACGAAGCGTGCCGCGCGGGCGATATTATATCATTCTGGACTTAGCTAAAATTTTGTAACTGCCGAGAGCACCATCGAAAGGATCAAAATGATCGCAAACACCGCAAACATGATTTGCGCCGAATTTATCCGAATTTTATTTTTGTTATCCACGGTCTTGGTTGGTTTTTTTGTTTTTGAAATTTTTCCAGTCATTTTCTACTCGCTTATATAATATGTCTGTAAAAGGCTTGAGACATCACCTTTTCAAGTTCTTCAATTGTAACAGGCTTCATCACGTAACCATCTGCGCCCAGTTGCAGGGCCTTGTCGACCATGATGTCTGCGGCTTCGGAGGAAAGCATGATCACGGGCAGATCCTTCCACTCTTTGCGGCGGCGCAGGAATTCCAACAAGTCCAGCCCGCTGACTTCAGGCATGTTGATATCGAGCACCATCAAGTCAGGTCGCGCGCCGCCTGCGAGTAAAGCCTGCGCGGCAAGACGCGCATTCAAGAAATGCCTGGTTTCGCAGTCCAGCAGTTTGAGCATCAAACTGACGGCGCGTCCCATCTCTTCATCATCGTCGACGATCCATACATATTTCATTCCAAGTGTGCCTTAATGCTTTCTGCCGAGTTTATGTTCATGCCTTTCACCGCGGCTAATTCTTCAACGCTTGCTTCCTTAATCTTATCCATAGAACCGAAATGTTTCAAGAGGGCTTTTCTGCGTGCCGGCCCAATATTTGGAATTGAATCCAGTTGAGACGCCAGTCCTTGTTTCAAGCGGCGTGCGCGATGCGCCGTGATCCCATAGCGATGTGCCTCATCACGAATCCTCTGCACAAGATACAGTCCCTGCGAATGACGCGGCAGGAGCAGCGGTTGGCTGTTGTGCGGGAAGAAAATTTCCTCCTCCTGTTTTGCAAGCCCAACCACGGGCACTTTATCGAACAGGTCAAACTGCTCAAGGACTTTGACCACACGTCCCAGTTGACCTTTGCCACCGTCGATAATGATCAGATCGGGGAGGATGGAAAAAGACGCATCCGGCTTCGACCCTGGGCCAGATTCTGTTTCTTGGGAAGCGCGCCACCTTTTGAATCTACGCGTCAGCATTTCTTCCATCGAAGCAAAGTCGTCGGGTGCGCCGATGCTGGTGCTGTCGATGTTGAATTTGCGATACAGGTTTTTGGCGGGCGTGCCCTGCTCAAAGACGATCATTGCGCCCACGGTTGCCACGCCCTGTGTGTGACTGACATCATAACACTCGATGCGGTTGGGCGGCGCGGACAATTTCAACGCGAACTGTAATTCGCCGAGCGCCTGCTCCTGTTTGTGGGCATCTGCCTGCCATTGGGCGCGCAAAGCCTGCAAAGTTTCGGACGCGTTCTCGGCCGCCATTTCCACCAACTCATGCGGCTGACCATCCTTCGGCTCAAATAATTCCACTTTTTGCCCGCCGCGTTTTGACCTGAGCCACTGCCCGATGATCTTCGCTTCTTCCATTTCTATTTCCTGCGGCATCATCACTTGCTCTGGGATATTCGCGGCTTCGGTGTAGAACTGTTTGACGAATTCGGTCATCACTTCCTGGTCGGCTGTGTCTTCGGTGCCTTCGAGAATAAAGTATTCGCGTCCGATCAGTTTCCCGCCGCGGATAAAGAATATCTGCACGCAGGCTTCACCGTCTGTGCGCGCCATTGCCAGCACATCCGAGTCTTTGTAATCGGATGCAAAGACAATTTTCTGTTTTTCGATAATCGAGCTGACAGCTTTTAGTTGGTCGCGCAACGCGGCGGCTTTCTCGAAACGCATTTCTTCAGCCGCCTTTTGCATCTCGGCTTCTAGGCGGGTCACGATATCTTCACTGTGCCCGCTTAGGAATTCCATCAGGTCAGAGATCATTTGACGGTAGCCTGCCTGGTCGACCACTCCGACACAGGGGGCAATGCAGAGCTTGATGTCAAAGTAAAGGCAGGCGCGTTTGTCGAGTCCGGTGATTTCGCGGTTACATGTCAGGTAGGGGAAGATGCGCCGCAATGCATCCAAAGTTTGGTAGACCGCCCAAGCCGAAGTGTATGGACCAAAATAACGCGAGCCGTCTTCGACCATCTGGCGCGTGACCGTCACTTTGGGGAAAGGCTCATTCCAGTGGATTTTTATGTACGGGTAACGCTTGTCATCCTTGAGGCGGATGTTGTATTTGGGGCGGTGCTTCTTGATCAGGTTCATCTCAAGGATGAGCGCCTCAAGCTCCGAGCCGACCACGATCCACTCAATGTCCACGATGTCTCGCACAAGGCGGCGCGTCTTTGCATCGTGACTCGAATCTGAATGGAAATAGGAGCGCACACGGTTTTTCAGGCTGATAGCTTTGCCGACGTAAATAATTGTCCCCTCGGCATTGCGGTAGAGATAACAACCTGGCTTGACAGGCAGCGTGGCAAGGATGCCTAGCAGTTTTTCAGAGATGTCCATTGGCAGCAATTATAAATTAGAAAGTCGCGTAACAATTTGCAGGCAACAATCAACTTTAAAACTCGGTATGACCCTAATTACTGATTGACTTTTTTTGTTTTGAATTTACAATGGACTTAAACTATTACAAAAGGAGAATGTACCATGGATCAATTTGATAATACACCGATCACACCCCCTTCACCTAAGACGCCGGGACCCGCAGGCTGGATTCCTGTTTGGATTAAGGTTGTCACTCAGCCCAATGAACAGACTTTTGTGGATATCACTGAGCATCCCGATATGAGTTCAAAGACAGCCTATATCTGGGTCTTCATTGCCGGGACGATCTCCGGGATCATTCAAGCATTTGCAGTTGCGATCCGTACAGCAACCGGCGTTGGTTCGCAATTCCAACAGATACCAGGCTTGGAACAATATTTTCCCCAATCTGCTGGCGGAAGCGGCGGGAGCGTTGGCTTCTCGCTGATCGGCGGGCTTTGTGCATCTCCCCTGGCTGGCTTGTTCTCCATTGTGTTCTTCGCTCTTTTCGTAGCGATCATCCAATGGATCGCAAAATTGTTCGGCGGCACGGGAACGTATGAAAAATTGTTATATGCTTTCGCGGCAATTACCGTGCCCTTCACGATTATTTCATCTTTGTTTTCGCTGTTAAGTGTGATCCCGCTCGTGGGGATTTGCGTCGGGGTGATCTCTTTTGGCTTGAGCATTTATGCTCTTGTGCTGCAGGTGATGGCGGTCAAGGCAATCAATCGCTTTGGCTGGGGGCAGGCGGCAGGCTCAGTGTTCCTGCCGGGTTGCGTCGTATTTATTATTTGCGCTTGTGTGGTCATTGGCGGAATGATGCTTTTTGCGCCCATGATCGGAAATGTATTCAGCGGAATCAATCAAAGCTTGCAAAATGTCCCGTAGTTCAACCATCAAAAAATAAAAATACGCCTCTTGAATCGTGAATGATTCGAGAGGCGTATTTTTATATGTGCGGTTTACTTGCTTTGTGTTGCTGCCGGCGGCGGGATGCGATGCGCGCCCGGCAGGAGCGGCATCTCTGTCATGAAGTAGACATGTTCATAAGCCGTTTCTGCCCCGCCTTCGCCCACAATGGGTTCGGTCAACTCGTTCCCATTTGAGTCCACGCCGGAGATGATGTATTCCGAAAGCTGCGCCATTTCCTTGATGAGCGGTTCCATCTCCGAACCGAAAGGCATTTCCTGTAATTGCAGGGCTTTTTCAAGCAGCTGCTCAGACCAGCCTGTCATATTTTCACTGCACGTCACAACATCAGCGCTATGCATTTTTATGCTTTCTGTCGCGTCGGCAGCCTCGGCGGCAAATTTCGCATGGGCAATGGTCTGCGGAATATAACCCTGGTCGGTGTATCCGGGGTCTCCATTGTGGAGCAGTCCAAACCTGTCACTGGGATCATTGACCGTGCCGTCTTCATTCCAGTCTTTATACTGGCTGGTGTTGGCATTCCCCACGATCTGGTTGATGATCTCCTCGGTCTTTAAGCGGACTACTTCTTCATCGCTTTTTGAGAATGCTACATCCAACTCACTTGTGCTTGTGTACAGAGTATCTGCTGTAGCCCATAATCCCTGGATGAGCGCAGTTGCGTTTGGCGTGGTCTGAAACTCAACAGCAAGATGCCGCACGTGGACAAGCGCCAGCGGCGGGAAAACTGAGGACGCGACAACTTCGCCTGAGGATTCATCCGGAGTTGGGTCGTTATCCGCTTCCAACGTGACTTCAAGCTGGTCAAACAGCGACAGAATATTTTTCTGATTTGGATCGCTAAACGCCAACTGTCCGTGACCTGCTTCATCTACTTCGACCGTGCCAACATTGCGCCGAATTTCCCCGCCTTGAGCGAGGTACCACGCTTCATAATGAGTCCCCGCCTTTGGCACGGGCAGACCAGAAACGGTGATTGTTGCTTTGTCCATTACCCCGTAAACATCTAAATACGAAACGCGCCCGATGGGTTGGTCTTCATCAATTGCAGCAGGCGCAGACCAAAGACGAGCTGCGCCAAAGGCTAATCCGATCACCAGAAGCGCTCCGATGCCAGCCCACACCCAGGGAATGGAAGACGCTTGTTTTGGCTTTTCGACAGGTTTTTTGGAAATGTTTAAAAATTTTATGGTGTCGGCAGACACAGTTTGTCCGTTGAAAACCGCCGTGAATTCATCGGCCAGTTCCTTCGCCGTGGAGTAGCGGATTTCGGGGTCTTTTGCAAGCGCGCGGTCAATGATGAATTGCAGGTTGGATGAGATGCCAAAGATCGGAGGCGGGGGGTCGTTCAAATGCTTCATCAGAATGCCGAACGATGATTCAGCGTCAAAGGGAACCACGCCCGCCAGCATTTCGTACAACATCACGCCGAGCGAGTAAATGTCGGTTTTGTGCGTTACCTTGTCGCCGCGCGCCTGTTCGGGACTCATGTAGGCGGGCGTGCCGGAGACCGTCCCTGTCGAGGTTTGGAAGGATGAATCTAGCAGGCGGACCAGCCCAAAGTCAGTCAGGATCGGTTCTACATCTTCAGGCAAGGGCTTGTCAGTGTCGACAGGTCCGCTTAATGAGCGCAATAATACGTTGGCGGGTTTTATATCTCGATGAATAATGTTTTGGCTGTGGGCATAATCAATTGCAGAGGCAATCGGCGAAAGGATGCGCGCGACCATGCTATGAGGCAGTTTTTCTTCACGTTTATGCAGGGCTTTTAAATAATTTCCGAGCGAAGCGCCCGGCACATATTCCATGATCAGGCAGGGTTGATCGTCCATCAACTCGTAATCAAACACTTGAATAATATTGGGATGACGCAGGCTTGCGACCACGCGCGCCTCCCGTTCGAATCGTGTGTGGTTAATTGGATCGGCGTCAACATGGTCACGCATGATCTTGACCGCCACTTTGCGGTTGAGCGTGGTATGCTCGCCGAGATAAACCTCTGCCATGCCGCCGCGCGCGATAAATTCCCCGATCTTCACTTTGCCTAAAGTTTTACCAGTCCAATTTGACATTTGCAAATTATACCCGATAGTATAATTCGACGAATTTTGAGGAGATTTCAATGACAATCATGCTTGAAGAAATACTGCGCGAAATACTGTGCGCGCGCGGCTTGACACTTGCCACAGCAGAATCCTGTACGGGCGGTTTGGTTTCAGATCGGATCACGAATGTTTCAGGTTCTTCGGAATATTTTCCCGGCGGCGTGGTGGCGTATTCTTATGAAGCCAAGGTCAATTTACTGGGCGTGTCGTGGGATACGCTCAACGCGCATGGCGCTGTGAGCGAAGAGACCGTGTTGGAAATGGCACGCGGCGTGCGCAAAATATTTAACGCGGATATTGGCGTATCGGTCAGCGGCATCGCGGGACCGACGGGCGGCTTGCCGGATAAACCTGTCGGCACCACCTGGTTTGGGCTGGCAACAAAAAACGGCGAATGGGCGCGTCACTTTGTTTGGGATGGAGATCGTGTGCAAAACAAACGTCACTCGTCAGAAGCCGCGCTCCAGTTTGTTGTGGATTATCTTGAAGGAAAAATTAAATGAACGCAGTCGTCATTATTTCAGCCAACGCCGAGTGGCGTGTGGTTAAGGAACTATATCCAAACCTCGAAATTCAAACTTCACCTTTCGGCGAATTCGCCATTTTGACCTTTGACCCTTCGACACGCTCAGGGCAACGCCTTCGACCTTTGACTCTCTTCCACGGCGGCTGGGGAAAAATTTCCGCGGCGGCTACGACGCAATACGTGATCAATCATTTCAAACCTGACTTGCTGGTCAACCTGGGAACCTGCGGCGGATTTGCGGGGCGCATTGAGACGGGGGCGATCATCCTCGTGGAGCGGACTCTGGTCTACGACATCATCGAGCAGATGGGTGACGGCGCGGAAGCGATTAAGCATTACGCAACCTCCCTCGACCTGAATTGGCTGCCGGTTAATTTGCCTTATCCAGTCCCACGCGGACTCCTCGTCTCTGCCGACCGTGACATCCTCGTGGAAGATATTCCCATGCTGATCGAAAAATATGACGCGGTTGCCGCCGACTGGGAATCAGGCGCGATTGCGTGGGTGGCGCAAAAGAACAACACGCGCCTGTTGATTTTGCGCGCCGTCACCGATCTGGTTGGCGGTGACGGGGGCGAAGCCTACGGCAATATTGAGCTATTCCGCGAGCGGACAAGGACTGTGATGCGCGAGTTGTTCCGTCAATTGCCTGACTGGTTGAATGCAAGTGACAGTTAGTCGTATTCTCATGGAAGCCGCCATAGGTTCAAAGGTTGGAAAGTGGCAGGTTACAGGATAAAATCAACAGGCTGGGAAACTTTCAAACCTTTCAACATTCAACCATGACTGGCCGTAAACTCCGCGTTTTTCTCTGCCATATCATGCCTGTAGGGTACGACTCGCAGGATAAACCCATCGTCCCACAAGGGGATAATATCCGCGACCTGCTTCGCGCCAGCGACTCCTCGCCGAGGGGCGGAAAACATCAGGATATTTTCTTAAAGATGTCAGTACATTTTTGAGCGAAAGTTCTGAAAACTGCCCAAAACGGTCAGGGCACATTTTTGCCGTATAATTTGACCATTATCTAAGTCTTTGGGAAACCTACATGACCGAAACCCGCAAACTCCGCGTTTTCCTCTGCCACTCCAGCACGGACAAGCCCGTCGTCCGCGAACTCTACCGTATTGATAAAATTTCAGTATCATTGAATAAGTTCAGTTTGAGAAGGAGAAATAATAATGGCTCCAATAACAACGCAAAAAACTATCTTTAAAGTTAGTGATTTTCTTTCTTGGCAAAAAAATGGTTCTCTCGTATTAAGCCCGCAGTTTCAAAGAAACTCAGTGTGGAAATCAGGCACTAAATCATATTTAATTGATACCATGGTGCGTGGATTGTCTATTCCAATTATTTTTTTGCGTGATCGCTTAACTGACTTCAAAACTTTTGAACCTAAACGTGAAGTTGTGGATGGACAGCAACGGCTCAGAACAATTATTGCTTACGTGACCCCAAACCTTCTTGCTGATTTTCAAGAACGAGATGATTTTTCTGTCAAGCGTTCTCATAATGCCGAACTTGCTGGCAAAAGATTTTCCGAGTTGACTCAAGAAACCCAACGAAAGATTTTAGATTATGAATTTAGTGTGCATGTTCTTTCTCCTGACGTAGATGATCGAGAGGTCCTGCAGATATTTCGAAGAATGAATTCGTCGAACTATATTCTAAATCCACAAGAGATAAGAAACTCTCAATGGTTTGGGGAGTTTAAGTCTTCAATGTATTCTTTAGCAGAGGAACAACTTGGAAGATGGCGATTATGGAAAACATTTTCTATTGATGATATAGCGCGAATGCAAGAAGTAGAATTGACTACTGAGTTTTGTTTGATGATGATTGATAAAGATGTTCAGGGTAAATCAAGACCCAGAATTGATAAAGCTTACGAAAAATACGATGAAAGTTTTCCTGAAAAAGCTGAAATAGAAAACAGATTTAGAAATGTTATGGATACCATTGATGAAAAGTTTGGAGGTGAATTCTTTCATTCGCCGTTTAGCAAAAAGACGATTGTTTACAGCATCTTTGCGGTGTTTTACGACTTGATATATGGGCTAGATTCTAATTTGCATAAGGCTAAACCCACTTCAATTTCTCCAGAGCAAGTTGCTTCTATTAAATTGGCGGGTGAGAGAATTCAAAAAGATACAGCACCATCTGATGTTTTGGAAGCTGCTTCTCGAAGAACAACAAATCCAAAAGAACGAAAGATATTGACCAAATACATCTTGCAAGCGGCGAAATTGGCAAAATAGGTAACTAGGGGATGTCTAGACCGTCTTCTGCTTTGGTTAGTGATTTGATAACTCACCTTGATTCTTTAGATAAAACGAGAATCAAGATGGAGAAATTGTTTAAAGACAAAAGCTT
>Ga0105047_10015709_pt1 | contig 11912 bp, 8 predicted proteins | sample MAT04_FD_78384 | JGI IMG/M metagenome (GOLD analysis project Ga0105047, IMG submission 78384) | Freshwater microbial communities from Lake Fryxell liftoff mats and glacier meltwater in Antarctica - MAT-04 (megahit assembly) | ecosystem: Environmental > Aquatic > Freshwater > Ice > Liftoff... | reverse complement strand
GTGTGGGCGGTGCTGGGTGGCGAGGATTCGTGGAGTACTCTGAAGGCCGTCATGGACCAGTTGGAGGCAGCCAATCAGTCGCCGCAGGAATTCCGTACGCCGCCGAATTTCCGGATCATCGTGAACGTCAACCAATTGGTAGAAATGGCGACGATCGCTGATACGGCAGGCAAGAAAGCCCGTGAGGCCAAAGAACAGGCTGCTGGCGCTGAGGCTGCGGCAAAGGTTGCACTGGCGTCGCCGCAGGTGCCAGCGGAAGCGGGAGCGAACGGGAATCGCGGACTTGTGATTAAAGGCGACAATCCTCGTGACGCCCGTCGCGCCGCATTCGCTCGTCGGCAAGAACAAGGCGGCAAGATCTTTCGCGATTCCCTGGCGGAAGGCGACGATCGCATCGAGATCGATTCGCGGCTGACCGAAACCGGTGCCCGAGTCCGTATTCGCCTGGAAGAAGGCTTCGTGAAAATCTTTGGCCGAATTCTCGCCAGCCGCTTCGCGCCTGCCAACGAGACGCCTGCTGACGAGATCGGAGAAAATCGCAACTGAATTCGGCATGATAGTTTGAACGGTGCATTCCATCGCAGGGTGGGACAAGCGAACGAATGCGAGCGTCGGCCCACCCCGCGAACGTGCCCATTTGGTGGGCCGGCGCGGCTTTCCAGCCGCTGGTCCCACCTACTTGGCTGTCCTACGTTCGATCACTCACATCGGACACCGGATTTGCTATGCTACGCTGCCCGCGCTTCCAGTGTCCATGCGTTGCAGTTGCCAATCAATCACCGGGGTTTGACGTTTTTCAATGTCCTTTCACTTCGAGCCAGTCTGGTCATGGACTTTGACGCTGATTGCCTGTGTGGCGATGCTGGCTGTGCTGTGGCTGGGATATCCGCGACGGATCCGGCACCTGTCCACTGCCTGGCGGGCGGTTCTGATCGCATTGAGACTGGCCGTCGTCGTTGTCCTGTGTTTGCTGCTGTTGCGGCCATTCGTCGTGTTCGAGAGCCAGGATCAGTCGGACTCAATTCTGTATATTTTGACCGACGCCAGCCGCAGTATGCAGACAGAAGACGTTGCTGGCGGCGGAACACGACGTCAGGCGCTGCTGAAGATTCTGGAAAACGCAAAGCCTGATCTGAAGACAATCAGCGCGAAGGCGGAAATTCGAATTCGCAACTTCGCAGCCGGTATTCAACCGGTTGAAACGCCGGGCGAAACATCCGACGGGTCGATGACAGCAAATGGCAAAGTGCTTGAACTGTTGTCAGAAGAGATCGGCAAGGATCGCGTTCCCGCAGTCATCTTTTTGGGAGACGGACGTCAGGCCGCATCCGGCGCGCTGGATGTCGATCCGATTCAGGCAGCACGTCTCTTCGGCAAGCTGCAGCGTCCGATTTACGCTGTGGGAATCGGCAGTCCGGAAGCCGCAGCAGCATCGCTTGATCTGGCACTCGACGAACTGGATCTGTCGCGCGAAGTGTTTCAGGGCAATGTGTTGCCGATCCGTGTCAGACTGCGTGCATCCGGAGCACAGGGACAGCCGGTGCGCGTGCGTGTGCTGCTGGAAAATCGCACTGGCAAACAGGATGGTGAAAGCGGCGAAATGGTTCCGGTGCTGGTCACAGAAGAAACTCGTCCGGTCGTCATGCACACGCCGCAGACGTCATCCGAAGAATCGACAATTCAACTTCAGATCGCTCCTGAACAATTCGGCGATCTGAAACTCGCCGTTGAAGCTGAACCGCTGCCGGGCGAGGTTCGAAAGACGAATAATCGGGTTGAGACCATTATTCGTATTCGCCGAGGCGGCATTCGTGTCGCATATTTTGACATCATTCGCCCTGAACAAAAATGGCTCAGGCAGATCAATGACAGCAGCCGCATCCAACTGGACTATCAGCCGATTCAGTCGCTTGCGTTTCGCGGTCGCAAGGAACTTCCCGAGCGCTTCTTCGTGCCGGGCAACTATGATGGTTTTATTATCGGCGACGTGCCGGCAGAAGCATTTACGCCGCGTCAGATTCAGGATCTGGCGATCTGCTGCAATCGTGGCGCGGGACTGATGATGACGGGTGGTCGCGAAAACTTCGGCAAAGGCGGTTACGGGAATACGGTGCTGGCACCCCTGTTTCCGATTGAGCTGCCGGCTGAGAATCCGCAGTTGACGGATCCGCAAAAAATGTTGCCTTCCAGGGACGGCCTGAGCCACTACGTGATGCAGATTGCGGCCCCCGATCAGAATCGCAGCCGCTGGGATCAGTTGCCGCCACTGTCAGGAGCCAATCTGCTTGTGCCGCGTCAGGCATCGCTCGCGCAACTGCTGGCTGTTTCCGATTCGGGGCATCCATTGCTCATCGGGCAAACTGTTGGAGCATCGCGGGTTCTGGCCTTTGCCGGCGATACAACGTGGCAGTGGTCGATGCAGGGCTATGCCGAAGAACATACTCGCTTCTGGCGGCAGGCGATTTTCTGGCTGACTCGAAAGGAAACAGACGATGAACAGGAAGTCTGGGTGCTGGCGACTCCGCGTGATCTGACGCCGGGACAGCCAACTGAACTCTCGTTCGGAGCGCGAGATCCCGAAGGTCGTCCGCGAACCGACGTGACTTTTGAATTATCGGTGACGGATCCCAAAGGAACCAGTATTCCGTTGACGCCCAGAGCGGGTGTCGGCATGAGTCTCGCGGACTTCACGGAGACTTTGGAACCCGGTGACTATTGGGTTCGCGTCAAGGCCAGCAAAGACGGAACGCCAATCGCCGGGATCGCAACGACTCGTTTTCATGTCAACGCGCGCGATCCGGAACTGGATGATCCATCATCGGATTTTTCGCTGCTGCGGGAAATCTCACACTCCAGCGGTGGCGAGTTCTTGACGACGGATGCATTTCTCGAACGCATCAATCAATGGGCCAAAGACGGCCTCCCCGGAAACGCGCTGACGCGCCAGGAACGACTGAGCCTGTGGGACAACTGGTTCGTCCTGTTGCTGCTGGTTCTGTTGCTGGCGAGCGAATGGGCGATCCGCAAAAAACGCGGACTGGTGTAGTGCTGAAGGCGAGCGGAAGCCCTACAAGGCACCCGCAGCCTGACAATCATTCGCCAAATCGTCCAACCGAATCTGTTCCCCATTCAAAAACGTGGTGGAGGTTTGTCTTCGAGACCCCAAATGTCGCATCAATTCCGATTGAAATTCATAAGGTGCCGCATTAAATGTCGTCGGGAGTGATTGCACGTTGAGCGGCACGGCGAACCGTAATCACTCGAACTTCGGAACCGGCAATCGTGAAGATGGCTCGATAGGTTCGCTTCTTGCCGCCAACAAGTTTTTCCCGCAACTCGTACGGAAATGAATCGTTCTCAGCAGCGAAGCCGTGACTTTCAGGAAACGCCAGCAATTCGTTCAATTGCTCGTAAACAGAGTCATACCACTTCAACGCTTCGTTGATTGAATGGGTTTCGGCCCACCAGGCGGCATTGCTGGTGATGTCGTCACGAGCTTGATTCGTCACATTCAGCCAGTAGCTCATGGCTGGTAGCGGCAAATCAGCGCTTCCCGTCCGTGACGGTGTGCATCTTCGGCTGGCTGCATTCTCCCAGCTTCCATGTCACTGATTCCCGCCTGAATGGCCGCGTCGTCACTGCGTGCAATAGCCTCCTGCATCTGCACCAACACTTCCGCATCGACAATAAAGAAAATCTTGTCGATGCCATCGCCCTGACACCTGACGCCATCGGGATGCTGGACTGCCCGTTCAGTTTGTTCACGCGTAAGCTTTATCATGCCAGGATTCTATCACAGCCCACGGAGTGCAGTCCATGTCGTTTCAGATTCTGGCCGTATTTCTTATCAGACTTTCGAACGCACAAAGGTGTCAGCGACGGATCGCGTTCTTTAACGCTGCGCGGTCGTGGCAATTCACGTTCGCAAGAACTTTAAGGTGGCAGAGAGCACTTTAAGATGGCAGGAACCGTTTATTTGGATTATCTGGAAACGGTTCCTGACTTCTTTTGCGACTTCTATGTTATTCCGCGTCTGGTTCGGGTACGCCAACACTGTCCAGGATTCCCCTGCGTTCATCAAATGCGGCCACCGCATCATCCGCACGACCGCAGATCAACAATGTCTCAGCCAGCCCTTTGAGCATATCAGCAACTGTGACCTTCGTATATACGTTTTCGGCATGCGGAAGCGAGGCGACATGTTTGCCGATGGACACGGCTTCCTGCCAGGCGGCAACCGCCTTCTCAAGATCACCACATGCAGCATGGAGTCGTGCAGTAACCGACCACCATCGGGCCAAATCGCTCCGAAGGCCTGCAGCGATCTGCATTTCAGCGAGACGCTCCAGGCGGGTGGACGCTTGTTCGAGATCGCATCTTGCATCAGCAAGGGCTCCATTTCGTACGGCGCATTCGGCTCGCAGCGTCAACAGGCTTGCGTTCATTTGGTTGTACATCCTGTCATCATCAATCACGGAGATCGCCTCAGCGATGGCAATGCAGGCATCGGTGGTCTGGCCGCACCTGATCAAACATCTCGCTTCGTTTTGAAGAGCCATTGATAGCAGGATCGAGAGGTCGGCGCGTCGTGCTGCCGCAGTTGCGCGCCGGACGTGATCCATTGAATCGCATTCCCGGCGCAATAAATGGCAGAGGCCCGCCAAACTTGAATGAGTCTTGTATTCGACGGCGGGCTCAGCTTCAGGAAGTGCGAGAATCTGGTTGTACGTGGATTCCGCGCAACACCAGTCAGCGCGCTCTTCGCACTCGGCAGCCGCAAGGGTCAGTGCAAAGTCAGGCGATGGGTTTTCGTCGCACCATTGTTCGGCAAGTGCGAAAATGTCGTAAACAGCACCGGTGGCATTCTCGCTTTCCTGCGCATCCACGGCACGCTGATAATGTTGCAGGAGTTTACCAAAGGACTCATCAGGTCCAGGATCTTCGGATGACATTTCGCGTGGCCCTGGCGGAATAATGAATTGCGATCTATGCGGCAGGCGATTGGCCGACGTAGAGATCGCGCGTTGAACTTTTTCCGCTTCGTGAGTGTTCTGCTACTTTGCAGAATCAATCGAGGTCAAAGGGCGGCTGAGGTGAGTTTATCGACCCGCGTCGAACTTGTCACCTGGATTTTGACCGGTGAGATCATGCCCGACGAAACAGACGTACGAACTGTGAAAACACTTTAAGGTGGCAGTCGTTGCATTAATATTTGGCCCGTTTTGCATTCTGAGTGATGAACTTTGCTTCTTATGTTGACAGGACGATTAAGGTCAGGACGATTAGAAACACAAATTGCGATTCATCGTCCTGACATAAATCGTCCTGTCAATACAAAGTCCCACGCACGACACGTGTGAAGCGACAAAAATGGGCCAGGTCTTTTAACAGGTGCCATGCATTCGTAAAAGTAATGCGATGAAGGAAAGGGTCGAATTAACTCAACGCATCCAATGAAAGGCGGTTTCGCGACTGTCGCCGACGTCGGACGGCTAGAAACCCAGTCACGGCGACCAGCATCACGATCGACGACGGCTCGGGGACAGCTGCCGCACCATTGATGGTAATCGTGCCGGAGTTCCCGGCGAAAGCAATCGGATCCAGGTTGTCATCCAGGAAGTCGGTATTGGCATTTATCAGAGAAACGGTGAAGGTCGAACCATCCGCAGCACCTGGCGGAGTCAGCAAGGGCAGTATGTGGGTCACGTTCAGACGGGCGAGCAGCAGATCGGTCGCGCTGATAGTCGCCAAATCGGCGAGGTCACTGGTGAAATCGCCTCCGTCGTACTGGAAGACTCCGTTTTGGATCCCGGAAAAGTTCCCAGTCGGCTGAAACGCCGAGAACAGGTACGACGCATCGCCCTGCTCAGTGTCCGGTTGAGCGGCATCGAACTCCAGTGAACCAACAGCACCAGGGTCCGGTGTGATCTGGAACGAGTATTGTGCAAACAGCACGTTCCAGTCCGGGTCACCTGCATCCTTGTGGACCAGCACGTCGATCGTTCCCGACAGGCCAGCATTGATGGTTGTATTTTGGATCGACACAATGATGCCAGCCTCGGTCGCAACCGGGAACGCACAGGCAACGACGAGAATCGCAAATAGTGGGAGACGAGAGCGACGATTCTGATTTAATTTCATAGGGCCTTCAGGATGCGGATGGACCCGCAGGAGTTGAGAGTGTTTGTCGTTTGATCTGAGATTTCCGTTTGCCATCGGGGTAACTCCATCAGTCGGTCAGGTAGGCAAACAAACCGTTTTGAATCCGTCGAAACAGATTCGTTAATGGCTTCGGCGGATCCCCAAAAGCGGTTGTTGTGAGGTACTTGTCCGCAGCATCAACTTTGTTGTCCCCGTTGAGGTCTCCATCGAGCAGCAGATTCAAATTCAAACCGGAGTATTTGTCGGAGGCGAAGAATTTTATCAGTTCACTGTCCTTTTCGTCCACGACTTTGTCGCCGTTGGCGTCACCCAGTAACCTGTGAAATCCAAAGGCCTTGTCAGTCGAACCAGTGAATGCCCCGTCTCCGTTGGTGTCGAAGAAGATGCGGTAGACTCCGTCACCAGCTTTCACGGCGGCAACTTTCTGTGTTCCGGTCAGACCTGCGATTGAGGGATCAGTGAGCCTTGCAGCAGTTGACGTTCCGGTGAAATTCAGTCGCAGGATCATTCCGCCATTGACGCGCGGAACCTCCGTTGCTGTAACGCCGCTCACATTGGTGCCGGCATCCGCGAAGTTGGCAGACGGAGCATTCGTAGCATATTTGCGAATACTGACTGTGCTCTTCAGAGTCCCATTGGCGCCATTGGCGCCATTGGCGTTGAAATAGGCCGACAGATCGGTCGCGTTCGGAAAGGCGACATCGACGGTTGTGATGTAAGATCGCTGAGCCGCACCGCCCTGCACGTCGATGGCCTCCGGTGCCGGATTTTGCGATGGTGGAACAATCGCGACGGTTGTGATAAAAGATCGCTGTGCCGCACCGCCCGGCACATTGATGTTCTCTGGTGCCCGGTTTTCCAATGGTGGAACAGTCGTGGAAAGTGTCCAACCTAAGTTCGGGACTTCAATATTTCCGCTGGAGTCAATTGCGCTGGTATAGATGCGATAGGTATGAGGCGCATTGTCGGCCACCAATGGGATTTTGATCCACCCGGTAGGATAGTATCCGTTACTTGGGATGTTCGTCATGGTGGCTGACGCTGCTTTGACGATCGAAACGGGATCGACTGAATCGACCGAGACCCAGACATCTGCCTGAATCACTTTTGATCCGCCAGTATCTTTGCCTTCCACCTGCACTTCAGCATAGGTGAGGGCCGTATCGTTGCGGAAGTCCCGGAGTTGGGACTGCGGTTTGTCCAAGTCGTTGACTCGAATCGTGGCTTCCGGAACAGCGGCCTTCGATTCCACATTTCCGGCGTTGTCACGCGCGATACTGTAGAAGAAATACGTGTGGTTGCTGGTCGCATTGTAGTTGACAGTCGCCGTTCCATTTATTGCCGCAACCGTGGCAAACCAGGTCCAGCTACCAGTATCCTGGGCGACAAATACGTCAAACTCCTTCACACCGCTGGCACCAGCTCCAGAATCCGTCCCAGTCAAACTCACGGGAATCTGAAGCGACGTTGCGACGGCTCCAAGAGCAAAGAGGGTGACGCGACTTGCGGGAGGCGTTTCGTCGATATCAGTGACGCTGATCGCAAAAGCCTTGTCGAATGTCAGGCCGAGTGCATCGGTGGCTCGTACTTTGATTGAGTAACTGCTGCGGGATTCGAAATCGAACGAGTTGTTAGCACGCAGCGAAGTGCCGCTGATGTTGAACAGGTTATTGTTGTCAATGCCTGGCGGGAGACTGAATGTGAGCGTGTCGCCAGCATCAGGATCGACACCGGACAAAGTCCCGATCACCGTATTTGGAGCAGCGTTTTCAGTGATGGAAGTGTTGGTCAGGTCGATATTCGTCGGATGAGAGTTTTCTGAAAGCCGGTAGAGTTGATCTCCAAATAATCCCGGTGTGAAGGTCGTGAAGTACAATTGGTTTCCGACCACCTTCAAATTGTAAGGGTTCGATCCGTTGGACCCCGGAATGATATCGGCAACAAGTTGTGTTCCGGCCCCCGTCCCGTCGCTCTTCCACAGCTCAGAGCCATTCACGAAATTATTGGCTCCGAAATACAGCGTGCCGTTCAAGCTCGTCAGGTTTTTCGGAGCCGAATTGAAGCTTCCGCTGTTAATGTCCTTGACCAACACGGTCCCTGCGGACGTCCCGTCAGTCTTCCACAGTTCATCGCCATTTATCCCGTCACTCGCGGTGAAATACAGTGTTCCGATCTGGAGTTCGATACTCCGACTGACCACGCTCGTCAGATTATCAGGAAGAGAAGAGTAACTTCCGCTGCGAATGTCCTTGACCAGCACGGTCCCTGTAGACGTCCCGTCCGACTTCCATAGCTCAATGCCACTCACGCCATCATCCGCTCGGAAATACAGCGTGCCGTTCACGTCGGTGAGGTAGGTAGGATAAGAACTGTTGTTTCCACTGCGAATGTCCTTGACCAACACGGTTCCGGCCGCCGTCCCGTCGCTCTTCCACAGCTCATTGCCATTCATGCCATCATCTGCTCGGAAATACAGCGTGCCATTCGCGTTCGTCAGGTGTCTTGGAGCCGAACTGCCGCTGCCGCTGCGAATGTCCTTGACCAGCACGGTCCCCGCTGACGTCCCGTTAGTCCTCCACAACTCATTGCCATAATCGCTGCCGCCAATCGCTCGAAAATAAAGCGTGCCATTCACGTTTGTCAAGTAACTAGGATAAGAGCTGGTGAATGGACCTCCGCTGCGGATGTCCTTGACCAGCACGGTCCCTTCAGTCGTCCCGTCAGTCTTCCATAACTCAACGCCATTAACGCCGTCGTCCGCGCTGAAATACAGCGTGCCGTTCACGTTCGTTAGGTTTCTAGGATAGCCATGGCCGCTTCCGCTTTTGATGTCCTTGACCACGACAGTCCCAGCAGTTGTCCCGTCCGACTTCCACAGCTCATAGCCATTAACGCCGTCATTCGCGCGGAAATATAGCGTACCGTTCACGTTCGTCAGGATATCAGGGCGGCTCCCGGTGCTTCCACTGATGATGTCCTTAACCAGCACGGTCCCGCCAGGCGTCCCGTCGGTCTTCCACAGCTCCAATCCGTATTGGTCTATGGCTGCGGTAAAAAAAACCGCTCCGTTCACTTCTGTGAAATTCGAGGGGGTCGAACTAAAACTAGTGAGACTGTTGATGTTCGCGACGAGATTTACGGTCAGCAAGGCTCGAGTTTCAAGCGACTCGATCGTCGCCCTGCGAAAGGTGCGACGGACGCTGGTGCGATGAGCATCCCGCCGGAGTCGTGAAAACCGAGCCGCGATGCGATGGATGAGACTTAACATTGGATGATACCCTTAAAATTTCGGTGGTTATGAATGAATCCGATGAATGGACGTTGTCTTTGATTCAGAAGCTGGCTTCATTTCGCGGTGATGAGGCTTTCGAGTTCACGCCGCGCCTGTGCCGATCGTTTTCGATTGACCACTTTTTTCGAGCCCCTGCAATCGATTAACCGGTGCCTCGGATGGCACAATCCAGATCTCATTTTCTTGATCCCCCTGATTAGCCCCACCCACCGCGAGATTGACAAAATCCGGGATCACATCGACTGCGAAGATCTCTTCCACTCCCGACAGGAATCGGAACGTTGCGACTGTCTTGCCAGTAGTCATATCGATTACTGCGATACCACAACAAAGTTCCTCCCGGCGTTCGCCAATGGGCAGTCCGCCAAACACATTGGTTTCGCGAATTCGTGAAAGTCCAACGAAGGCAAATTGGCCGTGAAAGGCGAGCCCTCGTGTATAGCCTGGCATTGATTCGACAGGCTCAAGCTGGCCTGTGGATCGATCCACACGAGACAAATTTCCATGGCCAGAATTCAGCACGAACAGTTCACCATTGCGAATGCGTGGCGAATGGGGCATGCAAAGACCCTTGGAGAGCGTTTCACCTGTCTGAACGTCGATGAGACATCCAGTGCGAACTTTGTCCGCTCGCCATCCGGCCGCCGTATCCGACTGAGCAAGGACCGAGACGAACCTGGGCTGCCCGAACTCCATCGCCATTCCATTAAGATGGCATCGGTCTTCGTCCGCCAACTGAGAAATGAACGAAGGCTTCCATCTTGGAACAAAGCTGTGCGTGTCATCGAGCGTGCAAAGGCAGGAGAACAACGTATTGACAACCCAAAGTCCTTCCGTCCCCCAGCCGAGATCGTGCACCAGAATCTTTCCCGTCTGGCGACTTGTATGCGGCACAAAACATCCATCATGGCTGCCTGCAGGCTGAACATTTGAGGCCGCCGCGTGATTTGCCTTAAGAAAATGGATTGCTGAACCAGCGCCAATTGCGATCCTGTCGTGGCCAATCGCGATTCCCATGGGACGTTCGTAGTCCAGAAACGAGATCGTCAACCGTCCTGCATGCGCACCAATCACCAGCACTTTGCCAGCCTGGTAGGTCGAAACTACCAGAGAGGCTCGCACATGTTGCAAGATGTCCACCAAAATGGGCGTATACTGGAAATTAACCGGAATTCGAGAGTCCGTTGACGCCGCTTTCTCTGGTTCCAGTGTGGCAGTATCCATCAATCACGACTCTCAAAAGGACAGGAATCTTTTCTCTGTTTGACTGCAGCTCACAATGGGTTTGGGTTCACCGGTTGTGCTGTAAAAGCTGACCTGTGGACAAACAAGGGTGTAGATATTTGCCGCCAGCAAAACTTGCATACTGATCACGTAACCAGTTTTTGAGCAAAGTGCGCGTGAACTCGCTCCTGCAAAATCGTTCTAATGGTCTGACATCGAAAAAGTGAGATGCTTCAGGTTCACCCAGCGATCGAGTTTCCCGTGAGAAATTCTCGTCGAAGCACCTTTTGTGATTCCCCATGACAATGTTCCAAATTCTATGACACGATCACTTTTCACATTTCGCTGCGGGATTGAGCCAATGGCAGAAAAAAACAACGATTAAATGGGTCGATTTTGTGGTTCTTAACAGAAGATCTCACGTTGAGACGTGCAGGAAGGACACACAAACTACCAAACCTGTAGCTGATGCGTACGTCCCCGGGATAATCCACCGCACATCGTGGATTTTCTTGGGAAAAACATTAAGAATGAACATCAGACGACGCACTCAGCGTCAAAATGCGGGGCAGCGCAAAAACTTGGGGGGTTGACACCAAGGGGTCGCAGGTTCGAAGCCTGCAACGGCTGTTCGGAGATGTTTCGTGGAAAATTCAATGTCTGCAGAGGAAATTCATGTGCGACTGACGTCAGGTAATCCTGACAGCATGGCTGCAGCGTTCGACTACTACCGCAACCGCTTGCGCAAGACGGTCCAGTTGCGAATGGATCGCCGATTAAGCGGTCGGTTCGATCCGTCCGATGTATTGCAGGAGGCATTCCTTACTGCGTCGCGGGATCTGCCAAGGTACATGGCCAATCCCGAGGCGCCTGTTTTTGTGTGGCTGCACGGTATCACGATCCGAAGTCTGCAGGATTTGCATCGCGAACATCTGGTGGCAGAGAAGCGCGCCGTCGGGCGTGAGGCGACAGCATTTGGCCAGAGTTATGGACCACAGTCCGGAAATGTCCTGTCGGAACTTATCGCTGACAGTGTGACGTCTCCGTCAGATTTCCTCCTGCGTGAAGAACGAAAACAGCAAGTTCTGCAAGGATTGGCTGAGATGGAGGAAATCGATCGCGAAGTGCTGATCCTGCGTCATTTTGAATTGTTATCCAACGACGAGACGGCGATGATTCTGGGACTTACGCGCACGGCCGCCAGCAACCGGTATATCCGTTCTCTGCAAAGACT
>Ga0105047_10015708_pt1 | contig 11912 bp, 9 predicted proteins | sample MAT04_FD_78384 | JGI IMG/M metagenome (GOLD analysis project Ga0105047, IMG submission 78384) | Freshwater microbial communities from Lake Fryxell liftoff mats and glacier meltwater in Antarctica - MAT-04 (megahit assembly) | ecosystem: Environmental > Aquatic > Freshwater > Ice > Liftoff... | reverse complement strand
AGCCCTTCATCGCCCGCGCTGGTCAGAATACGGTGCGCGTCCGCGCGCGAGTCGGTGTTCTCAAACCCAAGCGCGTTGACCGCATCGAATAGCCTGCGCATGACCATCGGATCGCGCGGCAAGGGCAGATGATAGACCGGCCGCTCGACCGCGACATGTTGCGCTTCATTGGCGGGTTCGCTGGAGACGTTAATAGGCTCACGTTCCTTTGGATCAATGACCGGCGGATTTTTCGGGCGTGGTATCGGGCCGCTGATCATGAGGGGCGGACCGCTCGCCGCGTCGAGCGTCACGATCGTGCCCTCCGCAGGCAGCTCGCCTTTTCCTTCATTCGTGACATTTGAGACCATGCTCCGCGGAAGCTGAATCAGCGATCCGTTAATCCGCATGGAGTATCCCCAACTCGACTCCGTCACGTCACTGGCGAAATATTTCCGCCCATCATTCAATTCAACCGTCGCCGACCAGGCACTTAATGGCAGAGCCATAAATAAGAATAAGCAGCGTAAGTCACTCACGTCACACCCCTTTCCATCCCCCACCTGAACCGGGAAATAGCATCGGCTGTGCCGTACGTTAGAAATGGTGCCACTGGCTCAGCCGCGGCCGTATCGCGCCACCTTTACGAAAGGGGCCAGTGCGGTCGCGGTAGGACCGATGGGTAACTCAAAAAATATTCTGCGTCAGTGAAGATATATACGGACGGGACGTCGTTGGAGCGGAGAGTGCAACTTGCGCGGTCGCACTGGTAAGCGTCCTCGATACGGCCCTCGGACGCGTACCAGTGGCACCATTTTCAACTCCGTTTCACATGCAGCGCCGCAACACATCCCAGCGCCAGCATGATCAGCGTGGCGGGCTCGGGGATATTCTCTTCTGGCGCGACAAATGACCCATTCAGAATGATTCCGTAGCGCCGGCCGTCTTCAAAATCCGCGTCGGAGAAAACAAAGAAATCCGACCGGTCTACGAAGCTATAATGAATCGTTTCGAACTCCCCAATAAAGGGCCGCCACGAGACGTGATAGACGCCTTTGCCCTTCGACGGAACCTCTGCAAAAAGCGAACTGAACGTCGGGTTTAATGGCGGAAAAGTGGAATCCACCATGCCGTTTAATCGGAGCTTCTCGCCGTTGGATAAATCCAGATTCGCGCAGAACGCGTCAGTCATGGTGTCGCTTGCCGTTATGCGAAGAATGCCGCTCACTTGCAAGTTTCGTGTCCCCAATGGATCATTGATGTCATAGAAGAGGCTACCATTTCCAATCTGGTATGTGACTTCCGGAACGTTGCCGTCAAAGATCGGCGGCGGATCGAGGATCGGATCGGCCTGCGCAACGCCCTGCATCAAAAAAAGCGCTGTCATAAAAATGCTGAGTCTCACGTTTTCATCTCCTCTTTGCTGTCTACCGTCCGTCGCACTTCCCTTGAACACGAGCCATATTGCAAAGCTCGTACCCTCAATAATGTCGGGACGGCAAAGCCAATAGCAAATTTTCTTTTAATCGTCTGCTTCGTAGTGTACCTTCCTGTTCTGGACATGGTCGATCGAGCAGAAAAAGCACCATGAACCAGAAACCAAGGTGACATGCCCAAGCGAACAGACATCAAGAAAATCCTGATCATCGGCTCTGGCCCCATCATCATCGGGCAAGCGTGCGAATTTGATTATTCGGGAACCCAGGCCTGCAAGGCTCTGCGCGAGGAGGGTTACACCGTCGTTTTGGTGAACTCCAACCCCGCCACAATCATGACCGATCCCGAGATGGCCGACCGCACTTACATCGAGCCTGTCACGCCGGAGACAGTCGCAAAAATCATCGAGATCGAGCGCCCCGACGCGCTGCTTCCCACGCTCGGCGGTCAGACCGGTCTGAACACCGCAATCCGCCTCTGCCAGATGGGCGTGCTCAAAAAGTTTAACGTGCAGATGATCGGCGCCGACGAGAAGGCGATTCACAAGGCCGAAGACCGCGAGCAGTTCAAGAAAGCAATGCGCAAGATCGGACTCGACCTGCCCCGCAGTGGCACCGCGCACACGCTCGACGAAGCGCTGAAGCTGGCTCAGGAGATCGGCCTGCCGTGCGTCATCCGCCCCGGATTTACGATGGGCGGAACGGGCGGCGGCATTGCCTACAATATCGAAGAGTTCGAAGAGATTGTCCGCCGCGGCTTGATGCACAGCCTCAATTCCGAAGTGCTCGTCGAAGAGTCGCTCGAAGGCTGGAAAGAATACGAGCTCGAGGTGATGCGCGACCGCAAGGACAACGTCGTGATCATCTGTTCGATCGAAAATTTTGATCCGATGGGCGTGCACACCGGCGACTCCATCACCGTCGCGCCCGCGCAGACGCTGACCGACAAAGAGTATCAGCGCATGCGCGACGCCGCGATCGCGATCATCCGCGAAATCGGCGTCGAGACCGGCGGAAGCAACATCCAGTTCGGCGTCAACCCCGAGACCGGACGCCTGATCGTGATCGAGATGAACCCGCGCGTCTCGCGCTCATCGGCGCTGGCCAGCAAGGCGACCGGATTTCCGATCGCCAAGATCGCCGCCAAGCTCGCCGTCGGCTACACGCTCGACGAACTGCCCAACGACATCACGCGCAACACGCCGGCCTGCTTTGAGCCGACGATTGATTACTGCGTCGTCAAGATCCCGCGCTTTGCATTCGAAAAGTTTCCGGCCGCCAATTCGACTCTCGGCACGCAGATGAAATCCGTCGGCGAAGTCATGGCCATCGGCCGCACCTTTAAGGAGGCGTTGCAAAAGGCGCTGCGCGGACTGGAGATCAAGCGCGCCGGATTGGGCAACGATCTGAAAGACACGCGCCAGAGCGAGATGCCGCGCCACGAAATTCAGCAACTGCTTTCGCGCCCCAACGAACACCGCATTTTCGCCGTCCGCCTGGCGCTGAAAAATGGCTTCAGCATCGACGACGTCAACGACCTGACCGGCATCGACCCGTGGTTCCTGCGCAATATTGCCGACCTGATCGAAATCGAAAACCGGCTGCGCGCGGTCGGAACGCTGACGACGGTCACGCATGCGTTGATGCTCGAAGCCAAGCGCAACGGTTTCTCGGATGCGCAACTTGCTCATCTTTGGAAGTGCCGCGAAGTCAACGTCCGCGCGCACCGCAAAGAGATGGGCATCCGCGCCACCTTCAAGCTGGTCGACACCTGCGCGGCCGAATTCGAGGCGTTCACGCCGTACTATTACTCCTCTTATGAAGAAGAGGACGAAGCGGCGTCGCGCATGAGCGACAAGAAAAAAATCATGATTCTCGGCGGCGGGCCCAACCGCATCGGCCAGGGCATCGAGTTCGATTACTGCTGCTGCCACGCTGCCTACGCCATGCGCGAGCTCGGTTACGAATCGATCATGGTCAACTCGAATCCCGAAACCGTCTCGACCGATTACGACACCTCCGACCTGCTCTTCTTCGAACCGCTCACCTTTGAAGACGTGATGAATATTCAGGACACGGTCAAGCCCGACGGCGTCATCGTTCAGTACGGCGGCCAGACGCCGCTGAATCTGGCGCGGCGGCTGCACGATGCCGGCGTCAAGATCGTCGGCACGCCGGTGGCCATGATCGAGGCCGCCGAAGACCGCAAGCTCTTCAATACGCTGGTCGAAAAACTGAACATCATGCAGGCGCCGGGCGGAACGGCGATGACCATCGACGAGGCCAAAGAAGTCGCCGCGCGCATCGGTTATCCCGTGCTCGTGCGCCCCAGTTATGTGCTCGGCGGCCGCGCCATGGAAATCTGCCACGAGCCCAGCAAGCTGGTCGGATTTATCGAAGCTGCTTTCGAAGCCAGCCCCGACGCGCCCGTGCTGATCGACAAATTCCTCGAAGATGCCATCGAAGTCGACGTCGACGCCGTCTGCGACGGCACCGAAGTACTGGTCGCCGGCGTGCTCGAACACATCGAAGAAGCCGGCACGCATTCCGGCGACGCAGCCATGGCTCTGCCGCCGCACAGCTTGTCGGACACTCAGATCAAGCAGGTGACCGATATCACGCGCCGCCTGGCGTTCGAGCTGAAAGTTGTCGGACTGATGAACATTCAGTTCGCGATTAAGGGCGAGACCTGCTACGTGCTCGAAGTCAATCCGCGCGCCAGCCGCACCGTTCCGTTTGTCAGCAAGGCGACCGGAATTCCGTGGGCGAAAGTGGCCGCCAAGTGCATGGTCGGCGTCTCACTGAAGGCGCAGGGCATCACCTACGCGCCGGTGCCTGAGCACATCTGTATCAAAGAATCAGTCTTCCCTTTCAACAAATTCCTGGGCAACGACACGGTGCTCGGACCGGAGATGAAATCGACCGGCGAAGTGATGGGCATCGACACCGATTTCGGCCGCGCCTTCGCCAAAGCGCAGATGGCCGCGGGCCAGACGCTGCCGTCAAAAGGAAAAGTGTTCATCTCGGTTTCAGACGCCGACAAGCGCAAAGCCGTCACGCTCGCCAAGCAGCTCGTGCAGCTCGGATTCATCATCGTCACCACCGACGGAACGCACAAAACGCTGGCGCGGCACGGCATCGCCTCCGAGCGCGTCAAAAAGATCAGCGAAGGCCGCCCCAACATGCTCGACCTGGTCAAGAACGGCGACATCACTCTGGTCATCAACACGCCGACGGGCAAGGGCCATCACACCGACGAAGCCAAAATCCGCACCGCGATGGTCACGCACAACATCCCCTGCATCACCACAATCTCCGGCGCGCAAGCGGCGGTGACAGGAATCGAAAGCATGATCTCCGGTTACGGCGTGAAAGCGCTGCAGGATTACACGGTGGCCATCGAGAAAGTTATTTGAGGCGGGATTTCCAGTAGCCGGGGCGGCGGGACAGGTGGCCGATCGCTACAATAAATATTTCGTCTGCGTCCACCAGGTAAACAATGTCGTAGGGAAAACGCATCATCCGATATCGATGGCCTCCTTTTGGAAACGACTGCCAAGTCTTGGGATTCTCCTTTAACTTCGCAATCGCATTCTCAACTTCCTCACTGAATTCATCACCTAAACCCGAGCGTTGAAGTTCATACCAGGTCACGGCATCACGATATTCGTCTTTAGCCTGCGATAAGAATATGTGATTCATTTCTTAAGATCTTGTAGCACAGCACGAATTTGCGCTGTGACCTCTTTTCCGGGGATTGTCTTAGCCGACCCATTTCTATAGTCAGCTATGCGCTGGCGAATTTCTTCTACCCATTCTGGATGAATATCGTCGTGGTCTGATTGGTCAAGACTCACAACCAACTCCTCTGCAAGCAGTTCGCGATCTGCTTTGGGCAGCGCGAGGGCCATTGTTTTGATTTCTGAGAAGCTCGACATTGCGATTACCTCCTGCGTATTTTCCACATCAAGTATATCATTTCCAAGCATCGGCCGAGGGATGAAATCTGTGGATCATTTTTTCTTCAGGCGGGACCGCGCATGTGCCATGGCTTCTTCAGCAGACACTGTTTTTACCAGTTCGCTCCTGATCTCTTCCGAGCGCCTTTCTGCTTCCTCGCCCCATTCTCTGTCAATTTCGTTTGGCGTTATGCTTCCGTATAATTCATCAGCAAGCTGTTCGCGATCTGCTTCAGGCAGCGCGAGCGCCATCGTTTTGATCGCTTCGAAGCTGGCATTTGCATTACCTCCGGTAACGCCTCAATAATATCACATACGGTGCGCGTCGCTACCCGTTCTTCTTCTCAAATTCCTTCATGAACCCGACCAGCGCCTGCACCGATTCCAGGCTGATTGCGTTGTAGATGCTGGCGCGGATTCCGCCGACGGAGCGGTGGCCTTTGAGGCCGTCGAGACCCGCGGCGGTCGCTTCTTTCGTGAACTTGTTCTCGAGCTCTTCGCTCGGCAGGCGCCACGTCACGTTCATGTGCGAGCGCGAATCTTTGCTCGCGCAGGGCTTCCAGAAACCGGAGCCATCCAGAGTATCGTAGAGCAGCTTGGCCTTCTCATCGTTGAGCGCCTGCAGTTTGGCGAGGCCGCCGACGGATTCGACCCACTCGGTGACCAGCTTGACGATGTAGACGCCCCACGTATTGGGCGTGTGATACAGGCTCGGCTCGGTCATGTGCGTCTTGTATTTAAAGATCGTCGGCACGGTCGCGGGCACGCGCTCGGTCAGGTCCTTGCGCACGATCACCAGCACGAGGCCCGACGGCCCGATATTTTTCTGCGCTCCGGCGTAGATCAATCCGAAGTCTGAAATGTTCAGCTCGCGCGAAAGAATATCGCTCGACATGTCGGCGACGATCGGCGCCTCGGTCTTCGGGAAAGCTTTGAACTGCACGCCGCCGATGGTCTCGTTGGAAGTGAGATGAACGTACGCCGCGCCGCTCGTCAGCTTCAGCTCGCTCTGCGCCGGCATGCGCATGTAATGGCTCTCTTTGCCGTCCCAGGAGACGTTGACGACGCCGATGTTTTTTGCTTCCTTGATGGCCTTCTCGGCCCAGGCGCCCGTGTGGATGTAGTCGGCGGTCTTGCCGGCCGTGAGCAGATTCAGCGGCACGACGGCGAACTGCATGCTCGCGCCGCCCTGCAAAAAGAGCACCGAATAATCGTTACTGATCCCCATCAACTTGCGCAGGTTGGCTTCGGCGGATTGGATCACATTCTCAAACAGCTTGCTGCGATGCGACATCTCCATGATCGACATGCCGCTCTGCTTGTAGTCGAGCAATTCCGACTGCGCGCGCTCAAGCACGGGGAGAGGGAGCGCAGCGGGACCGGCGCCGAAATTATGAATGCGAGCCATCAAAAATTCCTTTCAAGGCGGACGAATCGTGCAGATTGAATTAAACCATCGCGAGCGCGGGATAATAGTGAAAACGAAGATAGAGTCAATACGGTTTAAACGGCCTCACCACCAAGTCACGAAGGCACGAAGAAACACTAAGAACGGAACGGAATAAGTTTTTCTTTGTGTCCCTTTGTGTCTTCGTGACTTAGTGGTAAATTTCCTTCAAGCTGTCTGGAGGCGAGTGGCGCCGTAAATCTCCAATTTGGATTTGGAAATCGTCCGTAATTTCTTAACCTATATTGCCTTGTTGTAATCTCGATTGCGGGACGGAGTCAGACTTTGCGCTACGGAATTTTCGGCGACATCCACGGAAACTATGACGCCCTTGAGGCGGTCATGAAGGTGATGGAAAAAGAGGGTGTCGAAGTTTACCTCTGCACCGGCGACGTGGTCGGCTATGGCGCCGAGCCCAGCCGCTGCATCGCGACCGTCCGCGAGAAGTGCGTCGTCTGCCTTGCCGGTAATCACGATCACGCGGCCTGCGGCAAGCTCGACACCGAATTCTTCAACATCTTCGCCAAGCAGGTGGCGCGCTGGACTGAGAACCATCTTTCCGAAGAAGAGCGGAAGTGGCTGGCCGGCCTGCCGTTCATTTGTCACTTCGAAGATTTTACGCTGGCCCACGGCAGCGCGCACAGCCCCGAAGTCTTCAACTACATCACCACGATTTTCGACGCCGAACTCTCCTTTGAGTGCCTCGACAAGCCGGTGCTCTTCTATGGCCACACGCACATCCCGCTCGCGTTCTTCGACACGGTTCCGATGACCTACACGATGGACCAGGAAATCCGCATCAACCCCGAAGGCAAGACTCTGGTCAATATCGGATCGGTGGGGCAGCCGCGCAACGAAGACCCGCGCGCCAGTTTTGCGATCTACGATTCGGATGCGCAGATCGTCAACCTGCACCGCGTTCCGTACGACGTGAAGGCCGCCGGCCGCAAGATCATCGAGGCCGGCCTGCCCGAAGCGCTCGCCATTCGTCTCGAACTCGGCAAATAATTTCGGCAGTCAGGTTGCCATATGCAGATCGGTTGCATTTTTTTTGTTGTCGTTGTTTCCCCTCCCCTTGAGGGAGGGGGTAGGGGTAGGGGTAAGCGCCTGTTGCAAGAATGAGCGTCGTACCCCTCACCCCGCGTTCGCTTCGCTCACGTCGACCCTCTCCCTCAAAGGGGAGAGGGATTGCTGTTTGTTTCGAAAGGATCGTCCGATGGCTCCGCAGTACATCTACACGATGGAAAATGTCAATAAATTCTTCGACAACAAAAAGCAGGTTCTCAAAGACATCTGGCTCTCCTTTTATCCGGGCGCCAAGATCGGTGTGCTGGGCGGCAACGGAGCCGGAAAGTCGACGCTGCTGCGCATCATGGCCGGCGAGGACAAAGATTTTGATGGCGTCGCGCGCCCGTACAGCAAAGCCACCATCGGCTACGTGCCGCAGGAACCCAAGCTCGATCCGGACAAAGACGTGATCGGCAATCTTGAAGAAGCGGTGAAAGAAACGCGCGCGCTGCTGAACAAATACAACGCGATCAATGACAAGCTCGCCACGGAACTCTCCGAAGACGAGATGACCGCGACTCTCGAAGATCTCACCGCGATTCAGGAGAAGATCGACGCGGCCGACGCATTCAATCTGGATCGCAAGCTTGAGATCGCAATGGACGCGCTCCGCCTGCCGCCGGCCGATGCGAGAATCGAGACGCTTTCGGGCGGTGAAAAACGCCGCGTGGCGCTCTGCCGCGTGTTGATGGAAGCGCCCGACCTGCTCCTGCTCGACGAACCGACCAATCACTTGGATGCCGAATCCGTCGCGTGGCTCGAACGCCATCTGAAGGACTACAAAGGCGCGGTGATCGCCGTGACGCACGATCGCTACTTCCTCGATAATGTCGCCGGCTGGATTTTGGAACTCGACCGCGGCAAGGGCATTCCGTGGGAAGGAAATTATTCGTCCTGGCTTGAGCAGAAACACAAACGCCTGGCCGTCGAAGAGAAGCAGGAGAGCGCGCGGCAGAAGATGCTGCAGCGCGAACTGGAATGGGTGCGCCTCTCGCCCCGCGCGCGCGTCGCCAAGAACAAGGCCCGCCTCGCCGCGTACGAAACGCTCTCCGCGCAGCAGGCCGAGATCCGCGAAGATACGCTGGAATTGCAACTGCCGCCCGGCCCGCATCTGGGCGATCGCGTGGTCGTTTCGAAGAATGTCACGAAGGGTTACGGCGACCGCATACTGATGGAGAATATGGAGTTCTCGCTGCCGCCCGGCGGAATTGTCGGCGTGATCGGACCCAACGGCGCGGGCAAAACGACGCTCTTTAAGATGATCATCGGACAGGAAAAGCCGGACTCCGGCACGATAACCGTCGGCGAAACGGTGGCGCTCAGCTACGTCGATCAGAACCGCGATTCGCTCGATCCCGAGAAGACGGTCTACGAAGAAATCTCCGAAGGCAACGAGTTCGTTTATTTCGGCAAGATGCGTCTGGCGGCGCGCAGTTATGCGGCGCGCTTCAACTTCAAGGGCACCGACCAGCAGAAAAAAGTCGGCATCCTTTCAGGCGGTGAACGCAACCGTGTGCAGATGGCGAAGCTGCTCCGGCGCGGCGGAAATGTGCTGCTGCTCGACGAACCGACGAACGATCTCGATGTCGATACCCTGCGCGCGCTCGAAGAAGCCCTGGAGAATTTCGCCGGATGCGCGGTAGTAATCACGCACGATCGCTGGTTCCTCGACCGCATCGCCACGCATATTCTGGCCTTCGAAGGCGAAGGAAAAGTGCGCTGGTTTGAAGGAAATTATCAGGCCTACGAAGCCAAGCGGCACGAAGAACTGGGCTCAGACGCCGATCGTCCGCACCGGATGGTGTACAAGAAACTGAAACACTGAACTCGTAGCGCAGGCATCCTGCCTGCGAGTTGCATTCCGTTTGTGGACCGCGCATTCCGCGCCTGTCCTCGGTGGCTCGTGACCGAAGCGCTCTTCGGCTTTATCGGTGAATCGATTGAATCGAACGGAATTTTCCGTCACTCACCGCGGAGCGGTGACGGGACATTAGCCGGGGGTAAGCGAGCCGCAGCGAGCGCAACCCCCGGACAACCGCCCCCATGCGCCAGCGCCCAGGCAGGGGCTGCCAGAGTTGAATGTATTCGCCATTCTTTGCGCGCGAAAAGGCGAGAATTGGAATAATTTTAAAATACGCACAGAGTCTCTAGCGGCCCCTTCAGGGCCGCGATGCCAATTTCGTCAAATCCGGGGGCCGCGCTTCGCTTGCCCCCGGCTAATCTCCCGTCGCCGCTCCGCGGCGAGAAACAGCACGAGCGAGAATAAGGTTTGGAGCAATCTCAAGACTCTCAAGACTTCAGACCCTCCCGACTCCCAAGACTAGCCGTTACTCGCCGTCGTCGGCGGTTCGTCCGCCGTATTTACGGAGCAGCTTGGGCATGTCGGAGGTGCGGCCCTTGACGGCCAGTTCCGTCGGTGAGAGCTGGTCGTTGTTCTTCGTATTCGGATCGGCTTTTTTCTCCAGCAATAACGCGGCGGTCTCCACGCTGGGCTTGCGCACGGCCCAGTGCAGCGCGGTGTTTCCGCCATCGTCCTTGAGCTGAATGTCGGCCTTGGCTTCCAGTAAAATTGCGACCAGTTCCTTGCGCCCCATCTGTGCGGCCAGGTGCAGCGGCGTCGACTGGCCACGGTTGCGCGCGTTGATGTCGGCGTTTTTGGTCAGCAAATATTTAACGACGTCGGTGCAGCCGCAACTGATCGCCCAGTGCAGAGGCGTGTCATCCAGCGGCGTGCGGGCGTTGAGCAATTTGGCGTCGGCCTCGATCAGTTTGCGAACGCCTTCGAGGTCATTTGCTTTTGCCGCGGCATGGATATCGGGCGCCAGCTCTTTCTCCACCACGGGTTCGACGGGCGGCGTGGCGAGCACGGGCTTTTCAGCATCCGGCTTTTTCGGCTCCGCCGGGACGGCAGGTAACGGTTCCACCGGCTTGATCGCAGGAACGGGCGCAGGCGCGGGGACCGGAGTGGGAACCTCGGGCTCGCCGCCGACAAGGCTCGCGGTCAGGATCAGGACAGGAAATAAAAAGTTCAAAAGTCGCATCGTAGAGTCACTCTTTCCTGAAGTTTGGGTGGAGCACCATAAGTTTGGTGGAGCAGACATTCCTGTCTGCTCGTCATGTTTCGGGCAGACAGGAATGTCTGCTCCACCTTTAAAGAAGGGCTGCCCCACCTTTATTTGAAGCTGCCTGCCATTAGATTCGTTTAACTTTTTGAGCAAAGACGCTAAACTACATGCTCGTCCTCTGTTCATTAACGGATGAGGACGAACGTTATTTCATAATATCGGGCTGCAAATCCCCGGAAAGTGCGAATCCGCTTGGCACATCGTGAGTCTAACAAAGCGAGCAGTAGCGTGGTGGCAGGCACGCCCAGCCCCCGGCCGGCGGTGAGTCTCCCTTTGGGAGGGCTCGTCGCGGACGAGGAACTGGTAGTGGCCGCCGCCGGCGGAGACGAGGCTGCCTTCGAAACGCTCATCGCACGTTATCAGGACCGTGTGTACAGCACGCTGGCGCGGATGAACGGAATGGAGGACGCGGAGGACCTGGCGCAGGAGACGTTTTTGAAGGCGTACCGCGCGCTCGGAACTTTTCGGCAGGGAAGCAAATTTTATACGTGGCTCTTTCGGATTGCCGTCAATACGGCGTTCTCGCGGCGGCGGCAGGATGTGCGCCGTAAGAGCAATGAAGGCGTGCGCCTGGATGCTCCGGCGCACGGAGGCGAGGACGGCGAGCGCTCGGTGCGCGACTTGATCGCCGAACGCGGGGACAGCGACCCGTCAACGGGTATGGACAAGGAATTGATTCGGCAACGGGTTCGCGAAGGGCTGGAGCAGATTGATCCGGACTACCGGGACATTCTGGTGTTGCGCGACATGAATGGATTGGATTACGACGCGATCGCGGAGACGTTGAGCTTGACGTGCGCGGCAGTGAAATCAAGGTTGCATCGGGCGCGGCAGGAGATGGCGCGCCTGCTGAAGGATCTGGCAGACGAGGTGTAGTTTAACGTGGCGGTTTCTGGTT
>Ga0105047_10015704_pt1 | contig 11914 bp, 11 predicted proteins | sample MAT04_FD_78384 | JGI IMG/M metagenome (GOLD analysis project Ga0105047, IMG submission 78384) | Freshwater microbial communities from Lake Fryxell liftoff mats and glacier meltwater in Antarctica - MAT-04 (megahit assembly) | ecosystem: Environmental > Aquatic > Freshwater > Ice > Liftoff... | reverse complement strand
GACGAGAGAAACACCGGTTGTGACATGGCTGGACCTCGATATTCAATTCGGTTGTGATTGCAGAAATCGATTCACCGAATCATAACCCCGCGTCCGAGCCCGTTCGGCGACGACGTGGGGGTAACTCCGCAGGTCGCTGCTCGTCGCGCTGATGAAGACTTTGAGTGGGGCCATGTCGACCTCAAGGGGAGATTGCCGCAGGCCGACAAGCGATGGAGTTCACTCAGTCCGGAAACGCTGCGCTGACCCAACTCCATTCTGCCGAACGCAGGGGTGACTGTCCAATCGGGGCGATGGCTCGGTGGAAGATCCCCATCATGCTGGGCCAGTGCATCCCCATAGGTGTCTTCATGCCCGCCGCGCGACTTCCCCATCGACTCTTTCTTCAAATGTAGAAAGACATGCAGTCGTGAGGAACCACGAGCAATCGCCAAAGGACGCGAGACGGACGCATCATGTCATCACCCTCAAGAATCAGAGAGGCGATTTCGAACTGTGTGGTTCGAGAAGAGGAGAACGCGATGGCAATCCCGAGCACCCAGTTTTCAATCATGCGATGTGCGCATCAGGAACGGTGGACCGCCGGTCTGCAGTGTCGGAAGCGATCTTGAGGCCTGAGGGAGCGATGATGGCCGACGGGTTCGTCTCAGGCGTGAGCCGGATGTTTCTGCCAACCGTGTCCCGCGAGTCGCTCGCTCCACTGGCTGACGGCCGCCCCGCTGGCTGTCGAGCGGCGAGACCGGGAGTAATCCAGCCAGGCGCACATGTCACCGCTTGATTTCCCGAGTTGAATCTGCGATTCCGGCGAGGTAAAGTCAGGTGACGTGAAACGTTCGCGAATTGGCACTCTTCCCTCCGCTTCGCCCACCCATGCCAGATCTCTCTCTGACTTCTGCCTCTCCAGGAATTTGGACGCGGAAGCATTTGTTGGGGCTGCAGGATCTTTCGGCGGCGGAAATCACCACGATTCTCGACGAAGCAGACCGGTACAAGCAGCTGTGGAATGCCGGAGAGACGAAGTTTGATGATCTCAAGGGGGTCGCCGTCGCGAACCTGTTCTTCGAGCCGTCGACTCGCACCAAGACCAGCTTTAGCCTCGCCGCCAAACGCCTGAGCGCCGACACCATCGACTTCACCGCTTCGAGCAGCAGCCTGTCCAAGGGCGAGACGTTCATCGACACGGCCCTTAATATCCAGGCCATGGGCGTCCACCAGATGGTCGTCCGGCACAGCTCTTCGGGAGCGCCCGAGCAACTCGCGCGCGAGGTTGACTGTCACGTCATCAACGCCGGAGACGGCACGCACGAGCACCCGACGCAGGGGTTACTCGACATCCTGACGATTCGCTCTCACCGGCCATCGCTGAAGGGCCTGACCGTCGCTCTGGTCGGCGACATCAAGCACAGTCGTGTCGCTCGCTCCAACATTTGGGGACTCACCAAACTCGGAGCTCGCGTCATCGTCTGTGGCCCACCAACGCTGATCCCGGCAGCTGTGGAAGAGTTCGGGGTGGAGGTGGCTCACAGCTTGGATGCCGTCCTGGGGGAGTGTGACTGCATCAATCTTTTGCGAGTCCAGTTCGAGCGTCAGCGTGGGGCCTACTTCCCCTCGGTCCGGGAGTACGCCCACTTGTATGGCATGAACGGCGTGCGGATGAAGAAGGCCAAGCCGGACGTGTTGATTCTCGCACCGGGGCCCATCAATCGTGGCGTCGAGATCACTCCCGATGTCGCCGATGGGCCGAACTCCGTGATTCTCGACCAAGTGACCAACGGACTGTTCATCCGCATGGCTTGCTTGTCGCTGCTACGGCGGGCGACCGACAAAATGCGGGGGAAGATTTAATGAGCACCTCCTCTGCCGCATCCTTCGATCCACCATCCACCATCCACCATCCGCCCCGCTCTCTCCTCCTCCGCAATGCGCGACTCGTCGATCCGCTGCTCGGCACGGACACGATCGGTGATCTGCATATTCGAGAGGGGCGGATCATTCCGGCCTCGGAGGCCCTGGCACACTACGACCGAGTGATCGACGCGAGCGGATTGATCGTCTGCCCTGGCTTCGTTGATTGCCGCGTCAGTCTCGGCGAGCCCGGATTCGAAGAAGATGAGACCATCGCCACCGGCACCGCAGCTGCTCTGGCCGGTGGATTCACTCTGATTGCGTCGCTGCCCGATACCAATCCCGTGGTCGAGACTCGTGCGGATGCGGAGTTCGTACTCCATCAAGCCGAACGGGCCGGGAACTGCCGCGTGGTGGCCCTCGGGGCTGTCACCAAGGGACGCGAGGGGCAAGAACTGGCCGAGATCGGAGAACTGATCGCGGGAGGTGCGGTCGCCTTCACCGACGCGAAAAAGCCGATCGCCAATGCCGAGGTCATGCGCCGCGCGCTCGAATATACCCGCATGTGGGACAGCGTGATCCTGCACCACCCGCAGGTGCCCGAACTCGTTCAAGGCGGCGTGATGCACGAGGGATATTACTCCAGCGTTCTCGGCCTGCGCGGGATGCCGACAGCTGCGGAAGAAATCATGGTCCGCCGCGACATTGCGTTAGCGGAACTCACGGGCGGCCGCATCCATCTGATGGCGGTCACCTCGCGGCGCAGCGTCGAAGAGATCCGCGACGCGAAGCAACGCGGCGTGCGCGTGACGGCCGATGTGACACCGCAGCACTTGCTCCTCACGGACAAGGAACTCGTGTGCTATGACGCGAACTATAAAGTCGACCCCCCGCTCCGAACTCCGGCCCACATTCAGGCTCTGATCGAGGGGCTGATCGACGGCACCATCGAGACGATCAGTTCTGACCACACGCCCGTCTCGTCCGAGAAAAAAGCCCGCGAGTTCGACCAAGTCCCCTTCGGCATCTCCGGGTTGGAGACTTTGCTTCCGCTGTGCGTCGAAGCCCTCATCACCCCCGGCCACCTGACCTGGCCTCAGCTGATCGCGACGCTGACGACCGGCCCCGCGCGGCTGTTGGGTCAAGAGCCGACGAAGACCTTGGCACCCGGAGCCATCGCTGATCTCACGCTGGTCGATCCGTCCGCGACCTACCGCATCAACACATCCCGCTTCCGCTCGCAGGGCCAGAACACCCCGTTTCATGATCGCCCCGCCACAGGCCGGGTCCACTCGACGATTGTCGGGGGGGAAGTGCGATATTCATTCGAGTGAATCGAGAACGTGTTCGGCTGAATTTATAGAACCCGCCACCCCGGCAAGACCGGAGGCCGGTACGGTGTAATCGCCCGAGCGGATATTTACAGCCTCCAATGCTCATTTACGAGGGCGGAATCACGATCGACTGCACGGTCATCTTCCGTAGTCTCTCCGCGTGCGGCTCGGGCATGAGTTGGTTGGCTTTCACTGAGGGCACGCCGTGGTGATCGGTGAGTACGATCGGCTGATCGGCGAGATCCGCCGCGTAATACCGCGCGCTCGGGAAGATGTCGGCGGGGTAAGTGAAGTTGTCGAGCATCGCCAGTGACACGCATTGAGCGGCCCCGACCGCACTTTCCAGCATCCCCCCGACCCAGCACGGGATGCCCGCCGCCCGACACAGGTCGTGAATCTTGACCGCGTTGGTCAGCCCGCCGACTCGGCCGGGCTTGATGTTGACGTACTGGCAGCTCTGAAGTTCCAGCGCCTTCTCGACATGACGAATGCTGGCGATGCTTTCGTCGAGGCAGACCGGAGTTCGAATAGCGCGCTGCAAGGTCGCATGATCGACCAAGTCATCGTAGTTCAGCGGCTGCTCGATCATGGCCAGTTGCAGCTCATCGATCTGCCGGAACATGTCGAGGTCGCGAATCGTGTAGCCGCTGTTGCAGTCGATATGGAACACGGCGCTGGGGAACGCTTGTCTCACGCGCCGCAGCATCGGCAGGTCCCAACCCGGACGGTACTTCAGCTTGATGCGCGGAAAGCCACGCTCGACGGCCCCTGAGATTTTTCCCAGCAACTCATCTACGGTGTCGAGGACGCCGAAGTCATCCCCCACCGGGACCATGTCGCGGCGAGCACCCAACAACTCATGCAGCGATCGGTTTTCGATCTTGGAGTGCAGGTTCCACCACGCGCAATCGAGGACCGCCTTCGCGAAGGGGTTCCCCTTAAAAATCGAGATCCGCTGTTGCAGCTCTTCACCCGTGCGAATGTCGTGACCGACCACTTGCGGAGCCATCCAGCGGGCGGCGGTCCCCAAGACTCCGGCGGCATGTTCCGAGCTGTAGCACGGAGCCGCCAGCGGGCAGCTCTCCCCCCACGCATCGACAGAGCCACTCGACATACGGCACAGGACCGACTCGATGACGGAGTCCTCGCCATAGGCTGTCCTCCACGGCGAGATCAGCGGCATCGCCACATGGAACAATTCGATCCGGTCGATTCTCATGAGCATACCTTGAGAGGTGGGAGATCCTTGGGATTGTCGAAAGAGTGCCGTGAATCCTCAAGTCGCAGCTGCGGAAACTCGCCATCTGGACCGCTGCGAGTACATTGAGGACCGATCAGCGGGCCGATCGTAGAACGGGCGCCCAGGTCCGTTTCGTCTGGACCTGGGGTCCAGAACGACGGGCGCGCACACCGATACGTGAAGTACTCTCCTCAATCCTCAAGGCCATCGGCATCGTCGGTGGTGAATCTCCTCAATTCGACTCCACGGAGTTTGGAACTCGCATACTGGTGCGCAGAAACCGTACGGTTCGAGTAGACTCGACTCGCGTCTACGAGGTTCGATTTCCGGACACTTTCAGTACGCCCGGGCGATCAGCCGCCCTCTCTAAGCGAAAACCATGTCCACGCATCCTGAAAACGACCCCCAGCGCGATGACCTGCCGGAACCCATTCATGGGCAGGTGCGGCATTCCAATGTCAGCGCCCGCATCAGTGACGAAGTCTCCGTCGGTGTTTTCAGCAACGGCGTGATGATCCTCTCTGGCATGCATGAGTCGGTTCTCGACTTTGCGATGCGGATGGGGGAGACCCAACGGATCGTGACCCGTGTTATCCTTCCCAATCCCGTGGCCAAGCAGTTCGGGACTGTGCTGCAGGAGAACATGCGGCACTATGAGTCCAACTTCGGCTCGATGCCGGGGATGCCAAAGCTGCGGAATCCGGAGGAGGTGTCTTCGCACACACCCGAGGCACCGCAAGTCGATACTCATCCGGAGCAGTTCGGGGGAATTGCCGGAGCACACGTTTCCTCCGAGTCTCCGCGATCGATCTCTCCGACACCGTCGATTGATGAGATCTATGACGAGTTAAAGATCCCAGAATCAGTCGCTGCGGGGCGGTATGCCAATGCAGTCATGGTCCGCCACTCCGGGACCGAGTTCTGTTTCGATTTCATTGCCAATTTTTACCCGCGATCGGTCGTCACCTCGCGGGTCTACATGGCTGCTCCCCATGTCCCGCCTGTGCTGTCCTCGATCCTCCGCTCGATGCAGCCGTCCCCGCCTTCGGGACCGAGTGGAATGTCGACGGGGCCCTCGAATAATTGAGATAGCGAGGTTCGCCTGAGCCAGATGCGAGGTCACTCATGACGCGGCAGTCGGTCACAGAGGCAGCGCCCGCGGGGCGAGATGGCTGGGTTGTGTGGCTGGGCGTGACTGCTGTCGCTTTAGTGCTGACGATGTTGTTCTGGGGGCCGTTATGGGAGGGGGGAACCCTGATCGGCGGGGATACGTTCTCGTATTACTTCCCGCAGAAGACGTTCCTCTCGGACTCGTTAAAACGCGGGGAATTTCCCCTGTGGAACCCGCTCGTTGGGGCAGGGTATCCAATTGTCGCGGAGAGCCAGACGGGGGTGCTTTACCCGCCGACACTGCTGTTCTATCGGTTCCTGGATGTGCAGGGGGCGTACTCCGCGAACCAGTTGTTTCACTATGTGGCCGCTTTCCTTGGAATGTGGGCTGTCGGGCGGCGGTATCGGTTGTCACATGCCGGGGCCATGCTCGCGGCGTTGATCTACGTCTATGGATGGTTCGCCCCACGGATCTGTTTGGAGTGGGCGATCATTGGCGGGGCGTACCTGCCGTGGTGTGTCTGGATCGTCGAGGGCTGGCTCGTCTCAAGGAGGCGGCGGACACTCTTGTGGCTCGCCCCGGTCTTCGGGCTGTTTTTGCTCGCCGGGCATTTTCATCTGGCGTTCGTGACCACGCTGGGACTGACAGCGTATGTGCTGCTGCGATACGTGTTTCTTGATCGGGAGGGCGCAGCTCCCGCTGAGCCGCGAGTTGGGAACGACGCCCAACTTCGCTCGCAGCTCAGCGGGAGCTGCGCCCTCCCGGCAGTTCACCCGCAGACCCGCTGGTCCGACCTCGCCGCGTTCTTCGCTGTTCTCGTCACCGGCTACCTCCTCGCATCCGTGCAACTCGGGCCCTCGCTGGAACTGATGACTCGCAGTCAGCGGCAAGAGTTTGACCAGGGGAACGACCCCGGCTATGGGCATATTCCCCCGTGGTATCTGACACAGATTTTCTCATCGTGGATCTGGTACTTGCCGGAGTCCGATCCCGATCAGACTCTGTTCCATGTCGGGGCTTTCGCGTATCCATGCAGTACGAACAAGGTCGAGGCGCATCTCTACTTCGGCATGGTGCCACTGCTGCTCGTGCTGGGAGTGGTTGCACAGGGACTGCTTACACAACGCCGCTGGCCGTTCAGTCGAGCGTTGACGCACTGGTTGATCATCGGAGGGCTAGCACTGCTGCTGGCGACAGGTTGGCCGTTCCTGGTTCTCAAGCACTTCCCCGGTTTTGGTTACTTCCGTGGGGCGGGACGCTACAGCATTTTGACGGCCTTTGCGGTGGCTCTGCTCGCGGGAGCGGGGTTTGATCAGTGGCTCCCGCGAGGGCGGGCGGGGAGTCGCCCAAGTACGGCGAAGTCCGGGTTACGTGGGTGCGGGTGGTTGCTGATTGTCTCCCTGACCACTTGGGATTTATTCCTAGTGAGTCGCTGGGTCACGTACGCGGTCATGCGGGACTTTCCATTGATTGCGTCTCTGCGTGAGACGAGCGAAGTGCGGGGTGTCCTGGACCAGTCGACACGTCCTGTGCGACTCTGGTCGCGTGGGCAGAATGCCGCCACCATCGAGAGTCACTCCGCGTACCCGGTCTATCTCGGACTGGGCCCGCGCGAGTACTTCGATCCCCAATTGGCGACTCACTTCCACGAAGATGAAGACCTCGACAATCCCGCAGCTGTGGCCCAACAGGTCGATTGGTTGCGTCGCAATGGGGTCACACATGTGTTGTCGTTTGTGCCGTTAGAGGAGAGTCAATGGTCGGTGAGACTCGTCTTTCGCGGTCTCGATCAATTGCTGTCGCGCGTGTGGGGTCGGTATGACAGCCCGCTCTATGTGTATGAGTGCGTTGACGCTCCCGGACGAGTGGTCGATGGGCAGGGGGGCCGACTTGAGATCGAAGCGTTCGAGCAGACGGCCAACCGATTAGCGCTGACCGTTTCGCCCCAGGCCGACAGTACGGTCGTCGTCCGCGAGCTGGCCTATCCGGGGTGGGAGGTCACTGTCGATGGAGTGCCCACCCCCTCGCGCGTGGTCGACTCGATGTACCGGGGGGTGGATGTATCCGCCGGTTCGCATCGCATCGAGTGGACGTATCACCCGCGATCACTGTGGCTGGGACTCGCGGTCAGCGCAGTGACGCTGCTGGCGTGGGTCTTGGTCTATCGCCGTGCGAACGTCCGACATGAGCCGGATCGTTCCCCCATGGGTTAAGCTCGTACGTAGCTACCTTCGCCAGAAGGTGGGCGAAGGCCAAACCGCCTGAAAATCCTCTCGGTCTCACACGGACTCGAAGATGTCACTCTCGAAGTCCGCTCCTCGTAAATCGCCCACGTTCTAGCGAACGTCGCTACGACTCGGAGGGCTGCCGCCGCCCCGCTCGCCGGTCTTGGGTTAAACCCGCGAGGCAGCGACTCGCTCGGATAGCTCTCGTACCCGTTGTGGGTTCAGTCGGGCGGGTAACAACTGACCCGCATTCTCTCCCGCAGCTGCGATGCCGTAACGAACAGCTGCGGGGAGATCGTGGCTCTCGGCGAGGGCGGCCGCGAGTCCCGCGGTGAGGCAATCTCCGCAGCCGATGGCGTTGACGACCTCGATCTTCGGGGGCGTGAATCGCCACAGTTCTGCGGAGGAACTCAGCCACACCTCTTTCGCTCCGTGGGTCACGAGCACCCACTCGGCCCCGCGTGCGTTGATTTCGCGCATGGCTTCGATGAGCGTGGCTTCGTCCGGCAAGTGACGCCCCACCGTCGCCGCGAGTTCTTCGCGATTGGGTTTCACAAGGAAGGGTCGGCAGGCGAGGCACTCAACCATCTCGGGCCCCCGCGCGTCGAGGAGGACGCGCGAACTCGGGCGGGTCTGCTCCGTGGGCCCGTGGCCGATGGCTTCGAGCATTTCCCGATACAGCGTCCGGTTGGAAGATCGTCCCGCGATCGGAGGGAGCGACCCGCTGAGGACGATCCACTTCGCGGACCAGGCCTCTTCTCGCAAGGCTTCCACAAAGGCGTCGCACGAATGAGACTCGATCATCGCTGCGTTCTCGACGAGTTCGGTGATCTCTCCGGTAGAGCGTTCGATAATGGTGGTGCAGGTCCGTGTCGTGGCGGGATCGTGAACCCATCTCGCGGGGACTTCGAACGCCGCTAGCTCCTCTTCAATCAACTTCCCAGATCGACCTCCGAGAACCGACAATGTCTTCGATTTTGCCCCCAGTGCCTTCAGGGCGAGGCCGACATTGATGACCTTACCCGAAGCGCACGCGCAGGTCTCCACGGCACGGTTCACCTCACCACGAGTGAACTGATCGAAGACCAGAATCTGTTGCCAAGCGGGTGACAATCCAGCAGCGAGAATCACCAGAGGGCCTCCAAAATATCCCGCAGCTCCGCATCACTGAGCGGGCGGGGGTTGCCGCTCATGCTGTTCCCGCGCGAGGCCGGAACCAACTCGGCGAGCTGCTCCTGTGGGACACCCAGATCGCGCAGCCGCTCGGGGACACCGAGGTCGCGGCCCAGTTGAGTGATCGACTCGATCACGAACTCCGCAGCTGAGGCGGGGGTGGCCCAGCTGCGAGTGCTGAAGAGGGGAGCGATGTCGGCGAGGGCGGCCTCGGAGACTTTGCAGTTGACCTTCAGTGCCGTCGGCAGCAACACCGCGCAGGCCAGCCCGTGCGGGACTTGGCAATGGACACCGAGTGCCGCTGCCACTCCATGGGCCATCCCGAGACCTGCGTTGGCGAGCGTGACCCCGGAGAGAAACGCCGCGTGTGACATGGCCTCGCGGGCGGGCCGACAGTCGGGCTCGTCGCAGGCTCGCTTCAGCCAGGGGATCGCGGTGCGGAGCCCTTCGCGCGAGAGGGCGCGGGTGATCTCCGTCGACTTGGGAGTGATGAGGCTCTCGATCAGTTGAGTGATGGCATCCAGACCCGACCACGAGGTGGTGTTGCGGGGGCAGGTGACCGTCAGTTCGGGATCGATCAGGGCGATCTCGGGGATCATTTGGTCGGAACGCAGGCTCTTCTTGAACTTTCCGCTGGTCGATGAGATGACCGCGTTCTTGGTCGCTTCGCTGCCCGTGCCGGAGGTGGTGGGCATGGCGATCAGCGGGAGCGGCCGCTGGGTGATGTGGAGTCCTTTGCCGACCCCTTCGAGGTAATCGCGGACGGTGTCGCTCTCGCGATTCGTGGCGAGAGCTGCGACCGCCTTGCCGAGATCGAGAGCTGCCCCGCCGCCGATCGCAAGAACCAGATCGCCGGGGACACCGCCGCCGAGTTCCCTCAACTGGCCCACCAGCGTGTCGACATCTTCGACCTCTGGCTCGCGCGAGATCGTTCCGAGATCAACGACCGCCAGCCCCGAGCTGCGCAGGAAATCCCAGACCGACTCCAAAACCCCTGCGGACCGCAGCGACCGCGATCCACAGACGGTGAAGACCCGCGAACCGAGCCCGCGCGCCCGCAGCCCGACATCCGCCCTTCGTCCCCAGCCGAAAACCACTTGGCGAGGCATCAACAGATCGTATTTCATCTCGCATCACCCCCGTGGGGAGCAGTCTGATGGAGAACTCGCATCGACGCCACTGAGGAGTGAATGATACTTTTTTTGGAATAAGTATCATTCGAGCCGATGAGATGATACTTTGGTATCATTCATTGAAGTGATTCAGGGAGAACAAGTTGCGTCCACAAGACTTCAAGAAAGACGCTCCTGGGCGAGTCGAGAGGTCATCGCAAGGGTACTGGACTTTTGTTCCAGCACCGCTTCCAGAAGATTAGGTTTGCTCATGAGCAAGCCTCTTACCACAGCCAATGTCAGTGGGGTTATTCTGAGGGCGGGCCGAATGACGTGTCACCCCATAGTCGCCGTTTGCTCCAAAACCGAGCGACTGTTTGCCTAGCAAACGGAGACAATGTGGCCAGTCGAGACAAAATTCTCAACCGCGTTAAGTCGAGTCCGTTTTTAGATGGCAGGCATCGTTGAATTGCTACTTTGATGCTCGTTTCTTTAAAAAGACAAGAACGCCAATGAGAGCCAAGACCAATAGGTTTGCTAGAACGAAAACTATACGCCACCGAGATGGTGTTGGAACAACTGTCGGACTGGCGATTCGTGGTGCCTGGACCCCCAACTGGTCGAGCATCCCGTTCAGAGAATTCCTCGCCCTAGCTCGTACATCGTCAGGGAAATCACCTTCTGCCAGTTTCGATAGGCTGGACCGAGCCGTCTCAGTGTCGCCTTGAGAAAAGCTCATGCTTGAGATGCTGTATAAATGACTGACGACATTCTCCGATTTAGGGTATTGTTCAACAATTCGCTGTCTGATTCGTATCGACTCGTCAATGTTTCCCGAAAACTCCTCTGCATGAGCGAGATTACCCAGAAAACGAGCCGACTGACCAAAGTCGCCGCTCCGATCGCTCGCCAACCAACGCATGCCTTTCAGATAACTCTTGTTGTCCGTCGGCCCGTTGTTGGCGGAACCCGACAAAGTTTCGAGCACTCCGAAGGTGGCTCGGCAAGGACGACGTTTGGCGGCATCGATCCCCAGCTCCACAGCCCGATCTCTGTCGCCAGCCTGGATCAGGGCCATTCCGGCTCGTTGAGTAAAACTCGCAAAGTCTTCATCCGTGCCGTCTGCCGAATCCCTGAACTCCAGAGCCTTCTTCTGGATCGACTCCGCATCTCCTTCCGCTTCGAGCAAGTCGGGAACATGCTCCCTGGAGAAAGCACCCATTCGACTGCCGTCCTCAGATGCGCCGCCCTTCTCGAAATAGATCATCGCATTCGCTGAATCACCTTCGGCCTTATACAGTTGACCGATTGAGAAGTAGACTCGACGACGGGCATTGTCCCCTTGAAACTTGTCGACATTGTCCAGCAGAATCTGTCGCCCCTTGAGAAGCCGTTCAGCTTCCGGAATCGCCTCCACTTGTCTCTGAATTTGTTGCATCAGCATCGAGTCAGCCAGCTCGATGGGATCAACTGCCTCCGGTTGTAACGGGGCGTCATCACCAGACAACACGAAGCCCGACGGGAGCGCAGTCAGCAGAAGGAGAGCGATCAGCATCCGAGAAATGAATGACGGGTGATTCATCGTGGCGTGTCGTTCTGTAATGCGGGCTGAGAGGAGATTGTCAGAGAAAACGGGGTCAGGCCGCCACATGCGATCCTTTATGAAGTCCAGTCCCCGCTATCTACGGAGCAGCGCAGTAATTGCTCAAACTTTGGAGCGGTGGAGCATATGGCAACGTGACAACTTCCCACGCGAATCTCAGGTCGGGCGATGGAAAAGAATGAAGGACGCCCAGCTTCCGAGTGTTAGAATTGCATGCAACACAGTCTTCAAAATCAAAGTAGCTATACTGTGATGTACCCGGAATGGTAAG
>Ga0105047_10015703_pt1 | contig 11914 bp, 12 predicted proteins | sample MAT04_FD_78384 | JGI IMG/M metagenome (GOLD analysis project Ga0105047, IMG submission 78384) | Freshwater microbial communities from Lake Fryxell liftoff mats and glacier meltwater in Antarctica - MAT-04 (megahit assembly) | ecosystem: Environmental > Aquatic > Freshwater > Ice > Liftoff... | reverse complement strand
TGCGACCGGCGATCTCGATGAGGGCGCGCGCCACCTCGCCCAAGAAGTCGCGAAGGTGCTGGCGGACACCGGCGCCAGGCGCGTCGACCTCGTCGGCTTCAGCGCCGGTGGGCTGATCGCGCGTCAGTACGTCAAATTCCACGCCGCGCGCGACGCGGTCGATGCGGTGGTCACGCTCGCCACGCCCAACAACGGCATCGGTATGGGTGGCGTACTCGGCGCCATTGGCGGCGCCCTCAGCGATCCGCTCCTGCGCGTGATCGCCGGCAAGAGCGCCCCGCAGATGCGTCGCGGCTCGAGCTTTCTCGCCCACCTCAACGATGCGCGCGTGCCAGATGCCGCCGGCGCCGGCGTGCGTTACGCCTCTGTGCACAGCGCCATCTTCGACGGCGCCGTCACCTCCGCAGCCTCGCGCCTCGATCACGGACTCAACATCCCGATCGGGCGTGAACCGAACCTCGTCAAGATCCCGATGGGCCCGGATCACTACACGATCCTGCACCGCTCAGGCGCGGCCTACGAGGCGGCGCGCGGTGTACTGCTCGGCCTGACCTAGCGGCCGCGTCTACTCGTTCGATGCGTCGAGTTGGCGGGCGTGCATCTGATCCGCCAACACCCACGCTGCGGTCATCGCGCCGCCGATCGCGTATACCGGCCACACGTGCGCCGCCATGTACGAGCCCGGCGCAATCCTGCTCGCCAACGTCTGCGTACCGAGTGCCGCAGCGGTGGTCACGCCAACGCCGAGACCCGCTCCCAATATCAGGCGACGCCAGGGCTGCATCCGGTAGAGCTCGTCACCCGCGATGTTCGCGCGCACCTCATCGAGCGGGAGCGGCGAGCCATCCTTCGCCTGTCCGAGCGCCCAACTCGACTCGTTGAGCCCGAGCTCCTGGGCCACCTGCGCCTGCACGTGGTAGGCGTGCACCTCGTCCTCGTTCTGCTCGACGGTGATCCCATCGAGCCATGCGGTGACCGGGTTCTGAAAGGTGACCAGCGCCTTCGCGCCCTCCTTCGCACTCCCCCCCAGGACGCGGAACACATCGATGAACCACGGCGCACGTTGGTCCGCGTCGCGAGCGTGCGTGCCCTCGTGCGCGAGGACGGTGAGAAAGTCCGTGTCGTCGAGCTGGTAATCCGGCATACGAATGACGTTGCGCTTAGGGTCGAAGTGCGCACCCGAACCGGGCCACTTCTGACGGTACTCGGCGCCCGGGATAACCTCGATCCCGATGTGAGATTCCGCGAGGAAGTTCGCGACCTCGGCACCATGTTCGGTCTGTTGGAGGGCACTGATCCCGTCTGCGATCTTGCGCGCGTCCTCGGGATCCGGCTCACGCGATGTGGGCGCAGCGCTGTACGCCAGCGTCGCCAGTGGTAGTGCGGGTGCCGCCGCACGCGTCGTGAGTCCCATCAAAGCTCCGTCCCAGTTCAGTCCCATCAGACTGTCGAGTGTGCTCTGGTGGGAGTTGCATCCAGCCGATCGACTCAGTCGTCGATGGCCGCGAGGGCGTTGCGGTAGAGCACCTCGATCTCACCGATCTGGTCGTCCAGGAGCTCTTGGATGTCCTTGCTGCGCCCGTGCAACTTCCCCTCGGAGATCAGCTCGGCGGCGCGACTGCGCTTGAGCTCATTCACCGCATCGCGCCGCGCGAGACGCATCGCTACGCGTGCGGCCTCAGCGGCATCGCCGGCCTGCTTCTTGAGCATCGTGCGCCGCTCCTGCGTGGGCGCGGGAATCTCGAGCCGCAAGCGACCTCCGTCCACGCGCGGGCGCGCGCCGAGATCGCTGTCTCCCAGTGCGCGCTCGATCTCGGCGACGAGTGAGGGGTCGTGCGGAGTGATGACGATCGCGCGCGGGGGCTGGATGGCGATCTGCGCCATCTGCTCGAGCGGGAGCTTGCTCCCCCATGCGTCGATGCGGATGTGCGCGACCAGCTCAGTCGTGGCGCGCCCGGCGCGGAGCGAGGCGAGCGTGCGGCGCAGCTCGGCGAGGGTGGCAGCCATCCGTCGCTTGGTCGCGCCCATGCCGTGGGTGATCTTCGTCATCGGATGAACCTACCTGGGTGACTGCCGCCAACACGTATCCATAGACGACGAGGGCCCCGCAAAAAAGGCGGGGCCCTCGTTCGTATGGAGGCGGATGGATTTGAACCATCGTAGGCATAGCCAGCGGGTTTACAGCCCGCCCCCTTTAACCACTCGGGCACACCTCCAGGCGTGTCCAGCATTGTAGCGGCCCCCTGAGCACGTGTCGACCCCTCGGGCGCCACTCCCGCCCCTTTCGCTGCAACAGCCGACCCCTCTTAACGCGATGAAGCGGTGGGAAGCAGCCCGCTCTTCGCGGTACTGCCAAGGACGACCTCGCAGTGCGAGGACATATCTCGGGGGAGAGACCATGACCGGAATGAACCCGGCTCTGAAAATGGGCCTGACGATCGCAGGAATCGGTATTGGAGCCGCCACTGCGTTCGTCGTCGCGAGGAACGTCTTCAACGACAACACCTCGCCCGGCGACGACTATCCGACCGCCGGGGGCTCCGGCCACCCGGGCGGCACGACGTACTACCCGACGGCGACTAGCCCGGGTGACGATGGCGGTTCCTACATCCCAGGTACCAGCCCCGGCGATGACGGCGGGTACTATCCGGCGCCATCGAATCCCACGTATCCAACCACGCCGACATACCCCACGTACCCGACCTACCCGTCCACGGGTGGCTCGATGTGGAACGCGGTGCAGTCGGCAGCTCCGTTCTCGTGGAACAGCTCTGATATCTCGACCGTGGCGAATGCGGCCTCCAGCGTGGGCCGCTCCACGTACGACGCAGCGGCGATGGTCCGCTCCGTCTACAACTCGACGCCGTACTCGTGGTCGAGCGCCGATGAGGCCCGTGCCGCCGCCACCGCGCTCGTGAACGGTCGCGCCGCGAGCGAGTCTGGCAACATCATCGATCAGGTGGAGTGGGCGACGCCGTCGTACTTCTCGACCTACTCGGACGTGCGCCTTGCGGTCGCCGCCCTTGCGGGTGATGTGCCGGCGGCCTACGTCGACGACGTGATCCGCAATGCGGTGAGCTATTCGGGAAGCGAGAGCTCCGCAGTCGCGCGCGCAGAGTCGCAGCTGCTTTCGGGTAACTACAACAGTTACCCGACGTACCCGACGTACCCAACGACGCCGACGTATCCGACCTATCCGACCTATCCGAGCTACCCGACGTATCCGACCTACCCGGGCGGCACCTCGGGCGGCGACGACTCCGGCTCATACCCGAGCTACCCGTCGTACCCGACGTATCCGTCCTCACCCAGCTACCCAGGCACGGGCTCCGGCGGCACCTCGGGCGGCGACGACTCCGGCTCGTACCCGAGTTACCCCTCGTACCCGACGTATCCGTCCTCGCCCAGCTACCCAGGCACAGGCTCCGGCGGCACCTCCGGCGGCGACGACTACCCCAGCGGTTACTAGGCGCACGCGCCACAACCGTTGTTGTGCGACAGGGCCGCTCCCGCCAATCAGGCAGGGGCGGCCCTTCGTGTGTCACGGATTGCAGCGCGGACATTCCCCTGGATCCGCCGAATCCAGGCCGTGCCGCGGCGGGAGCAGCATCGGCGCATCGCACCAGCTGCACTGGGCATGAATCGAGGCGACTCGAGCCGTGGGCGCGGAGCACTCGCTACATCGCAGTCCGGGCACGAACACCAGGTTCGCCGCGCCGAGACGTCCGCAGGCGCCGCAGCGCTCCTGCAGGTTGGATGCGAGGTCGATTGCGGCACGCCGAAGCGCTGCCATGCGCGTGGGATTGCGATGTGCGCGCATGTCGGTCTCGAGGCGGATGTGTCCGTGCCGGTCGAGCAGATCTGCGGGCTCAGTATCTGGATCGGTGACCACGATCGGCGCGCCATTCACCGTAGCGAGCAGGCCGTGTGATGGGACGCCGACACGCGCTGCGAACGCCTGCGCTTGAGCCGCGTTGTGCACGATGGCAGATGCAAAATTTGTCGCGTTTGTGGCATCACGCCCTTCGACCGGATGGCGTCGTCGCTCGTCGATGAGCACGACGAGCTCGACGCCTGCCGCGACCAAGCCGATCACCGGATCCGGGCCGAATACGCCCTCACTGGCGATTCCGATGTCGCAGCCACCCAGCGCAGCAGAGGCCTGCGCTTTGGCGATCGCCGTCTCGCGCTGCGTACCTCGGCGAGGGACCGTGCCCACGAACGTGCCGAATCGATCGGTATCGAGGTCGACGAGGAAGCAGTCCACACACGCGTCCAGAAGGGGCTCTCGCACGGCGTCGAGCTTGCCGTGGCGTGTGCCGAAGGCTGCGCGTCGCACGCTGCGCAGCTACTTCGCGATGTAGGCGAGGCGCCCGTCGAGCCACACCTCGCAGAACTCGGTCGCGTCGATACGCACCGTGGTCGGAGCCGACTCGATCGCCGCGTCCGATGTGGAATCGCGCTCGGTTCGAGGACGCACGCGCAGCGCTCCGCTTGCATCGACCGACACGAGCCCTGCGCGAAGGTAGGTCGGTCGGATCCACAGCTGAGCCGGCGCGCCTTGGGCACCGGTCCGAGCGAACCCTTCGAGCGCGGTGGTGCCGTTGACGAGCGCTTCGATGCGCCGTTCAGTGGTGTTCAAGGTGGTCGTCATGCCCGAGCTCCATATGCGGCTGAGAACGCCGGATTGCCGTCGTGGTACTGCAACCGTTCGAGATGCATCCATCGAGCGGATGCTCCGATGCGCTCGACCAGGTCGAGTACCTGTCGATCGGTTGGCTCCTCGTCACCCTCCACGTCGACGAGGAAGCGGCAGCGGAAGTGGTCGACCATCCGCGCGCGGGTCTGCGCGGGCCATACACACAGTCCACGATTGGTGATCATGTGGAGCTGCAAGGCCTGCTGTCCGGCTGCGTCTTGCAGGAGCTCGGCGAGCGCGTCGACCTCCCCCTCCCACTCGACGAACACGTCGACTCCGACGCCGCGACGGCTCGGCGCTGGCTTCGGCGTGGGGGTCATCTCGACGAGCGCGGATCGCAGTGCCGTCACGCGCGGTGACGCGACGTCAGCGGTTGACTTCGCGCGCAGCGTCGCGGCGTGCTCGGCGACCTTCGCGGCGAACGCCGCACAACCGACGGTGTGCGCCCCGGCGGCAGCCACGTCGAGCGTTCGCATCTTCGCCTCCGCATAGACCTCGTCGATCGCAGCCTGGATCGCATCAGCTCCGGCGTGGTCGCCGAGGTAGCGCAGCATGAGCGCGGCGCTGAGGATCATGGCGGTCGGATTGGCTCGGTCGAGCCCGGCGATGTCAGGCGCGCTGCCGTGCACCGGCTCGAACATCGCGCAGCGCGCGCCGAGGTTCATCGACGGGGCAAGCCCGATCCCGCCGGTGAGGCCGGCAGCCAGGTCGCTCAGGATGTCGCCGTACAGGTTGGACGTGACGATGACGTCGAACCGGCTCGGATCGGTGACGAGATAACAGGCCGCAGCATCCACGAGCACGTGGTCTGAGTCGGCGCCGCGCCGCGCCGCTTCGGCGCGGTAGGCGTCGAGGAAGGCGCCGTCGGTGAGCTTCATGATGTTCGCCTTCGTCACGCACGTGACGTTGCGTCGATCGAGGGCGTCCGCCAGATTGAAGGCGACCCGGGAGATCGCCTCGCTACCCGAGCGCGAGATGAGCTTGAGACACTGGAATACGTCTGCGGTCTGGGCGTGCTCGACGCCCGCGTACAGGTCCTCGATGTTCTCGCGCACCAGGAGGATGTCGACCGGTCCGCACGGCATGGGCAGCCCCGGGATGGAGCGCGATGGACGCACGTTCGCGTACAGCTCGAGGAGCTTGCGCAAGGTGACGTTTGGGCTCTTGTGGCCGGCGCCGATCGGCGTTGCCATCGGCGCTTTCAGCAGCACTGCGCCGCGATCGAGCTCGTCGAACACGCTGGGTTCGGGAAGCCCAGACGTTCGGTCGATCTCCGCGACGATCACGTCGATCGGAGCGTTGACCGCCTCGAGGACGGACCTCGCCCCGGCCATCACCTCGGGACCGATGCCGTCGCCCCCGAGCACGACGACGCGTGTGAGAGCGGAAGGCATGGAGGTGGTGGACGTGGTGCTGGCGCTTGTCCGGCGGCTGCGGGTGGTCACGGTATTGCCCCTTCGACGGTGTCTCAACACAATATACGACATTTATGTCGTAACTTCAATGTCGCGTGATATATTTCTTGTGTGAGTGTCGAACCCGCGCAACTGCAGCCACGCTCGTGGACGTTTCTGACGAGCCATGCACACGTCATGATCGCGATCAGCGGAGATCCGACGCTGCGCACACGTGACATCGCTGACGCCGTTGGAATCACCGAGCGGGCCACGCAGCGGATCATCACCGACCTCGAGCGCGACGGGTATCTCACGCGCATTCGCGAGGGGCGTCGAAATCGCTACACCGTGCATGCCGGCGGGCGAATGCGCCATCCGATCAACCACCAGCACGAGCTCGCCGAGCTACTCGACGCTTTGGCCGACGGGTGACGCGACGGATTTTTTTTTAAGGAGCCGGCCACCCCCGAGAAGTACGCCTGCGAGCACCATCGCTGAGCCGATCCACTGCCACGCGCTCGGCGCCTCGCTGAGCACCGCCACGCTCAAGAGCAGCGCGGTGACTGGCTGGACCAGGAGCAGGATCGACACGCGCGCGGCGCGCACCTTGGTGAGCGATCCGGAGATGAGCATCCACGCGAGCACCTGACACGACCACGCGAGCAGCAGCATCCAGCCGTGCGCGGGCCAGCTCGGCGCTGGGTGCAAGTTGCCCGCGACGAGCCCGCACGCGGCGGCGACGAACCCTGCCACGAACGTCGCGATCGTAAGCGCCTCGATCGGCACGCCACCCGCAGCGGGAGACGCACCCCGCATGCCCATGAGAAATCCCGCGTAGGCAACGCCGGTAAGCACGCCCGTGATGGCGCCGAGCGCAGGATCGTCGCCGAAGCTCGAGGCGCCGATCACCCCGGCGATGAGCACGATGCCGATCACGAGCAACGGCAGCACGAGCACCTGACGACGCGACGGTCGCTCCCCCCAGACGAGCCACGCCGCGAGCGGAAACAACACGACCTGCGTGTTGCCCAAGACCGTGGCGAGCCCGGCCCCGACCGCCCCGATCGATACGTGCCAGAGCACGAGGTCCGCGCCGAAGCTCGCCCCCGCGAGCACCGCCCACTTCATGCGGCGCGCGTCGAGCGGCACCGAGCGTCCAGTGCGGCGCCACCCCCACGCGAGCAGCGCCAGCACCGGCACGGCATAGGCGCATCGAAGGAATGCGGAGGTCGTGGGAGAGAGCCCCGCCAACCGCACGAAGATCCCCGACCACGCGATGATCACGCTGCCCACGAGCACGTGCACGGCGGGGGATCCGAGATAACGTGGCGCGGGATCGTTAGGGCGAGAGCTCACCAACCCAGCGTATCGCGCCGTATCCGGTCAGCCCGCGGCCGCCGCGGCAGGCACCGCGCTCAGCGACGCGGCGCGGTCACGACGCGCGAAGTCGCGGCGGCCCTGCCGATGCGACTGCCCCTGTCGATTGCACGCGCCTTGACCGACCAGCGCCCCACGGTGAGCGCGCGGGTATTGAATGCCCACGCGCGCTTGGCGGTGCCAGTCTTGGCGAGCGCCGCAGTGAGCCACACCTTGCCTGCTGCGACGCACGTCGTGGTGGTCACCTTGCGCGCCGTGAGCACTTGGCACTTTCCCTTGCCGATGCTGCGCGTGAGCTGCACCTGCACCTTGGCGATGCCGCTCGGAACCGGAACGGGATCGATCGCGACACCGAAGATGCCGATTCGCTTGCCGGTCAGCAGCTTCGACTTCACGGTCGTCACTGGTGGCTTGGTGTCGGTTGCTACCGGAGGATCGACGATGTCGACCTGCGCCGTGCCCGTGCGCACCTCACCGTTCGCGGTGGTGGCGACCAGCTCGACCGCAGTGCGCCCGAGCGGCGCGTTGGCGGCGACGAACACGTTGACGTCAGCAGGGGTGTTCAGCCCATTTACAGGTGCGACGGTCGTGGTGTTCGCAATCGCCTGCACCCCTGTGGTGAGTGAGCGTGCATTGAGTGTCACGATCCCAGTACCGCCCATGACTCCGCCGCGAAGCGCGAGGTTATACGGGAGTGTTGCGTTTGCGCCCCGCACGATCTGGCGCACGACAGCGTCACTCGGCCCAACTGTCAGCGTTCGGGGTACGAAGCTTGAGGAGCCTGCGACGGGATAGACGTACGGCGTGCACTGAAAGGAGCAGTTCCACTCGGTCGCCGAAGTTTCCCCGCCGTACTCCGGCGTGAACTGATTGTATTGGATGTAATCGTAGGCCATTCGCCAGTCAATAGTCGGCGCTCCTAGACTGCCGTCTGCGGTACGCAGGATGGACAGGTCGAACGTCGTCGAGCCCGTGATAGGCGACCCGATTGGGTAGATCACGAGCTCGCTCAAGTATCCGACCCATTGCGAGCCTGCGGGAGCAGGCGCGTGGCTCTGCATGAAACTCGCAACCGATGCGTTTTGTACCAGCGCCACGGTGTTCGAAGTGGGGCCGGCGAGGTCGTACGGGGCGACTGTGTCGCCACCGACGTTCGTGGTCGCAGTGATCCCGGACGGTCCGTTCACAAAGGTGGGCAACTGCAAGCCCACGACGAAGCGCCCCGCGCCAGGACCGTTATTCGAATTGCCACACGTTCCACCGCGCGGATTACCTGCCGTGGCACCGTTCGCGCATCCAGCCGCAGTCATACGTACGCCGCTCATGTCACCGAAGGTAGACATCGTCGGAACCCCGACATAGGCGACGCAGCCCGAAGCTGTGAACGACACCACAAGTGCGAGCAGGACGAGACGAACACGATTCATTGGGAAAGCTCCTGGACGACGCGCTGGCCGATTGCCCGCGCCCGGAGACTGTATCCGACCCCCCAAAGGGATGAATCACCGGCAAGCGATCCACGCTTCCACAATCGCCGGGTAGGTACCGCACGATGCACATCACCACACTGCGACTACTCCTCATTGCAGCCACCGAACAGCTCACCTCCGCGCAGGTGGACGGGCCAGCAGCGCTCGGCGACAAACTCGGTATGCGCTTGGCCGAAGACTGGCCCCCGCAGCACAACACGCCGCAGGTCGCGCGCTTTTTCCACACCCGACTCGCTGCGAACCCGGAGCATGCGGGATGGTGGTCCTGGTTCGTTGCGATGGATCGTGAAGTGGTCGCGATCGTCGGTCTCAAGGGCCGGCCGACCGACGGCATGGTGGAGGCGGGGTACAGCGTGGTCGATTCGCGCCACCGCGAGGGCATCGCCTTCGAGGCCGTGACCGCACGCATCGAGTGGGCGTGGACCCACGAGGAAGTCACGCGCGTCGAGGCTGAGACGCTCCCCCACCTCGCGCCCTCCATCGGTGTGCTCGGCAAGCTCGGCTTCCAGCCCATGCCGGCCACCACTCCGGACACGATCCGGTTCGTATTGCACCGGCCCTGAATCCACTCGCAGAGGCCGATTCCCACCCCACGCGTCCACTTGGGTTCACCCCAGCGCGTCCCTGCGCTAAGATCTGCCGACATGGCGGTGTAGCTCAGCCGGTTAGAGCAGCGGAATCATAATCCGCGTGTCGGGGGTTCGAGTCCCTCCACCGCTACCTCACGAAGGCCCCGCTCCAGCGGGGTTTTCGCGTTGCAGGGGCGAGTGACCTTGTGTCGCCATGGCACCGGTTATGGCACCGGTCTCCCATTTTCGCGCGCGCGACCGACCGCCGCCGACGTTGGGCGTCGCCGACCCTCGGCCGCGCCCTCGGAAGGGAGTACGACGAACGCACTCGGGGCTGCCGAAGCGCACCGGGACGGGATTGTCAGCACGCGTGCTCGATGCCCCTTCCCAGCCATCGACCCTGATGGGTCCTGCGAGCGTTCACGGAAGTCCAGCTTCGCCCACGATTGGCCTGCATATTAGGGTATTTCTGTAACCGTTCAGGCACCCGGTGATCTCCCGGTGCCGGGTTCGGTGCTCAGGCTGGGATGTGGCTGGGCGCGGGGTTGAGGTAGTCGTAGAGTGATCGGCGTTGGCGGCGGTAGGTTTCCGCTGCCGTCAGGAATCGTTCGGTCGTGGCGGCGCTGCGTTGGGTCTGGCTTCCGAAGCTGACCGTGCAGGTGTTACCGCGCAGCGAAGTCCGCGTTCGGCGTCGCTGTTGGTTGGTTCGACACCGTCGATCGCGGCGAACGTCCAGAGCTAGTCGAGCCCGGTGAGCAGTCGCCGCGCGAAGCGGCGTGCTTTCCTGTCGCGTCCGTTTTCGGCGGCGGAGTCAAGCAGCGTACGCATTCGGGCGAGGATCTGTCCGACGCGACGCTTTAGCCGCTCGCGGTCTTGGTACTCGTCGGCGTAGGCGCGCCACGCGGCGAATACGTCGTCGCACACGGTCTTCAGTTCACCAGCGATGCTGCGCGGCGGCTCGGGAAACTGGGCAGCTCGGCGTTGGGCACCTGGCTCAGGAAGATGAGCTGGACCAGTTCCAGGCCCGGGGCGGCGATGATCGCCGCAGCGAGAAGCGTCAGGCCAATGAGCACGCCCGAGAACAGGTGATCATCGCCCACAGAATCTTCAAGGTCGGAATCGCCCCCGCACGCCTCGGCCACTCGGTGAACCAGCTCGATAGGTTCCTGCAAGTTTGGCGCAAACGGCGACCCCGGTTCAGGTCTTAAGGGCGTTTTAGCGCGCGAACACCGTGGCCGTAGCCGAGGACGCTTATAAGCACTGCGACCGTCGCCACGCTACCGGCGATTTCTGTTTCGCCGACCACGGCGACCGCTGAGGCCACCGCCATGATGAGCACGGTAACGATCCCGAACTTGAGCGCTGACGTCGCATGCTTTGCGACCAGATCAGCGCCATTCCGAACACGCAGCCATCGGAAGCCGACGAGGACCGTCCCAAGGATGCCGAAAAAAATGTTCAGCAGCAGCGCGTAGGTCGAGCGTGCAGCCCGGCGATCGTCGGCAGGATCGATCTGCATCGGTAGCTCCTTGGTGCGTGTGAGGTCCGCGCGTCAATCGACACGGTCCGACTGATGTCGAGTCGAGATCCTCGGAGCTGTACTCCGACGATTCGAGCACCGTATACCGGTGCCTCTGTTTCTGGAAACCTTCGCAGCGCGACAGTGCCGCGGCTGACGCGTCACCTGCCACGTGGGCGGCTGCCATCCGGGATGCATATCGCGTCGCACCGCGCGTGCAGGTCGATGTGACCGCGGCGAATCCGTTGTACCAACTGCATGCGGTGGTCGTCTCGATGAAGCGCCGAGGCGCCGCTTAGCGCTTCATCAGAGGCGACACACCGCTACCATCTACAATGACCGACGCTCGAAGGATTCGACGCATGGCACTCATTTCGACCCAACAAGACGGCCGACCGCTGTATCGCGTTCGCTGGAACTACCGCACCGAGAACGGCCGCGAGGCGTTCGACGAGCGCAAGTTCCGCCGCAAGACCGAAGCCCGCGCATTCGAGAAACGCATCACTGCGGCAACGTCCTCGTCGACCGAGCGCGTCACAATCTCCGAGCTGGCCGACGCGTGGCTCGAACTGCACGTCACGAATCGCAGCTTGCGGACGCAGAAGGACTACCGCGCCCAGGTGGAGCTGCGCATCAAGCCCTTCCTCGGCTCGAAGCGCTGCGCACGCCTGACGCCTGCGACCATCGCCGAGTGGCAGCGGTGGATGCTGACCCAAGAGCGCGTCGTGCAGACACGCACCCGCGACGCCGACGGGCGGCTCGTACGCGAGCAGGGCCGAGCGAAAACCGGACCGGCCGTTGCCAACAAGAGCCTGGCTGTGCTGCGCGCCATGCTTCGCTGGGGGCGAAGTGTCGGCATGACC
>Ga0105047_10015702_pt1 | contig 11916 bp, 5 predicted proteins | sample MAT04_FD_78384 | JGI IMG/M metagenome (GOLD analysis project Ga0105047, IMG submission 78384) | Freshwater microbial communities from Lake Fryxell liftoff mats and glacier meltwater in Antarctica - MAT-04 (megahit assembly) | ecosystem: Environmental > Aquatic > Freshwater > Ice > Liftoff... | reverse complement strand
TTAAAATCGCTAGTATTGGCAATTCTTCTATTCACCCTTCATTGTTGTTTGTTTTGAGTTTTGTTTTTCTGATTTTATTCGGGACATTCTGCCTGATGCTTCCCGCAGCAGCATATACAAACGTCAGTTTTATTCAGGCTCTTTTTACTGCTACCAGCGCGGTGACTGTAACGGGTTTAGCTGTGTTAGATACTGGCAAAGACTTTACCTTATTTGGCCAAACCATCATTATGATCTTATTGCAATTGGGTGGCTTAGGAATTCTTACCGTAACAAACGTTTTTGCTTTAATATTCAAATCATCGTCTACTTTCAAAAACAGAATGATGGTCAGTGATATGATTAAGGAGCTGGATAATAAAAATACATTTAGTACCTTGTTCAAAATCATTTTTATAACCATCATGGTAGAATTGGTAGGTGCCATACTTATATATTTTTCTGTAGTTAATAATCCTGAAGTAACTGACAATCCTTCATTTTTTGCAGCGTTTCATGCAGTATCTGCCTTCTGTAATGGTGGTTTTTCGACTTTAACCAACTCATTGTATGAAGAATCAGTCAGATATAATTATTTTTTACAATTGACTATTTGCTGGCTGATTATAACCGGTGGATTGGGATACTCTGTGATGATCAATCATTATCTTTTGTTAAAAAATAAAGTAAAAAACAAACTAACTCTACTTAAAGTAGCACCATTAAATACTAAAGCTGATTTCGCCAGAACAAGTACAAATACACGCATTATTTTGGTGACTACATCCATTCTATTGTTTGTCGGAACTTTATTGTTTTTTATGGCAGAGTATAATGGGACATTAAAAGAACATTCGATTTTTGGAAAACTTGTAGTGTCTTTTTTCAATTCCGTCACACCCAGAACAGCAGGATTTAATAATATTAATATGGCAGAAATGGGTATACCGGCCTTCATGCTCACCATGACCCTGATGTGGATAGGCGCATCTCCAGGTTCAACTGGAGGTGGTATAAAAACAACCACATTTGCAGTGGCTTTACTTAACCTTTGGAATCAGATAAAAGGTAAAGACAGGCTTATTATTAACTTTAAAGAAATACCAAACGTAGCTATCAATCAGGTGAATGCTGTCATTCTTCTGTCCATTTTTGCGATCAGTTTCAGCACATTTTTACTTTCATTTTTTAATCCCAACGTTTTGTTTAAGGATCTACTTTTTGAGTGTATCTCCGCTTATTCGACCGTCGGGTTGAGCGTGGGAATAACACCGGGCTTAGGTCAATGGAGTCATATTGTGTTAATAATATTAATGTTTCTTGGCAGGGTAAGTTTTCTTACCTTTCTGATTGGTATTTTTAGTCGGTTATTTAGTGAGGCTCCGGGATGTGAACCTTATTATCCAAAAGAAAACGTTTTCATCAACTAAACTTAAAATAATGCATAAAAAAATCATTGTTATCGGACTTGGAAATTTTGGCGGCAATCTTGCTATCAAACTTACAGAAGACGGACATGAAGTCTTTGGAGTAGATAAAAGTCCGGCAAAAGTAGAACTGCTTCAACGTAAAATAAATCACGCCATCGGCTTGGATACCAGCGAAGAGTCTTCTATTAACCACCTTCCGATTGATGACTGTGATCTGGTCGTGGTGGCCATTGGCGAAAATGTAGGCGCATCTATTACCACTACTGCCCTGATCAAAAAACATTTTAACGGCAGGATTATCGCCAGATCTTTGACTACCGTGCATAAAACAGTATTGGAAGCCATGCAGATCGATGAAATAATAGAACCGGAAGCGGAATATGCGCACGAACTGGCAAATAGAATCATGGTCAAAGGAGCTATTAAAAGCATGGAACTACATGGTGATTATGAAATTGTAGAAGTAAAAATACCTAAAAAGGTTATCGGAAAAACATTAGGAGAACTTGACATTAAAACAAAACACAAAGCACACATAATAACTGTCATAAAACAAACTGAAAAAGCCAATTTTCTAGGAAGCCCAACCATGATAAAAAAAGTGCATGGTATATTACACTCCATTTATCAGTTTGAAGAAAATGATCTGTTACTTGTGTTTGGCAACAAAAAAAATATAGACAGGTTTATAGAAGAAAATGCCTGATGCATGATTTTATGATTCATATTGGTGTCAGGACAAAAACTTCATACAAACAATTTTACATTTTCTTCAATCGTTCGATCACCAAATCAATAAGTGCTTTACCTTCTTTTGAGAATTTGGCGTAGTCTCCCTTTTCATAGGCCAATAATGCCAACATAAAATTGTCTGCCATGATTTCATCAGGATGAATGATGTATTGTGTGTTGTCTTTTATTTTAGTAAAAAAAACTGGGGTAGTTTTGAGTGGAATGGTCGTTTTCCCGTTATCATCTGATAACACCTCATAGTAACTTCCCAAATCTTTTAACTCATATAAGTCAAAGTTTAGATAATCAAAAAAAGCGGGATTATCAGGCCTGAAATTTTTAAATTTACTCGTAATAAGTGGCACCGCTATTTTACCTGGCACACCTCCCTCCAGTTCTATAGCATACTGAAAAGATACACCATCAGGATTTGTCAATAAAATTTTTTGAAGAACAGAATTAAGTTTAATGGGCTTCTCAGCCTTAAAAAAACCAATATAACCATACAAATCCTTTTTCAATTCAGTATTATACCTGGATAAAATATGGAATACTTCATGAATCATCACAGGTAATTGTCTTGACTCTTCATCCAAAGGAAATATATTTTCAGGAATGAGTATGTCCTTTCCCCTGGTATAATAAACATCATTTCCGTAATGATTGGTTTTTACTTTAATTAACCTAATACCTCCCGGAAAAATTCTTGGGCTTAATGTATCACACATTGATTTTACCTGCTGAAATAATCTTAGCATAGCTTGCATTTCTTCTGTCTTCCAGTCAGACACTTCACTTGATATGAATTTTTTATATGCAGTCATAGCTTCTGTTCTGCTTCCGAAAGGCTCAATTCTTTTCATTTGAATTTGCATCTCAACTTCAGAAATTTGGCCGTAAAATCCGTCAATATCATCTAGAATTATAGCTTGTGATGCTTTTGTGCTATCTAAAAAAGTGATGAGTGCAGGTATGTTATTTCCTGTAGTTTGTGACTCCTTGTTTAGCCTGCAACCTAAAAACAGACTTAATATTAAGGAAAAATAAATAAAAGATAATTTATGATTCATCGCAAAAAAAAATTATGCGGAAAGTTAATGTTAATCCACGAAAAGTTGAGTAAATCCAAATGAAAATACTCCAAAATAAAACATTTGATCATCAAATCTCTTTTTTAAACTTAAAAATCTACCCTCAATCTTACATTGATTCTTCTCCCTGTCAAATTATTCGGCAATGCATATTCTTCATTGGTCAGCGTTTTAATCCAATTTACTGAAGCCTGGTTTGATATCTGAAGGAGATTAAAAGCTTCCAAACTAACCCAACTGTTTTGAGAAAATCTCAGCGGGTGCCTCGGTTTTCTATTAATCCATTCAGCTTTCCATAGCTGAAAAGAGAATCCAACATCAATCCTGTGATAGGGTTTTAGTCTAAAAAAGTTCCTAAATTCTGTATTGTTTTCACGTGGACCATAGGGCAAACCTGTGCCTATAGAAAAATTCAAATTCACCTTCACATTTTCATTTCGTGGCAGATAATCCTGAAAAAACATATTTATTGTCATAAATTGGTCGGTAGGTCTTGGGACATCATTGACTATGACAGGTACCCGAACCGAGTCGACCACTTCATATCGAAGATGATTAACACCATTTATTTTTTCCCTGGCAGATAAAAATGAAAAATTAATCCATGATTCCGCCCCGGGTACAAACTCGCCGTTGATCCGGAAATCCCAACCTACGATATAACCAGAACTGTTATTTTCCCCTGCATATCTGATACGTACATTATCCAATTCATAAGATACCATATCACTTAATTTTTTATAGTAGATTTCTGATATGATTCTAAATGGTCGGTTGCTCACCTTCTCCCAAGTAAAATCGTACGATAAACCGCCCACAACATGCATAGATTTCTGTGATTTCAGATCTGTATTTATACTTCCATCCGGCCTCCTCATTTCCCTATATAAAGGCACTTGATTATATATGCCACCTGCCAGTTTAAATGAAATGTCATTTTTCCACTGTAGCGGTTTGTACAATAGTTGCAACCTCGGGCTGACAAATATTTCTTCACTCAAGGATCTGTAAGTACCTCTTAAACCACCGGATATTTTCAACTCAGAATTAGCATTTTTTATCGTAAACCCGTCCTGAACAAACAATTGGACTCGATCATTTCTAATTAAATTCTGGGATTTCAGCACTCTTGAAAGCTGAATTTCTTCTTCTTTGTAGGGTAGAGAATACCCGGCTGAATCCAGTCTTTCCCATTCATTCAGCTTATCGTCAAATTCTTCGAACTGATATTTGAGTCCCCATTGTATAAAGTGTAATTTTTCATTCGGACCACTTTTTTTTGCCTGCAATTCCAAACCACCTTTGTATTCAATATTATATATGGTGTTATACAGAAAATTTCTGGTATAAGTATGCTGAGTGCCTATTCCCAAAACAGCTATCTCCTGCCCTGTATTATCTCCCAAAGCAGTTTCAATCTGTGACAATCTGTAAAAACCGAGTATGTCAAACTTTTCTTCTTCTGAAGCTTTATAGGATGACGCTAGCAATTTCATATATAATGGATTCTTTTTTCTCTCTGGCACATAAGTCAAAGATATCCCACCCATTCCATATCTAAAATTATCGCTCTCCTGTCCTTCAAAAAGTGTATTAAGTTCAAGTTGAAAATCAATGGTTCCTTTTTTACTTTTGCCTGATGATGGTTTAAATTTGTATTGACTTCCATTATAATTAGCAATCAAACCCACTTGTAATTCTTTTGTAATCTCATAACTTAAAAAAGCCTGAAAATCAGTAAATGAAGGTACGTATTCCCCTTTTATATCAGAGCTGCCAAGCAGATATGCATTGGTTTTGTATCTGGCACCTACCAAATAACGAAATTTATTATATGCATTTGCACCAATGCGCTTACTGCCTTCAAAATGAGCAGAAGCTCCCAGCAAACTAGCAGTAACACTTGCACGAAAATCTTCCGGTCTCTTATACCTAATATCCAAAACAGAAGACATCTTATCGCCATATTTGGTTTCAAAACCACCTGACGAAAACTCAAGATCCCTGATCATATCAATATTAGGGAAACTTAATCCTTCTTGTTGTCCACTTCTAATCAGTTGCGGTCTGAAAATTTCAAAATCATTGACATAAATCAGGTTTTCATCATAGTTTCCGCCCCTCACATTATACTGCGATGTCAATTCTCCTCCTGCACCGGCACTGACCCCTAAAGCAATATGTGGCAAAATACTTTCAAAATTACCGGAAGCTGTGGGTAGAATTTTCAACTCCGTTACTTCCTCTCGAACCATTCCCACGTCTTCTATTTTTCCTGCTCTTACTACTATTTCCAAATCGGAAGCTTTGGGCACCATTTTTACATTTATATTTCTTTTTTGACCGGATATCATCTGCTCTACACTCACAGTGAGATCAGAGTATCCTAATCTGGAAAATTTTAATTTGATTTTTTTATCCTGCTCAACTGTAATTTTATATTGTCCATTGTTGTCGGATTCCGTTGCGTTAGAAGTGCCTTCTACGTAAACGGTGACATAATCAATACCTTTATTGGAATCAATATCTCTCACCACACCAAAAACAACACTGGTTTGTCCTATTCCAAAAGCAGACAAAACTGTAATCCAAATCCCCGTTAAAAACCATCTTAATTGCATAGATATTATTAGATATGCTGTAAAAACGTTAAAAAAGTAAATAATAGTCTAATTTGAGTTAAGAGTATGTGTATAATTTCAACTTTTATTTGAATTGAAACATTTTAATTAAACTTTAAATCCACTCCGAAAATGCCACTTTTATGATAATCATCTGCTTTTACCCTTACCCAACCCCCCTGCAACATTCGTCCCCTTAAAAGGGAGACTTCCAAAAGGGGTGTACCATTCAGGCAAACAGTTGATTATCAAATTAGTATATATATTCCAAATTTAAATAACAAATTTTTTTTCGCATGGTCTCAGGCTTAATTATTTTTTTTGCAGTAATGGCTGACTTTATTTTCAGGACTACTGTCAAATTTTTGGTTACACTCTTTTCTTAAAAATGATTACTGGCCACTCAATTGATACCATAGTCACTCATCATCTAGTCATTTTGTCTGAATTTTCTATGTTGCCTGTGCACGAATAACAAAATTAGTCAAAAAATAGTAATTCAGGCATACAATCCGGTAATCCCCAAATGCTTCAAAGCATATATTGCCAGCTGGGGATTTTCAGCTTTAAATACACTATTTCCCGCTACAAGTACATCGGCTCCGGCTTGGAGTATACTTTCAGCATTCTGCAACGCTACTCCTCCATCGATTTCTATCAATGTGCCCAGATTTTTTGTAATGATCATCTCTTTGAGTTCCTTAATCTTACTCAGCGTTTGATAAATAAATTTTTGCGCACCAAATCCGGGGTTTACACTCATCAATATTACCAAATCCAGATCTTCAAGTATTTCGGATAGAAAAGTAACTGGCGTATGCGGATTTATTGCAACTCCTGCTTTTGCCCCTGTGGACTTAATAAGTTGAATAGTTCTGTGCAAGTGCGTGCAGGCTTCCAGATGAACACTGATATTATTAGCCCCTGCGTCCCTTATAGTTTGTATAAACCGGTCAGGTTGTTCAATCATCAGATGCACATCAAGTGGTATTGAGCTATATTTTTTCATTGTGGCAATGATATCCGGACCAAATGAAATATTAGGAACAAACATACCATCCATAACATCTACATGCAACCAGTCGGCATCAGAGTCATTGACCATTTCAATTTCCGATTTCAGATTTCCAAAATCAGCAGCCAGAATAGAAGGAGCTATAAGATGATGACCCATGATGTTTTTTTAACAGGTCAAAGGTATTGAAATATTTATTCTAAAAAAAACATTAAGTGTTGGTATAATAAAAACACAAGTACAATAAAAACCAACATTGCACTTGTATTTCTATTTATTGAAAATGTTTTATTGCCGTCTACATTATCTTGCAATTATTATCCTTTGATTAAAGCTCATCTTACCATTGTCAAGAGATAGGAAATATAGTCCGTCACTCAAATAACTTAAATCATATATTTCAGAGTAGTCACTTTCCGAGACAAATATTGATTTCCTAAATAAATTTCGGCCTAAAACATCCATTAATATTACTTTGTATTCTCCTTCAGTCAATGACTTAGCGACCAAATTGAATTTACCATCACCGGGATTTGGTACAACTACAAGTCTACCAGAAAATTTAAACAGATCTTCTGATGAAGATATCAGTACATTTACTTCCCTTTCAAATGTATCCTTTCCACATATATTTTCAACTAAAAGGGTGACTATATATAACCCACTTTTGGAGTAAGTGTGGAGTGGATTTTTTTCTGCACTTGTGCTGTCATCTCCAAAATTCCAGAGTACTTCCGTTTCGTCTGTACCTGTATAATTGAATTGTACATTTCCGGATGAAGGCACTTCATACTCAAATAGAGCTGTCGGGCCAGTCCCGATATTTACAAAAGAAACCATAGTATCAGAACCCAAAGAATTGCTTACAATTAATGTGACTTCGTATGTTCCCTTTTGATTATAGATTACCTTCGGATTTGAATTTGATGAAACCGCCGGGCTTCCGCCTTCAAATGACCAGCTATATGTAGCTGCATTCTTTGATGCATTATCAAAAAATATTTCATTGCCTTTACACAGCACTTTATCATTATCAAACTTCAAAACTGCATCTGGATAAACATTGATCAACAGTTCCAATGTATCCGAAACAGACTGTCCACATTGATTTTTACTGGTCAGGTATACATAATATTTACCATTTTCTGGTGCAGTAAAAGTGATGTTTTGCCCATTTAATTGAATAGTCGATTTATCATTGTAGACTGACCAAATCAATTCATTGCCAACTGATCCTGTATTTTGTAAAATGACTCTATTGGAATCTATGTCTACAGAGTATGATGCAGTAGGTGGTGATATAACTTTCACATATTCATCAATAATAACCATACCATCTCCTGCCTGATTTGTTACCACCAGCGAAACTAAATAACTTCCCGGTTGATCATATTTTACCACAGGATTTCGAAGTGAAGATGTAGCAGGAGTACCTCCATCAAATACCCAGTTCCATGCTGTAACAGAAGGTGATGATTGACTGGTAAACTGTACATTGGATGAAGGACATATATTATTTGCCGAAGATGTAAAACCTGCTGTAGGTACCAACTGAACCAAAATATCTTCAGTTTCAGTCGTACTACCGCAACCATTCGAATCGCTCAAGGAAACTGTAAAAGTACCTTGAGAACTATACGTGTGAGAAGGATTTACTGCGGTAGAAGACTGACCATCACCAAAATTCCATACTGCGTTAGTGCCGTCTACAATATTTTGTGTAAAATTTACTGTGAAACCATCAACAGTTTTAAAAAAAGATACAACAGGTTTTTGATTAACCACCACAAGATTGTCAGTAATTATCTCATCAGAACCATTTGCATTGGTAACTATAAGTGAAATATCATAGACGCCATCGGCAAGGAAAGTAACCTCAGGATTAGGTTCTGTTGACGTGGAAGGTATGCCACCCTCAAATGACCAAAGGTAAGAAACAGGGCCAAAGGTTGATGTATTCTGAAATATGACTCGTTCACCTTCACAGATAGTAGAAGTACTGGTTGGCAGAAAAGATGCTGAAGGTGGCAATGCTACTAAAATTTCCTGTATTATATTGTTTGAACCGCATGCATTGGACAGGGAAAGTACTACATTATAAACTCCATTATCCTGATAAATATGAACTGGATTTACCTCAGAACTTTGTACACCGTCACCAAAATCCCAAGATAATGTATTGTAAAACTGACTTTCATTTGTAAATGAAAAACTTGCGTTCTCTTGGTTAAAACTAAAATCTGAAATAGGCACAGGCAAAACATTGATATAATTTGATTTAACAGTTGCAATGTTTCCGAAACTATTAAAAGCTTCTAATTTTACATTGTGAAGCCCAGGCTGACTATAAGTAACCGTAGGAGAAAGCGCAGTAGATGTTGCGGGTGTACCTCCTTCAAATGTCCATAAATAGGTTAGAGCATTGGAAGAAAAATTGCTGAAATTCACTGATAATGGCCCACAACCTGAAGTAATATTTGCTAAAAAATCCGCAGTAGGTAAAAATGCAATGGTAATTGGATAGGTAATTTGTCTTGTTCCACATGTATTGGTAACTGTCAATGTTACGTTGTACGTTCCATTTTGAGCGTATTGATGTTGAGGGTTGAGCATTGTATTTTGAGCTGTTCCATCACCAAAATTCCAAGATAATGAATTTTGAAAACCACCTTGAAAAATGAAAGATGCAAAAGAACCATTAATATTGACAATAAAGTCTGCGACTGGTAATGGTAATACTGTTATATAATCAACTTTTGTTTCTACTGCACTACCGGCATTATTAAAAGCTTCCAAAACAACAGCATAATTGCCTGGGGAATCATATAAAACAGTTGGATTAACTGCATTGGAAGTTCCGGGACTGCCTCCAGGAAATATCCATTGGAAAGAAGTAGCATGCTCAGACAAATTAGAAAAATTGACAGTTAGCGGCTGACAGCCTGTGGTTTGATTGGCTTCAAAATTTGATCTTGGCAATACAGAAATAGTCACAGGGAATGAGATACTATTTGACCCACAAACATTTGTAACCAATAGAGTCACGTTAAATGTTCCATTTTGAGAATAAGTATGTTGTGGATTCGGTAGATTTGATAATGTTGAGCCATCACCAAAATTCCAGGAATAAAAAATTACAGAAGTTCCTGTGTAAGTAAATTGGACATTATTTTCGTTTACATTGAATATAAAATTTGGACTGGGCAACGGCAGAGTAGTCACCGTAACAGACTGTGTAATACTATTTGACCCAAAATTGTTAATAGCCTGAAGAGTCGCCTGATACTGCCCTGATGCAAGGTATGTAACGGTAGGAGACAAAGCAGTTGATGTTGATGGAGTTCCACCCGGAAATGACCACACACGGCTTGTACCTCCCACAGATTCATCCGTAAACTGTACTGTAACGGGTGCACATGACTGGCTTGTACTGAAACTAAAGTCTGCTGTAGGCGCTACTCCACTTGAGCAAGCAGAAAGGCACGCAGCATTGAGATAATAGTTTTGAATCTGAGAAATTGATGTAGATGACCAAGTATTGGATGTACTCACCGAAGGGGCCATAATATTAGAGTTATGTGTTGCACTAAAGTTGTGTCCAATCTCATGAGAGACAAGACATCTTTTTAATTGAGCGTTAGAACTGAAGTCCTGTAGTGCATTGTATCTATTTCCTGTACAAACTGCATTCAACCATGCAATACCAATAGTGCCACCATTAAAATCCCTCCTTGTCCAGACTGATGCTACATCATGTACTGAAGAAAAGCCAGATGGGCCCCAATCTGTAAAACTATCCAAAAAGGTTCCTGCATTGAGACTTGTTGTCCACGGGTCACACCCTCCACAGTTGGAAACCCACTGTTCCACAAGTAAAAATTGAATTTCATCGGCAAAGTCATCATCATAATTGGTCTGTACATTATTTAATACACCTATGTTATGATTTTCTACGGCAGCCACACTGCCATAAAAGCTAACCATAGAGAAATCAGATGCTATGGCATATTCTACTTTAAAACATCCACCTGGCATCCTATTTCCTGCGCCATATTGGGGTGAAGATTGAACTTTTTGCTTTTCATTTACATACTGATCATATCCACATTTCTTTTCTTCTCCGGGGACAATATCATTTATGCTATACAAAACAAACTTATTTTTTTGCCCTGATTTTACAAAATGGTATAGGGGTTCAATAAAGTAAGTACTTTGGCCTATTTTAATAAAACCATAGATAAAATCTGAGTTAAATGTTATACTTACCTGACTTCCCGAAATACCTTCAACTGACCCATGCATAGGCAAAGCCTTGGTTCCGTTTTTTTGGCGTAATCCATTTGCATTGGATGAAACGCATAAATATTGGGGAGATATAATTCCTGAGTTTTCCAATAAAAGATTCCATTCAGCTTTTTCATTAATTTTTAGCTTAACAGTATTGCTTCTGGAAGAAGCAATAATACTGTTATGTACCGAAGCTGCATCAATCTCTAAAATCTCATAATTATAAAACATTTTGTCTAGTTCAGCAAATTTTAATACCTGCTGACCTTGTGTTTTATTGAAATATAAAATGGAAAAAATAAAAATGATGACAAAGTTAAAAGCTACTTTCCTAAAATTAGATTCCATATAAATAAAAAAATTTAACGAAGTAAAATAAATTGACATGCAAAGAAAAACAATTTTAATTAGCTTTTAGAATGAAAAAATAATATTTATATCTTTGATTGAAAAAATTTTCTAAATCATCCTATAAATTTACATATATTCTGTTTTTTCTAAAAAAAATTTATGATGAAACTGTTGGAATTGTTCAAAATTTCAAAAGTGCAATTCACTAATTTTAAGTAACTATTTAAATATTTAGTCAAACGAGTAGTTTTTGTCACGATTTTTGCAACTTGGAATTAAAAATAGCGCCAAAAACTAATATTTCCATTCTTTTGACGACGGGCTTCACCCGTCATTACCAATATTTTGCCCCTACAGGGCAATGAACTAAATAATTACAATTTTAATACTATTATTCCCCTTTTTCAAGC
>Ga0105047_10015701_pt1 | contig 11916 bp, 16 predicted proteins | sample MAT04_FD_78384 | JGI IMG/M metagenome (GOLD analysis project Ga0105047, IMG submission 78384) | Freshwater microbial communities from Lake Fryxell liftoff mats and glacier meltwater in Antarctica - MAT-04 (megahit assembly) | ecosystem: Environmental > Aquatic > Freshwater > Ice > Liftoff... | reverse complement strand
CTCCGTCACCCGATCGAACGCAGCCATGAAATCGGGGAGCTTCTTGCTGCGTTGGGAGTCATCCCGCCCCGCTGAATTCCGTATCCCGGCTGCGTACACCGCCGGTCGGCGCCGCTATCGGCGGGCGGCCACGGGGTGAGTCGCCGTTCCGTCGCTTCGCTTCCGACAAGTTCGTGGCTGACTTTCCGCGTGCGAGTGCACCTGCGGGGGAGGTCGTTCGGTGTGAGGCCTTCGGGGTGATTCAGGCGCCGTTGTCAGGAACCGTCGGGCCCAGCCTTTCGTGGGCCTCGATGGCTCTTGGCGGGGTCGTACTCTCCAACGCCGTCGCAGTTGCTGTCGAGTTCCTTCAGTTGGGCGCGACTCGGAAGTGGGCGCAGTTCTTGACGGAGATCGGCGGTGTGGCTACGGAGTCGTGGTGCGGGAAGAACGAGCTGATGAGAGGGACGACCATTGGTCGGAGACGTTGATCCTCGCGGAAGTGGTGATTGGGTTGATCGAAGCAAACGAGGGCCAAGTCGGTTGGGAGCGGGCCCGTGCTCAGCGTCGAACTACTGTCGGACAACCCGGTTGCGGAACTGTTGGTGGGAAGTGTGGAGGTCGGAAGCTCCTGGGCGGATGGGCGCCGATCCGGACACGGGCCGGCTGCGCGACCGTGGCCACTCTCGGTTCCTTCGACTCCGCCACCTAGGCCGAAACGGAAGCCGAGTCCGTTCTGCTGCAGGCGTTCGACCGTAGCTTCATGCCCAGCCGATCTATTTGAGGGGGACCAGCATCTCCGGTGAGAAGTGGTCCGGGTGCCGATGATCTCGAGGCCGTGGCGCCGACCGGGCTCATCGCGTTCGGCCCTATCGTCGAGGCTCACACGTAGGAGCCGTCGATGAACGCCTCGGCCGCCCGCCGGACCTTCTCGAACTCGCCCGCCGTGAGCACGTCGATCGGCCGCTCTCGGCCGAGCACTCGGTTGCGCGCTCGCAGCCATTGCGCCACGCCACGGGGTGTGAGCGAGTCCGACAAGAGGAGCACGAGGTCACGGAGCTCGGCGAGGCGGTCGTAGTTCTCGGTCCTGATGTTGGACTCGCGCCAGCCGCGCACGGCGCGGTCGGAAACATGCGTGACCGACGCAACCTCGGCCTGTGTGACGCCGAACGGCCTGAGCCCGTCGACGATCTCGCTCGCCTCCACTGCCTTGTCAAGGGTTTCCGGCATCACGAATCCTGCTTCCGCCAATACTTCCGGATCTGCTTCCGCCCATACCGCCAGCGCGCCCGAACAGCAACGGCAAAGCAGGGCCAGCAGAGGGTCGCCCCGGGACAGGATTCATGGGTACACGTTGCCGACCTCGAGAACCACCAGCTGTCGCGATGGCGAGCCAGGGTCACGGTCACCTGCTATCCCGGTTGTGCGAGCTTGGCCGCGACGGCCGATACCTTCAGCGGGCCGATGTCGCCTTCGAACCAGAGGTTGTTGCCATCGACACGGTCGATGAAGAGCGAGTCCTCGACCCAGTCGGCGTCGGCGACGAGTTCGGGATCGATGGTCGGCGCCTGTTGTGTCTGTCGTAGAGGAGCGAGCTGAGTCGCTCCGCCTTGGGCCCACGCACGCTGGATAGTGCAGATTGGAAGCAAGCTGCAGACAAACCCCTACGAGGGGGTTGCTTGCAGCACACTTCCGAGCGAGGGGCCGATTCAGAGGGCACCAAGAGTCAAACAACAAAAGTGGAGCTGGGGGGAATCGAACCCCACCGGCTCGGGCGTTGAGGGCGCTAAAAGCCCAGGTCAGAACGGGTGCTTGTCCCTGCAAGTGCAGGGCCAGGACACAACGAGGACACAAAATTACGCGCCCACTACAGAGCGCGGGCGCGGTCGAACGCGCTCTGTGGACCTTCTCGAGGAGGACGACTGGAGTCGAATCGAGACGGACGAGCGGTGGCGGACGTGCGGTTCGTTCGAATCCTTCCGCCCATCTGGGAGACTCGCGTTCATGTCGACGCCACCCGAGTTCCACGCGGAAGGACGGCCTCGCCGTCCCCCTCGTTGGGCTGCGCTCGTGTTGGCGGGCGCCCGTCTCGTGAGCATCACCGCCAGGATCGCCGTGATGCGATCCGAGTCCTCGCGAACGACATACACGACCACAAGGACCTGCTACAGCAGTCCTGGGGGCAATCAGCAGGTCTGCGAAGATTTCGAAGGAACCCGCGACCAACTCTGCCGGCAACACAAGTCGACAGGATCGAGTTCCTCACTGTTACCCCAGGCACGGTCACGCTTGTTACTAACGCCGATTGTTGCGTTGTGGTTTGGCGGTCGGTGGGTTTCACCCGCCCTGGTTTCGTTGATCCGATGAACCACAGCAGGGTCAATTTCACTGATAGGTAGGCCAATTCATGGGCATGACCCCAGGAACCGCTGCCGAGGTCATGCCCGTAAACTCACACCCCACGCGAACTACACCCCTGTAATTACTGGCTGAACTGAGATCTGCTGAACGGTCGAACTGGCGGATCCCCAACCTCACCCCTGACAGATGAAACACTGTTCTTATCGAACAGTCAGCGAAACACCCCCGGCTCGGTGCGGAGTTCTTCACGGACCCCGCCCCCGGCAACCACCGCCACTACGAAGCAATGCGCGCCTACTTCGTCGACGGTGCCACCGCCGCTGAAGTCGCCACCCGTTTCGGGTACACCCCCGCCACCGTGACCTCAATGGCCCGTGACCTGCGAACCACGCCTCGCGACTTCTTCACGGCACCCAAACCCGGTCCGACCGGCGCGCCGACCAAAGAAGCCGCCCGGCCGTTGATCATCAAACTCCGCAAAGCCGGGCACACCATCGACGAGATCGCCGCCGCGTTAACCGACGCCGGAACACCACTGAACCGGACCGGTATCGCCGAAGTGTGCAACGAAGAAGGCTTCGACCGGATGTGGCGCCGACCCGACACCCAACGCGGTGGACCCCGACGCGACAGCGCACCACGCGCCGCGGTGATCAACTTCGACGACTGGCCAACCCACTGCGACACCAAAGCCGCAGGACTGCTCCTCACCCTCCCCGACCTCGTCAACCTCGACCTCCCCGCCATGGTCACCGCCGCCGGCTACCCCAGCACCCGCATCATCCCCGCCCTGTCTTCCATCCTTTCCCTCCTCGCCCTCAAACTCGCCGGCACCCGACGCATCTCCCACGTAGACGACCTCGCCGCAGACCCCGCCGCCGCGCTCTTCGCCGGACTCGTCGCCCTCCCCAAAACCACCGCGCTGACCACCTACAGCTACCGGCTCGACCACCAACGCCAAGCCCGGTTCCTCGCCGCGCTCAACCAGTCCATGATGAAAACCGGTCTCACCACCGGCACCGACTTCGACCTCGACTTCCACGCCATCATGCACTGGGGCGAATACGCCGCCCTCGAAAAACATTACGTCCCCACACGATCCCAACGCTCCCGAAGCGTCCTGACCTTCTTCGCCCAAGACGGACAAACCCAAAACCTTGTCTACGCCAACGCCGATCTCTCCAAAGCCGAACAAGCCAACGAAACGATCGCCTTCTGCGACCACTGGAAAGCCGCCACCGGCGCCGACCCCACCCGACTCGTCCTCGACCAACGCGTCACCACCCAAGCCGTTCTCGCCAAACTCAACGAACGCAACATCACCTTCATCACCCTCCGGATGCGCTCACCGTCCCTCGTCAACCACATCAACAGCCTCGACCCGAAAGCGTTCACCACCGTCACCCTCGAACGCACCGGCAACTACCGCAAACCCCGCGTCTACGAAGAAACCGTCACCCTCACCGACTACCACGAACCACTCCGCCAACTCATCATCACCGGTCTCGGACGCGAAACCGCAACCGTGCTCATCACCAACGACACCACCAGCACCGCCCGCAACCTCATCGGCCGATACGCCAAACGCATGAACATCGAACAACGACTCGCCGAATCGATCCGCAGCTTCCACCTCGACGCACTCTCCTCCGCCGTTCCCCTCAACGTCGACCTCGACGTCGCACTCACCGTCCTCGCCGCCACCACCTGCTCCGCGCTCCGCCAACGCCTCGGCACCGGCTACGCCACCGCCACCCCCGACACCCTCCAACGCCGATTCATCACCACCGGCGGCCACATCCACACCCACGACACCCACATCGACATCCACCTCGACCGCCGCACCTACAGCCCCGTCCTACGCACCGCAAACCTCCCCACCACCACCATCCCCTGGTGGAACAACCGCCAAATCCGCTACCACTACCGCTAACCCCAAAACCAGGGTCCAATAAACTTTGTGAAAATCGGCGCTAACGGACACGATTCGCTACCGGGTGACACGATCCCCCAGATCATGCCCTCGTCCGGCCGGTCCGAAATCGAGAGTTGCTGACGTGGGCGATCGGCCAGAGCGCGACGTGTGTGCTCGTAGTCACCGGGGAACTCCGCCAAAGAAGGCGACAACGCCTCTCGACGTCCGGTGTGGGACGTCCCGGAACTCCTCCGCGGCAGATTGTCATTGGGTGATACGCCACGACCGAACGGAAACGCTGAAACGGCATCGAAGCGCCTGACCGATGCTTCGACTGCGCAGTCGCTCGGCCATGGAGGACGGCTGGGCCCGTTTAGCTGGAGTCGAGATCGATCGGGCATTGCGAATCGATTGGACTGCTGCGGTCTTCCGAAACGGACTGAGCCGTGCGGCCTCCGGGACGGGATCCACCGGGACTCGATCCATCAGGGTCTTCACTCAGGTTTTGACAGGGGCCGAGCGCTTCGGTTCGGAGCGGTTCGATGCGCTCCACCAGCGCATGAGCCGATCGCGACGTATCGGTCGGGTCGGGCGCTACGCCAGGCGACCCGATCCAGTGCTCACCGTCGCCGGATTGGCCGTCACCCACGACGAGCACGCCGACCTCGATGCCTTCGTCATCCATCACGTCGAAGCGTGAGATCCGGTTCCATGGATAGAGATCGCCCGCGCCTCTGATCGAGAGCAGCACCCCGTCGCCGCCGACGTAGCAGCCCGTTTGCGTGGGGTCCGCCTGGACAGGAATGCCACCGCCCACAGGAGGCCGATCAGAGGAACAATCGCTCGAAACCGTGCCGATGGCCTCCACTTGGTCGCCATCGTATGAGGAGATCTGGGGCGACGATGCCGCTCCGCAACGCGTGTCCCACGTTGCGTTGGCTGTCACCTACGATCCGGACACGAGACGCCGCTCCGCTCTCCCCTCGATTGGGCGTGGGGCCGAGAATGCCAGGCGCTACGACTGACGGGATGAGGGGCGCTCGGGGTGCGAAGCTGACCGGCGATGGAGCAGCACCGATCCGAGAAGGTCGCCGCAAATGTCCAGGTGGTGGACGGGGATCTCTTTGAGATCGACGCGGACGCCATCGTGAACGCGTGGAACCGCAACATCATCCCTTGGTGGCTGCTTATCCCAGGCGGAGTGTCTGGGCAGATCAAAAAGCGCGGGGGAGTGGCGCCGTTTCGGGAACTGGCTCGGCACGGGCCGATGAACGTCGGCGATGCCGTGGTCACCGGTGGCGGCCGTCTCGGCCGACCGATCATCCATGTGGCCGGCCTCAACATGCGGTGGCGGGCGACGTCAGAAGGAGTTGCCGCATGCACTCGCAATGCCGTGGCGGTGGCATTGCATGAGGGGTTTGGAACTATCGCAATGCCCGTGATCGGCGCCGGGCACGGTGGCCTCGACGAGGAGATTGCGTTGCAGGCGATGCTCGGCGTCCTGGCTGAGCTCAAGGAATCCGGCGCTCAGCCCGATGGACCTGAGGTTCTGGACGTGGTCGTCGTGCGGTGGAGCCGGACGCGCCAGTGACCGAGGCAGAGGGCACGCCGATCAAGCGTCGCTACGTGTGGTTCGTGGTCCTGGCTTTGATCGTCGCCATGTTCCCTTTCGGCGTTGGCGCGCTGTGGTATGTCGGTTCGATCGTGTTGAGTTCCGACCTGGACCCATCGCCCAGTGTCGTTCTTCCCTTCGCTGGCTTCGAGAAGATCGACGGCCTCCTCGTCTTCAGCAGTCACCATGACGGCCGGCTTGACGAAGGCGTCGACTTCGTACTCATCGGGAATCCTGAAGATGTTGACCGTGCGCTCATACAAGCAGAGTTCATGCAAGCATTCAGTCCAGGGATCCACGTTCAGACGCCCTCGACTTTTAACCCCTCCACGATGTCGAACCCACAGTCGGCGCTCGACGCCTGGCGTTCTCCATCCGGAAAGACGATTCACCGGCGCATCGTTCGGGGTACTTCTGTAGAAGACCCGTCCAAGGAGCTTGTGGTCGTGTTCGCGTTCACGACGTAGCTTCGCGAGGAAGGATCCGTTGCAACGCGGTCAACCTTGACGGGCACGGAATCCGGACTACGCCACGGAGGTGTCGCCCGTTTGCCTCGTCCGGAACACCGGAGCGCCGCGGCCGGCCTCCGGCGTCGGCCAACAAGGTTCGCGGGCCGTCAACGGCGGCAAGGCGCGGCTTACGGCTGACGAACGCCGTCGACCGAAACCTCCGGAGCTCCCCGTGCAAGTGCTACCCGAACTTCGCGCGCTGTCTCCGGTCGCGAAGGAAGGGCGAGCCGGATCTTCTGTTCCTGGGCTCCGATCTCCTTCGGCACGTCGCGGATGTACTGCTGTGCTTGGACGAACCCGCCTTGCTCATCGAAGTACATCAACGACGCGATCAGGTTGTTGTTGTCGTCGGCTCCCGACGGTCGAACGATCAGATCGACGTCCCAGCTCGTCAACTGGAACGACGAGGGAGACAGGAGCACGTCGCGCTCACTTTCCTGATCGGCTGACGCATTCGTTAGATCGACGGTCGCCGCCTTCACCGACGCCGGTGTGCCAATCTCATTTGCCGGGAATGGAAATGATCCCCACCCGAATAGGCCAGGCGGAACCTCGGGAAACCTGATCTCGAACGCGCGATCGACAGGGCCAGTGTTCGACACCAGTGCATGCACCACGACATTTCGGGCGGGCACTCTTCCAGGATTTGAGAGCAAGAGACTCAGCCGTTGGGATTGGCCCTGCTCCACCTTGGGTAGCAGGGCAATAGCGCTGCTCTTCACGGACACCCGCACGGTGCTCTCCTCCATCGGCTGCGATCCGTCAGTCTTTGAGACGGTTGGGAGCGATGTCAGCGTGTTCGTTGCTGGGGTCCCAACTCCGCTCATTCCCGTCGCGAACGGCGTTGAGGTTCCGCCGCACGCTGCAAGGGCGCAAAGAAGTGCTCCGGCGATCGTCCGCCGGAGCAGCTTCGCAGCAGGGGCGACGTCCCGGGAGGGAGGCGATCGTCTGAGCACAGTCGGTGTCAGAACCTTCACGAATTCAGTTCTCGGCCCCACACAGTCGGCTGCCACAAGCAATCGAGAGTACTTCTCGATCGGTTAGCTCGGGGAGGCGGAGTGGCCTGGTCCGTGTGTTCTCCCTAGGGGGCGACGAAGACACATCTGCAAATCAGAAGATATACTCCAAATCGTGGAACGAACTGGATCGCCCGAGCTGTTGCCGATCTTCCGGTCCCGGCAGCAAGTCGAGGTCCTGGCAGACATCCTCGATGATCCCGAACGGGAGCAGTCGCTTGCGGACCTGACCCGGCGGCTGGGCATCCCAACCGCCTCGATACATCGGGAGGTCGAGAGAGCGGAGCATGCCGGGATCATCACCTCTCGCCGAGTAGGGAAGACCCGCCTCGTTCGGGCCGATACCTCGAGCCCCTACTTCGAACCGATGCAACGGCTCCTGGTGCGAGCGTTTGGCGTGCCAGGGCGGCTGCGGGCCGCTTTCGCAGAGATCGATGGCATCGACGCCGTCTACATCTTCGGTTCCTGGGCGGCGCGTTGGGAGGGTGAGAAGGGGAGTCGCCCCGTCGGAGACATCGACGTGCTCGTTCTCGGGCATCCTGACCGCAATCTCGTTTACGTTGCGGTGCACGAAGTCGGGCTGATGATCGGCCGTGAGGTACAGGTCCAGTTCCGAGCCACGGACTGGCTGCGGGAGGGAACCGGCTCCTTCCACGACACCGTGGTGAGCCGGCCGATGGTTCAGGTGTTGCCCGACGACCGAGCAAGGAACGACGCGGCCGCGTCGATGGCTCGCTCGGCGAGCTGACCGGCGTCGCGGGCTGCGTCCTCGTCGACGTCCACTGGGTTGGACACGTCGAGGTACTCGAGGCTGTTCCGCGTGCCCGTCATCTGGCTGGAAGTGACGGCGTCGAACACATCGGACTCACCTTCAACGGCGGCCGACGCGAGGGCGAAGGTCGCGACGTGAGCGCCCTTGCTCGCGAGGATGCGATAGCCGGCGACCAGGTCCACTGCCTCGGCGGCGTGGCGGTAGATGTCGTACGAGGTGTTGTAGGCGACGCGCCACTGGCCGGCGGCAAGGATCGGTTCCAGCACGGTGAGCTCGGCTCTGGCCCGGTCGAGCCACTCCTTCGCCGTCTTCTGGACGTCGCCGGTGGTGTCGTCGCTGATGTTGCCCCGCTCGGTGAACATGGCGACGACACGGTCGAGGCGCTCAGACACCGGGCTGCTCCCTCGGTTCGGAACTGTCCCGGCCGTCTTGTTGGAGCTGACACGCGAGATCCGCCTCTGCCGCCTTCATCAGAGCGTCCCCACCAGGGTCTCGGCGGCGGCTCGTGCGTCGAGGTCACTGAACTTCTCGCGCGGCTTTGGGGCGTCGGTACTCATCGGATGTTCCTGACCTCGGCGCCGTCCGAGGGCACCGCGTCGACGCGGCTGCGCTCCGACGAGCGGTAGAGCTCGTCGAGGCCATCGGTCAGCTTCTCCTCGAGGGACGGGAAGAGGTGGCCGTACACGTTGAGCGTCACGCTGATGTCGCTGTGTCCGAGTCGCTCCATGATCGCCCGCGGGTGGGCGCCGAGCGAGATGAGCAGCGAGGCGCAAGTGTGGCGGAGATCGTGTGTGCGAACTTCGGTTGGCAGGCCGGCGCCGGCGAGCGCTGGCTTGAGGATGTAGCGGCGAATGCTCTCGGCGTAGAGGAACTCGGTGCGCGTTACGCCGTTGGCCGTCGCGATCGGTGTGAACACGAGATCGTCTGGCTCGAGGGTTCGACCGAGCTGCTCCCGTCGAAACGCAAGGAACGCCGCCGCCTCATCACGCAGGAACGCCGGCAGCGGAACCGACCGTGTGCGATCGCTCTTGGTTGGGCCGATCACGGTCTTGCCCCTCACCTGCATCAGGGTCTCGGACACCTCGACCCGCCCCCGCAGTACATCGAGCTTGCCCACACGGAGGCCGCAGAGCTCCGACGATCGCAACCCCGTGTAGGCAGCGAACAAGATGAGGAAGCCGTACGGGTCACGGGTCGCGTCGACGAGCCGGGCCACCTCTTCGGCGGTCAGGAACCTGGGCTCCTGGCGTCGAGTGAGCGGGAGCTTCAGTTTGGTCGCCGGGTTCTCCCGAATGGCCCCGCCTTCGACGGCCTCCTGCAACACGAGGCGAAGCACGAGCGCCGTGTTGGCGACCGTCTTGGGGGCAAGCGGCCGCGCGACCAGCTCGGCAATGAACTCCTTCACCACCGATCGGTCGATCGAGCCAATCGGTACGGCATCGAATGTCGGACGGATCCGAGCGCCGAGCGCGGTCGAGTAGCCCTTGCGTGTTGACGGGCGCAGGTGCACGGTGGTCGCCCACCACGCGTCGGCCCACTCCTTGAACGTCACCCGGCTCAGCTGCGGATCGATCCAGTCGCCCCGGCCCATGTCAGTCACGACGGTGGCGAGGAACTTCTCCGCGTCGCCCTTCCTGTCGAATGTCTTGGACCGCTGCCGACCTTGCGGATCGCGGTAACGCGCCTTCCAACGGGTGTCGCGGGCCGGCTTGCCGGACTCGGGGTTCCTATCGATGGGATCGACCGACGACATCCTCACTCCTCGTGTCGAACGTTGGCGTTGCATCATGCACGACGAGACCGCGGTTGAACAGTGGCTCTTTCGGGACACGGTTCGGGCCGGTTTCGGGATCCTTGTCAAGGTGACGTTGTGTGACTTCTGACCGTCGTTCAGTGACCGTGGGACACCGTCGCGAACCGTCGCGTCCGTTGTGTCCGAGTTGTTGGCGGCGCCGGGGGAGAGGCCAAAAAGATCGGGTGTTGACTGGCGTCATGAACGATCACCGACAGACCTCAACGAACCTTGGTGCGCTGCTCACGGAGCAGCAACTTGCCGAGCAGTGGAACACCACGACCCGCCATGTCCGCCGCCTTCGTGTGGAGGGCGGGCTTCCTTTTGTGAAGCTGGGGCGGCTCGTGCGTTTCGATCCGGGTGACGTCGCCGGGTGGGTGGCGGCGCACAAGCGTGATTCTGGGATGTCGTGAGCGTTTTTGACGCGGCTCCCGAACCCGTAGGTCGCACCGGTTGCGTCCTGGTTGTCGGGCCGGGGTGTCGGTCCACCCGGCTCCGCTTGGATCCGACGGCGTGGATGGTGCTCGAGGAATTGGTGCTCGCCGGCGAGATCGTCGACGGCTTGGTGGCAACGGCGACGTCCGTGCGGGCGCTGGGGCAGTCGTTGGGGATGTCGAAGGATGCCGTCGCTGCTGCTCTCCGGCGGCTGACCGGTTGTGGCCTGGTGCGACGGGAGGATCAACGCGACCGGTCGTCGGGCTTCTTCTCTCGGTCGCGGTATGTGGTCACGTTGGCCGGGACGGGGTTGACAGTTGAGCCCTGTCCCGGATCGGCGACACCGCCGGAACCGGTGCCGGGGCCGGAACCCGTGCCGGGGCCGGAACCCGTGCCGGGCCTGGTGGCCGTACCGGCCGCTTCGGGGTTGGGGCGTGGGCGGCGATCGGCTGGGCGGGTTGTTCACGACGGCCAGTTGTCGCTGCTCGACGTCGGCGGGGACGAGCAGCGGTGATCGACGAGCCAGTCACCCAACGAGGTTCACCGACGGCATGAGCCAAGCAACGCAGTCCAAGGACAACACCCACCATCAGAACGACAACGACAACGACAACGAGAACGAGACCATGACGATCACCGTGAAGGCGAACATGAAGCCCACAAGGTCAACGACAACTTCAAGGGATTCGAGAAAAGAGACACCCCAAAACTGGTTTAACACGATTGCAACCCCCCGGGGGTTGGGTCCGGGGCGGGCCTCACGGGTGCGGCAGGCCGGTTCCGCCGGCCGGTCGCTCGGTTCCACGCGGGGGTGGTGAGGGGATGGCGTGGATGAGGATGATGGGCTCAAAGTCGAGGGATTACCACCGTAAGACGGTGCTGGAACGTGGTGATGATCACCAGGGTCTGGCGCTTGCCTATTACGCAGAGCGGGGCGAGTCGCCGTTGGTGTGGGGCGGTGCCGGTGCGGCCCGGTTGGGGTTGGAGGGGCATGTGTCGCCGGAGCACTACGAGGACATGTACGGCGTCGGCGGTGCCCGTGACCCGATCACCGGGACACGGTTAGCGACGACAAGGCGACCGGGGATGGAGCTGGTCAACTCAGCGCACAAGTCCGTCGCCGAGCTCGGCATCATCGGGTGGGCGTCGGAGATGCATTCGATCATGGACGCCGAACGCGACGGCACCCTCGCCTATCTCGACGCGCTCACCCAAGCGGTCGGCGGCCGCCGCGGCAAGACCGCGGCCGCAACACCAACGTCGGGTCTCGTGTACGCACACACCCGACACGCCACCTCACGGGCCGGTGACCCGTGTCCCCATGATCATGTGCTCATCGTCAACGCAGTCGAGATGCTCGACACCAAGGGCGGGTGGAAGGCGCCGGACACCACGGTGTGGCGTGAGCACCTCCACGCCGCCACCGCGTACGGCCGGCTGTGCTCGGCGAAGGTGGCGGTCGACCTCGGGTTCGGGATCGTTGCTGATGATGGCCCGTCGGGTCGGTTGGGGCATTGGGCGATCGCCG
>Ga0105047_10015698_pt1 | contig 11917 bp, 7 predicted proteins | sample MAT04_FD_78384 | JGI IMG/M metagenome (GOLD analysis project Ga0105047, IMG submission 78384) | Freshwater microbial communities from Lake Fryxell liftoff mats and glacier meltwater in Antarctica - MAT-04 (megahit assembly) | ecosystem: Environmental > Aquatic > Freshwater > Ice > Liftoff... | reverse complement strand
CACCGCATTGGTCGCTCATGGCAGAAGCCTACCACAGATCTGGGCGTGTGCCAGCAGAACCAGGCCCTTAGCGGCGGGGCTTTGTGGGCTGGTCTGATGCGGGGTTCAGCAGCAGCATGCCTGCCCGGAGCAGGACGCGGTCTTGAACCCCGCCGTGGGTGCTGGGGATGACTCGGAGTGTGACCACCGGTTGTTGGCGCGAGGCGTTTGGCCCGCGCGCGGGCAGTTCGATGTTGAAGGTCTGCTCGGGGGTTTCGCCGCTGAGGCGTGCTGCCAGCAGTGACTTTGGCTTGCTGTCGCTGGCATCGGCGGAGAGCTCGAGGCTGACTTCACAATCACCCCAGCGGCGGCAGGTCTCGCACAGCGCAAGGGTGCCCGCGAGGCGCGTGGTGCCGACGGGCAGGGTCCAAGTAACAGCCATCGGCTCGGGCAGCTCGATATCAGCGAGCCCGATGCTGGCCAGCAGCGAGTCGTGGTCCGGCAGCAGGCGCGGCTGCGCGGGCGAAAGCGGGGCGCTGGCGGCTTTGGCTGAATCGAACACCGGGGTGCCGGGCCCAAGCGAAGACCATGGCATCAGCGCACCCGGGCGATAACTGACGCCCGCGACCCACGGCGTGCGCCAGGGGCCACTTGGGTTGCTTGGGCTTGTTGGGCTCGTGGTGCCCGCAGGTAGGGCGGGCTCGGTGCGAGACGGGCCGGTCCAGAGGCCCTGCTCAAAGCTCGCTGGCCCGGCGAGCACATTGCCGCGGTCTAGCCAGACGCGTGCGGACGCGGGCACGGCGGGGTTGCTCAGTAGCACGTCGCGGATCCGCAGCATCGAGAGCTTGGTAATGCCGGTGCCCCCGGCGGGCTTCGTGGTGCCGGCAGACGCGGGTTCGAGATCGAGCACTGCCGAGGGCGGCCCGCGGCGGAGATCGCGGCCGTCTGTCCCGCGGTCAAGCTCGGGCGTGCCTTCGACGGGCGTGGTGATCGACGAGACAAACCCGGTCAGGCGTTCGCCACTGGCGAGGATGAGCGTGTCCTGCGCTGGCGGTTCGACGGGCGCTGGTTCGTCGAGAAGGGCCAAACGCGTCAGGCGAACGCGGCGGAGGTCTTCGAGGCGCAGGCGGTCAAGGCCGAGCGCACCTTGGTCAATGGTCACGCCCTGGCCCGACCAGTTGGTGCGAGACTCGGGTGCGATCAGGCGCCGGCCGTCGGTGGTGTCGATGATCGACCAGAGCCCGTCGGCCTCTTGAGCGTGGACGCTCTCGGGGTCGCCGGTGATCATGTCGCGGAAGCGGTCGGGATCGTCGGGGAGGAAGACCACGACGGCCAAGGGCAGCTCGATGGTGACTGGTGCCTGGTCGATCATCAGCACGGCCCGCGCGGGCGAGGCGCTGACCAGCCGCCCGCTTACGCTCTGGAGCGTCGGGCCGATGACCGTGACGCGGGGCTGCTGGACTGCGACGCGGGCGGGCCTTGGGGCGCGAACAGGCAGCTCGTCGTCATCGAGCGCAGGCGCGAGGGCATAGGCATTGGCGGCGGCGGGCGGGGCACCCGCGGTGGTCAGCAGCGCGGCGAGCGCGAGCATGAGTGGCGCTCGTATTCGTCGGAGCGTGGCGAAGGCCGTGGGTCTGCGCGTAAGGAAGGTTGGCTGGACGGCGGGGGTGTTGGCGCGATCTTTGGCGTGGGCCATGGCGGATCGTTGGCGCCGATAAGGGGCAGCGGGGGAGACGAGTTCAACGCTCAGCTAATGCCGGAAGCGCCGCACGCCGGTGGTCATGCAGGTGACGCGGCGCTGGTTGCACAGCTCAAAGGTCTCGGCGTCGCGTTTGGAGCCACCGGGGTGGACCAGCACGCTCACACCCGCGTCAATGAGGATTTGCGGCCCGTCAGGGAAGGGGAAGAACGCGTCAGAGACGGCGATCGCGCGGCCTGAGGTGAGCAGGTCCGGGCTGAAAGCGCGGGCCTTCTCAACCGCCAGGCGGCAGGCCGTTACGCGGTCAACCTGGCCGACACCTGCGCCCAGCAGGCGGACGCTGTGCCCGTCACTCGCGCCGATGGCGATGGCGTTGGAGGCCAGCGCGCGGGCGATGACCTCGATGATCTCGGCGTCTTGGAGCGTGTGCGAGCCGGGAATTGATGTTGGTGCCGGGCCGGCGCTGTGCGTCCAGCCGGTGGCGTCGGGCATCAGCAGATCGCGTTCTTGGACCAGCACGCCGCCGGGGATGGAGCGGAACATGATGCGCTGATCGGGTGTGGCTTCGCCTGTGAGCTGGCTCGCTGCTGACGGCGCGGTGCCTGTGGTGGCGCTGCCGTTGACATGTCCATAGGCCAGCAGGCGGCAACTGCTGCTCTTGGCGCGGAGCGTGGCGAGGGCCTGCTCAGTGAAGGAGGGCGCGATGATGACTTCGAGGAAGATGTCCTTGCCCGCGAGCCGCTCGGCGGTGACGCCGTCGATGGTCGCGCTGCAGGCGAGGATGCCCCCGAAGGCCGCGACCGGGTCGCCAGCGATGGCGCGGTCAACGGCGAGCAGCGGGTGGCTGGCGGCAGCCGCGCCGCAGGGGTTGGCGTGCTTGATCACACACGCGGCGCAGCGCAGCGCATCTGGCCCGGTGGCGCTCACGCGTGCGGCCTGCGCAGCGAGGGCCATGGCGAGGGCCAGGGCCAGATCAAGGGCGGCGGCGGCGTCGGCGATATTGTTGTACGAGAGCTCCTTGCCGTGAAGCTGCGTGGCGTTCACGATGGTTGAGCCAGTCGACGCGACCGCGAGCGGGGCGGCGTTTGGTGCAAGGTCTTGGGTGTAGAGGGCGGCGGCCTGGTGCGGGTTCTCGCCATGGCGCAATGCCGCGACACGGCGAAGTGAGATGGTGAGCCGCTCGGGCAGTAGGGCGGCCGCACCTGAGACCGCAGTGTTGGCCCAACGCGGGACCGAAGGGCTTGCGATCCCGATGTTGCGGGCCATGTAGGCGGCGATGGCAGCGTCGTACGCCGCGCTCATGGCGAAGGCCTCACCAGCAAGGCGGGCCCGGGTCGCAAGTGTGGTGCATGCGGCAGATTGGCGCAGCTCACTAAGCACGCGCGGGTACTGGGCGGGGTCGGTGAGCACGGCGACGTACGCGTGGTTCTTCGCCCCAGAGCGCACCATCGCAGGCCCGCCGATATCGATATTCTCGACCGCGTCGGCGTGGGTGAGCCCGTACGTGCCAGCGTCGAGCTTTGCCAGCGTCTGTGTGAAGGGGTAGAGGTTGATGCAGACCAGGTCGATCGGCTCGATGCTGTGACGCAGCAGCGCGGCGACGTGCTCGGGGTTGTCACGCACGGCCAGCAGCCCGCCGTGGACGGCCGGGTGCAGGGTCTTGACGCGCCCGTCCATCATCTCGGGCAGGCCGGTGAGCTGCTCGATGGGCGTGCAGCGGACGCGCGCGTCGGTCAGGGCTTTGAAGGTCCCGCCGGTTGAGACGACCTCGACGCCGAGTGTGACCAGAGCCGAGGCGAGCTCGACCACGCCGTGCTTGTCTGAGACGCTGATGAGCGCGCGACGGACGCGGACGAGGTCTGGGGCACCGCTGCTGGCGGAGTGGGCGTGGCTGCTCTGGCTGCTCTGGCTATGGCTGCTCATGGTGCTGGGCGGCCCGCTTAACGCAGGGTGAACTTGCTAACCTCGCCGGTGGCGCTGACGGCGTACAGCTCGCCGTCCTCAACGCTTGTAGCCCTGAGCACCGCGACGTTGCTAAGTGTGACCTCGGCGATGATCGCGCCATCAGCAGGGTCGATGCTCCAGGCCTTGCCGTTGGCGGCGTCAAAGGCGATGATCCGGCCCTTGGCGTGCGTCACCACACTGCCAGAGACCTTGTCGCTTGACCAGCGGACCTTGCCTGTCGCGGCCTCAACGCACGCCAGCCCGCGCGGGCCCACAACGGTGAAGATTGCGCCAGCGGTGAAGACCGCGGGGTGGTTCAGGGGCACGTCCGTTCGCAGGCGCCAACGCAGCGCGCCGTTGCGGGCGTCAATCGCGTACAGGCTCTGGTCGCGCGAGGGCACAAAGAACGCCGTGTCGCCAGCGGCGATCGCGCCGCCCGGTGGGGCGAACATCTTCATGTTGCCACGCAGCGCGCCGTTGGCGGGGTCAAGCACGGTGACGTTCCCATCATCGGTGGCGTACGCGACGGCGAGCCCTTCAAGGGCCACGGGCATCGTGGTGCTCGGGCCGGTAAGGGTGAAGGCCCAGGCCGCGAGCCCTTCTCTAAGCAGATGGGCGTAAGCAACGCGCGAGACGGTGCCCATGAGCACGGCGTTGCCCATCGTCAGCGGGCCGCTCGAGGCGACGCGTTCGAAGCGCGTGCGGTCTTGCAGCGTGCCGGTCTCGATATCGAGCACAAAGCACTCGGCCCCACTGACCGCCAGCAGACGCCGGCCGCTGCGGGCCACGCCCAAAAACCGCGTCAGCGGATCGGCGATCGCCGTCGCCCAACGTTGCTCGCCCGTGCTGGCCGAGAGCAACGTGAGGGCCGCGGCAGAGTCCTGAATCGCCAGCACGTCGCCCATGGGTTCGACAAATTTGGTCGTCCCCTTGGAGGCGGTGTCGTACGACGCGAAGCTCGACCACGCCAGGCGATAGCCGAGCTTTTCGTACGCGTCACGGTCGATCGCCTCTGAGCCGGTGCGAGCCTTAGGTTGCGCGGCCGGGGTCGAGGCCTGAGCATTCGTCTTGTCGCCAGCGGCCTGCTCGCCAGCGGATTGGTCACGCGTCTGCCCGGTGCCAGCGCAGGCGCCCAGCAACAAGGCCGCCACAACCATGCTCGCAAGGCTTAGCGCGCCCAGCGCAGGGCGCAGGGCAACTGCTTTGGGGTCGGCGGTTCCGGAGTTGGTGCGGTACTTATAGATGCTGCGAGTGGGCTGACGCATGCGATCTTGCCTCCGGTTCGACCTGGGCTGAACATGCCCTGGCACCCCTGCGGGCACCGGGCCAAGGACGCGAGTTTAGCGGCGCGCCGCGTCGCAATCCTGCGCCGGGGTGCCGCGGCATCGACCCGAGGACGTGGCCCGCAGGTGTGGGTCGTGGTCGGTGGGGGTGCTACGGGTCGGCCCTGGCGCTACCGTCACATCTATGTTCACCGGGCTGGTGCAGGCTGTTGGTCGGGTTCACACAATGGAGCCGCAGGGCTTTGGGCTTCGATTAGTGATTGACACGGCGGGTTGGGCCCATGTGCCGACGCTGGGCGACTCGATCTGCGTCGGCGGCGTGTGCCTAACGGTCGCAGTCGAAGTCAAGTACGGCCAGCCGCTGGCCTTTGACGTGGTGCATGAAACGCTGACGAAGACGACGCTCGGGCGGCTGCGGGCGGGCGACCGTGTCAATCTTGAGCACGCCGTGTCCGCTAGCACACTCATGGGCGGACACTTTGTGCAGGGGCACGTAGACGGCGTGGGCACAGTGACGGCGGTGCAGGCCGAGGGCGACTGGCGGCTGTCGATCGCGGCCCCGCCAGCGCTGATGCCGATGATGATCTCCAAGGGCTCGGTCTGCGTCGAGGGCGTCTCGCTGACGCTCGCTGAGGTTGGGCCAGCACAGATCACCATCGCACTGATCCCCACGACGCTGGACAAGACCACCCTTGGCGCGCTCAAGCCCGGCGACGGGGTGAACCTTGAGGCCGACATGCTGGTCAAGGCCGTGGTCGCCACGATACAGCGAATGAAGGTGTGAGCGCATTGGGCTTGAGGCGTGGCCGGCGTGAGCGGCGTGGCTGGCGTGAGCGGCGCTGCGATCAGCCCCTGACCTTGGCCCAGGCCTCTTCGAGCCGTTTAACGCTCGCGGGCACGGCGGTGCCGAGCTCTTGTGCAAAGCTCGAAACGCGGAACTCCTCCAAGAGCCAGCGATAGTGCTCAACTTCTTGAGGCACCTGCCCCTCACCAAGCGCCTGCATGAACCACCCGGCGGCATCGGTGGCGATCACAACCTTCGAGCGCTTGCCAATGGACGTCGGCAGTGACGACTTGGGCTTGCCGGTCGCGTTGGCGGCAGGAGTGGGGGCGTTGTTTATGACCGTGGCGGCGTCCTCCTCGGCGTGCCGCTTGGCCTGCGCGTGTGCCGCGGCGATCCACGCGGTCAGGCGTTTCCACGCCGTCTGCACGTCCGGCAACAGGCGGCTCTCGCGGCTGGTGCCGTCCTCGCGCATCTTCTCAAGCCGCTTGTGCAAGGCCTCTGCATAGCGCGGGTAGTGGACCAGACGGTCAAGCGGCAGGTGCCCGAAAACACCGGGCGGGAGCAGATATGCCGCGTGTTCACGGATGTCCTGCAGGCTCAGCTCCCACGTGCGCGGGGTGCCGCTGCCCAGGCGGTGGGCGACCTTCTGCCGCGCCGCAAGGACGCGCGAGACCAGATCGCCAACTTCTTTGGTGTACTGACCCAGGCGGCCCCACTGGGCCATGAGGCGCGCGTCAAAGTCGTCCTTACTAACAATCGGCGGCAGCGTGTGCAGGAAGGTCTTCTCGCAGATCAGGTCCATCAAGTTGTGCTTGAGGTCCTTGGCGTCACCCAGCGGCCCATAGTGGCGGAACATCTCGTCTGCCCCCGGCAGCGTGCGCAAACGGTGGGTCAGCTCGTCCTTGCAGTGCAGGGCAAACAGGCGGATGAGCCCGCGCCTGAGCTGCCGTTGGGCCTGTGCGGCGCTCTCAGCGAGTGTCAGCGTGACGCTCTCGCCCGCGTCAACGAGCGTTGGATAGCCCACGACAACGCCGCCGGCGCGGGTGGTCTCGAAGCGTTCGGGCAAGTCGCCAAAGTCCCAGGCCTTGATGCCCTCGCGCCCGAACTCTTGGCGGGCCATGCCGGCGAGGGCCTTGCGGGCTCGCCCGGCGAAGCGTTTGCGCAGCTCTTCAACATCGCGCGACTCGCCCAGGCGTTGGCCTTGCTCGTCAAGGACGCGGACATTGAAGCGCAGGTGGTCGGGGATGCCCGTGAGCTGCCAGGCCTCGGGGGGCACGTGCACGCCGCGCAGCGCGTCGACGGCCTCTGAGAGTGCCGCGGGCAGCGAGCCGCCGGCGAAGGTCATCAGAGCCGCGCACTCGTCGGCCAGGCGCGTGAGGCCGCCGCCGGCGTCTTCGCCCGTGGGCTGGACCATCGCCGCGCCCTGATTGGCGATTTGGTTGGCGCCCTGGACCGCACTCTGGCCCAAGTTCTGGCCGCTGTTCTGGCCGCTGTTCTGGCCTGCTGAATTCTGGTTCGTCACGCTTGATCGCGTGCCAACAAACTGCACGCGAAGGTGCTTGGGCAGAGTCTTGAGCAGCGCCAGCACCTTCTCACGCAGCAGCCCCGGCACAAGCCACTCAAGCCGGCGCGGGTCGAGCTGCGCCAAGTTCTCTACCGGCACGCTCAGCGTCAGCCCGTCTTCCTCTTTGCCCGGGCTGAGACGGTAGTCGATGCTCGCGCTGGCGGTGCCCAGCGGCAACTGCGGCGGAAAGTGCTCGGGGTCGTGGTCCACCCCCGGGCGCAGCACATCGTCGACGCGCATCTTCAGCACGTCGGGCTCGAGCTTTACCAGCGCGCGGTACCAGTGCTCGAATGTGCTCTTGTTCCACACGTCCTGCGGCAGGTGACGGTCAAAGAAGTCGTACCGCGCGTTGATCTCGGCCCAGATGTCCGTCCGCCGCAGCTTGGCCTCAAGCTCGCGCGCCTCGGCCAGTACGCCCTCGTTGTGCCGCATGAACGGCAGGTCCGCCTCGTATTGCCCGTTAACCAGCCCGTCGTGTACGAAGACCTCGCGAGCTTCCTTCATGTTGATCGGCCCGTACGGCACGCGCCGACGCGGGACTAGCACCAGCCCAAACAGCGTCACCCGCTCCCACGCGCAGACCTGCCCGGTCTCGGCCACAAAGTGCACGTCGGTGTGGCTGCGTTTGAGCACGTGGGCCCCGGCGGCCTCGAGCCACGCGGGGTCGATCTTCGCGCACGTCCGCGCGTACAAGCGCGTGGTCTGCACCAGCTCGGCGCACACGACCCACTTCGCCGTCTTCTTAAACAGCACCGAGCCGGGGAAGATGTTCGCCTTCAGCCCGCGCGCGCCGTAAAACTCGCCCTGCTGGCTCGCCTCGTCCTTGCTCAGCACGCTCGAGAGCAGCCCGGGCAGCAGGCTCTTGTGCACCGCATCACCCGAGGCGCCCATCGCGCGGCCCTTGTCGTCACGGTGCACCACGCCCGACTTGAGCTCAAGCTCCTGCGCCACCTGACGCAACTGGTTGAACGTCTCTTCCCACTCACGCACGCGGTTGAACGACAGAAACCGCTCACGGCACCAGCCCCGCAGGCGGCTGTGGCTGAGTTCCTCACGCGCGGCGCGGTACGCCTCCCAGATGTTCAAGAGCCCCAGAAAGTCAGATCCTTCGGCCTTGAACTGCGCGTGGGCCTGGTCCGCCGCCTGCTGCTTGTCCATCGGGCGGTCGCGCGGGTCCTGCGCGCTCAGCGCAGAGGCAATCGCCAGTACCTCATCGAGCGCGCCGTGCTCCTGGGCCGCCAGAAGCATCCGCGCGATCCGCGGGTCCGCAGGCAGCCGTGCCAACTGCTGGCCGATGGTTGTCAGCTCGCCCGCATCGTCCACCGCGCCAAGCTCTAGCAGCGTGTCGTACCCGTCGCGGACCATCCGCGCGTCGGGCGGCTCGACAAACGGGAAGTCCTCCACCGCGCCAAGCCGCAGCGCCTTCATCTGCAGAATCACGCTCGCCAAATTCGTCCGCAGAATCTCGGGGTCGGTAAACGCCGGGCGCGCATCGAAGTCCTGCTGGCTGTACAGGCGGTAGCACACGCCCTCGGCCACGCGCCCGCAACGCCCCGCACGCTGCGCGGCGCTGGCACGGCTGATCGGCTCGATCGGAAGTCGCTGCACCTTCGTGCGGTGGCTGTAACGGCTCATCCGCGCCAGCCCGCTGTCAATCACGTACCGGATCCCCGGCACCGTCAAAGACGTCTCTGCCACGTTCGTTGAGAGCACCACACGCACGCCCCGGCTGGGCGAGAAAACCTTCTGCTGATCCTGCGGGCTCAGCCGCGCGTACAAAGGGACGATCTCGTACTCGCCGTGCCCGAAGATCGCCGGGAGCTGCTTGCGCAGATACTCGCCGGTCAGGCGAATCTCACGCTCGCCCGGCAGAAAGACCAAAATATCACCCCGCGGCATCCCCGGGCGCGTCAGCGCGTCGATCGCGTCGAGAACCGCACGCTCCTCGTTGGTCTCAAAGTCGTCGGCCTCGACCTCCTCTACGGCGGTGTACCGCACCTCGACCGGGAACGTCCGCCCCGAGACCTCGACCACCGGGCAGACACTCGGCCCACCAAAGTGGTCGCTCAACCGCAGCGGGTCGATTGTCGCGCTGGTGATGATGACCTTGAGGTCTGGCCTGCGTGGCAGCAGCCGCCGCAGGTACCCCAGCAAAAAGTCGATGTTCAGCGAGCGTTCGTGCGCTTCATCGATGATGATCGTGTCGTACGCCAGCAGGTCGCGGTCGTGGACCATCTCTGCCAGCAGCACGCCGTCGGTCATCAGCTTGATCAGCGTGGCCTCGCTGGTCTCGTCGCCGAAGCGGACCTTATAGCCCACCGCGCCGCGCGGACCAAGGGCGGTGCCAAGCTCGTCGGCCAGGCGCTGCGCGACCGCTCGGGCCGCGATCCGCCGCGGCTGAGTGTGCCCGATCATCCCGCGTTGGCCCAGGCCAAGGTCCAAGCAGATCTGCGGGAGCTGCGTGGTCTTGCCCGAGCCGGTCTCGCCGCAGATGACCGTGACCTGGTGCTTGGCGATGGCGCGGGTGATGTCCTCGCGCCGCGCCAGCACGGGCAGGTCAAGGTTGAACGCTGGCTTGGGCGCAAGCTCAGCTCGAGCCCGCGCGCGACGCGCCGACCGCTCGATCTCCGCGTGCAGTTGGGCGATTCGCGGGTCGTCGGGCCCCCGGGCCTCGCGCAGCAAATTCGACAGCCTCCCGCGTAAACGTGGCCCGTCGGCGATCATCCCGCGGTCGATCAGATCTCGCAGGCCCTGCGGCGATGGCACACCACGACCACCACGATCACTCGAACCGCCACGCTCGCCCGAGTTTGAGCCCCGGCGTTGAGCCCCCTCCGCGCGCGAACGCCGGTCATCGCCCACCGGCAATTGCTCGTCCGGCGGCGGGTTGTCGGGGGGCTGCTGCACCGGGGTTCAGGGTAGAAACGGTGCGCACCTCACGCACCGCCCGACACTGCTCGCCCTGGTCATCGCCAAGCCCGGCGCCAAGCTGTGCTTTGGGCCCAGCTTTGGGGCCGGCTTTGGGCCCAACACCGAGGCCTGCCCGCGTGGCCGCCCGCTTACCATCTGCCGTGAGTAACCGCACGCTGCCCAGCGGCGAGTTGGACCTCTCCAGCGACCAGCGTCTGGGTGCGATCATGTCGATGGTTGAGCGCGTCAGCAACGCTGGCTCGCCGCTCGACGTCGTCCGTGAGTTCACCAAGGTCTACTACCGCCACCACGCGGGCGACTACCTCGTCACCGTGATGACGCGCTCGAACATCCCCGGCGAGTACCGCATCTTCCGCCGCATTGACATCCCCGCCCTTCAGGCCGGCCAGCTTGAGCTGCAAGACGCCCGCCTTAACCCCGAGTGGCAGATGACCCGCACCGGCGGGCTCATCGGCACGCTGGTTGCGCGCCCAACCCCGCGCCTCTTCGAGCACCTTGACGGGCTGGTGCCAGACGAAGTGATCGGCCCGGTCTCGGCGGGCTTCAACAGCGCCATGGCCGTGCCGCTGTTCATCCAGGGCCAGGTCCAGTACTGGTCCATTACCTTCAGCCGCGAGCGCCGTGCCTTCGGCGTTGAGGAGCTTGAGCGCGCCTTGCTGGTGGGCAATCTGATGGGCGGCACCACCAGCATGCTGCTGCTGATGGGCCAGGTCCGTGAGCTGAACCGCCGTCTCGAAGCTGAGTTTGAGGGCGTGGGGCGCGTGCAGCGCAGCTTGCTGCCGCAGTTGCTCACAGTCCCGGGTCTTTCGCTTCACGCCGGGTACGTCACCAGCCAGCGTGCCGGGGGTGATTATTACGACCTGCTGCCGCTGCCCGACGGTCGCTGGTGCGCGCTGGTGGCAGATGTCTCTGGGCACGGGCCCGGCGCCGCGACGGTGATGGCGATGGTCCGCGCGCTGCTGCATTCAGCGATTGCCCCGCGGGCCGCCAGCGCCGCCGACGTGCTGGTGCTGCTCAACCGCGAGCTGGCCCGCACCCCGCTGGAGGGTCGGTTCGTCACCGCCGCCGCCGCCGCGATCGACCCTGCCACCGGCGAGGTTGAGCTCGCACGTGCCGGGCACCCTGCGCCGATTGTCCGCCGGCGCTCCGGCCATACGGCGGAGGTTACCGGCGAGGCCTGCGAGCTGCTTGGCGTGCTCGAGCACGTTACACCAGCGACACAAAGACTGACCCTCGAACCCGGCGACGTGCTGCTGCTGCTCACCGACGGCGTGCCCGACGCGATGAACCCCGCGCACAAGTTGTTGGGCCAAACGCGGCTTATTGAAGCCGTCCGCCTCGCGCCGCCCGGGCCCGAGGGTGTCGTCAACAGCGTGCAGCGGGCTGTCGCGGCCCACCAAGGCCCACACGCGGCCAGCGATGACCAGACGCTGCTGGCGGTCGCTCTCGCGCACTGAATTAGAAGCCCGGCCCCCGAGCCAGCGACACGCATTTCAGCGCCCCGGCGTCTGCCAGGCCGTCACGAGCAACTGCTCGGCCTTGTCCCAGTAGCACTGGTGGTGCCGAAGCAACTCGTCCATCGCCGCCAGCTCGCCGGGCGAGTCCACTTTCACCGAGATGGGCTCCCCTTCCTCAAGCTTGAGAACGATCCGCCCAGTGTTGGTCGCGGCGTGCCAGAGAGCGCGGTACGAGCGGATCGGCTGTGGGTCCATGCCGCAACCTTAGCCGTAGCT
>Ga0105047_10015694_pt1 | contig 11919 bp, 10 predicted proteins | sample MAT04_FD_78384 | JGI IMG/M metagenome (GOLD analysis project Ga0105047, IMG submission 78384) | Freshwater microbial communities from Lake Fryxell liftoff mats and glacier meltwater in Antarctica - MAT-04 (megahit assembly) | ecosystem: Environmental > Aquatic > Freshwater > Ice > Liftoff... | reverse complement strand
CTCGGTGGTCGCCGCATCATTCAAATAACAGAGTTCCGCGGCGCCGATGTACTTCGACGATCCCGGCTCGCGAACGCTCACCCGAACGCGGTAGTCGCTGAGGTTGAGGGTCTTCAAAATGAACAGCACGAGTTCGAGTTCGCTGCGGATTTGCTCGTCGACCTGTTCGGGGGTGACGAACAAGTGCGCATCGTCCTGGGTGAAGCCGCGGACGCGGGTCATGCCGCCGAGTTCGCCGGATTGTTCGAAGCGGTAGACGGTGCCGAACTCCGCGAGCTTGATCGGCAGGTCGCGGTAGCTCTTCGGCCCCGCCTTGTAAATCTGGATGTGGTGCGGGCAGTTCATCGGCTTGAGTAAATAGCCTTCCTGGCCGCTCATCCAGTTCTTGAGCACTTCCAACTTCGCCGGTTTGTCCTTCGCTTCCGCGTACTCTTGCTTCAGCGCGAGCGCATCGAGTTTCACTTGCCCGAAGGTGTACCGCGGCAAATCGCCCGCCGGGTCGGCGGGTTCGCGGCCCTCGGCCACGGCCGCGATCAGATCGACGAATGCTTTTTCCTGAGCCTCGGTGAGCAGATCCTTTTCCAACAAGGTGTACCAGGCATCCACCGAACCCACGATTGGATTCATATACATCGGCGGGAACTGCGCATCCGCGTAGTACGGGAAGTGGCCCGAAGTGCGATAGAGGTTCAAGTTACCAATGTGCGGGGTGTACACGGGCTGGTAGCCGCGCTTGACCAACTCTTCGCGAATGAACGATTCCAACAAGTAGCGGACGGTCGCGCCCTTGGGCATCCAGAGGATCATGCCCTGACCCGCGACCTGCGAGATGGTGAAGAGCTTGAGTTGCCTGCCGAGCACGCGGTGGTCCCGCTTCTTGGCTTCTTCGATCTGCTTCATGTACTCGTCGAGGTGCTTCTTGTCGAAGAACGCGGTGCCGTAGAGCCGTTGCAGTTGAGCCCGTGCCGCGTCGTTCTTCCAGTACGCCCCGGCGATGCTGAGCAGTTTGAATGCCCCGACCTTGCCCGCGTGGGGAATGTGCGGGCCCTTGCACAAGTCGATGAACTCGCCCTGGCGGTAGAAGCTCAACGAGGGGTATTCCTGGAACGCCTCGTCGATGTGCTCGACCTTCAACTTCTGCTTCAAGTCCGCGACGAGTTGCTTGCCTTCCGGGGTGGGCCGCTCGAATCGCTCGAAGGGCTCCGCCGCTTTGACGATCTTGGCCATCTCGGCTTCGATCTTCTCGAAGTCGGCCTCGGTGATCGGGGTCGGGCTGTCGATGTCGTAGTAGAAGCCGTTGTCGGTGGTCGGCCCGAACGCGAGTTGGGTTCCCGGGAACAGCCGCATGACGGCCCGGGCCATGATGTGGGCGGTGCTGTGGCGGAGCACGTCGAGCGCTTCCGGGTCGCGATCGGTGAGCAGTTGAAACGAACTATCCGCAGTCAGTTCCCGATCGAGATCGACGATGACCCCATCGACCTTTGCGGCGACCGCGGCCATCGCGAGGCGCTTGCCGATCGCTTCGGCCACGTCTTTGGGACGGGTACCGGGGGGGACTTCGCGGGTGGAACCGTCGGGGAGTTTGAGAGTGATCGCGATTTGATAACCTCCTGTCGGGCCGGGCTCGGGCGCACGCCCCTACAACGGGCGTGCCGGGAACCGGCGAATTCGGAGCGTTAGTTTAGTTCCGCCCCGAAAAGAAAGAACCCCGGCCAGCGGCCGGGGTTCTCGCGAAACTCACTTCCGCGGCGTCCTCGCATTCGGGTCGGGCCGAATCGGCTTGGCCAGATCTTCGTCCGGGTTCGAAATCGGAACCGGCTTGTTGGCCTCTTCCTTCTCTTTCTCCCACTTCTGATAGAGGAAGAACGCACCGACGAGCATGATGAGCACGAGCACGCCGAGCACGATGAACCGCACCGGCGACGACTTGTACGACTTCTCGTCCTTGGACTTCTTGCCCTTCTTTTTCTTCTTCGGGCGGTCGTCTTCGTCGTCGTCTTCATCCTCGTCGTCGTCCCGTCGGGCCTTCTTTTTGGCCGGGCGGTCGTCCTCATCGTCGTCCCGGCGGGCCTTCTTTTTGGCCGGGCGGTCGTCCTCGTCGTCGTCCTTGGGCCGGGGCTTGGCGGCCGGCTTCGCGGCCGGGGCCTTTGCGGCGGGCGCTTCCTCGACGGCGAAGTACGTCCCGCACTTGGGGCACTCGATCGTCTGCCCCTCCGCGAACCCCGCGGGGCTGCCGCTCTTCATCCCGGCCTTGCACTCCGGACACACCGCACGCAGTATCGGCACGAAAAGGCTCCTTACGAAGTCGCGCGTTCGAGCACGACGGTCCCGGCGACGAAATTCACTTCCAGACGGTAATCTTTCAGGGCATCGGTGCCCAAGAGGATTTGATCCGATTCTTCGAATTGCGTTTTCAAATCCACCAAATAGTCATCGAGTACGACTTGAACCTCATAAAGATTCCTCACGATCTCGCGTCCGTCCGGCAATTCGTAAGACTGTTGAGACACAATCGTTTGATCGCAAAATGACTTAAAGCTATCCGGAAGTTGAAGCCCGCCTTCGAAGCCCGTATCGATGGTTGCAAGATAGGCGACCCCGAGAATCTCGATTGGGACGACCGGCGAACCGGATCGAGTTATGGCTCCTGCGAGCATCGCCGCCTCCCGCGAGCGCGACTGTAGCAAGGATAACCGATTCGCCAGAACATCAGGAAGCGAAAGCGGCCTTCGGCCCGCAACTTGTCGATGATTTCGCCGGCCCCTCGTCCAAAGAATAGTTCGCCCGTCGTGGGATCGACACCAACGGCCTCGCCGGTCCGTTCCGATAGGTCATGCGTGCGCTGATATTCCGCCCAAACCACTTTTGCTTTCTCGACATCGAAGTCGCTAAGAACTTCCGTCGGCATGATTTGGTCTCCCGCATTGCTGATATACCGCGAGCGGATCGAACTGTGTTTCTGACGAGCCGTGGGGGTAAATCCCACGGCTCGTCGAGACCGGAACTCAATTCAAACCGTGCAAAGTATATCGTAGTCGATGCGATCAAAAGTGGGTACAAGCCTTCGGCCCGTGCTACTGTCCTACCGCTTCTTCAACCGGTCCGGCGTCCAGTCCGCGTCGGTCCAACCCGAAGGGATTTTCAAGCGGTCGAAGCAGTAGTACTCGACTTCTTTGCCTTCGGCGTCCAGGGTGATGACGAGGACGGGCAAGCGGTAGCCGGGCGAATCGGGCTTGGCGTCGAAGTAGACCCGCCGGCTGCCGCCGCGGGGCAGGTTGCGGTCGTCGCCGGGGCGGAGCGAGACTTCCACGGCCTCCAGGGGCACGTCGTAGTCTTTGCGGGTGACCGGCCCGAGCGGTTTGACGGTCCCCGCGTCGAGGGCTTTGGTGAGCCCGTTCAACGTGCGGGCGAACCCCGCTTCGTAAATGCGGTAGCGGCTCTTCGCGGCCACGGTCGCGCTGTCCGGGTCGAACTCGGTCTTGTAGCCGACGCCGACGAGGACGTTGTCGCCTTTGCCGGTCAAGACGTGCATTTTGTTTCCGAATTGGTTGCGGACGTAGAGCACTTCTCGGCCCTGGCCCGACTCCGAAAGCACCTTCATGTACACGCTGATCGGCTGCTGGCGGACCCGGTAGAGGATCTCGTCCTGCGGCAGCGCTTTACCGTTCACCACTTCGCGCTTCACGAGGCGAGCTTCGTAATCGGGAACCTCGGCGAACCGCTTTTTGGACGCCTCGATGAGATCGCGGGCGGCATCGGACGGGCGCGTCGGGAGCACCGGCGTCGCTAGGGGCGGAGGATCGGCGGGCTTGGTCGGCGGGAGTTCCTTCTCCTTCTCGCGCTTCTGCTCTCGCTCTTTGCGGCGCTGTTCGATCCGCTCGCGGACCCCGTCGTCCTCCGGCACTTCCGCGGACGCGAGCGCCACGCTTTCGGGAAGATCTCGCGGCTTCGCGCCCCCCGGAAGCGGTGGGATCGTTCCCGCGAGCACGTCCGACTTCGGCGGTGCGACGGGCGGTTCCACGGGCGGCTGCGGCGGGAGCGGAGCGGAGATCGGAACGGGCAGATCGGCCGGCGTCGGTGCGGACGGTTCGACCGTCCGAATCGGCCGCGGCGTCTCCTTGCGCGCGAACGGTTTGCACCCGACTAACATCAGGCAACCGAAGAGCGCGAGGACCAGGAGTCGCCGGTCGGCCATGAGCCGGCCTCCGAAGCGCGGACGAGGGGAATCTATCGAACCATACCCAGAGCATTTGCTCCGGACAAGGCCGAGTGTCCGAACGCTCGCCGGAACGTCTGAAGCCCCCGCCCGTGCGACCGGAGTAGGGGTTCAAGTTGCCCACAGGGTCGGCCAATCCCCGAAATGGGAAGGTTTGCGGGACCGATAAAGATTACAATTGCACGACCTCGAACGGATCGCGGACTTTCTTGGACCCGCCCGCGAAGTGACCATGCTCCACGCCCGCCACTATGCCACCGGCGAACCGCTCGCGATCGCGGCCGAGAAGGGCCGCATCGTTTCATTAGCGCCGTCCGATCAGAACCCCCAGGCGTGGGTTGCCCCCGCGTTCTTCGACGTGCAGATCAACGGCTGCCTGGGGATCGGATTCAATTCTCCGACGCTTTCGCCCGAGGGCGTGCGGACGGTCGCGGACGAATGCCGCCGGCACGGCATCGGCGGGTTCTGCCCCACGCTCATCACGGGCGCCTTCGACGCCCTCGAACACGGCTTCAAGACGGTGGCCCGAGCCCGCGAGGAGGATGCCGATCTCGCACGCCGTATTCCGGGGTTCCACCTCGAAGGCCCGTACATCTGCGCGGACGATGGGCCTCGGGGCGCCCACCCGAAGGAGCACGCCCGCGATCCGGACTGGGACGAGTTCCGCCGCTGGAACGACGCCGCGAACGGCCTGATCCGCATGGTCACACTCGCCCCCGAACGGGCCGGATCGCTCGCGTTCATCGAGAAGCTTTCAGCGCTCGGCATCGTCGTCGCGATCGGTCACACCGCAGCGACGGGACAGCAAATTCGCGATGCCGTGAAAGCCGGGGCGAAGACCAGCACGCACCTCGGCAACGGCTGCCACGCGGTGCTGCCCCGGCACGACAACTACCTCTGGGAGCAACTCGCCCACGACGGCCTCTGGGCCAGCGTGATCGCCGATGGCCACCACTTGCCGGACACGCTCCTGAGCGTGATCGCTCGCGTGAAGACTTCGAAGCGCTTGCTGCTAACCTGCGACGCCGGCAGCCTCGCGGGCCTCCCACCGGGGCGCTACAACGAGTGGGGAACCGAACTGGAAGTGCTGCCGAACGGCAAGATCGTGGTCCCCGGCACACCGTACCTCGCGGGGTCCGGCAGCTTCACGGATACCTGCGTGAGCACGATGGCTCGGTTGACGAGTCTCACCGATGCCGTGGACATGGCGAGCGTGCGACCGCGGGAGTTGCTCGGGCTGCCAGTGCCGACGGTTGCGGTTGGACAGCCGGACGAGTTGGTTGCGTTCGAGTGGAACGTGGGAACGGGCCTCCGGCCTGTCCCGGAACAGGCCAGAGGCCCGTTCCCACGAATTGAAGACCCTACGCCGTCTTGAGCATCCGTCGAAACAGTTCGTTGAGGGGTTCGATCGAGGCGTGAGTCTTTTTCAACTCCAACGCCGTCGTTTCGATCCGGCTCGGGTCCGTGATCGCGAAGTCGTGGATCGCGTCGATCCGCGGGCCTTCGCCGAGTTCCCCGTTCGCAATCTTGAGCGCGTGCAAGTCGCGGATCGCCGCGATCAATTTCGGCTCGTCGGCGATGGTCGCGAGCAGCTTCTCGAACAGCATCGGCACCGGCCCGCGGTCCTGTTCGATCCACCGGGCCGCGAGCAGCGGGCGGAGCACGTAGAAGTACTTCTTGAACTTCACCCGGTCGCCGCGGCAGTACGCGTCGATGTTTCGGCGAGCCATTTGCAGGTAGTGGTACGCGCACGAGATCGGCGAATAGAACTCCGGGAGCAGTTTGCGCAGTTCCGCCGCGAAGCCTCGCTCGTCGCGGTAGACGATGGGCGAATCGAGCCATTCCAAGAGGGGCGGGTTGGACTTGGCGTAAAGCCGCAGGGCCTTGCGAACGTCCCACCCGCTCAGGTCGATGTCGCCGGGGAGCATCTTTTCGATCACGTCTCGCTTGTCTTCCACGTCGATCGACGCGTACCATTCCGCGGGCCGAACGTAGATCAGCCGCACGTCGTAATCGCTATCCTTCGACGCGAACCCCCACGCCCGGCTGCCGGATTCGACCGCGTACAAAACGCGCACGCCCTCCTCTGCCTCGAGCGCTTCGAGGACGCGGCGGATTCGGTCGTGCATCTCGGGGGGGATCATGGGGGCTCAGTCGGGAGGAGAAGTCGTGGAAGCAGGTCGCAACAAGGGCGAATAGTTACCGTCGAACGCCGGTGAGCCGTTGCGGTGAGTCGCTTCAGCGGGCATCGGCGGCGAAGGGAAATCGCCCGCCTTCGTATTGATGTGATTCGATACGTGACACCATCCGACGAGTCGATCCATAACGTCGGTAATCCGTTCCTCCACTTCATCGCTCGCTCCGCGAGCCCGTTCCGAAAGCAATAATTCTTCCAGAGCATCGTAAATCACGGATACGAGGTGACCTCGCTCGGCCAGTTCCTCCGCTGCACGATTCAACTCGATCTTTACTCCCGTCTGCCATGCAGTACCGATTCGATTTTTGACTTCGCTCATAGAGATCCTCCTACTGTTGGCATGGGAAATAATCGCCAACGACTTCGCGTGCTCTCGAGGGCTGCTTCGTATTCGCGGAGCGACATCTCAGCTTTTGGCTCGATCAGCCGTGAGTCGCTCTGTCCTGTCGGAAGGCTAAAGCCGGGAGCAAATCCGCTTCTTTCATCGCCCAAATCGGATCCTTTCCCGTCCCCCCAAACTCGACCTGTCGCAGGTGTTTGGGGAGATTCAGGGGAGTATTCGGCACGACCGATATGCCACCCGTTCCCGGAACGATTCGATCATCGTGCCGGATTGCTTGCACGTCGAAATGATTCGCGACGTCTCCGGTCCGAACGCCGAGCGTGCGCTTGCTTCGTCCCACTTCGGGCAATCCGTCAACGGCGATTCTCATAGCTCGATAAATTATCACAATCAATCCGCTCCGACGGGCCGTCGGCTGCTAATCGACTCTATCGCGTGCGACTTGCTTTGGGAAAGTCCCTCCTTCACACCACCTGCAACCCGATCCGCCGCGCGGCCGTGCTCGGTTTCTCCTTGTGGCGATACGTTTCCAAATCCCGGACCGCCCCGAACAGCGTGAACGCGCTCGCGTCGGTCACGTCCATGGCCACGATCTCGCCGACGAGACTGAGCGGGGCTTCGAAGACGACGATGTGGTCGGTCATCGTGCGGCCGGTGAGTTGGGGAAATTCGCCGGGTTTGTGCCCCAGGCTCGCCCGGATGCCGCGGCGGCTCGGGCCTTCGACGAGGACTTCGACTCGCTTGCCGACCCAGGTGCGGTGGTCCACCACGCAGTTTCGGTCCTGCACTTCGAGCAAGTCGTGATTGCGGCGCTTCTTCACCGCTTCGGGCACGTCGTCCGGATACTTCCCCGCGGCCTTGGTACCGGGCCGCTCGCTGTACTTGAAGATGAACGAGTTCCTGAACATCGACTCGGCGACGAGGTCGATCGACTTGGCGAAACTGGATTCGGTCTCGCCGCAGAAGCCGACGATGAAGTCCGAACTGATCGCGACGCCCGGCACCTTTTCGCGGCAGCGGGCGAGCATCTCGCGGTAGTAGGAGACCGTGTAATTCCGCTTCATGCGGCCCAGCACTTCATCGCACCCGGATTGAACGGGGACGTGCAGGTATTTTGCAACCTTGGGCAGCGTCCGGACGACATCGAGCAAATCGTCGGTCATGTCCTTGGGGTAATTCGTCACGAACTTGATTCGTTCGAGGCCCTCGTAGTCGTGCATGGCCGCGATCAAATCGCTCAACCGCGTTCGCCGTCCGTCGCCGTGGTCGTGGACGTAACTGTTGACGGTCTGGCCGATGAGCGTGACCTCCTTGCACCCCTGATGGACGAGTTGGCGAACTTCGGCCAATATGTGATCCGGATGCCGGCTCTGCTCGGGCCCGCGGGTGCTGGGGACGACGCAGTAGGTGCAGAATTTGTCGCAGCCGATCTGAATCCGGACGTACGCCTGGAACGGCGTGGGCCGCATCTCGGCGTCGCGGATCGGGTCGTAGCTTTCGAAGCTGGCTTCGACTTCGTGGCGGCCAGCGTCGGTGCGGCCGAGGCTCAGCGCGAACTGCGGCAATCGCGTTTCGCGGACGTTCCGCACCAGTTCGGGAATGCGAGCGAGTTGCCCCGTGCCGACGACGAGATCGACGTAGGGCGCCCGTTCGAGCACGTGCTCCTGGTCCTTTTGGGCCATGCAGCCGATGACGCCGACCACAGTATCCGGGTTGGTGCGCTTGCGCGGGATCACGCGGCCGAGGGCAGAATACGTTTTCTCTTCCGCCCGTTCGCGCACGGAGCAAGTGTTGAAGAGGATTAAATCCGCGTCCTCGGTGGTATCCGTCAGGACGTAGCCGTCGCGCTTGAGGGCGCCGACGACGAGCTCGCTGTCGAGGACGTTCATCTGGCAGCCGACGGTGTCGATGTAGAGCTTCATGGGCATGGGTCGGGGGTCCGTTATCAGACGGGGCCGAGGGGCGGGGTGAGGTTACGCGGGTCAGTCGACCTTCGGGGATTCGCCGCGGAGCCGGGCGTTCTCGGCTTCGAGTTCGCGGACGCGGGCCTCCGCCTTGGCTCGGGCCCGGGCGTCCTTTTTTCGCAGTCGCAGAAACTCGTCCCGTTCGAGCGCGATCGCGTTGGCTTCGTTGGGTCGCGGGTATTCGCGACCGGTCATCGCGTCCGATATGCGAACTTGGCCGTCGTCCTCGATCATGACGCGAAAGCCGTAGGAACTCGCGACCCCCTCGCCGGTGTCGTACTCGTCGTCCCAGCGTTCGTCGCCGGCTCGCTTTTTCAGGAGCAGTCGTTCGGGAAGGAACTCGCCCGTGACGTCCACGATCAAATATTCTTGGACGCCCATGCTCGCGTAGAGCTTGGGCTTCAACCCGAAATCCCCCGTTCGGCAGGTCTGTTCCGAAAGGACCTCGACGGTGAGGAACGGGGCCGGGCCGGTCCTACCGATTCGGTAGGACCGCAGCGTTTCCGGCAGCGGGGCCGGCGGGTCGACCGCCATGACGTCCGGCGAGACATGAGATCGGCGATCCACCCCGGAGTAATAAACGTTCATGTTCTTGACGATGAAGGCGCTCGGCATGTGTTGGCGGAAGTGGGCTTCGAGCCCCGCGACGAGGATCGCTTCCGTCGTCGAATGTGACCGCGATTCGCCCATGCCTTCGTACCCCCGATCTTCGTAGACGAGGGGCCATTCTCCCTCCGGGAACATGAACTCCGTGCCGTAATACTCCGGCTCGCGGATGCCGTTGTCCGGCGGATCCGGGTCGATCGAGCCCCCGTAGACGACGGGCAACTGTCCGTTGCTGTAATCGAAATCCTCGAAGATCTCGTCCAGCGACGGGCCGCGCTCCTCGTCGTCCGGGAGGTCGTCGTCGCCGTCAATGACCTGAATCGGTTCGTGCGACTTCGGCATAGCTTCGGGAATGACGTCCGGCACGGTGTAACCCTCGACAGTTCGATTCCCTCAGAATACCCGCGCATCGGCTGCGATTCCAACCCCGTTCACCCCGGCAGGCGCAGCCGGGCCCAGTAGCCGCCGTCCGCGGGGGCGCCGGGAATTGCGGTCGATTCGGCTTCGACTCGCAGGCCCCTGATGCTCCGGCGGACCGCGGCCACGACGCCCATGTTTTCGTCCGGTTCGATGCTGCACGTCGAATAAACGACCACGCCGTTGGGCCGGACGCGGTCGAGGGCGGTGAAGAGCAATCGCGTTTGCAGGCGGATGAGGTCTTCAAACTCGTCGGGTCGCAATCGCCAGCGGACTTCGGGCCGACGGCCGAGCACGCCGGTGTTGCTGCACGGCACATCGACCAGGGCCGCGTCGAACGGCCCGGACGGCGGATTGGTTTGCGCTTTGTCCGACAGGTACGGTTCGACGATGCTGATCCCCAAGCGTTGACAGAGCGCTGTCACCGTGCTCAATCGCCGCGAGTCGATGTCGCAAGCGACGATTTTGCCGCGGTTCTGCATGAACTCCGCGATGTGCGTGGTCTTTCCGCCGGGGGCGGAGCAGAGGTCGAGCACTCGCCAGCCGGGCTGCGGGGACAAGGCCGTGGCCACGGCCATGGCGGAGTGATCCTGAACGGTGAACTCCCCCTCGGCGTAGCCGGGCAAATCGCGAACCGATGCCCCGTCGAGGAGCTTGAGCGATTGCGGGTGTTCGCCCGGTTCGGCGTCGAGGCCCTGCGCGGCGAGTTGCAGACGGTAGTTCTCGCGGTCGGACTTCAGCTTGTTCACGCGCAGCCAGAGCGGCGGCGGGGCGTTGAACCAGAACCCGAGCCGGAAGCACTCCTCCGGCCCGTGCCGGTCGAGCCAGCGGTCCGCGAGCCACTGCGGCCAACTGAATGCATCCGCGAGGTACCACGCGGGTTCGTTGATGGGGTCGGGCAGAACGGGCCGCGTCAGTTTGCGATAGGAAAGCCCACCCACGGCCGTGGGTGGGCTGTGGAGATTTCCAAAAGGCACCGCGTCCGGCGCTGCGAACTCTGCGAAATCGTCCGTCACCAGTTCCGCCACGCGGCGCAGAACGCCGTTGACGAACCCGCGGGCGGAGGGGCTGCCGACGTGCTCGGCGAGGTCCACTGTCTCGTGGACTGCGGCGTGCTTGGGAATCTGCGTGAGGAACGCGAGTTGGAACGCGCCGAGCCGCAGCACGTCGATCAGCGCGGGTTCGACTTGGTGTATCGGCCGATGGATGAACGGTGCCAACAGCGCATCGAGCGTGCCCATGCGGCGGATGACGCCGAAGACGAGTTGCGTGACGAACCGCCGATCCTGGGGCGATAGCCCGCGGTCGTTCGCGAGGTGTTGATCGACCAATTCGCTCGCCCACGCATTCGCGGTGCGGGCGGCAAACAGGATGTCCACGGCAGCGGAGCGGGCGGGTGTCATGCGAGCGTTTCGGGGCCGAAGCGGTAACCGTCTTGGATGGGATAGCCGCGGAGGAATTCTTCGGCGGTCATTCGCTTTTTGCCGGCGGGTTGGAGTTCAAAAATATCAACTAAATAGGAAAATCCGCACCACACCCGTAACGGTTCTCCCCAATCATCCAGTTTTCCATTCAAATCAGCCGGTGGAGGTGTACTTCGGGAGTAGTGAACGTTATTTCCGGCTTTCAACACGATCACCCGCATAGGCTCTTTGCCCGGCCGATGGAAGAACGTGTACGCCGTGGGCCACGGTTGAAACGCCCGCACTTGCCGAAGGATTTGGTCGGCAGATTTCGACCAGTCGATCAGTCCGTGTTCTTTCTTGATCTTCGGTGCCTTGGTCACGAGCTTTGGGTCTTGCTTCGTTCCCGTGATCGGCCCGGCTTTCATGCTTTGAATCACGTTCAACGCTAATTCGGCGCCCACGGGTGCGAGGCGGGCTTCGAGAGTACCCGTGGTTTCATCGGGAAGGATTTCCAGTTCCGCATGGTCGAGCATCTCTCCCGCATCGAGTCCGAGCGTGATGCGGATGATCGTCACGCCCGTGGTCGTCTCGCCATTCAAGATTGCATGGGCGACCGGGGACGCCCCGCGATACTTCGGCAACAGCGAGGCGTGGACGTTGATCGCTCCCAGCTTCGGAGCGGCGATCACCTCGTTCGAGAGGATCTGCCCATACGCGGCGACGACGAGGAGATCCGGTTCGAGGGCGTGGAGCAAAGCTAACCCTTCGGG
>Ga0105047_10015693_pt1 | contig 11919 bp, 8 predicted proteins | sample MAT04_FD_78384 | JGI IMG/M metagenome (GOLD analysis project Ga0105047, IMG submission 78384) | Freshwater microbial communities from Lake Fryxell liftoff mats and glacier meltwater in Antarctica - MAT-04 (megahit assembly) | ecosystem: Environmental > Aquatic > Freshwater > Ice > Liftoff... | reverse complement strand
TATGACGAGCGGCTGAAGACGCTGCAGTTCAAGCTCGCGCAGATCCAGGCCGCCTATATCGTGCAGGGGTTGCGCGGCATCGTCGCGGTCGAGGGCTGGGACGCGAGCGGCAAGGGCGGGATGATCAAGCGCCTGACCGCCGAGCTCGACCCGCGCTTCACCGACGTCTGGTCGATCGGCGCGCCGACCAGGGAGGAACTGTCGCACCATTTCCTGTGGCGGTTCTGGCAGCGGTTGCCGGCAGCGCGCGAGATCGCGGTGTTCGACCGCACCTGGTATGGGCGGGTGCTGGTCGAGCGCGTCGACAAGCTGACGCCCAAGTCCGAATGGAAGGCCGCCTATGCGGCGATCAACGCCTTCGAGGCGGAGCACGCCGCGGCGGGCACGCGGATCTGCAAGATCTTCCTGCACACTACGCAGGCCGAGCAGGACCGGCGGCTGCGGGAGCGGCTGGAGACGCCGTGGAAACGCTGGAAGACCGGCCTCCCCGACTATCACAACCGCGCCCTGCGCGCCGACTACATCAAGGCCTATGAGGACATGTTCGACCTGACCTCGACCGACGACGCGCCGTGGCACGTCATCGCCGCCGACGACAAGAAGGTGGCCCGGCTGGCCGGCATGGAGGCGGCGGTCAACGCGCTTGGCGAGGATGTCGACCTCGGCCATCCCGACGTCGATCCCGAACTGCGCGCCACCGCGGAGGCCGCGCTGGGGGTGTCGCTCAACCTTTAGCCAAGGGTCGATTTCCCCAAGTACCACGACAGCCGCCGCGCCGGCGGGCTGAGCTGGCTGGCGGGGTGGAGCAGGTCGTACATCACGGCATTCTCCAGCACGCGCTGGACATAGGTGCGGGTCTCGAGGATCGGGATCGCCTCGATCCAGTCGACGACATCGGTGCCGGGTATGCGCGGATCGCCCTGGTTGCGGACGAACTTGCGGGCGTTGCCGGGCCCGGCGTTGTAGGCCGCCGCCGCGAGCACCCAGCTGCCGCCCAGGCTGGCGCGGACACGCTCGAAATAGGCGGCACCGAGGGTGACGTTGTAGATGGGGTCCTCGATCAGCCGCGCCTCGCTGAAGCGCAGCCCCAGCTTCGTCGCCTGCTCGGACGCGGTAGAGGGCAGCAGCTGCATCAGGCCCATGGCGTTGGCGCGGCTGGTCGCGGCGCGGTCGAACTGGCTTTCCTGTCGCGTGACCGCGTGGATGGCGGTAAAGGCCGGCGACAGCTCGGGCGGCAGCGTCAGCAGCGGATAGGCGAACGGCAGCAGGCTCAGTTCGCCCTCCGACCGCGCCGCCTTGCCCATCAGCACGCCAAGGTCTGGGCGCTGGATGGTCGGTGCCAGCTCGGCGGTCAGTTGCGCGGCTTCGGCATTGTCGCTGCGCTCGACCAGCGCGCGCATGAACAGCGTTTGGCGATTGCGGTCGCCGAGATCGCCGAGCGCCTGGGTGGCGCGGACCAGCTCGTCGGCGGCGAACCTGGCGCGGGCGGTTTGGGCGATGAAGGGCGGCGAAGCGGGGGTCAGCGCCAGCGGCCGGCCGAGCCGCTCGGTCGCGAGCTGGCCGTAGAAATAGTCCGGGTGGCGCGCCGCCGCCTCGTAATAGCGTGCCGCGTCGGGCTTCAGGCCGGCCGCCTCGGCAGCGCGGCCCGACCAGTAATCGCCGCGCGCCTGGCTGACCGGGGTCAGCGCCGCGGCGCGCGCGCCGACGAAGCGGCCGAGCGCGTCGGACGGGCGGTTCAGCTGCCGCAGCGCCACCCAGCCCGCCACCCATTCGGCGTCGATGAACGCGGCACGCTCGCCCAGCGACCGTTCCGCTAGCGCGCGGCCGAGCGGGAAGGCGGCGTGGTTGGCGGCGATCCGGTAGGCGGTGGCGGCATCGCCCTCGCGCATCGCCTCGCGCGCCATCTGGACGCGCAGCTTGAGCCACGCCTCCGGCTCGACGACGAGGCCGGGCGCATAATTGGTGGCGGCCATGACCGCGCGGGCGGCGGCCTGGTTGTTGGTCCGCCGCAGCCAGTTGACGCGGTCGAAGGTGATGCCGGGTTCGGTCGCGAGGCTGGCGGGGAGGGTGGCGAGCATGCGGTCGGCGTTGGCACCGCCGCCCTGCAGCGTGGTGCGCGCGCCCACCCACGCGGCGCGGTCGGGGGCGAGGCGGGGCAGCAGGCGGATGGCGGCGCTGGTCTGGCCGCTCCACAGCAGCCGGTCGGCGCGCGACAGGTGATCGGCGGGCGTCAGCTGCGGCCCGAAGGTGGCGAGCAGCTCGGCCTCGGTGGCGGCGTCGAGGCCGGCCGAATCCCACGCATCGCGCGCCATCGCCACCGCTTCGCCCTGCTTGCGCTGCACCAGCAGCGTCTCGGCGAGGCGGAACTTGGCGGCTGCGGTCAGCGGCGGCAGGACGTTGAAATAGGCGGTGCGCTCGGCGAACGGGGTGGCGGTGGTGATCGCCTTTTCGGCGCGGCGGCGCAGCACGACCTCCTGCGGCCAGCCGCGGTGGGCGCGCAGGAAGCCGCTGAGCTCCGCGAAGCTGGCGCGGTAGCCGTCGCGGCGCAGCCGGTCCCACTGCACGACCGCATCGAGCAGCGGGTCGCTGGGGATGCTGGCGAGCGGCGACAGGGCGAGCGTCGAGAACCGCCCGCTGGCGTTCTCAGCCAGCCGCGCGGTGTAATAGGTGCGGTTCGCCTCGGGCACAGCCGCCGCGACGGGCAGGGCGGCAACCAGACAGATCAGCGCGGCAATTGCCTTCATGGACCTCTCGACACTACAAACCCCCGTCCGCGCGCCTGTCTATGGTCCGGCGCGGCAAGGGCCAAGGACAAAGGTTCGCATGTTTTCAGGATCGATCCCGGCGCTGGTGACGCCGTTCAGGGACGGCGCGGTCGACGACGCGGCATTCCAGGCGTTCGTCGACTGGCAGATCGCCGAAGGGTCGAGCGCGCTGGTGCCGTGCGGGACGACCGGCGAATCGGCGACGCTGACCCACGACGAGCACCACCATGTCATCCGCCTGTGCGTCGAGGCGGCGGGCGGCCGCGCGCCGGTGATCGCGGGTTGCGGCTCCAACGACACCGCGACCGCACTCCAGCACCTGGCGCGCGCCGCGAAGTCCGGGGCCGACGCGGCGCTGGTCGTCTGCCCCTATTACAACAAGCCGTCGCAGGCCGGATTGATCGCCCACTACACGGCGCTGGCGGCGGCGAGCGACCTGCCAATCATCATCTACAACATCCCGGGGCGCTCGGTCGTCGACATGAGCGTCGATACGATGGCCGAGCTGGCGCAACTGCAGAACATCGTCGGGGTCAAGGACGCCACCGGCAACCTGGCTCGCGTGCCGGCGCTGCGCGCGGCGTGCGGGCTGGATTTCGTCCAGCTGTCGGGCAACGACGAGCTGGCGCTGGGGTATATTGCGACCGGCGGGCATGGCTGCATCTCGGTGACCGCCAACGTCGCGCCGCGGCTGTGCTCCGATTTCCAGGCGGCGTGTGCGGCGGGCGACTATGCCCGCGCGTTGACGCTGCATGACCGGCTATTTCCGCTCCACCTCGCGATGTTCGCCGACGCTTCGCCCGGCCCGGCCAAGTACGCGCTGGCCAAGGTGGGCCGCATGATCAACGAACTGCGCCTGCCGATCCTCAGCGCCAGCCCGGCCGCACGCGCCGCGGTCGATGCCGCGCTCACCCATGCCGGGCTCGACTGATGCCGCGTCCGAAAGGCGAGACCGGCCTCAAGGTCAAAACCGTCGCCGAGAACCGGCGGGCGCGCTATGAATTCTACATCGAGGACACCGTCGAGGCGGGCATCGCGCTGGCGGGGACCGAAGTGAAGGGCCTGCGCTCGGGCCAGGCGTCGATCGCTGAGGCCTATGCCGAGGTCAAGGACGGGCAGGTCTGGCTGGTGAACGCGACGATCCCCGAATACAAGCAGGGCAACCGCTTCAACCATGAGCCGAAACGGCCGCGCAAGCTGCTCCTCCACGAGCGCCAGATCGAGAAATTTCACGGGCTGGTGACGCGCCAGGGCATGACGCTGGTGCCGCTGTCGGTGTATTTCAACGACAGGGGCCGCGCCAAGGTCGAGCTGGCGCTGGCCAAGGGCAAGCAGCTTCACGACAAGCGCGAGACCGAGAAGACGCGCGACTGGAAGCGCGAGGCGGCGCGCGTCATGCGGGAACGCGGCTGACGTGACGCGGTTGACGAAACCGTAACCTGTGGCGCGCCATGCCGTATCCCTGAACGCTGTCCGGAGCCGCGCCACGCCACCGTCCGTCGATCATTACCCGCTGCCTTTCGCCGTGGGCGGCGACGACTGGCGGCTGGGCGAGCTGCTGGCGGTGCTGCCGCTCGGGCTGGCGCTGCTCGACAAGCAGGCCCGGCTGCTCGGCTGTAACGATGCGTTCCGGCGAACCATCGGCCACCCGTGCCCGTCCGGTTTGCCGCTTCCGCACGAGATCGCCGTTCCCGACGACCGCGCGATGCTGGTTCGCGCCATCGACGAGGCGCTGAACAGCGGCAAGGTCCCGGTCGAACTGCGGGTCCGGACGATGTCGCGTCCCGACGAATCGCTGGTGGTGACGCTGGCGCGCTCGCCGACCGGCGTCGAGGCGGCGCTGCTGGTCGCGGTGCGCGATATCGGCGAGCAGCTGCGCCTCGAGCGCCAGGTCGCGCAGGTGACGCGGATGCAGGCGATCGGCCAGCTCGCGGGCGGCGTCGCGCACGACTTCAACAATATCCTGACCGCCGACCTCGGCCTCGTTGAACAGATGCTGGCGCGCCACGTCGCCGGTGACGCCGACCACGCCGACCTTGAAGAACTGCGCGTCAACGCGCTGCGCGGTGCGACGCTGGTGCGGCAGCTGCTCGCATTTGCGCGGCAGCAGACGTTGCGCCTGCAACTCGTCGATCCGCGCACCGCCATCCGGACGCTCGCGCCGCTGCTCCAGCGGCTGCTCGGCGAAAGCGTCGTGCTGGCGCTCGAACTCGACTCGGTCGGGCCGATTCGGGTCGATCCCGGACAGATCGAACAGGTCATCGTCAACCTCGCCGTCAACGGCCGCGACGCGATGCCCGGCGGCGGCCGGCTGGTCATCGCCACCCGCGCCGTCGCGGCCGCCGATGTCCCGGCGCTGGGCCACAACGTCATGGCGCCGGGCGATTATGTCGAGATCGCGGTGTGTGATTCGGGCACCGGCATCCCGACCGAGCTCGGCGCCAAGATCTATGAGCCGTTCTTCACCACCAAAAGCGGCGGCCAGGGCACCGGGCTCGGGCTGTCGACCGTCTACGGCATCGTCAAGCAATCGGGCGGCTTCGTCTTCAACGCCCCGCAGGACGGCGGCGGCACGGTGTTCAGCCTGTATTTCCCGCGCGCCGAAGGCGAAGCCGCGGTCGCCGCGCCGCCGCCCGTCGCGCTCACCGCCGACGACCGCCAGCTTGCCGTGCTGCTGGTAGAGGATGACCGCGCCGTGCGGATGGTGCTGCAGCGCGCGCTCGCCAATGCCGGGTTCACCGTGACGGTCGCCGCCGATGCGCTCGCGGCGCTGCCGCTGATCGACGATCCCGCGACCCGCATCGACGTGCTGGTCTCCGACGTCATGATGCCCGGCATGGACGGCGGCCAGCTTGCCGCCCACGCCCGCACGCGACGGCCCGGCCTGCCGGTGCTGCTGATGTCGGGCTATGCCGAACCGGCGCGTCGCCCGGCGACGGCGGACGAGCGCATCGATTTTCTCGCCAAGCCGTTCAGCGGGGCGGCGCTGATCGCCGCCATCCGCGCGGCGGCAACCACCGCTTGAGACGGTTGCCGGGGGGTGCTAAAATGACCCTGTCCCGCACCGACCCGAAGGTAGCGCCAGGGTTATGATTTTTGGCTAGCGGGTGGGAGTTGGCGGCTCAGATGCAGCGCGTGCTGATTGTCGAGGACGAAGTGCTGATCGGCCTGGTGCTCGAGGATATCCTCGAGATGCTGGGCTGCGCGGTTGCGGGTAGCGCCGAATCGCTCGACACGGCAGCGGCACTGCTCGACGGCCTGGGCCGCGACGGCTTCGATATCGCGATCCTCGATGTCCATATCGGCGGCGATCCGGTCTATCCGCTCGCCGACCGGATTGCGGCGCTCGGCAAGCGCATCATCTTCGCCACCGGCTCGCACCGCGACACGCTGCCCGAGCGCTTTGCCGGCTGCGGGGTGCTCGAGAAGCCTTATGCCTTTGCCGCCGTCGAGACGCTGATGACGCCCCGCAAGCTCACTGCCTGAATTATTTGTTCGCGGCTTGTTCCCGTGGAACATTAGTGGTACATCAGTCGCCTTGTAGGGGCGTCAACCGACCGCTAGGGAGAGCGAAGTGGCTGCAAATTTGAAGGTAGTGGACGGCGTGGGGGCAATTTCCAAGGCTGACGACAAGGCGAGTGCCGACAAGGCGCGCGCGCTCGAGGCGGCGCTGGCGCAGATCGACCGCGCCTTCGGCAAAGGCTCGGCGATGAAGCTGGGTTCGCGCGAGACGATGGAGGTCGAGTCGATCTCATCGGGCTCGCTCGGGCTCGACATCGCGCTCGGCATCGGCGGGCTGCCGCGCGGCCGGGTCATCGAGATCTACGGCCCTGGAAGCTCCGGCAAGACGACGCTGGCGCTGCACGCCATTGCCGAAGCCCAGAAGATCGGCGGCACCGCCGCGTTCGTCGATGCCGAGCACGCGCTCGACCCGGCCTATGCCAAGAAGCTCGGCGTCAACATCGATGAGCTGATCGTTTCGCAGCCCGACACCGGCGAGCAGGCGCTGGAAATCGTCGATACTTTGGTCCGCTCCAACGCCGTCGACGTGCTGGTCATCGATTCGGTCGCCGCGCTGGTGCCGCGGGCCGAGATCGAGGGCGAGATGGGCGACAGCCACGTCGGCCTGCAGGCCCGGCTGATGTCGCAGTCGCTCAGGAAGCTGACCGGCTCGATCAGCCGCTCGCGCTGCATGGTGATCTTCATCAACCAGCTGCGCATGAAGATCGGCGTGATGTACGGCAACCCGGAGACCACTACCGGCGGCAACGCGCTGAAGTTCTACGCCAGCGTGCGCCTCGACATCCGCCGCACCGGCCAGATCAAGGACCGCGACGAGGTCGTGGGCAATACGACGCGGGTCAAGGTCGTCAAGAACAAGGTCGCGCCGCCGTTCAAGCAGGTCGAGTTCGACATCATGTACGGCGAGGGCGTGTCGCGGCTCGGCGAGATTCTCGACCTCGGCGTCAAGGCCGGTGTCGTCGAGAAGTCGGGCGCGTGGTTCAGCTACGACTCGATCCGCATCGGCCAGGGCCGCGAGAACTCGAAGAAGTATCTCAAGGACAATCCCGACATGGCCGCCAGGATCGAGAAGACGATCCGCGACAATGCCGCCGGGATTTCCGAGGTGCTGATGACCGGCGGGCCGGATGCGGACGACGGCGACGACGCCGAGATGTAGGGCGCGTGCCCCCGGCCGTCCGGGCCGGGGGCGCCCGCTGCTGACGGGGAGCGGGCGATGAACGAGGCGATGCGCGACTATTGGAACGGTGATGTCGGCCGGACCTGGGTCGACATGCAGGTGCGCATGGACACCGCCCTGGCGCCGGTCACGGCGGCGTTGCTGGACGCGGCGGCGGCGAAGCCGGGCGAGAGGGTCCTCGATATCGGCTGCGGCTCGGGCGCGACGACGCTGGCCTTTGCCGCCGCGGCCGGTGCGACCGGCCACGTTACCGGGGCCGACATTTCCGCCCCGCTGCTCGACCTCGCCCGCAGCTGCGCCGAGGGGACCACCGCCGCCTTTGTCGAGGCCGATGCCGCGAGCTTCGCGACGACGCTGCACTTCGACCTGATCGTCTCGCGCTTCGGTGTGATGTTCTTCGATGATCCGGTGGCGGCGTTCGCGCATATCCGGACGCTCGCCGCCCCCGATGCCCGCCTTGCCTTTGCCTGCTGGCGCGCGCCCACCGACAACTGCTGGGCGACCTTGCCGATCGCCGCACTTGGCGACCTGCTGCCGGTGTCGGTGCCCGACGATCCGCACGCGCCCGGGCCGTTCGCCTTTGCCGACGTCGGTCGCGTCCGGACCATCCTTGCCGAGGCCGGCTGGCACGATGTCGCAACGACAGCGTTCGACTTCGCCATGCGTATGGGCGACGGCGAGGATCCTGCCGCCGCGGCGACGAACTTCTCGCTCCGGATCGGCCCCGCCTCGCGCGCCATTACCGAGGCCGGGGCTATCGATCGCGCTGCGGTCGAGGCGGCGCTGGCGCGTGCCTTTGCAGCGGCGGCGGTGGACGGCATCGTCGCATTGCCGGCCGCGGTCTGGCTCGTCACCGCCCGCGCTTGAGATGCGGCGGGCCGTGCCCTAAGTCCGGCACATGACTTCCACCAACGATATCCGGCGCGCCTTCCTCGACTATTTCGCAGCTGCGGGTCACACAGTCGTGCCGTCCGCGCCGCTGGTGCCGCAGAACGACCCGACGCTGCTGTTCGTCAACGCCGGCATGGTGCCGTTCAAGAACGTCTTCACCGGCCTCGAGACGCGGCCCTATGTCACCGCCGCGTCGTCGCAGAAGTGTGTGCGGGCGGGCGGCAAGCACAACGACCTCGACAATGTCGGCTACACCGCGCGCCACCACACGTTCTTCGAGATGCTTGGTAATTTCAGTTTCGGCGACTATTTCAAGGACGCCGCGATCACCCACGCCTGGACGCTGCTGACCCGCGAATTCGGCATTGATCCGGCCCGCCTGACCGTCACCGTCTATCACACCGACGACGAGGCGTTCGACCTGTGGCAGCGCATCGCCGGGCTGCCGCCGGAGCGCATCATCCGCATCGCCACCAGCGACAATTTCTGGTCGATGGGCGACACCGGGCCGTGCGGGCCGTGCAGCGAGATCTTCTACGACCACGGCGACCATATCCCCGGCGGCCCGCCCGGCAGCCCGGACGAGGACGGCGACCGCTTCGTCGAGATCTGGAACCTGGTGTTCATGCAGTATGAGCAGGTCGACGCCGCGACCCGCCTCGATCTGCCGCGCCCGTCGATCGACACCGGCATGGGCCTCGAACGCATCGCCGCGGTGCTGCAGGGAGTCCACGACAATTACGACACCGACACCTTCAAGGCGCTGATCGCCGCGTCGGGCGAGCTGACCGGCACCGCCACCGACGGGGCCAACACCGCCTCGCACCGGGTCATCGCCGACCATCTCCGCGCCAGCGGCTTCCTGATCGCCGACGGCGTGCTGCCTGCGGCGGAGGGGCGCGGCTATGTGCTGCGCCGGATCATGCGCCGCGCCATGCGCCACGCGCAGATCCTGGGTGCGCCCGAGCCGCTGATGCACCGGCTCGTCCCCGCGCTGGTTGCGCAGATGGGGCCGGCGTTCCCCGAGCTGCTGCGCGCCCAGCCGCTGATCGAGGCGACGTTGCTGGAGGAGGAAACGCGTTTCCGGATAACGCTGACGAACGGCCTGCGGCTGCTCGACGAGGTGACCGCGACGATGGCGCCCGGCGGCACCCTGCCCGGCGCGACCGCGTTCAAGCTCTACGACACGTTCGGCTTCCCCTACGACCTGACCGAGGACGCGTTGCGCGGCCAGGGCTTCGGCATCGACCGCGCCGGCTTCGACGCCGCGATGGCCGAGCAGAAGCGTGCCGCGCGCGCCGCCTGGGCGGGCTCCGGACAGGCGGCGTCGGAGGCGGTGTGGTTCGACATCGCCGAAGCCGAGGGCACGACCGAATTCGTCGGCTATTCGACGACGACCGCCCAGGCCCGCGTCGTGGCGCTGGTGAAGGACGGGGCGCGCGTCGACAGCGCGGCCGCCGGCGACACGGTTGCAGTGGTCCCCAACCAGACGCCGTTCTACGGCGAGTCGGGCGGCCAGCAGGGTGACGCCGGCACCATCGCCGGCGACAACGGCCTGCAGATCTCCGTCGCCGACACCGCCAAGCCGCTGGGCAAGCTCCACGTCCACCTCGGCACCGTCGAGGCCGGCACGATCCGCGTTGGCGACACGGTAACGCTTGCCATCGACGCCGGCCGCCGCGACCGGCTGCGCAGCAATCACTCGGCGACCCACCTGCTGCACGCGGCGCTGCGGCGGCGGCTGGGCGCGCACGTCACGCAGAAGGGCTCGCTGGTTGCCCCCGACCGGCTGCGCTTCGATTTCAGTCAGCCTAGGGCGATGACGCCGGACGACATCGCCGCGGTTGAGGCCGAGGTGAACGGGCACATCCGCCATAACCAGGCGGTCACCACCCGCCTGATGACCCCCGACGCCGCCGTGGCCTCGGGCGCGATGGCGCTGTTCGGCGAGAAATACGGCGACGAGGTGCGGGTGCTGTCGATGGGCCTGAACGACACGGCCGACTATTCGGTCGAGCTGTGCGGCGGCACCCATGTCAACGCATTGGGTGACATCGGCCTGTTCAAGATCGTCGCGGAAACCGCGGTCGCGGGCGGAATCCGCCGCATCGAGGCGCTGACCGGCGAGGCGGCGCGCCAGCATCTGACCGACCGCGAAACGGCGCTAAAGGAGGCCGCGGCGGCCCTGAAGAGCCAGCCTGCAGAGGTGCCGGCCCGCATCGCCGGGCTGATCGAGGATCGCCGCCGGCTGGAGCGCGAGCTCGCCGACGCCAAGCGTGCGCTGGCGCTGGGGGGCGGTGCCGCCAAGACCGACGCGAGCGCGCCGGAGCAGGTCGGCGGCATGGGCTTCGTCGGGCAGGTCATTGCCGGGCTGGACGCCAAGAACCTGCGCGGCCTCGTCGACGATGCCAAGAAGCAGCTCGGCAGCGGCGTCGCGGTGCTGGTCGCGGTCAACGACGGGCGTGCCAGCGTTGCGGTCGGGGTCACCGACGACCTGACGGCGCGGACCAGCGCGGTCGACCTGGTGCGGCTGGCGGCGGCGGCGGTAGGCGGGCAGGGCGGGGGCGGTCGCCCCGACATGGCGCAGGCCGGCGGACCGGACGGGGCGAAGGCGGCAGACGCGGTCGCCGCGGTCAAAGCGGCGCTCGGCGGACTGGCGGCCGCCGCCTGACCCGCGGACCGGTCAGGCCCGCGCCATCACAACACGCTCCAGAATGACCAGCGGCATCGAACCCTGGCGCAGCACGTCGTGGAAGGCCTTCGGGTCCCACGCCGCGCCCTGCTTGGTGCGAACCCGGCCGCGCAGCTCGACCCATTTGGTGTGCCCGACCTTGTAGCTCAGCGCCTGCGCAGGGCCGACGGCGTAGCGGTCGATCTCGCGCTGGATGCGCGGCCGTGCCGATCCGGTGACGCCGATCAGATAGTCGGTCGCCTTCTCGCGGCTCCAGCGCTTGTAGTGGATGCCGGTGTCGGTCACCAATCGCCCGGCGCGGAACAGGAAGCTCTGCAGACAGCCGATGCGGCCGAGCGGATCACCCTCGTAGACCCCAAGCTCGTCGGCGACCTGCTCGAGGCCGAGGCGGTGGACATCGGCGGGGCTGAACTCGGTGGTGGTCGAGGCCTTCACCGCAGCGGCGTAATAGGCGTCGCCATCGGGTAGCCGCCAGACGCCGGCATCGTGGGTCGCCTTGGCCCGGAGCGCGGTGATCGCGGCGATGTGGCGATCGAGTGCCGGGAACACCTGGGCCTCGACGATCTGCGTGGCGCGACCGGCATAGTCGGCGGTCAGGCCGGCGGCCTTGGACCGGCGGACGACCGATTCGACCAGCACGGTCGCCGCCGCAGGCTGGCCGCGCAGCGCGTTCAGCTGCTGCAGCGTCGTGTCGAGGGCGAAGTCGGGGGCGAAGATACCGCGCGCGGCGTCGGCCTGTTGCCGCGCCAGGCTGTCGTCGAGCGCCTTGGGGAAGCCCGACAGGCGGGACAGGTAAGCATCGGCATCATCGGCGGTGGCGATCTTGTGCTGGGAATCGAGGAAGTCCGGGATCGACTGGTAGGGCCCGT
>Ga0105047_10015692_pt1 | contig 11919 bp, 11 predicted proteins | sample MAT04_FD_78384 | JGI IMG/M metagenome (GOLD analysis project Ga0105047, IMG submission 78384) | Freshwater microbial communities from Lake Fryxell liftoff mats and glacier meltwater in Antarctica - MAT-04 (megahit assembly) | ecosystem: Environmental > Aquatic > Freshwater > Ice > Liftoff... | reverse complement strand
CGGGTGAGAAGGCGCAGAGCGGTGGGTTGATCGGTTCACCCGACTCCATCCACGAGCGTTTGCACCGCTTCGCCGAATCAGGGGTCGATCAGGTCATCTTGCTGAACCAGGCCGGTCGCAACCGCCACGAGCACATCTGCGAGGCGTTGGAGTTGTTCGCCGAGCACGTGATGCCCGAGTTCCATGCGCTGGAGCCCGAACACCAGGAATGGAGGCGTGCGGTGCTGGCCGGCGAAGTGGAGCTGGCCGAGATCGACACCGAACCGTTCAAGCTGCTCAGTCTGCAGGCGATGAAACAGAAGTAGTGACTGACGCAACCGAAGCGAACGTGGAGGACTGTGATGACCGCACCTGCTATGGCCGTAGCCATCGACGAACTGGACGGTATCGACCCGAAGATCTATCACCGGCGATGGGCCATCCTGGCCACGATGTGTCTCAGCCTGGTCCTGATCGTGGCGACGGTGAGTTCGGTCAACGTGGCGATTCCGGCGCTCGCCGGTTCCGAGCTGCGGCCCAGCGATACCCAGATCCTGTGGATCGTGGATGCGTACGCACTGGTCTTCGCCGCCCTACTGCTGCCGGCCGGCGCGCTGGGCGATCGGTTCGGTCGCAAGGGTGCGCTGCTGATCGGCTTGGTGATCTTTGCGGTCGCGTCGGCGGTCTGTGCCTTCATGACCAATGCGAACGCACTGATTGCGTGCCGGGCCATCATGGGCATTGGTGCCGCACTGATCATGCCGTCGACGCTCAGCCTGCTGCAGTCGTGCTTCCCTCGGCGTGAGCGGGCAAAGGCGATTGCGATGTGGGCGGGTTTCGCCGGTGCCGGCGGAGCGATCGGCCCTATTCTCGGCGGTCTGCTGGTCGGTCACTTCTGGTACGGCTCGGTCTTTTTGGTGGCCGCGCCGATTGCAGCGATCGCGTTCGTTGCCTCGGCAATCCTGGCGCCGAACTCGCGTGAGGCAGTGGCACACGCGCTCGACTTCCGCGGCGCCGCGCTCTCCATCGCAGGCTTTGCGGCCCTACTGGCGGCCATCATCGAAGGTCCCGAGCGCGGCTGGACAGACCCGCTGGTGGTCGGCGGATTCGTGGTCGCTGTCGGCTGCCTGGTGGGTTTCGTGCTCTATGAGAAGCGGGCCGAAATGCCGATGCTGGACATGAAGTTCTTCAACAACCGCCGGTTCGCGATGGGCAGTTTGGGCATCACGGTGACGTTCTTCGCGATGTTCTCGATGTTCTTCGTGCTCACCCAGTACCTGCAGTACGTGAAGGGCTACTCGCCACTCTCGGCTGGTCTCCGGGGGCTGCCGTTTGCTGTCACGATGATTGCGGTGTCGCCGCGAGCCCCATTGATCGCGCAGAAGATCGGCGCCAAGAAGGCAGTTGCCGGCGGCATGCTCTCGCTGGTGTTCGGTCTCCTGCTGCTGTCGCGGGTTTCGCTGGACACGCCGTACTGGTACGTGGCGCTGTGTCTGGTGCTCGCCGCATACGGCGTCGGCTCGTCGATGCCATCGCTCAGCAGTGGCATCGTGCAGAGCGTACCGATGGACAAGGCGGGCGTTGGCTCGGCGGTCAACGACACCACCCGCGAAGTTGGCGGTGCCATCGGTATTGCGGTCATCGGCAGCGTGGTCAACAGCATCTATCGCAGCAACATCGGCTCATCACTCGCGCAGTTGCCCGCCGAGCTGCAGTCGCTGGCCACCGACAACATCGCCAAGGCGTTGGCTATCAGCGGCAGCCTCGACCCGCAGGTCGGCAACGAGGTGCGCACTGCCGTACAGCAGGCGTTCGTCGACGGCATGCACGTCGCGTTGCGGCTGTCCGCTTTAGTAGTAGCGCTTGGTGCCGTTGTGATGTATCGCCGCCTGCCGGACTCGGGTGAACACGGTGCGGATCACTGAGCACGAGGACCCGCGCCGCACGAAGTCGCGTTCGCGGGCCTTGGCGGCGGCTGTCGAGCTGCTGCGCGAGGACGGCCTGCCGGGCCTCTCCATCGAGGCGGTTGCCGCTCGCTCAGGCGTTGCCAAGACCACCATCTATCGACAGTTTGCCGGCCGGCACGAGCTGCATCTCGCTGCAGTGCACTCGGTGGGCTGCCAGGTGCCGATGACCTATTCGCCCGACCTCATCGGCGACATCACCTCGTTCTGCACTGGCCTCAACCTCGTGCTGCGCAACAGCGACTTCGGAGCGTTGCTCTCGACCGCGCTGGAGAGGCGGAACGCAGCGAGTCGTTCGCCGGCATGATGCACGATGCCGGTGCACAGCGGCGGCAGCTGCTCACTGATCGATTGCGGGCAGCTGTCGCAGACGGCACGTTGCCGCGTGCTGCCGATGTCGACGTCACGATGAGTCAACTGGTCGGCCCGCTGTTCTACCGCCGGTTCATCAGCCGGCAGGCGGCCAGCCGGCGTTCGTCGGCCGCCTCGTCAGTTCCGTGCTGGCACCGCTGGTTTCTCCAATGAACGCTTTGCGAGAAAGTGGCGCACGATCTCGATCAGCACGTTGATTGCCAGTGCGGTGCCAAAGGCGATCCAGAACGCCTTGGTGTGGTCGTCCTTGAACGGCTCGCCGACCAGGCGGGCCAGACCAGCCGCATAGGTGGCCCAAATGGTGGCCGCAATCAGCGTCCACTTCACGAACCACGCCCGTGGCTGGCGGGTGATGCCGCTGGCAAGTGTGAGCGCGGTGCGGCCGCCAGGAATGAAGCGGGCAGTGATCAAGAGCAACCCGCCGCGCTCATGAATCTGTGCGCGTGCCCACGTGAGTTTGGCGGCGAACCTCGGCTTGCGATTGGCGCGGCGTTCGAACGCAGCCGACCAGTGGTGACCGATCGTGTATGCCATGTTGTCGCCGATGAAGGCACCGGCAGCGCCCACTGCGATGACCGCCACCAGCGGGTACGGCGCGTCTCCCGTGGCTACCGCGACCCCACCGATGATGACGGTGGTCTCGCTGGGCACAACGGGGATGACCGAGTCGAGCAGAGCGATGATGAAGAGGACACCGAGGAACCACCAGTTGCCGGCCCAGTCCGCCAGCTTGTCTGTCAGGTCGCTGATCCAGCTGAACGCACCACCGATGAGGGCCGCCTGCGCAGTCATCGCGGCAGGCTAACCGGCGGTCAATTGCTTGCGGATTCGGCGAGCCAGGCTGGTGGCGCCCATGGCCGTGCTCGTGGTGACGGTGAGGTGCCCCATCTTGCGGCCGGAGCGGGGTTGGGCCTTGCCGTAGAGGTGCAGGTGGACGCAGCTGTGCTGCAACGCCTTCTCCCACTTCGGCTCGCCGTCGGCCCAGAGGTCGCCCAGCAGGTTGACCATCGCGACGCCGGGCACGATCAGCTTGGTGTCGCCCAGCGCCACGCCGCAGATGGCTCGCACCTGCTGCTCGAACTGTGAGCTGACGCACGCATCGAGTGTGTAGTGGCCGCTGTTGTGCGGGCGCGGTGCCAGCTCGTTGACCAACACGTCCTGGCCGACGACGAACATCTCCACTCCCATCACGCCGACGAATCCAAGTTCTTCGGCGATGTAGGTGCACAGCTCGGCGGCGTCGGCGTGGCCGGTGCCCGGCAGGTTGGCCGGGGTGTAGCTGACATCGAGGATGCCGTGCACGTGCTGGTTCTGCGAGACGGGGTAGCACGCCGTGGTGCCATTGACGCTGCGCGCCAGCACGACGGACAGCTCGCGGGTGAGGTTCATCCGCTGCTCCAGCACGCAACCCACGCGACCCACCTGTTCCCATGCAGGGGCGAGGTCGGCGTAGGAGACACAGCGCACCTGCCCTTTGCCGTCGTATCCGAGGCGAGCGGTCTTCAGAATCGCCGGAAAGGTGAAGGTGGCAGCGCTCTCGATGTCGGCGTCGGTTTCGACCACCATGTACGGGGCTACGGCGACGCCGATGTCGACGAGGAACTGCTTCTCCGCAACGCGGTCCTGTGTGATCGCGATGGCCGAGGCCGAGGGGCGCACGGGTACGTGAGCTGCGAGACGTTCCATCGCCGCGGCCGGTGCATTCTCGAACTCGGTGGTCACGACCGCGCAGGTGGCGGCCAGTTGGTCGAGAGCGGCCGGGTCGTCGTAGGCGGCAACGATGTGCACGTCGGCCACCTTGCCCGCCGGTGCGTTCGGGTCCGGCTCGACGACGGTGGTGCGGTACCCCATGGTGCGCGCCGCCATCACGAAGTAGCGGCCGAGCTGGCCGCCGCCGAGGATGCCCAGCATCGCTGGCGGCAAGATCACCTGAACGGTGCTGTCGGTCATGCGGGCGGTGGCAGTTCGCTGGCTACGGCGGCATCGTGCAGGCGTCGGCGGTACTCGTTGAGTGCGGTGGCGAGGGTGGGGTTGGTGGCGGCGAGCAGGGCAACGGCGAACAGCGCGGCATTTGTGGCGCCCGCCTCGCCGATGGCGAAGGTGGCGACCGGGATGCCGGCGGGCATCTGCACGATCGAGTGCAGGCTGTCGACGCCGTTGAGGTGACGGCTGGCGACGGGCACGCCCAGCACCGGCACAGTGGTCTTGGCGGCCAGCATTCCGGGTAGGTGAGCGGCACCGCCGGCGCCGGCGATGATGGCCCGCAGCCCACGGTTGCCGGCGGCCTGAGCGAAGGCAAACATCTCGTCGGGCATACGGTGTGCGGACAGCACGCGCGACTCGTGGGCAACGCCGAACTCAGCGAGCACCTCGACGGCTTTGCTCATCGTCGGCCAGTCACTGGCCGACCCCATGACAACGGCAACGAGTGGAGTGCTCACGGCCAACAGTCTGCCCGATATGGCTGCGGTCGCACAGCTAGACGAGTGTGCCGGCGCGTTCGCCGTCGACGACGGCGGCGTGTGCGCGACGTGGGGCTACGCAATCGCCCACTCGTTGCACGCTGACACCGGCGGCCTTCAGGTCGTTGTAGAGCCACTCCACGGGGTTGGGCGGCACCGCCAATACGACCCAATCGGGACACCGGGTCTGGTTGGCGCCGGTGGGGTGGTGCAGCAGTGTCAGCTCGCCGCCGGCGAGGCCCATCGGCACCAGATCGGTGGTCTGCAGAATGCCTTTCGCGCCGGCCCGCATCCACCAGTTCTCCATGTCGAGGGTGATGCCCAGGTCTTGCCCGACGACCATGCCGGGCGTCACGATTTCGACCGTGCACCCACGGTCGGCCAGCAGTTCCGCCACCGACGTCGCGTGATGGAAACCGATCTCGTCGACGACCACGACGTGGCCGAACGGCTCGGCGGAACCGTCGAGGACCTCCCTCACGTCGGCGACCTGCACTGCATCGCCGGCCACCCACCAGGGGCGGCTGGGTTCGGCGCCCATCGCCACGATCACACTGTCTGGCTTGCGTTCCTCGATGAGACCGGGCCACACGCCCACGCCGTATTCGATGGTGACGCCAAGCCGTGCACACTCGGTGAGCTGATTGCGGATCAGGTCGCCGAACTCGGCTCGGTTGGGAACGCTGGCCGCCAGTCGCACCTGTCCGCCCGCCTGCGCTTCCTTCTCGCAGACGGTCACCTGGTGACCTGCGCGGGCTGCGGAGATGGCGGCCTGCAGCCCGGCCGGGCCGGCACCCACGATCAGTACCTTCTTCGGCTTGCGGGTGATGCCCACCAGCGGCTCGGCTTCGCGACCGGTGCGCGGGTTCTCGATGCAGCCCAGCCAGCGGTTGAGGCCCATACGGCCGACGCACTCCTGGTTGCACGACAGGCACAGCCGTATCTCGTCGGTGGCGCCGGCGCGGGCCTTGGCGGCGAAGTCGGGGTCGGCGATCTGGCCACGCACCACGCCGACGAGGTCGCAGTGCCCGTCGGCGATGGCGCGTTCAGCCTGCAGCGGGTCCTTGAAACGACCGACGCCCACGACGGGCAGATCGACCGCCTTGCGGAAGGCGGAGGGGATGAACATCGCGTAGCCGGGCGGGATGTGCATGCTCGCTTCGATCATGAACAGGCTGGCGGTGGCGACGCCGATGGAAGTGTTGATGTAGTCCACCTGGCCAGTTGCTTCCGCGATCTGTGCGATGCGCACGGCATCGTCGATGGTGGTGCCGCCCTCGATCAGTTCGTCGCCGCAGAGGCGCACACCCAGCGCGAGGCGGGTGCCGATGACCTTGCGGACGGCCGCCACGATCTCGACCAGCAGCCGGGCCCGGTTCTCGATGCTGCCGCCGTACTGATCGGTGCGCTTGTTGGTCGCCCCGCTCAGAAAACCGCGCACGATCGAACTGTGGCTGCACTGCAGCTCGATGCCGTCGAACCCGCCCTCGGCGCAGTGTTCGGCGACCAGCGCATACCCGGCGATGATCTCGTCGATCTCGGCGTGCGTGACGGCCTTGGGGACTTCACGGAACAGCGGGTCGGCCACGGCAGAGGGGGCCCACACCGGAAGGCGCGAGTACATGCTGCTGGCCTGGCCACCGTTGTGGTTGATCTGAGCGAAGATCGGTACCCGGTGGCGGTGGACTGCCTCGGTGATTGCCCGGTAGCCGGGGATCACGTCGCGGTGGAAGCCGTGGATCAGCTTCTCGTACGGCCAGTCCGTGGGGTGCGTGCTGTGTTCTTCGGTGATGATCAGGCCTGCGCCACCAGCGGCGCGAGCGGCGTAATACGCGGCGTGCTGCTCGGTCGGCTTACCGTCGCGCGCGTAGTTGGTGAGGTGCGCGCTGAAGACGATGCGGTTGCGCGCCGTGACCGGCCCCAGCTGCAAGGGAGTCCACAGGTACCGATACGACATCGATGTCCACCCTAGCGAGCGGCATGGTCCAGTGACCTGGCGAGCTCGTCGATCCCTCAGCCGCAGGAGGAGCAGGACTCGTAGTGGCGGAACATCCAATATGTCACAGCAATTGCAGCCAACGCCGCGACTGTCAGCAGGATCTTCAGCCAGCGCTTGGGCGGCGCCCACACGCCCAGTCGGTATTCGGCGAACTGATAGACGAACGTGACAGCGCCCACCGCAATGGTGACGTGCAGCAGCGCGGCGAGCGCGACGCCGGTGATGGCACCCGCTTTGCGAAGGCCGGTTGGCCACAACACACTGAGGATCAGCGGGACGGCGACGGCTCCGATGCCGCCGAGAACAAGCTCCACATACCACTTGCGATTGCCCATCCACGGCAGCCACTCGCCCTGATCGAACAGGTCGATGGTGGCGAACCAGCCGAGCACTGCGATGGCCAGCAGGCTTGCGTAGCCGAGACCGGCCCGAACCTTGGACACGCTCCACGCAGTGGGAATGCTGACCGCGCTCCACACCATCCACCGCCTGATCAGCGGCGTGCCGAGGTCGGCCATTGCGTCTCTGAACACACGGTCCGCTTGCAGCTGTGTCACGGCGTCGGGCGGTACCACCCAGTCGGGTTCGTCGTCCTGGCTGAACGGCGGGGTGAGCGCGTCGTGCACCAAGGCGGCCGCGAGGTGGGTGCCGGTGCGCGGTACCAGCCACGTGAACAGTTGTGGCACGGAGGTGAGGTCGGTGGTGAACGTGCGCTTGTCGCGGGGCACCACGATGTCGCCGAGGTGACGGTCGCGGTAGGCGAGACGGCGCTCGAGATACCACTCTTCGCGGGCCTCATCGTCGGCGTGGCGCAGCACGACGCACCATCGTTCTCCGGGCTCGGCATCGGGATCGTAGAAGCGGCTCAGTTCCTGCTCGATCTCCATGGCACATGCTCGCGCAAATCGTCACGCTCGCGATTCCTGACAGACTTCCCCCATGACTGACTTGAGCATGACCGAGGTTGAGCGCAGCGAGTTCCTGGCGGCTGTGCGGGTGGGTGTCCTAGCCATCGACCACCCGGGTCACGGCCCACTGGCACTTCCAATCTGGTACCAGTGGAACAACGGCGTCGTGGTCATTTCCATGGATGGCTCGTCGCTCAAGGCGCGCCTGCTGCGCGCCGCTGGTCGGGCCACGATGACGGTGCAGGATGAAGCGCCGCCCTACAGCTACGTCAGTGTCGAAGGGCCGGTGGTCGTTACCGGCGAGATGGGCGACGTGCTGGCGATGGCTACGCGCTACCTCGGCGCCGAGCTGGGCAAGTGGTACGCCGACACCAACCCCAGTACCGCCGACACCGTGCTCGTGCGTCTCACACCCGAGAAGTGGCGCACCTGCGACTTCGGCAAAGGTATGGCCTGACCTGCGTATCGCGCGGGCGCGCGCAGGGGTCGCGTAACGTGGCCGCGTGAAGAACCTCAGCGGCAAAGTGGCAGTCATCACCGGCGGGGGCAGCGGCATCGGTCGGTCGTTGGCGCACGCGCTCGCCGCGCAGGGCATGAAGGTGGTGCTGGCCGACGTCGACGAGGTCGCGATGCGCGCGGTGGAGGCTGAGCTCACCGAGGGCGGGGCCGAAGTGCTGCCGTTCGTCTGCGATACGTCGCTGGAGCCGAACGTGTACGCGCTCGCGCAGGCGACGCTGGAGCGCTTCGGTGGGGCGCACGTGCTGTGCAACAACGCCGGTGTGGCCGGCAAGGGCGACCCGTGGTCCGGCCCGATGTCCTCGTGGGAATGGGTGGTCGGTATCAACCTCTACGGCGTGGTGCACGGTATTCGCGCGTTCCTGCCGATCATGCAGGATCAAGGTGAAGGCCACATCGTCAACACCGCCTCGATGGCCGGGTTGATCGCGCTGCCCGGTGCCGCGGCGTACAACGCCACCAAGACGGCGGTGGTCGCCATCACCGAGGGGCTGTTCCTCGAGCTGAAGAGCACGGGCTCGCCGGTTGGCGTCAGCGTGCTCTGCCCTGGGTTCGTGAAGACCAACCTGGTCACCGGCCAGAAGTGGCAGGACCGCCTGGGAGCGGAGCCGCCGATGACCACCAGCCCGATGGGTCAGATCATCGAGCAGATGCTGAGCGACGGCGTGGAGAACGGGGTCGACCCCAACGGCATTGCTGCGGAGGTGGTCGACGCCATCCTCGCCGAGCGCTTCTGGATTCTGACGCACCCGGAGATGCGCCAGGCGCCGGTCGAGCGGATGCAGCGCGCCGCCGCGCAGGAGAACCCAGCGTGACGAAAGCGGAAGCGCCGAAGGGCAAGCCGCCACGCAAGGGCGGTACCCGCACCTCGGCGTTCGGAGTCGGCAAGCGCGAGGGTCACGACTCGTCGCCGTTCTACGAGCGCTTTCACGCGCCGGAGATCTCGACCGACGCGACCATTGGCACCACGGAGTTGGTGGATCGCATCATCGTCGGCGACGCGCGGGACATGAGCGAGATTGCCGACAACTCGGTCGCGTTGGTCGTCACCTCGCCGCCGTACTTCGCCGGCAAGGCCTATGAGGAGGCGCTCGGCGAAGGCCACATCCCCGCTACGTACGTGGAGTACCTGGTGATGCTGCGTGACGTGTTCGCTGAGTGCGCGCGAGTGCTGCAACCGGGTGGTCGGATGGCGGTGAACGTGGCCAACCTCGGTCGCCGTCCGTACCGCTCGCTCGCCGCCGACGTGACGACGATCCTGCAGGACGAATTGCGGTTGTTGCTACGCGGCGAAGTGGTGTGGGTGAAGCAGCGCGGCGCCGCTGGTAACTGCGCGTGGGGCAGCTTCCAGCGGCCCGGGAACCCGGTGCTGCGCGACCTCAGCGAGCGGGTGATCATCGCCTCCAAGGGACGTTTCGACCGAGCGCTGGACGCCAAGGAACGCTCCAAGCGGGGGTTGCCGTCGGTGAGCACGATGAGTCGCGACGAGTTCATGGAAGCCACCGTCGATGTGTGGGAGATCCCGCCGGAGAGCGCCGCGCGCGTCGGTCATCCCGCGCCGTTCCCGATTGCGTTGCCCGAGCGTTTGATCCACATGAACACCTACGACGGCGAGCTGGTACTCGACCCGTTCATGGGTTCTGGCACGACAGGCGTTGCCGCCGTGCGCACAGGTCGCCACTTCATCGGCTACGACACCGACGCCGCGTACGCCGCCGCCGCGATGACCCGCATTCGTGGCGAGTCGGCGGTGCCGCAGGTGCAGCTGGCAGCGGGTGCTGGCCGCACGACTGATCCGCTGATCGGTGGGTGGGCGGCGAAGGATCTAGCCAAGTCGCTGTTGGTCGATGCCGGGTACACCGCGATCAGCGATGAGGCGAAGGTGCTGACGGGCGTGCAGCCGACGTTGTCCGCGCTGGATGCGAAGGGCCGCCGCTGGTGGTTCGAGGTCGTTGGCGGTCGCACCTCCAATCGGCCCGGTGCGCAGCGCATCGAGTTGCTCTGGCGCGCCATTGCCAAGGGAGCAATCGTTCGTGAGGCGGACCCGTCGGCTCGCTTCGGTGTGTTGACCACGGGCCTACCCGCTTCGGCTTCCGGTGGGCGCGCACTGAAAGCGGTGACGGGTCCCAAGAAACCGGTCGCGTTGGTCATCGACGTCATGGCTCCCGACGCAGTCGCCAGCCTGCGCGCCGCCGGCCGCTAGCGAGCTTTGGCGCTGCAGCCCTCCTGGGGCTCGCCACCGCCAAAGCTGCGGGGAGGCACTAGAAGACGAAGCGGGTGACGATGTAGATCGTCAGGCCGGCGAGGCCGCCGACGATAGTGCCGTTGATGCGAATGAACTGCAGGTCGCGGCCGACCTGTAGTTCCAGCCGTTCGGCCGTTGCTTTGCCGTCCCATTTCTGCACGGTGGAGCTGATGATCTCGGCAACCTCGCCGCGGTAGTGATCCACGACGTAGCCCGCTGCGCGCTGTACCCATGCGTCGATCTTGTGCTGCAGCTCGGGTGCGTCGCGCAGGCGCTCGCCGAGGTTGACCAACGACCGGTCGATGCGCAGGCGTAGTTCGCTGGTGGGGTCGTCGGTTGCGAGCAGCGTGGTTTCCTTCACATCACCCCAGAGCGACTGCAGCCACGCTCGCACATCGCGGTGGGCGAGCAGTTCGTTCTTCAGTTCCTCGCCCTTCGCCATCAGCTCCGGGTCGGCGCGCAGGCGAGCGGCGAATGCGACCACACGCTGATCGATCGCGTGCCGCACCTCGTGCTTTTCGTCGCTACCGACGTCGGCGATGAAGCGGTGCACCGCGGTGTAGATCTTCTCGAAAATGCGGTCGTCGAACTTCTCGGGTACCCACCACGGCGACTCCTGCTCGAGCCGGGCGCGGAAGGTGGTGCGGTTGTCGTCGAGAAAGCCGGCCAGGCCGGTAAGTACCGCGTCGAGCAGGCGTTGGTGGTGGCCGCCGTCCATCGCCACGTCGAGCGCGCGACCCATCAGCGGAGCAACAGGAGTGGTGCGAATCTTGCGCTCGATCAGGCTTTCGAGGGCGCGGCTGACGTCGCGATCATCGAGCACTTCCAGGCTGCCGCGGAGTGCGTCGGCCACGCCTTCCCCTGCCTTGCTGGCGTTGGTCGGCTCACTCAGCCAGGCACCCAGCCGTTTTCCGACGTGCGCGTTGGCCAGACGTTCGTCGAGCACTTCGCGGGTGAGGAAGTTCTCCTGGACGAACTCGCCCAGCGACTCGCCGATCTGGTCCTTGCGGTGGGGGATGATTGCCGTGTGCGGGATGGGGATGCCCAGCGGGTGACGGAAGAGCGCGGTGACCGCGAACCAGTCGGCAAGGGCGCCGATCATTGCGGCCTCGGAGAAGGCCCGCACGTAACCGAGCCAGTCGTGGTTCGGCTCCTGCCACCGGGCCAGCGCGAACACGACGGTGACGAACACCAACAACCCGAGGGCGAGCCGCTTCATCCGCGTCATCGCTGCCTTGCGGTCGCGATCGCTCGCCGACATCACGTCCATGACGCCGACCCTAACGGCGTCGGGCAGCGGTCCTTGGTGAAACCACCCACAGCTCGAACCCGCCCCGCTTGTGGCACCCGCTCTTTGGCACCCTTTCCCGCCCAAGGGCGGGTTGGGGCGCCGCATCCGTCACGTTTACTCACCCATGGGCGGCAGGAGGTGCCACCAGATGTCGGGTTGGCACGCTCGTCCGCCCTTGGGCGG
>Ga0105047_10015691_pt1 | contig 11920 bp, 10 predicted proteins | sample MAT04_FD_78384 | JGI IMG/M metagenome (GOLD analysis project Ga0105047, IMG submission 78384) | Freshwater microbial communities from Lake Fryxell liftoff mats and glacier meltwater in Antarctica - MAT-04 (megahit assembly) | ecosystem: Environmental > Aquatic > Freshwater > Ice > Liftoff... | reverse complement strand
GCTGTTCATGGATCGTCAGATGCTTCGTCTTGCTCCGCTTGTCCGAGCCGGGTCGTCGCTTGGGTGAGGTTCCGCCCGTGGGGCCGTCGTCATCGCCTTCGTTTTTCGAATCCGACTCGGCCTGAGTGTGGTCACCCGAATTGATGTTCTGTTATTCACGAACGGCGATGGCAGTTGCAGGCTTTTTTATGGTTTATCGCTGACTGCCCGCTCCCCGGCAATAAACGTGCCAAGCACGCCATGGCAAGTAACTGATAACACATTGGTTTTTATGTTCACGATTGATGATGGCGATCTACCCTAATACATCGCCGAATTTGACCAAAAATGGCTTACTTTCCATCGTGATTGGTGACCGTGCTCAGCATAGCCGGCGAGGCCTAACCCTCGGCCGGCTTCGGCGGCTTCTTGTGAAACCGGCGGAACGGCTTCTTGGCGGGAACGCCAGTGTCAGCAATTTCCCCGCCGACATCGAATGGTGTGATTTCACCCGACCCGCCTTCTACCTGGACGATGGCCTCAACCGGCTTGCGCGGGCCGGTATTTTGCGGACGCGGGCCTTGCGGATTGCGTCCGCTGCGTCCGCCACCCCGGTTTTCTCCGCGTGGCGCGCCTTGCGGATTGCCGCCGCGTGGACTGCCCCCGGGATTGCTTCGACCACCGCCTCTGCCTTGACCAGCAGTGGGATTCTGTTTTTCCTGGTGGTCAATGCGATTACCCGGCGCAAGGGTGATTTCGAGCTCGTGCAGCTCGTCCCATTGTTCCTCGGTACGCTGATTGTCGGGAATGGCCAGCAAAGCTTGCATGCGGCTACGTGGAGAGGGGGTGTGCTGTTCGGTCATTTCGGCATTATCCATTAGCGAGTGCGGGCGAACATAGGGCGTCGGCCGCGTCTTCAACTCTTCAACTTGTGATGCGTCGGTAAATATCGGATACCTTGAACGGCAATTGGCGTACATCGTCGAGGATGATGTAGCGGGCCGCGCCATACATATGCGGCAGGTAGTCGCGCGCTTCACGGTCGATGGTAATACAAAATGGATGCACACCGGAACGGCGTGCTTCGAGCAGTGCCATGCGCGTGTCCTCGATGCCGTACTGGCCGCGATAAACATCGAAGTAATCGTCTGGCCGGCCATCCGATAAAGTCACCAGCACCTTGGTGCGTGCTTCGATCTTGTTCAGCAGATCAGTCAGGTGGCGGATGGCGAAGCCCATGCGGGTGTATTCCTGGGCGCGAATGCCGGAAATGCGCGCTTTGACTTCGTCGTTGTAGGGTTCGTCGAAGGTCTTGATGCGATACAGCTCGCAACGTTTGCGTGTGGTGCCGGAGAAACCGTAGATCGCGTAGCGGTCGCCCAGGCGTTGCAGCGCTTCGCACAGCAAAACCAGCGCCTCGCGTTCAGCCTCGTTGATCCAGCCTTTGGTGCTGCCGCTCATGTCGACCATGAAGGTGACCGCGATGTTGCGTTCGGCGCGATGCTGGCGGACGAACAAACGATCCGACATTTCGCTGCCGTCCTTGGCATCGGCCAGCGCTTCCACCAGCGCGTCGATATCGACTTCATCGCCATAGGCCTGGCGCTTCAGCAGCCGGTTTTCGTCGCGCATCGCCTCGAACGCATGGCGCAGATGCTTGACCAGTCCGGCGTGTTTTTCCAGCGTTTCGCGGTGAAAGTTGTCGTACACCGGCGTCACGTCCTTCTCGCGCATGACGCACCAGTTCTTGCGGTAATGCTGGCGTCCCATGTCCCACTCGGGATAGAACAGCGCGCCTTCCTCGTGATAGGTGCCCTGCCAGACCGCATCCGGGTCGGCCTGCACGTCGTGGAGCAGGCTGGCGTCGTATTCGCCGTCGCCGGCCGGAACCAGGTATTCCGGCGGAATCTCGCCGAAATCGAGGAACACCGATGCCATCAGTTGCTTGACATCATCCGGCGGTGCCAGCGGCATGCCATCGAGCGTCAGCTCCATGTCCATACGGCCTTCTTCGTCATTGATCTCAGCCTCGAACTCTCCCGGATTCCGCTCCGCTTCATCCGGGCGACGGGGTTTATGGCGCTCTTGCTCTTCCAGCAACTCGGCGAGTTTGACGCGCAAACGTGCTTTTTCCTTTTGCTGGCGAGCGGCAAAGGCAATCGCCACCGCATCCGGGCGCAGTTCGCCCTGATAACACCAGGGCGGGAAGTCGGGCAGATGGTAGGCGTCGCCCAACAGACGCACACTGTCTTCAATGCCCGCCTCTGGATCGGCCAGACGCTTTGCGAAACCTTCCCAGCCCGCCGGCAAACCTTCGCCGAGCGCGGTTTTCAGACGTTCCATGTCGCGGTGCAAGCCGGGCAGTTCGCGCGCGATGCACGCAGTCAGGCGCAGAGTTTCCAGCGCGTTCAACTGATGCATGGCCCGGTCCGGATGCGGGAAATCGGCGCAACTGGCGACCAAATCGGCGCGAGCGTCACCAAAACGATAAGTGCCAAAGCGGGTCTGCGCCCAGAGCAGCGCGACGATGGCTTTCGCCAGCTTGAAGTTGTCTTCCGTGCTGGGCAGCCGCGCGATCACCGCCGGCAAATGGATTTTTTCGGTGTTGGTGTGGATCGATTCGGCTTGCGCGATGGTCAGCTTGCGCCCGGACAAGCCGCGCACGAAGTTGCCCAGCACGCCAGCCACTTCGTCGAACATCACGCCGGCGGTCAGCTCAAGCTGCTTGTTGGCCAGATTGGCGGCAAAGCTTTCCACCTGTTCGACAGCCTGCAGTGCCACGCGCAAACCGAGCTGGTCGTAGGCATCGCAGGCATACACCGCCCAGGCTTCGACCTGCCGCATGCCCATGCGGGCGAGCAGCTTCGGCGCGCGTTTGCCGAACTGCCAACCGAGTTCAAGATGGGTACTGGCGATGCGCTTGATCCAGGACAGGATGAAGTCGCAATCCTCCTCGGACAACTCGGCGAGTTCTGCGGAAAGCCCGGCGACCTTGTGGAAGGTCAGATCAGCTTCCAGCCATTCTTCCAGCAGTTCATGGAGTTCGTCGGCGGTGCGGGTATTGGTGGTCATGGCATTACCAACGGGTGAGCACCGGGTATTGGGTAATCAATGGGTCCGGCGTCAGGATCACCATCTGGTTGGCGATGGCCTGGCAGATCAGCATGCGGTCGAACGGGTCGTGGTGAATGGGTGGCAATCTGGGCAGCACAAAACTGTCATCCTCTTGCAACGCCAACATGTCGATGCCGTGCCGACGACGCGCCTCCGGAATGAATTCAGCGGGCGGCATGTCGTTCGCCAGGCGCAGTTTTCCGCTGCGGTGCTTGATGGCAATTTCCCAGGCGGAGGCGACGGACAGATACACCTCATGCTCCGGATTCTCGTACAGCAGTCGCATTCCTTTCGATAACCGACGTGGCGTGGTGGCTAACCAGATGAACGCGCAGGTATCGATCAGGAGTTTCACTTTTTGTTACCCTTTGTCGGCTCGGCGTCCTTCATATATTCAGCATCGGCGGCAAAGCCATCCATGAACGGATCGGGCAGTTCGCCATTGAATGCCTTGAGCAACTCATCGGGTAGCGGCTCAAAAAAGCTGTCCGGGATTTCATAGCCTTCCTCATGCGGCCCTAACCCGACAGGACGTGGCTCCTTGCGCGGCTGACGCAGTGGCACGATTTCGGCCACCGGCACGTTGCGACGGCAAATCTGCACGGTCTCACCCGCCTCGACGGCGGCAAGATATTCGGAAAGCTTGGCTTTGGCCTCGTGAATGTTGATGCTCACCATGGCGCACTCCTGTCCAGGTACTTGACCAAGTATAGGACCATGTACGAGATCAGAACAGCGACGATGACAGTTCCTGAATCGCCGCCAGCATGTCGCCGTCATCGGTCACCGCTTGCGCTACGGCGCTGCGGCATGCGGTCACCGGGTCGATACCCCCCTTGATCAGCTTGCCGGCATGCACCAGCAACCGCGTCGATGCGCCCTCCTCCAGGCCGCTGCCTTTCAGGTTGCGGGTCATCTGGGCAAACTTCACCAGCTTCTCGGCCAGCGCAGGATCGACACCGGATTCGTTGGCCACGATTTTGCGTTCCAGCTCCGCCACCGGGTAGTCGAATTCGAGCGCAACAAAACGTTGCCGGGTCGATTGCTTGAGATCCTTCAGCACGCTCTGGTAGCCGGGGTTGTAGGAAATCGCGAGGCAGAAATCGTCTGACGCTTCAAGCAACTGGCCGAGCTTTTCCATCGGCAGGGTGCGGCGATCGTCGGCCAGCGGATGGATCACGACCATGGTGTCCTTGCGCGCCTCGACGATCTCGTCCAGGTAACAGATGCCGCCAACCCGTACCGCGCGGGTCAACGGACCATCAACCCAAACCGTCTCGCCGCCCTTGACCAGAAATCGGCCGACCAGATCGGAAGCGGTCAGATCGTCATGGCACGACACGGTAATCATCGGCCGCCGCAAACGCCAGGCCATGTATTCCATGAAGCGCGTCTTGCCGCATCCCGTCGGGCCTTTCAGCAAAACCGGCAGTTTGTGCTTGTAGGCAGCCTCGAAGATGGCGATTTCATTGCCGACCGCCTCGTAATACGGTTCTTTCTGGATGAAATGTTCTTCCGGGGCAAGCGAATGTGCATTCATGGCGTTCAAGTCAAAACTCCGAGGAAATATGGCAGAGGAATTGGCAGAAGAATTGGCAGAAAAGAGGGTTACCGCGCGACGCACTTAGTCAGCAATCTGGCGTGCAAGTTTCGTCGGCAGATATTCGCGGGTGGTGTTGTAGCCGGAATCGAACAAACTGTTTTTCTGTCCCGGCGTCATGTGAAACTCCAGCGGCGACATGCCCTCGGTTTCGATCAGCACGGTATTCATCCAGAGCGTATCGCTCATGTATTCGCGCGACAGTGTGCTCATGAAGGTCCGCATCAGCATGAAAAGATAATCGGCTACCGGCAAGATGCGCCGAGACATATGTTCCGCCGCGATCCGGTTGTCGCGCAACCGAAAACAGAACACCGGCGTCAAGTCGCCGGCCCAATCGCGGAACAGGCCATCTTCGGCGAGGATGCTCCCATCCACCAGGACATGCTTGCCGTAATGATGAAACGGAAACAACAGCGGGATCGAAATTGAAAACAACACCGCCCGCGCCACCGAAAGATCGGGGCTGGTGGTGCGATTGAAGATCACCGGCTGGCCGGAACGCACATCGGTCGCCACCACATTCAGGTCAACCGGACAGTCCTTGAAACAGGCGCCATCAATCTCGCCTTCCAGCCAGCGTTCAAACTGCTTGCCGTTCGACAAACCACCACGCAGCAGCAGATTGAGCAGGGAATAGCCGCGAAACTGGCTGAAATCAACATCTTGAAACAGTTGCCGCATCTGGTCCGGCGTTTTTCCGAACGCTGCCAATGCCGCCACTACGCTGCCGCCGGAGACGCCCACGATATGCCGGTAACCATAGTCCATATCGCGCAACGCGGTCATCACACCAACATGCGCCGGCAAACGCGTGCCACCGCCAGCCAGCACAGGCACGATCAATTGGGACGGGGAGGTGGTCACTTCTGCGGCTCCTGGATTTTTTGCAGCCGCATTATCAACGTGAAATCGTTGCCGGCGCCCATTGCGCCCGTGCAAATGCGCGGTTACGGCGAACTCACCGTCGCAGGAACGGATTTTGATGCATGCAGTTTGAACAGTCGCCCGTCTTGTGTGCGGCACCGACCATCGACTTCCGGCAAATAACTGACCCATTCGCAGCGCATGCGGGTGCCGTTGTTTGCAATCAGATCGGCTTCGCCGTGGTGGACGTGGCGGCGATAAATCTTGCGTACATTGCGAAATTTGCCTCGGCAGACATCCGTCGTGCAGAGACGACTGGTCCAGGCGCCGGCGTAGGCCACGCCATCCAGTTGGATTTCAACCGCCTGTGGATGCACCCATTCCAGAAACAGCGTGCCCGCAAGGTCGGCCTGATCATTGCCGACCGCTGGCAAGTTGCTGGCGCAGCCGGCCAACAGCAGGATTGCTGCGGGATAAAACGCGGATTTCCAGCGCCTCATTGAACTCTCCGTGGTGATTTCATATTCACGGATCAATGCGCCGCATGACCGGACTCGGACATCCAAAGTTGGTGCCCATCCAACAGCAGCCGGGCGGCCGACTCCCGCACATCGAGGCGCGAAGTGGCCGTCTCACGGCGGGCATCATGCGCACTTTTGCGCGCGTTCAGCGCCTCGTACAAATTCGCCTCGCCCAATTCGTAAGCCCGCCAGGAAAGACCGGCGTAACGCTCCAGTTGCAGCGCCATTTCTTCCTGCGCCGACAAGCGGCTCAAGCCGCCTTGCAGATTCAGATGCGTGCCGCGTATTTCGCCTTCGATGCGGGTTTTGGCTGCTGCCAGCAGTTGCGCCAGCGCGTTGGCTTCTTCGTTTGCCACCGTCACCCGCGCGCGCCTTGCCTCGCCCGGCAAGGGCAGCGCGAGACTGACGCCGATCAGGTTGTCCTGGCCGCTGCGTTCGCGCGAAAAATGCAACCCCAGGGTCGGGTCGGGGCGCAGGTCGGCCTGTTGACGCCGGCTCAGAATATGCATGCGTTCGCTTTCTTTCCGCAGAATGGCCAATTCGTGGTTGTCCGCCAGCGCGGCGGCTATCCACTCCTCGGCACTACCTGAGAGCACTGGCGCAGGGCCGGGTTGCGGGATCGGTTTCGGCAAACCGGGAAAGCGCGTCGACAGCATCGCCGCAGCGGCGGCGGCAACCGTTTCGGTACGGCGTAATTCGGCCTGCGCCTGATGCTCGGCCGCCATGGCCTGCGCGCTTTCCATCATCGCGGCATCGCCGGCCCGCAATCGCTTGGCGACGACTTCGCTTTGTTGCCGCAGCAGGCCAGCCTGCGCGCGCCAGTGCTCGGCCTCGTCGGCCCCGCGCAGCGTGGCGTACCAGAGGGCGACCAACTCGCGCGCGGCTTCATGGCGCGCATCCGCAACCCGTGCCTCGGCTTCCGCAACCAGCGTGGCGGCGGTTTCCGCATCCAGTTTGGCTTTGCCCGGCAAGCGCAGGCCGCGTTCAATGCCGATTTCCCAATCGTTCATGCCACCGATGCCGCTTTCGTGTCGTCGGGTGTAAGCGGCGCGCGCCTGGTATTCATACTCGCCGGCATGCAATCGGCGGCCTTCCGCCGTTGCCGCCGCCAGCCGCGACTGGGCAGCGAGGACGGATGGATGCGCCGCCAGCACAACATCGACGCTGGCAGCGGGCGGCAGGTCGACGGGGGCGGTCAGGTCGGGGGCGGCGTGGGCAGATATTGAAAAGAGCGGCATTGAAAGGCACAAAAGCGCGCCCAACACATAACGAAATCCCGGTTTGCGCACGTTCATCCCAATCTCCCGAAATCCAGTACCGGCGTCAGCCACCAGGCCACATCCCGCTTCGGGAATGCGCGTTTCAATTCAATCAGCAGGCGCTCGGCAGCATCGGCCTGCAGCACCACCTGAAATTGCGTGCGGGTGACCCGGCCGCGCACCTGCTCCTGTGGCGTCAACGCATGTTCACGGCTGCCGCGTCCCTCGGCGTGCAGCAGGGTGAAGCCGCCGCCCCATTCCGGATGCGCGAGCAGATACTCGGCCAGGGTTTCTTCCAGGCTGGCCGGGGCGACTAGGGTAAGTTGAACCAGACTCATGTTTTTTCTCTCAATTTGAAACGCCGAGGATGAAACGGCGATAAAGCACCGGCAGCACCAACAGCGTCAGCACGGTGGAAGTGAACAGGCCGCCCATCACCACGATGGCCAACGGCTTCTGGATTTCCGAACCCGGCCCGCTGGCGGTGAGCAGCGGCAACAGGCCGAAGGCGGTGATGCTGGCGGTCATCATCACCGGGCGCAGGCGGCGCAGGGAGCCTTCGCGCACCACCTGGGCGGCCGCCATGCCCTGATCGCGCAACTGGTTGTAGTACGACACCAGCACGACGCCGTTCAACACCGCGATGCCGAGCAGGGCGATGAAACCGACCGACGCCGGCACCGACAGATATTCGCCGGTCACACCCAGCGCCATGACGCCGCCGACCAGGGCAAACGGCGCGTTGGCCATGATCAGCGCGGCCTGGCGCAGACTGCGAAAAGTGGCGAACAGCAACAGGAAGATCAGCCCTAGCGCCACCGGCACCACAACCATCAGGCGTAGCGCGGCGCGTTGCTGGTTTTCGAACTGGCCGCCGTAGACCACGCTGTAACCCGCTGGCAATTTCACTTTGGCCGCCACCGCCTGTTTCACGTCTTCAACAAAGCCGACCAGATCGCGCCCGGCGACATTGCTCTGGATCACCACGTAACGCGCGCCGTTTTCCCGGTTTACCGCCACCGGGCCGTCGGTGCGGACCAGGCGCGCCACTTCGGTCAACGGAATCGCCTGGCCGTCGTCGGTGGGAATGCGCAGACGCTCGAACAGGGCCGGCGAGGCGCGCACGTTTTCACCGGCACGCAGCACCAGCGGCGTGCGGCGGGCGCCTTCCTGCACCACGCCAATCCTGACGCCTTCCAGATGCGCCTTCAGGAAATCGGACACTTCATCCGCGGTGAGGCCGAAACGGCCCAGCGCCAGACGGTCGAGTTCGACCCGGAAATACTGCACGCCGTCGTTTTTCACCGAAAACACGTCCTGCGCGCCGGGCACGCCAACCAAAAGCGTCTCGATCTCGCCAGCAAGACGGTTGAGCGCCGCCAGATCAGTGCCGAACACCTTCACCGCCAGATCGCCGCGCGAGCCGGTAAGCATTTCCGAGACGCGCATGTCGATCGGTTGGGTGAAACCGAAGGTGACGCCGGGGAAATCAGCCATCACCACGCGAATTTCTTCCATCAACCATTCCTTATCCGGCTTGCGCCAGGTTTCCTTCGGTTGCAGCACCAGGAAGGTGTCGGTCTGGTTCAGGCCCATCGGATCGAGTCCGAGGTCATCGGAACCGGCGCGCGCCACTACGCCTTTGATTTCCGGCACCCGCGCCAGCAAGGCCTGCTGCACCCGGGTATCGATGTCCAGACTGGCTTCCAGGCTGATCGAGGGCAGTTTTTCCAGTTGAATCAGCAAATCGCCCTCGTCCAGCGTCGGCATGAATGACTTGCCGATAAATGGATAGATCGCCGCCGCCGCCAACAACAGCGCGACAGCGCTGAGCATGACCAGGCGAAAATGTCCCAGCGCCCAATCCAGCAGCGGCCGGTAAGCGCGGTCGAGTTGGCGCATCAGCCAGGGTTCGCCATGTGCGCCTTCCTTGATCAGCAACGCGCCCAGCGCCGGCACCACGGTGAGCGCCAGAATCAGGGCCGCGCCCAGCGCGAACACGATGGTCAGCGCTACCGGAATGAACAATTTGCCTTCCAGACCCTGCAGGCTGAGCAGCGGCAAAAAAACGATCAGGATGATCAACACGCCGGCGGCGGTTGGCGCAGAGACCTCGCGCACGGCGCGATAGACCTCATGCAGTTTGGGCGCGCCACTCGGATGTGCCAAACGGGTAACGATGTTCTCCACCACCACCACCGCCGCATCCACCAACAAGCCGATGGCGATGGCCAGACCGCCCAGACTCATCAGATTGGCGGACAGGCCGAAGCGGTGCATCAGCCAGAACGCGGCCAGCGCCGACAACGGCAACACCACCGCTACCGTGAGTGCGGCGCGCACGTTGCCTAAAAACAAGAACAGCAGCAACAGCACCAGTACCACCGCCTCCAGCAACGCCTGCGAGACTGTGCCAACAGCGCGCTCGACCAGGCTGGAGCGGTCATAAAACACATTCACGGTGACGCCCTTTGGCAGCGTCGGCGCGATTTCCTTGAGCCGCTGCTTCACCAGCGCCACCACCTGTTGGGCATTGGCGCCCTTCAGGCCGAGCACCAGACCTTCCACCGCCTCACCCTTGCCATCCTGGGTAACGCCGCCGTAGCGCGTCAGGCTGGACAGGCGCACCTGGGCGATGTCCGCCACCCGCACCGGCACGCCGCCGACCCGCTTTACCACGATGGCAGCAAGATCATCGAGCGATTTCACCGCGCCCTCGATGCGCACCACCCAAACTTCCTCACCCTCGGTCAGACGGCCGGCACCATCGTTCTTCAGATTGCTTTCCAGCGCCGCCATCAATTCCGGCAGGGTGATGCCGCGCGCGCTCATCGCGGCGTTGTCCGGCGCGACTTCAAACGTGCGCACGAAGCCGCCCAGCGCGTTGACGTCGGCCACCCCGGCCAGCGTGCGCAACTGCGGGCGGATCACCCAATCCAGCAACGCCCGCCGTTCATCCAGCGGCAGCGGCCCGTCCACGGTGAACATGAACATTTCCGACAGCGGCGTGGTGATCGGCGCCAGTCCGCCGGAAACACCGGCCGGCAGATCGCCCGTCACGGCGGAGAGGCGCTCCGCCACCTGCTGCCGCGCCCAGTAGATATCGGTACCGTCCTCGAAGTCGATGGTGATGTCGGTCAACGCGTATTTCGCTACCGAGCGCAGCAAACGCTGCTTTGGAATGCCCAGCATTTCGGTTTCGATCGGCGCGACGATGCGCGCTTCCACTTCTTCCGGCGTCATGCCGGGCGCTTTCAGAATCAGTTTGACCTGGGTGGTAGAGACATCGGGAAAGGCGTCGATGGGAATCTCGCGCCAGGCTTGCACGCCCGCCGCCACCAGGATCAGGCTGAACAGCAAGGTCAGCAGGCGCTGGGTGAGGGCGAACTCGGCGAGTTTATTGAGCATCCGCGGCTCCCAGCCAGGCCGACTTCAGCGCAGCGATGCCAGTTACCGCGATCAGTTCGCCATCCTTGAAATCACCTCCCAAGGAGACCGCGTTGGCCGATTGCGACAACACCGTCACCGGACGCGCCTCGAAACCATCGGCGCGACGCACAAAGACATAACTCTTGCCCGCTTCGCGCGCCACCGCCTTGACCGGCACGCGCCACTCCTGGCCGCCGCCAAGTCCCTCGATGCGCGCCACCACGCTCTGGCCGGCGCGCAGCGTGGGATCGGCACCGATGTTTATATTCTCCACACGGGCGCGGATGCGCACCGTCTGCGCCGCCCCCGCGCCGGGCAATACGCGCAGCACTGAACCGCGCGTCTGCCGCCCCGGCAATTCCACTTTCATACCGGTTTTGACCCGCGCCGCCACGTCGGAGGGGGCGTCGATCTCGATCCAGAGCGGGTTCAGGCTGGCGATGGTGTATAGCGCCGTCGCCGCTTCGACACGACTACCCAGCGTTGTCTGGCGCGCCAGCACGATGCCGTCGATCGGCGCACGCAGCGCAATTTCGCTGGCATAGCCCTCGCCACGTTCAGCGCGACCGATCGCGGCGTCGCTCAAACCCTGGGCGCGCAGGCTGGCGCGCTGCGCATTCAATGCCGCCTTGGTCTGCGCCAGCGCAGCCACACTGGCGCGTGCGCGTGTCTCCGCGATGATGCCTTCGCGCAGCAAACCGGCATCGCGCCTTGCAGTGTCCTGCGCCAGATTCATGCTGGCAGCGGCCTGCGCCAAGCCACCTTGCAAGCCGATCAATTCCGGGCTGGACAGGCGCGCAAGCACCTGCCCGCGCCGCACCGGCTCGCCTTCCGCCGCCAGCGTCGCCAGCACCAACCCGGCCACCGGCGCGGCGACCACCCGCATCTGACCGTCTGGAATCTGCACACGGGCCGGCATGCCCGGCGACAGGCTGCCGGCATGCCGGGTCAGCGGCGCGGTTTCCACGCCCAGTGATTTGATCTGGGTCGGCGTGAGTTTGATCGGGGCGGCGTGAACGCCGAGGGAGAGCAATAGAACAAGAAAAGGGCTGAAACGCATGGATCGCTTTGCAATAAGTTGAGGCGGGATCGATGCCGCCGATCCCGCCAGGAAAGATGCCGCTGATTGGAAAAGTGTCAGCGGTTGCGTC
>Ga0105047_10015690_pt1 | contig 11920 bp, 11 predicted proteins | sample MAT04_FD_78384 | JGI IMG/M metagenome (GOLD analysis project Ga0105047, IMG submission 78384) | Freshwater microbial communities from Lake Fryxell liftoff mats and glacier meltwater in Antarctica - MAT-04 (megahit assembly) | ecosystem: Environmental > Aquatic > Freshwater > Ice > Liftoff... | reverse complement strand
GGGTGTGTGTCTGGGGGGTGGGGGCGTTCGGGGGGGCGGCCTTGCGGGTGGGCGGCCGTGGGGGCGGGGGCTTTCGGGGTCGGGGCCTTCGGGGTCGGGGCCTTGGCGACCACTCGTTCGGCCTCGATAGACATGGGGTCAGTCTGCCAGCGTCCGCCGCGGCCCGCAGCATGAGGGCCGGCGGTTGCGCTCGAACAGCCGCCGAACTGACCCATCAGTCAGTAAGGTTCGAGCATGGCGGGAGCACCCACGACCGGAGAGTCTTCGGCGCCGCGAATGCGGCGGGCGGTCACCGACGACGACAAGCTCGCCCGCCGAGCCGAGATCCTCACCGCCGCCAAGACGGTGTTCGCCGACCGGGGCTATTCGGCCACCACCATGGCCGACATCGCCCGGGCGGCCGAGGTTTCGTACGGCGTGGCCTACTGGTACTTCGCGTCGAAAGACGAGCTGTTCACGGCACTGATGGCGGAGGAGGAAGCGGCGCTGCGGGCACACATCGTGGCCGCCTTCGGTGAAGCGCCGGCCCTCGACCTACGTGCGGTGCTGCACGGGGCAGTGTTCGCCACCTTCGAGTTCTTCGAGGCCGACCGTGCCGCTGCCGCCCTTCTGTTTCGCGACTCGTTGGTGCTCGGTCACGACTTCGACAAACACCTCGCCGGCATGTTCGGGCGGTTCATCGACGACTTCGAGGTGAGCGTTCGGTCCGCCAAAGCTCGCGGGGAAGTGGCAGATGTGCCGTCCCGGTTGGTGGCGTTCACCGTCACTGCAGTGGTGAGCCAGTTGGCGATTCGCCGGCTCTCGGTCGACGACGGCTTCTCCGCCGAGCAAGCAGCGGCGTTCGTGGTGTCGATGGTGTTCGACGGCATCGGTTCCCACCGCACGTCGTAGGGGCGACCCGAAGCGGGCGTCACGGCGATCCGTCGCCCGACGATCGCAACACCCGCTCCAGACCGAGTGCGCCGGCCCGCGCCATCGTGGGGCTGTCGGCCGAGTTGGCCAACATGGCCGCGCCGATCGAGAGCGCCCAACCTTGGGCGCGCCGACGAGTGGCTTGGTGAGCGGCAGCAGTCGTACCCACGCCCGCCGCCTCGAAGAAGGTGTTTCGGACGGCAGCGTCATCGAACATCAGCCACGCCACGCCGAGATCGGTGGCCGGGTCGCCCGAGGTGATGTCCCCGAAGTCGATCACGGCGCCGAGCGTTCCGTTGTCCACAACGAGATTGCCCGGGTGAAGGTCGCCGTGGAGCCAGCGGGGCGACTCGCTCCACGGCGCAGCCGCCATCGCGTGATCCCAACATCGCAGCAAGGCATCGAGTTCGGGAACGGGGAACCTGTCGCGTAACCGGTGGAGGTAGTCGTGCGTCAGCTCGTTCCGATTGGGCAACGGACCTCCCCGGAAGGGATTTCCGGGTGCGTCGGCGGGGGCGTCGACGTGCAGCGCCGCCAGGAAAGCACCGAGGGTGCGGGCGGCGGCCGTGGGATCGTTGGGGGGCGCCTCGATCGCCGAGTGCCCGTCAAACCAGGGGATCACGCTCCACCGCCACGGATAGCCGAGCGGGGCCGACGGCGTGCCGACTCGAACTGGTGCCGGGATCGGAAGCGGGAGGCGATCGGCCAAAGTGGACAACCAACGTTGTTCGTGTTCGACGAGTTCGCTGGCCAACTGACGGCGAGGCAGGCGAACGGCGAGTGTGTCGCCCACGCGGACCACGGCGTTGTCCCAACCATGGGCAACCACCCGGATGGACTGGTCGGCGAGATCCGGATGTTGTTCGTGGAGGAGCCCGACGACGAGATCGGTGGAGATCACGACCTCGGCCGCGGGCATGTTGCTGGCAACCATGGCGGTTCTCCTTTCGGTGAGCAGTGGATGGTGAGCAGGAGAAACGGTCCACGATCGCACCACGCCGGTCCACGGGAACCGCCAAACCGGCGGTGTTCGCCGTGAGGGACCCAATGCGTTGGCTCGATAGTGTCAGCCCCGATGACGGTCTACCTCGTTGGCGCCGGTCCGGGCGATCCCGGGCTCCTCACGGTTCGAGGCGCAGAACTGCTCAACGAGGCCGACGTGGTGGTGTACGACCGACTGTCCGTGGCCACGCTGCTTGACCAGGCCCCGCCCCACGCCCTGCGCATCAACGTCGGCAAGGCTCCAGGCAACGCCATGGTGCCGCAGGAAGGTATCAATCACCTGTTGGTCGAGCACGGGCAAACGGGTGCTCAGGTGGTGCGCCTCAAAGGTGGCGACCCGTTCGTGTTCGCTCGCGGCGGCGAGGAGGCGGCGGCGTTGCAGGCCGCTGGCGTGCCATTCGAGGTGGTCCCGGGAATCTCGTCGGCAATCGCCGCGCCGGCCTACGCGGGCATACCCGTCACCCTTCGCCATTCGTCGGAACTGTTCACCGTGATCACCGGTCACGAGGATCCCGACAAGGGCGGTGAGCTCGACTGGGAGGCGGTGGCGAGGCTTGGCGGAACCATCGTCATCTTGATGGGCGTCGCTCGGTTGGAGAAGATCGTGCGCCGATTGCTCGACGGGGGCCTCGATCAGGACACACCGCTGGCCGTGGTTCGGTGGGGCACCAGGCCCGAACAGCACACGGTGCGCGCCACCCTGGGATCCATCCTGGATCGGCGTGCGGAGCTGTCGTCGCCATCGGTGATCGTGGTCGGTCGTGTTGCGGCCACCGACTTGTCGTGGTTCGAGCGCCGACCACTCTTCGGGAAAAGAGTTGTCGTAACCAGGACCCGGGCCCAGGCGTCGTCGCTCGTGAGGATGCTGCGCCTCGAAGGGGCGGAGGTGGTGGAGATGCCCCTGATCGCCATCGAAGCCCCGACCGACGGCGGCGCAGCGCTCCACGTTTCGGTGTCGAATTGCCGGAACTTCGACTGGGTGGTGTTCACGTCTCCGAACGGCGCCGATCGTTTCCTTTCGCAGTTGCGAGACGTGCGTCAACTGGGGGACACCAAGGTGGCGGTGATCGGGCCAGGGACAGCGGCGATTTGTCGGGAACACCGTCTTGTGCCCGACCTCATGCCGGAGCGATTCGTCGCCGAAGGTCTCCTTGATGTGTTTCCCCGACCGCCTGAGGCGATCACCGCCGGCCGTCCCGGCGGTATGAGCCGTGTGCTCTTGCCCCGCGCCGAGCAGGCTCGCGATGTGTTGCCCGACGGCTTGCGTGCGATGGGGTGGGAGGTGGAGGTAGTGGCGGCCTACCGCACGGTGCCGGTGCCGCCGACGGAGGAACAGCGGGCAGCGCTGACCCACGCCCACATCATCACCTTCACCTCGTCGTCCACCGTCGATCACTTCGTCAGGGCATTCGGAAACGGGGGCGACGCGGTGGCCGCGGCGCCCCCCATCGTGGCGTCGATCGGACCGATCACCTCCACCACGGCCCGAAGTCATGGCCTCGACGTTCACCTTGAGGCACTCGACCATTCGATCCCCGGCCTCGTGCGCTCCCTCGTGGAACACCACTCGGGGGAGGGGCGGTGAACCGGAACACGATGGTTGGTGTCCAGATCGTTGCGGGTATCGCATTCGGTGTGGTCGGCGCGTTTCTACTGCTGCGATCAGGTGGCGGCGACAACCACCTCCTGTGCGAGCAGGTTCCGGGCTGCACGCTTCAGGTTCGAAACCCTGCTGGCGACACCACCACCTGGACGTTCACCCGAGAAGGTTTTGTCGACGCCAAGATCGATGACACCGGCGAATCTCCCTCGCTGGAGTTGTATTTCCGTGCCGATGGTGCTCCTCCGGAAGCCGAGCCGACACGTGTGGCTTTCGCCGATGCATTAACGGAGGAAACGGCGTTGGATCTGCGCGAGCAGATCACGGCATGGCGGGCCGACGGCTCCGATCGTCCTCGCCCGCTCGAGTTGCGGCATCAGGCCCGCACCGGTACCACCTTCATCGGTTACACGTTGGTGGGTCTCGGGGTGGCTTCGATCGTGGCGGCGTTGGTCCTGGACATCAACGGGCGACGGACCGAATTCGCGCCCTCGTCGGCGGATCTCGAACCAGATTTGCCCGAATCGGGTATCTCGGATCCGGCCGGTGGGGCCGAATCGGCAGCACCTGGCGCCGCCACGTCACCCGTGCCGTGACCACGAAAGCAAACGAACCTTCAACGCCTGTGACGGAGGCATTGCGAGCGCTGATCTTCGACTTCGACGGGCTGATCCTCGACACGGAGGTGTCGGAGTACGTCACCATTCGCGAGGTGTTCGAAGCCCACGGGCGGACGCTCCCGCTTGAGGTGTGGTCGCAGATCGTGGGGCGGGCCGACCACCCGCACTGGCTCGACTGGTTAGAAGGCGAGTTGGGTGAGCCGCTCGCCGACCGGGAAACGGTCCGGTTGGGTCGGTTGGCTCGTCACCACTCGATGATCTCGGAGGAGCAGGTGCGGCCGGGCGTGGTGGCGGTGCTCGACGCTGCCGACGCCGCCGGCATGGGCCTGGGCGTGGCGTCGAGCTCCACGACGGACTGGGTCGAAGGGCATCTCGAGCGCCTCGGCATCCTGCATCGTTTTCATGCCGTCCGCACCCGCGACCACGTCGAGCGGGCCAAGCCCTGGCCCGACGTGTACCTCGCCGCCTGTGATGCGATCGGTGTGGAACCGCGGCGGGCGTTGGCGTTGGAGGATTCGGCCAACGGATGCGCGGCCGCCAAGGCGGCGGGCCTGCGATGCGTGGTGGTCCCGAACGACATCACCCGTCAGAGCGACTTCTCGCATGCCGACCTCGTGCTCCGGTCGCTCGCCGACCTCGACCTGCGGGCGGTCCCGTAGGACGGAGGTGGCGATCTCCGGGCCGTAAGCTTCGTGCGTGAGCCTCGTGGACGCATCCGCCCGAATCATCGGCGACCGAGCCGTTGGCCCACTGGGCTTCGGGTGTTGGCGATTCGTGCACGCCGATGTGGCCGCCGCGCAGGCCACCCTCGAAGCGGCCCTTGACGCCGGCATGAACCTGGTCGACACGGCCGATGTCTACGGTCTTGATCACGGCGGCACCGGGTTCGGTGCCAACGAGGCGTTGCTCGGCCAGGTGCTTGCCGGTTCGCCTGGCCTTCGCGATCGCATGGTGTTGGCCACCAAGGGGGGCATCGCCCCGCCGACACCGTACGACTCGAGCGCGGCATCGCTGCGGGCCGCATGCGAGGCCAGTCTCGGCCGCCTGGGAACCGACGTGATCGACCTCTACTTCGTGCACCGGCCCGACCTCTACACCCATCCCCACGAGGTGGCCGACACGCTCGTGGCGTTGCAGGCCGAGGGGAAGGTGCGCCACCTTGGGGTGAGCAACCACAACCCCGCCCAGGTGGCGGCGTTGACTTCGGCGTTGGCCGAGCGAGGGAGCCGCCTGGTGTCGGTGCAGCCCGAGTTGTCGGCCGTCGATCCCACGGCCCTGCGCGACGGCACGCTCGATCAAGCCATGCAGCTTCGGCTCGTGCCGCTGGCGTGGAGCCCGCTTGGTGGTGGGCGACTGCTCAGCGGTGAGGGAGTGCGCATTGAGCTCTTCACCGCGCTCGACCGGTTGGCCGAACGCGAGGGCGTCGACCGTGTTGCCGTGGCGCTGGCGTGGGTGCTGGCCCATCCCAGTCGGCCCGTCGCGATCCTCGGATCCCAGAACCCCACCCGCATCGCTGCCGCGCAGGCCGCGTGCGGTGTCCACCTCGACCGAACCGACTGCTACGACGTGCTGGTGGCGTCGGAAGGCGTTCCCCTCCCGTGAGCGATGGCCCCGTTGCTCGGGCTCCACGGCCGGAAACTTCCCCCGTGGAGGTGAGTTGGTTCGCGGCCCTGTGCGACGACGACTACGAGTTTCTCGGCGTGCCCGACCCGTCGCTCCGAAGCTCATGGCCCCACTGCTCCGACATCGTGCGCACGGCCGACCGCTTGGGTTTCGACAACGTCCTCCTCCCGTCGGGTTACGCCCTCGGTATCGATTCGGTGGCCTTCGCCGGTGGGGTTGCCGCCCTCGCCGAGCAGATCAGGCTGTTGGTGGCGGTCCGTTGTGGCGAGCTCGTGGTGCCGCAACTGGCACGGCAGCTCGCCACTCTCGATCAGATGCTCGGCGGGCGTCTCACGGTGAACATCATCTCCTCCGACCTCCCCGGCGAGACGCTTGCCAGTGCTCCCCGCTACCAGCGGACGCTGGAGGTGATGCAGGCGTTGCGGACGCTGCTCGACGGCGAACCACTCGACCTCCACGGCGATTTTGTGAACCTCACGCTCGACCCGCCGGCGGCGCGCACCGTTCGCGGCGTGTGTCCACCGCTCTACTTCGGTGGCCTTTCGGAGCCCGCCCGTGAGGTGGCGGCCCAAGCGGCCGACGTGTACCTCATGTGGCCCGACACGCTCCCGGCAGTGAAGGCGATCGTCGACGATCTCACGAGTCGGGCCGACGCCCACGGCCGATCGTTGCGGTTCGGGTATCGGGTGCATGTGATCGTGCGCGAGACCGAAACGGAAGCGCGAGCGGCGGCGGCCCGGTTGGTGTCGAAGCTCGATGACGACGAAGGCCGACGGATCCGTGAACGTTCCCTCGATTCAGGGTCGGAAGGCGTGCGCCGCCAGGCCGAGCTTCGAGATGCCGCCGGTCATGAGGGTTTCGTGGAAGACAACCTCTGGACCGGCATCGGGCGGGCCCGGTCGGGGTGCGGCGCGGCGATCGTGGGCGACCCCGACCAGGTGCTGGCCAAGCTGCACGCCTACCAGGATCTCGGCATCGACGCGTTCATCCTGTCGGGCTATCCCCACCGCGACGAGTGCGAGCTTTTCGCTCGCCACGTCCTTCCCCGTCTGCATCACGAACCGCTCACGTTCACCTGAAATGCGGGCGCCAAGTGCCCACCCGCAGCCCATCCACCATCACTCGCCGTCAGGTCGATCTCGGCGCCAAGGAGCACCTATGTCTGCCCGACCCATCACCCGTCGAACGATCGAGAATCGGCGGTCCCCGCGGGCGTCGGTGACGATTGCCGGCATCGCCGCAGTGGCGGTGACGCTGGCATCGTGTTCGTCGACGGGCACGACGGGCGCGACGGGCGCGACGGGCACGACGAGCGCGACGAGCACGACGAGCGCGACGGGGAGGGGTTCGGGCACCACCACCGGTTCCACTCCCGGCTCCGTTGTTGGGCAGAACCCGGCGTTCAGCGCGTTCTACCAGCCGCCGTCGCCATTGCCGGAAGGCAAGCCGGGTGACGTGATCCGGTCGGAGCCACTGGCCGGTGCGCCGGCGGGAAGCCAGGCATGGCGGGTGCTGTACCGATCGGTGGGGATCGACGGGCAGCCCATCGCCGTCTCCGGATTCGTGGTGGCCCCCACAGCACCGGCGCCGGCCGGCGGTCGACCGATCTTGAGCTGGGCCCACCCCACCACCGGCGTGGCCGACGACTGCGCACCTTCCGCGATCGCATTGTGGTCGGCCCTCACCGCAGGGCTCGAAGGTTTCCTTTCCGCCGGGTTCGTGGTGGCGGCCACCGACTACGAAGGGCTGGGCACGCCCGGCGTCCACCCCTACCTCATAGGTGAGAGTGAAGGGCGGGGCGTTCTCGACGCTGCCCGTGCGGCGCGCGCAATTCCCGACTCGGGCGCCGGATCGAAGCTGTTGTTGTGGGGTCATTCTCAGGGCGGTCAGGCCTCGCTGTTCGCAGGTCAGTTGGCATCGTCGTATGCGCCGGAGTTGTCGTTGGTGGGCACCGCCGCTGCCGCGCCTGCCGGTGAGCTGGGCGAGCTGCTCACCGATGATGCCAACACGCTGGACGGGGTGACACTCGGTGCCTATGCCCTGAACGCGTACACGCAGGTGTACGGCGCTTCCACCCCCGGCCTCGACCTTGGCACCGTCGTGAAGCCGGCTGGGATCGCCGCCATCCCCGAGCTGGTGAAGCTCTGTGACGTGATCCCCGCCCAGGCGACGCAACTCGAAACGATTGCCAATCCGTTGATCGGTTCGTTCTATGCGGCCAACCCGGCGTCCACGGCGCCGTGGACGGAACTGCTGAGCCGGAATACGGCCGGAGCCAACAAGACGGGCGCCCCGGTGTTCATCGCGCAAGGCGAAGCCGATGAGCTCGTCATCCCCGCCACCACGAACCAACTCGTCGCCACGATGTGCAAGAACGGCGACCCCGTGAACTTCAAGGGCTATCCGGGCATCCCGCACGACACGATCGGCTACACCTCGGCGGCCGACGTCACCACCTGGATGCAGGGGCTCCTCGACGGCGTCAGCCCACCGAGCACATGCGGAGCAGCGCCTGTCGCCTGAAGAGGTGGCTCCCTGCGGGCGCGCACGGAAGTGGAGGTGATGGTGTCGGTGTCGGCGCCGGATCCGTTCTCGGATCCTGCGTTGCTCGAGTCGGAGCCCGGCTTTCCTCCGCTCGAACCGCAGCCGGGGCGCTGGGTAAGGGAACAGCCCGAGTGGCCTCCGTTGTGGTGAGCGAGCTTGGGTGTGCACATGTGAGTCGGCGGTCACCGCTCCTCGCTGGGCCGTATCGTCGTCCCCATGATCGACGGACTTCGTATCGGCCACACCACGGACCCCATCGCCCATACAGGCTGCACGGTGGTGCTGCTCCCCGACGGCACGGTGGCGTCGGGGGAGGTTCGCGGGGGTGCACCGGCCACGCGGGAGTTCGCCTTGTTGGAGGCCACACGCACCGTCGACCGGATCGATGCCGTGTCGCTCAGCGGTGGTTCCACCTTCGGCCTGGCCGCGGCGGAAGGAGTGATCCGCTGGCACGAGGAGCAGGGGCGGGGGTTTCCGACGGGGGCGGGTCCCATCCCGATCGTGGTGGGCATGAGCTTGTTCGACCTCATCGGCCTCCCCGATCGCAACCCGTCCGTCCGTCCCACGGCGCACGACGGCTACGCCGCGTGTGCGGCCGCGGTGGCTGCCGACGAAGCGGCAACGGGCCGAGTGGGTGCCGGCACCGGGGCAACCACGGGCAAACACCTCGGCGAACACGCCGGGCCGGGCGGGCTCGGCATCGCGTGGCGAAAGTCCGGTGCACTGTCGGTCGTGGCCGTCGTTGCGGTCAACGCCTACGGCTCGATCCTCGGCGACGGGGAGCACGCAATCACCGACTCTGCGGCGGTGGATCGGCGTCCGACCCCTTCGTCCACCGGAGAGGCATTCAGCAACACCACGATCGGGGTGGTCGTCACCAACGCCACGCTCCGCAAGGACGAGTGTTTTCTCTTGGCCCAGTCCGCTCATGACGGCTACGCGCGCGCCCTCGACCCGTCGCACACCCGGTTCGACGGCGACGCGGTGGTGGCGGCCGCGACCGGTGGGGTTGCCCGGGCCGGTGAGGGCGATGTCGACGTGGCGCGGGAGCTCGCCTGCAACGCCATGGCGGCGGCGATCCGCTCTGTGGCCGGAGCCTGACCAGTTCGGTGCGGTTGCGCGGTGGCCCGCTTTTGGGGACGTCTCCGCACCTGGGGTAGGTAGACGTCCTCCAAAACCCGAGACACCCCGTCGGGTGGTGGCGAGCAGAGATTCTTTGCCCCGGCGGGAGAAAGTCCGCCCCATTGACGCCGTTCGGCGAGCGAGTGCTGCTTCAATGCTTCGGTGAACTCGCGGCGCACGCCCTCTTCCCATTTTGCGTCCGCACCAACGCGTCCGGGCTTCCACCCCGAGCCGCTGGTGGAGCCCTTCCCGTCCACCCGTACCGCCGGTCCCGCCACCGGCACCGCGGGTCCTCCACAAAGCTCTCGCCTTCGCGGCACGTTGGCCGCCCCCCGGGCCGACGAGGGCCGTGGCGCGGCTCCGTCCCCTTCGGGAGCGCCGTCGATACGTCCCAACGGCTTCGGCTACTTCCCCGGGCTCGACGGGGTGCGCGCCATCTCGGTGATCGCCGTGCTGCTGTACCACGCCGAGGTGAGCGGCATGAAGGGCGGCTTCCTCGGGGTCGAGGTTTTCTTCGTGATCTCGGGCTACCTCATCACGTCGTTGCTGCTCGGTGAGGAGGAACGTTCCGGGGCAGTGAGCCTCCGTCAGTTCTGGATCCGCCGGGCACGGCGGCTCCTTCCCGCGATGTATGCGGTGGTGCTCGCCACGCTCGTCGTGTCCGCGCTGTTCCTGCGGGAGGAGCTTGCGAGCCTCCGAGGCGATGCGGTGGCGGCCATCTTCTACGTCTCCAACTGGAGTTTCATCGTCGCCGAAAAGAGCTACTTCGAGGCGAGTGGCAGGCCCTCGTTGCTGCAACACTTGTGGTCGCTGGCGGTCGAGGAGCAGTTCTATCTCCTGTGGCCGGTGCTGTTCGTCGGCGGCATGCGGTGGCTCGGACGACGGCGGTTCGTGTGGGCGATCCTCGGCGGCGCCGCCGCTTCGTGGCTCCTGATGGTGGTGCTCTACGGCGACGGCTCGTCGGCCGAGGCCCGCAATCGGGTGTATCTCGGCACCGATACGAGGGCTTCCGGTCTGCTGATCGGGTGTGCCTTGGCCTTCGTGTGGATGCCGAGGCGGATTCGTTCTGACCGCGCCGGTCGGCATGCCGGCTTGATCCTCGATGTGGCGGGGGTGCTCGCCCTGGTGGGGATCGGATGGATGTTTGCCGCCACGAGTCAGTTCTCGAACCTGTTGTATCGGGGCGGGTTCGTGGTGCTGGCGCTTCTCACGGCAGTGGTGATCGCCGCGGTGGTGCATCCGGCGTCGCACCTGAACCAGGTGGTGGGCTGCCTGCCGCTTCGGTGGCTCGGTGTCCGCTCCTACGGCATCTACCTGTGGCACTGGCCGATCTTTCAACTCACCCGACCGGGCCTCGATGTTCCCTTCGACGGCGGGGCGTTGTTCGTGTTGCGTATGGGCCTCACCTTGGCGGTTGCGGCGATGAGTTACCGGTACCTCGAACAACCGATTCGGCAGGGTGGGCTGGGCCGCTCGTGGGCGCGATTCCGGGTGGCCACCGGTTCGGAGCGCCAAGCGCTTCGCCAACGTTGGCTTGCGGGAGTCGGTTCGCTGGCGGTGGTGTTGGCCATCGTCGTGGGTCTGAGCGTCACGGCCACCACGCCCACCGCCGAGCTCACTTCGGTGTCTGGCGGAGCCGGTGTGCCAGGGGTTGCCGGCACGGGTGCGGCGGCGGCGATCGACCCGCGCAACTTCTCCGACGCGGCTGTCGATCCCAACGCGGTGGCCGACCCGTTTGCCGACCAGTCGACCACCACGGAGACCGCCGTTCCCGGTACCACCGATCCCGTCGCCGCCACGGTCGGTTCCGACGTTCCCGGCTCTGAGGTGCTGCCTCCCGAGTCCACCGTGCCCGAACAGACGCCGCCCACGCCGCCCACGCTTCCCCGACTCGCCCCCCCGCTCAACGCGGCCAAGATCGCGTTGCTGGGCGACTCGGTGATGCTTGGCGCGTCGCCGGCGGTGCAGCAGCTACTCGGGCCGAACGCAGTGATCGCGGCCAAGACCAGTCGGCAGGTATCCGACGGCATCGACATCGTGCGGGGATGGAAGGCTGCGGGGTGGCTCGGGGAGGCGGCGATCGTGGTGCATCTTGGCAACAACGGAACATTCTTCGAGCAACAGTTCGATCAGATGATGCAGGAACTGAAGGATGCCCCACGGGTGGTGTTTCTCACTGTTCGGGTGCCTCGGCCATGGCAGGACTCCGTGAACGAGACGATCCGGGCTGGCGTGGAACGGCACAAAGACAAGGCCGTGCTGGTCGACTGGCAGACGTTCAGTGAAGGCCACCCGGACTGGTTCTACACCGACGGCATGCACCTCGATCCCAACGGTGCTCCCCACTACGCCGAACTGCTGGCCTCTGCGCTCTGAGGTGACTCTGAGGTGACTCTGAGGTGAGGTGAGGCGAGGGGAGGGCGAGCCCGGGACGTGGTCGGGAGCGTGATTCCTCGACGATGCGAAGAACGCGGCCGCATGGTCACCGACCCAAGCT
>Ga0105047_10015688_pt1 | contig 11921 bp, 10 predicted proteins | sample MAT04_FD_78384 | JGI IMG/M metagenome (GOLD analysis project Ga0105047, IMG submission 78384) | Freshwater microbial communities from Lake Fryxell liftoff mats and glacier meltwater in Antarctica - MAT-04 (megahit assembly) | ecosystem: Environmental > Aquatic > Freshwater > Ice > Liftoff... | reverse complement strand
TAGGCGAGCCGCCCCTGTGAAGGGGCGGGTTTCGGTTCACCCGCCCCTTCACAGGGGCGGCTCGCCAAGAAACGATGTTTCCAACTCCTACCGCTTGCTAAACTGCAACCGGCGGATCAGGTATTCGCCCAGCGCCACCCGCAGCGGGCGGTCGGTGCGCATCAGCACATACTCGACCCGGCTGCCGTCGCATCCGCGTCGCAACTCGCTCAGGTAGCTCTCCACCGCCCGCAGGTACGCCGGCCGGAGCAGGTGCGGGCGGGCCATCAGTTCGTCCGCGCCTTCCAGGTCGAGGAAGCGGATGTTGCCGTCGAGGGGGAACTCGATTTCGTCCTTGTGCAGTACATGGAACAGCACGACTTCATGGCCGCGGAACCGCAGGTGTTGCAACCCGGCGAGCAACCGGGCGGGGTCGTCGAAGCAGTCGGACATCAGGAACACGATGCCCCGCCGCGACACCTGATCGGCGAACTCTTCCAGCAGCGGCCCGACGCCGGTCTTCCGCGCCGGCTCCACGCTTTCCAATGTCTTGCAGATGTTGTTGATCTGCATGAGCGAGCTACTCGCCGGCAACTCCGCCCGCCACTGGCTGTCGAACACCCGGAGGCTGGAACTGTCCCGCTGCTTGATGATGGTGAACGCCAGACTCGCGGCCAGCAGCTTGCAGTATTCCAGCTTGTTCTGGTCGCCCTCGCCGTACCGCATGGAGTTCGACCCGTCCACCAATAAATGGCTGATGAAGTTCGTCTCTTGCTCGTACTGCTTGACGGTGTAGCGTTCGCTCCGGCCGTAGCTCTTCCAGTCGATGTGCCGGATGTCGTCGCCAGGCACATACTCGCGGTGCTGGACGAACTCCACGCTGAACCCGCGGAACGGCGACTTGTGGTCGCCCACCCGCAGCCCTTCGACCACTTGGCGCGCCTTCACCCCGAGCGATTCCGCGCGGGCCAAGATGTCGGGTACGAGGAGGGAGTGCATGGGGCGACCGGGTGAATGAACCGCGAGAACTTTGAATACCGAGAGCCGCACGAAACCCGCCGATCAAGCACGATCAGAACCAGACGATGTTTTCATCACTGTTTTTCGGATCGTGTGATTTCCGCGTTCTTCGTGCGGCTTGCTTTTCTCAAGCCGACGCAGCGGCGCGGACCAACTTCTTAATCACTTCATCGACCGTGACGCCTTCGCTCTGGGCGCTGAAGTTGAGCATGAGCCGGTGCCGCAGGATAGGCGTCGCCACGGCCACCACGTCATCCCCGGCCACATGGTTCGAGCCGCGCAACACGGCGTGCGCCTTGGCGGCCAGGATCAGGTTCATGCTGGCGCGGGGGCCGGCCCCCCAGGTCAGCCAGCGGCTCACGAAGTCGGCCGCCTCCTTCGTTCCCGGTCGGCTCATTCGCGCGATCTTCTTGGCGAAGTCGAACACCTTGTCCGACACCGGTACCCGACGGACGACGTGCTGCAACTTCAAGATGTCTTCGCCGTTCAGCACCGGGTTCACTGTCTCCTTCACGTCGGCCGTGCCCATCCGCATGATCTGCTCTTCCTCGTCGCTGGTCGGGTAATCCACCTTGATGAGGAACAGGAAGCGGTCGAGTTGGGCTTCCGGCAGCGGGTAGGTGCCTTCCTGCTCGATGGGGTTCTGCGTGGCCAGCACGAAGAACGGGTTCCGCATCGGGTGGTCGTTGCCGCCGATGCTGGCCTTCCGCTCCTGCATGGCTTCGAGCAGCGCGGCCTGCGTTTTGGGCGGGGTGCGGTTGATCTCGTCGGCCAGCACGATGTTGGCGAAGATCGGGCCGGGGAGGAACTTGAACATCCGCTGACGGGTGGCCGGGTCGTCCTGGATGACCTCGGACCCGGTGATGTCCGACGGCATCAAGTCCGGGGTGAACTGGATACGCTTGAAGCTCAACTCCAACGCCTGGGCCAGCGTCGAGACCATGAGTGTCTTGGCCAGACCGGGCACGCCCATCAGGAGGGCGTGCGACCGGCAGAAGATGGCCATGAGCAGTTGGTCCACCACCTGATCCTGCCCGACGATCACTTTGGCGATTTCCTTTCGCAGCCGTAGGTGGGCGTCGCGGACCTGCTGAATCATCTCGACATCGTTCTCGGCGGCGATCATGACGACTCTCGGGTCGTGTGGTGGGACGGGCGAACCGGCGGGGAGACTACCTAATGGACTCCAAGATAGTCGAAAAGTTCCGCAAGACCAACGAAAAACCGCGCCGCGTGTCCACTTTTCCCTCGCCCGTTGATCGGAGGGAGGGCGGGCGACGGGCCGGCGATTGGCGGGGAGTCTGATTCGCGGGCGATTCGAGCGGGAAGTGGGCGAAAGCCCGCGCCGCAAGTTCGACGGGCGGCGCGGGCGGTCGGTGCGGGACGGCGTCAATCCCACGCCAGTTTCAGGTCGCTTTCGGAGCCGTCAATCGTCACCTCGACGGTCGATTTGTCCCCGCCGTACTTGCTGAAAAACTCCTTCAGGTCCGGGGACAACTGCGGGGTCGCGCCAGGGACGGCACCGGGCTTGCCGGCGTCGGCCGTCGGGTTGTGTTCGACGAACACTCGGTGCTTGCCGATCTTGGCCCCGTTGACTTTGGGGTCATAGACGAGGGTGAATTTGCCGTCCGGATCGGTCTCGCCGATGCTCGGCCGGCCGCCGTCGGCGGGGACGAAGTTGACGAACGCATTCGTGACCGGCTTTCCCTTGTAGGTCAGCGTGCCGGACACGGGGGCGACATCGGACCCGCCGCACCCGGCGAGCGCGACGCAGACGGCCAGCGCGACGGCCGGCGCGCGGGCGAACGAACGGAGCATGAACCACCTTGCTTGAGGGGAGGGGGAGAAGGACAAAGGGCCGGCGACCGGCGGGAGAGCCGGTCGCCGGGGCAGACGGAGCCGCCGTCACTGGTTGGGGACGACTTCGCCGCCGTTGCGGGTCCCCTGGGCCATCCAGGCGACCATGCTGATGCCGTTCGGAATGAACTGCACGTGCCCGTCCACGAAGCCGACCATCACCCCGTTCGTGTGGTGGCCGGTGGGGGCCCGGCTGTTCCCCTTCCGCGACCAGTTCGGCGGCTGGGACGTGGTGACCAACCCCTGCGACTGGTGGTGGACCCAGAAGAACTGGTTACACCCGCTGCCGTCGAAGCACCAACTCTGGTTCGCCCAGTTCGACTTCTCGGTGAAGTGCATGGTGTTGCTGGTGCCGTCGGTCACGTCGGCGATCCGCACGGTGCTGTTGACCCACCCCATCCCGTTGAACGCCGGCCCGTTGGTCCGCTCGGGGCAGCAGAGTTCGCCGAAGTTGGGCCGGCCGGAGTCGTACACCATCGCGTAGTCCTTCATCGTGTTGGTCGGCCCCAGCCGGCCGCGGACCGCCGACGGGCAAAAGAAGGACTTCGGCATGTTGATGGCGGCCAGGATGTTCGGGTTCGGCGACCCGATGGGGAGGGGGGTGCCGGGGAACGTGATGGTCGGGTTGCCCGGACCGCGGTCGGCACCGGGGCTGCCCCAGCCGGTGTCTTCCGGCACGTTCGGCGCGTAGGCGGGGACGTTGAAGTTGATGCTCCGGAACAGGTTGTCGCCTTCCATGTACGGCAGGATGCGGGCCGCCCAACTGAACGCCCCCCACGGGCAGCAGGCGTTGTTCGGGTCCCGCCACACCCAGTTGCCGCGCGGGTTGGCCCCGTTGTAGGCGTGGGGCGGGGCCCACACGCCGGGCGGGAACATGCCCTCGGCGTCGTGGTAAGCGTGGGACGCGATACCCAACTGCTTCAGGTTGTTACTGCAACTCATCCGCGCGGCGGCCTCGCGGACCTTCTGCACCGCCGGCAACAGCAAGCCGATCAGGATCGCGATGATGGCGATCACCACCAACAACTCGATGAGCGTGAACCCCGACTTCCGATACGACGCGTGACGCATGACGAGACCTCCGGGCGAAGGGACCATCAAAAGGGGAGAGATCACCCGTACAGAGACACCAACACCCGGACGATAACCGGCTTTAGATTGGGCCGCAATTAGGAAATGTGAAAAATTAATGATGCCGTCGGAACCACCCACCGGGGTGGGGGTTGTCCGGGGCTAAGTCAGGGGCCGCCGGGCGGAAATGCGGGCGAGTTGGCGGGAAACCGGTGTCGCCGACGGGGTCGGATTGGTACATTCGCCCAATCCACAATTCGGCCGCCACTCCCCGCCGGCCGTCCCCACCTGAGATTCGCTCAGTCATGCTGCCACAGTACAAGATCCTCATCATCGCCTGGGCGGTCGTCGCCGTCTGGATCGGCTTCGTCATCGCGATGAACCGCAAACAGCACCCGAAGGCCCTGTTCTACCTGTTCATGGTGGAACTGTGGGAGCGGTTCAGTTACTACGGGATGCGGGCGTTCCTGGTGTTCTTCCTGACGAAGGCGCTGGTGACCGGCGGGTTCGGGTTCGAGGAGAAGGTCGGGTACGCCATCTACGCCGCGTACGGCGCGATGGTGTATCTGACGCCGCTGGCCGGCGGGTACCTGGCCGACAAGCTGCTCGGCTTCCGGCGGGCCATCATCTGGGGCGCGATCTTGATGGCGGCGGGCCAGTTCGTGCTGTCCACCAGCACCGGCACCTCGCACGTCCCGTACATCGAATACAAGGCGAGACTGGACGCCGGCGAGACGGCGGAGGCCATCGCCGCCGGCCGCGACGCGGCGGCGGGCAACGAGTACCTGCTGTTCGCCGGTCTGGCGCTGCTGGTCATCGGCAACGGCTTCTTCAAGCCGAACATCTCCAGTCTGGTCGGCAAATTCTACGGCCCCGGCGACCCGCGGCGGGACGGGGCGTTCACCATCTTCTACATGGGCATCAACATGGGGGCGTTCCTGGCCCCGCTGACGTGCGGTGCGGTGGCCGAACTGGAAGGGTGGAAGTACGGGTTCATGCTGGCCGGGGCCGGGATGGTGACGGGTCTGCTCATCTTCCTGTACACCACCTCAACCGGCGTCCTCGGCACCTATGCCGATGCCCCCGTGAAGGCCGACGGGCGCGGCGCGGGGTTCGGCAAACTGCTGCCGGTGTACCTGGGAACGCTCATCGCGGTGCCGCTGGTGGCCCTGCTGATCCAGCCGAGCGACTTGATCGAGAAGTTGTTCGTCGGCACCGCTCTGGAACAGTATCAGCTGGCGCTGATGGACTTCCTGTTGGCGGTCGTCGGGTTGTCCGCCATCGGGTACATGTTGTACCTGTCGTTCCAGTACCCGGTGGCCGAGCGGCAGCGGATCTGGGTGATCGTGGTGCTGCTGTTCTTCACCACCGTGTTCTGGACGTTCTTCGAGTTGGCCGGCAGCGCGCTCAACCTGTTCACCGACAAGAACGTGGACAAGAACCTGTTCGGACAGGAGGTGCCCGCGAGCGCCTTCCAGTCGGCGAACGCCCTGTTCATCATGATCTTCGCCCCGCTGTTCTCCGTCATGTGGGTGTGGCTGGCGAAGCGGAAAATGGACCCGTCGGCCGGGGTCAAGTTCGCCATCGGCCTGTTGCTGCTGGGGGCCGGCTTCCTCATCCTGAACCTGGGCAAGGCGGCGGCCGTTGATGGGATCGTTCCGGTCATCTTCCTGATCCTGCTCTACCTGATGCACACCCTCGGCGAGTTGGCCCTGTCGCCGGTCGGGCTGTCACTGGTGACGAAACTGGCCCCGGCGCAGGTGGTCGGGTTCATGATGGGCTTCTGGTTCCTGTCCAGTGCCATCGCCCACCAGGCCGGCAAGTTCATCGCCAGCGAGACGGCGGCCCCGAAGAACGCCACGCCGCAGGAGACGCTCGAACTGTCGCTGAAGGTGTTCAACGACGTCGGCCTCTTCGCCATCGGCTCCGGGGTGCTGCTGCTGCTGCTGTCGCCGCTCATCAAGAAGTGGATGCACGGCGTGAAGTAACGACGTGTGCGGTTCCCGGCGGCGAAGGGCGCGTTGTCGTCGCCGGGAATTCGCGAGCGGGCCGGAGTGTCACTTGTTCGCCGGGACTGTCGCGTACGGCGTCGGCCAACCGTCGGCCCGCTTGATGGTCTTCGTTTCCTTTCCCCGCGTCTCGGTCAGCAGGGTGGCGAACGGGTCGCCGGAGTAGCACACCTCGTTGAAGAAGGCGTACACGCTGCTGTCCTCGGTGCGGAACATCGGGGCCAGCTTGCCGGCGGTGGTGGTGTAACTGTAGTTGCCGAAGATTTCGCTCCGCCCGCCGGCCTTCGTGTGCAGCAGCGTGCCGCCGCGCTCGGTCTTGTACCCCAGCACCCACACGGTGCCCCCGTCGTTGGTCAGGTGGGTGCCCTCGTTCTCGATGTTCAACTGCCGCGCCCAGACGGACTGTCCGCGAACGACCGTCAGGTCGTTCGTCACCACGTCCTCGAAGAACGCCTCGGCCGGCTTCTTGAACGTCACTTGCTTCACCCCCAAGCTGCGGAACACCACGGTGCGGGCGGTGTTCACATCGATCCCGCCGTTCACGTCGGCGAAGTGTTCGATGCTCACCGTTTTCGCGTCGCCGTCCTCGACGACGAAGTTCGGCTTCGTCTTGCCGAAGTAATCCACCCACCCGCCGGAGCCGATGATGCGGCGGACCTTGCCCCGCACCCGGATCGGTTTGGAAATCCGCGAGAAGCCGGGGACGAACACCGTCGTCGCGCCGGAGTCGATAGCCTTCTGGATGCCGTCGGCCGAGTCCTTGCCGCCGGTCGGGTCGGCCCCGAAGTCCGCCGCCAGCGCCCACCCCTTCGGGTCGTCCCAAGTCACTTCCGGCGTTTCCTTCAGCGGCAGGCCGAGCGATTTCATCGGGGAATCGAACGGGTTCATCGCCTTGCCGACGGCCAACTCGTCCACCGTCGGGCCGGCCACGGACTGCTTCGCGTCCGGGTGGGCCACGGCCATTTTGTACCCGGCGGTGACGACGCGCCGGGCGAAGAACGGGGCCTTGTCCAGTTTGATCGCGGGCAAGTCCTGCGCTGCGCCGATGCCGGTGAAACTGCATTCCAACAGCACCGTGAAGCTGTCAGCCTTCACCGCCGTCGCCGGCCCCGCGTAACTGAGGCGGCGCGCGCTGACGCACTGGCCGAGGTTGGCGAACCCGACTTTGGTCTGCCCGATCAGGCTCACCCGCTCGAACGTCTGGCTGTTTACCGACGCCGCGCAGCGGATGCCGGTCTCGAACCCGGTGACGCGCACGTTCCGCACCAGCAGCGGGCCGTTCATGTCGCGGTGGCCGAGGTCGAGGCCGATGGCCCCTTTGCCGTCACCGGAGACGATGTCCACATCGCGGACGCAGCCGGTGTTGTTCGAGTAGAACTGCAGCCCGACCGCGCCGGGGTTCCCCTTGCCGGTGTCGAAGGTGACGTTCTGAATGTAGTTGTGGAACCAGTCGGCCGACCCGAACCCGCCGCACCACATGATCGGTTCCGGCTTCGCGGCGTCGGTGAAGGTTTTGTCGGCGAGGCGAATGACGGTCTTGGCGGTGTTTTGCCCCTGCACCCAGTTGAACCCGTAGGCGTTCTTCTTCTTGCTGTCCTGGTTCGCCCAGCGGATCGGTTTCGTCACCCGGTAAGTGCCGTTGGGCAGGTACACGATCTTGTGCTGGCCCATCGTGTCGAGCAGCGCCTGCTGGAGCGCGGCGGTGTCGTCGGCGACGCCGTCGCCCTTGGCGCTGTAAGGCGGCTTGGTCACGTCGATGACCTGGGCACAGGCGGGGAAGCGCACGTCGCTGGGGTCAAGCCGCGCCGCGAACACGGGCGGGTCGGCGGCGAACAGCGGGGAGGTGAACAGCAAGGCGAGCAGCGAGACGCGCATGGGCAGGCTCCGTGGGACACGAGGACACGACCGATGGTTGCCGCCGGCGAACGCAGGGCGCTCAACTCACGATGGTCTTCCGCCGCTTGATGTAGTCGTGGATGACGAACTTGGCGTGGCGGGCGGGTGCTGACCGGCCGCGAAGAGAAGCTTGCGCAGGTTGACCAACCCCGATCGGTTGAGTTGGAGGAGGACGACCGTCGCCCGGCCGGTCGGGGTCAGGCCGAGTACGACGGAGAAATCATCACTCCAAGCGAAGTGTTCCGACCAAGCGTGCTGGCGCGGGTGAAACAATGGAACTTCGATGCCGGATACCGGATCGGTGGCGTGCGTTCGCGTGAACTTGTGGTTGTTGCACCCCTGACAAGAGTACGCCAAGTTGATCGGGTCATCCGATCCGCCCGCGCTTTGAGGTTGGATGTGTTCAATAGAAAACGACTGGGTGGCGAACTTCTCTTGGCTGCGGCAGTATTCGCAACACGCGCTTGCCCGCGCCGCGACCGCGTTCCGAGTGGCGGTGGACACGGCGTCACTCCGTGGCGGGTCCGTGTATACCGAGGGCATCCATGACTTCGCTGAGTGACTGCCCGCGAAGCGACGCGAGCTCGGTCAACGCGGCGACGCGATCCACTTGGTGTTGCTCCATCACGTCCGTCAGGCGGAGAAGTTCGGCGTGTTCGGCGGGATTGAGTTCCTCTCGTCGTAGTCGCTCGCGCAACCGCCGGTACTCGGCCCACACGTCGGCTGGCGGGCCGGCGTTGATGCGGCTCAAAAATATCCCCTCGTCGGCACGAACTGTCGGGGCGGTTCGACTCGCACGAACCTTCAGGATGTCGTTCACGAACTTCTCGAACCGCTCCGGTTCCAATGCGGACGCGGCTTCGAGAAGTTCCGGTTCGTTAATCGTGGTGGGCATCGGTTCGTCCCTCCGAAGGTGCAATCAGTATATCCGATTCAACTCACGATGGTCTTCCGCCGCTTGATGTAGTCGTGGATGACGAACCGGTCCAACTCGCGGCCGGCGGTGAAGATGACGCGGCCCTTGGTGCTCTCGGCCATACGGTACGCGAAGCGGATGTCCTCCTCGCTCTGGTTCCACACCCGCAGCAGGAAGATCGTGATGACGATGCCGTCGCGGGCGCACAACTTCGCCTCCCGCATGGTGGCCTCCTCCGTGCGCGGGTCGGGCGGGTATAACATGTACAACTCGCTCCCCTCGAAATGCGCCGTCGGCAGCCCGTCCGTAATCAAGATCACCTGCTTGTTCGGCGTCGGCTGGTGGGCCAGCAGCCGGCGGCTGGTTTGGAGTGCGTGTTGAATGTTGGTGAAGTGCCAGGGCACGTCGTACTCGCTGATCTTCGGGTCGCTCATGTCCGCCTTCAGCCGCACGACCGGGTTGAACACCGTCACCGCTTTCGGCATCAGGCCCGCCACCTCGGACACATGCTTCGGCTTGGCGAAGGTGTGCATGTCGATGAATTGCAAGTAGTCGCCGGGGTATTCACTGCGAATCAGCCCGTCCAGGGCCAGCCCCATGCGCTTCACGTTCACATACTGGCCGTCGTACCGCATGGAGCCGGACATGTCCAGCAGCACGCACGTCGCCGCCTTCGGGTTGTTGCGCGTCTGGTGGACGAGGATGTCGTCGGGCGTTAGCCGCACCGGCAGCCCCGGCCCGGCCCGCAGCAGCGCGTTGGTGAAACTGCCCGGGATGTCCATCTGGGTGACCGAGTCGCCGAACTCGTAGCCCTTAGTGGCCGGCGATTCGGTGGCCCCGTCGCCGACCACCGCCTCCGGATGCCGGCCGGTGCGGCTCGCCTGCAAGTCGCTGAAGATCTGCTTGAGCAGCTTCGACTGGAACAGCCGGAACGCCTTCGGCGTCAGCTTGTACCCGCCTGCGGGATCGCCGTCTAGCCCCTGTTTCTCGGCCATCTCCTTGACGTAATCCTCGATCTGCTTCTGGATGTCGTGGAGGCTCTCCATCCCTTCGCTGTCGATGTAATCGTTCAACTCCTCCATGTCCAGAATGCCGAGTTGCGCGGTTTCCTTCGCTTCCTCTATCTGCTTGAGCAACTTCTCAATGGTGTCGAGTTCCTCTTTCACTTCCAGCGCTTTGGGGATATCCATTCGCTCGCGGCCGGTGAACTCGTACCGCCCGGCCATCTCGTCAATCCGATACTTGTCGCCGAGGCGCTGCGCCAGCGGCACCAGCCCGCGCGCGAACCCCTTGTCGGCCCCGGCGTGGAAGTACAGTTCCTCCAAGTCGCCGAGTTGCTCGTCCCGCACGGCGGCGGCGTACCGCTTCTTCAACTTGTCCGGCGGGGTCAGGTTAGCGGCCTTGTCCTGGTAGGCTTTCTCGGCCGCGCGGACGGCGGCGGTCGTTTCGTACTGCTCCAGAATCTTGCGCTTCCGCTCCAGCAGTTGCTGTCGCAAGTTGTCCATGCTCGGCCCGAAGTTGCTGATTTGCGACGGGTCGATGCGGATGGCGTTGGCCAGTTGCTCGTCGGTGTAGTCCTCCATGCTGCCGTACTCGAGCATGTGCTGGAACGCCCCGGACACCAGGTCCGGCGGCGGTTGGTTCGGCCCCGGCACGTTCACCGGGTCGTACTTCTGGTAGACGTGGATCACCCCGCCGAGGCGGTTCGGGTTGGCATCGGACATGGTGATTCCTTCGAGGTATTACAGGCGAACCCGGCCCGCAAGGGCCGTGGGTGGTTGGTTCCGACACCCACGGCCCTTGCGGGCCGGGTTCGCCAAGACCGTCATCCCACCAGTTGCTTGAACAGTTCCAGTTTCCCCACGTCTTTCGCGAGGTCATCGCTGAAGGTGGTGTTGCCGTTCCGCGCGTCGTACAGGGCGGCGGTGGCCGTACACTCGGCGTCGAGCCAGTCCGACAGCGGTTCCAGCGGGACCGCCCCGCCGGCGGCTTGGAGCGGGTGATCGTCCGGCAGGGTGACGCCGACCGTCTTCTGCCCGGCTTCCATCAACCGGCGGACGTATAACCGTCCAACCCGTAGCATGTTCAACCGGCTCATCGGGTTGCTGTAGTCGAGGCCGACGGGGAAGTGCCGGCGGAACAGTTCCCCGGCCCGTTTCAAGTTGCCGACGAGTGCCAAGTATTCCAAGTAAGTAATAGCCGCGCCGATGTAACCGGGGTTGTACGCCGCGCGTGGGTAGCCCTGCCGGCAATATCGCTCGGCCTTCGCCAGTTGCCCGACCCGCACCAGCGGTTCCAGGGCGTATGCGCACACCCACATCGGCCCGGCCTCGCAGTTCAAGTTCCGCGCGACGTAATCCTCGGCGATTTTCACCGACTCCTCGTACCTCTCGGCGTACCGGAAGTAGGACACCTTCAACTCCTTCACGCACGTCTCGCACTCGCTCATCCCGTCCGGCTTGGTCCGGCACATGGTGTCGAACGCGGCGGCCGCCCCGGCCTTATCCCCGAATGCGATCCGCACCCGCCGTTCGGTGTCGAAGATGCGGTGCAGGCTGTACCCCATCGCCTCGAACCGCCGCCGCATGTCGGCGAGCGTGTCCAGCACTTGCGATTGCGGGATGGTGTGATGCGCGGCCAGGGTGCTGACGACCCACTTGAATTGCCAAAGCAGCGTGCTACGGGCACCGGCCCCGCCGAACCCGTCCGGGTTCTGGTCCAGTTTGGACAGGCACCAGACGAACGACACCAGCATGAGGTCCGGTTGGCCGCCGAAGTTGGCCGCCGTCACGAGTTCCCGCCGCACGCGGAACCCGGCTTCCTCGTCTTGGAGGGTGTCGGCGATGCGGGCGGCTTCGTCCAGGAGCGCGATCTTGCCGGACCCGTTGGGCAACGGTTCGGCGTCTCGCATCAGGCGGGTGATGTCGTCCACGGACGGCATGGCGGCGGCGGGGTCGTGGACGAGGGAGGACACTCACATGATACGCGCGCCGGGGATTAGGAAGCACTCCATCGTCGCCGGGAGCTTGCGACCAGCACCAACTCCCGTCACTTCGCTTCGGCGTGCGTGATCGGGTTCGCTTTCAGCCACTCTAACGCCAACTTCATGCCTTCGTCAAAGCCGGTCTTCGGTTCGTAGCCTAGCACGGTCCGGGCCTTGGCGATGCTGAAGT